>Ga0172379_10002606_pt1 | contig 31289 bp, 30 predicted proteins | sample GrowelOW334metaG_FD_119756 | JGI IMG/M metagenome (GOLD analysis project Ga0172379, IMG submission 119756) | Groundwater microbial communities from an aquifer near a municipal landfill in Southern Ontario, Canada - Groundwater well OW334 metaG | ecosystem: Environmental > Aquatic > Deep...
TGAACTCGTCATAGCAAAAATATCATCCCCGGCTCCTTTCATCGGCCGGATATCGAAAACAGAACTCTGAAAAATCGGTTCAAAACTGATCCCTGGTAAAATTTGTCGATGTTCAAAGCTCTCATTGCGTTCGAGATTATGATTAGCAACGGGGAGATATATTTTCCCATTATTACCGTCAGCTAGTTGTAAACAAAGCCTATGTTCATAAACTTACGATAAATCAGAACTCCCTTGGATCTTTTAAGAACGGAAGGCTTGCCTGCAACCATTGCCTCCGGATTAATCAGGCTTCACGGGAATATGTTAGCAAGCAGACACTCTTGCATGAATATCGTCACCCGAAGCACTATCGGAATCACTTCAGCGCTCCCCCATCATATTATTTCAGAAGATCATAGATATGATTCAAATTTCTATTCAAATTATTCCCATCCAGGTAACCTACGTACTTTTCCATTACCGATTTCTCTAAAAATGCGTCAAACCGCGCTGATCCAGAGAGGAAATCATTAAAAGCTTTCACTAAATCATCTATGTTATCGACAGTTACAAGTTCCGATTTGCCATCGAAGGGAGGATCAATAACCTGGTTGTCTTTTTTATAGAAGAGGCAAGGAATGCCTAAACAAGAAGCTTCAAAGAGCGTTTGGGAATAAAGAGAGATATAAAAGTCGGCTTTTTCCAGAACACTCTTGATGGGAACTTCATCTAAAAACTCGTCCACCATTCCCGGAAAATACTCCCGCACGAACTCTTGATATTGCTCGCGATAACCATTGCTCCTGACCTTAAGCACAATTCGCAGATGCACACCCTGTTCCTTGATGATCCGCAGGGCTGACAGGATATCATATATAAAATCAAACTCCACTGCGAGATAAGAGTTCAAATCCACGGGGCTGTAAGAAGAAGTTCCAATTGTCACGGTCGGGTTATCTCTATTAATAATGCGATGTGGACAGTCCCGCATATAGACATCCATGCGCGGATCACCGAGGCAAACAATATTATTCATCCCCCGAAAGTAATGTTCTTTGATGCTGATGGAGTAGGAATTAATTACAGTGGCATGTTTGGCTTCATCATAGAAATCTCCCGACAGCATGCCATTGATAATCAGATAACTGGGAATACCCCTGCTTTTAGCTACACAGTCCACCAGGGTCTCGATCAACCCAATATTAGCGATCAGCACTACTAATTTTATTGGCATTTTGTCCAGGGAGCGGATCACGCAATCCAGCACACGTAAAGTTCTTGTTAATCTACTGAAAATCCTTTCCTCAATAATACTATAAACACTTCCGGTTACATCAACTTTATTGTTTAAAATCAACCTTGAACAGCGCCTTTCGCGAAAATCCTGAATCAAATCGTCTGCCTTGTTTTGAAATTTCCCCAGCCTGCCCCAGACGGGAATAGGACGCTCAGTCAGGTACTTAAGCCACCCAGGTACCCCGGAAAAGTTGGAAAGCACTAATCGCAAGCCGGGATCTTGCTTCAGGCGCTGCAAAAGAGCGCGGGTCGGATAATATTCCTGAATAAAAACTCCTGGTTTTTTATGCCTTCCAATCACCCGATCGATCCAAGCCATGGTGATTCCCTGAATGGCAATGACCAGATCCCTGAAGCGATGCTTCAATCTCCGACTACGTATCCGTTCATCCATCCATCGAAAAATGGGAAAGAAGTAGTTGGCTTTGCTCACCTTACCACCTGGACAAACAGGCGAAAAAGGAAGGTCCATTTCCTCAAGAATGGCCTCTACTATCCCCAGTTGTGTCCCGACAAATAGTTTTTCAAAGTGTAATTCCCTGAGCTTCTCTATGCAGATTCGATTCCGAATATAGAAGACGAAATCGTTCCAGATCTCTTGACGGAAAACAAACCCGAACGAAATTCCACGATAAGTAAAAATATCTTTGCCTTCGCGATCTAAATGCCAGTCCCGAAAGAACTGGTAGGTTAGGAAATTGTTTTCCTGCATGACCATCTGATCGACGAGGTGATCAACGTACAGCGCTTGTCCGCCCAAGCGATCCACCTCGCGCCGCAGCCCAAAATCGTATGTCAACACAAGATCCCTGGCCGGATCAAAGTGATCCCGGCAGTTTTCCCACCAATCTCTTGATTCCAGAATCAAGATGTGTCTGTATTCCTTTTTTATATCAAAAAGCCACATTAGATATCCGCCTGCACAACTTCGCAACCATATAGTTTCGTGATTTTCCTGTTCATCATGTCAACCTCCCAATTTTGCTGCAAGAAATCCGACCCCAACACACCGACCGCCGAATCCAGACGTGAGGCCAAACGATAGCGTTCCAATAAATCGTATTCGTTAACATGCTTACTATAATAGGGCTGAACATTGCCGGCATTAAACATCTCCTCGCTGATGATTTTCCACCCCGTGAGAATGCGAAGTTCATTGAATTGTCGTTGCAGTTCAGTTGGCTCCCAGTCAACACCACGCTCAAAAAACTCCTTGGCTACCGCCCTCAGTTCGTCAGAATCATTCTCGTATAACACGTATTCGTCACCCATGCCCAAGAATGAGACCACCGTCCAAGGTTCAGCAAGCACTTCGCGAACCGAGAGAAATCTGTTTTTCGACTTTGAATATACGTGTTTCATCACCCCTAGATCGCTTTTTTTCAGAGGAAATGTCCACATCCAATTGGACATGTTTGTCATGATCATCGGGCGCTGGAACAACACCGCCACATCATATATTCCAGACATCATGCCGATATAAAGCCTGCACTGACTTATCAGGTAAACATCCATCAGGGCACTCTTCGACTCGGTAAAGGGGTAATCGATTACCCCTTTCATAACCGGCAATCTAGTCATTGTGCTGTCCCCCATCCGCACCACCCAGCCACCTCTGCTGGTAATTTCCTCTATTGCCCCGACATAATTAAGTATATTTCCATTTCGTTCGGAAACTGTATCTTTGTGAAACCCGGACTCACGTACATGCAAACATACAAACCACGCATCCTTTGGAAGGCCTAACAGCGCCCGCTGATGTTCCGCGATCAATCGCTTTTTCTTGGTGAGCGATACTGGAAGCGGCGTTGCCAGTTGTCTCGGCCAGTCATATTGATTGACAACACCCCACGAAAAATCACGCACCCCCTCTGGTTGCCATAGTGTGCTTTCGCCAATTATGGGTATCCGATATACATTACTCAGATGGACCCCGAGAAACAATCGATGCATATAACTGAGCGTACGAAAAAAAGCAAAATAGGCGGTAAGCAGAATACGGGCAGCAATGTTAACAAAACTATCATGGGAGACAGCCCTGTAGTCCGATGCGACGTTGATTACCTCAACATTGGTCAGACGAAATTTCAACCGTCCAGGCAATTCGTAAGGCCATAGTATGACGAGTTTTTTACCTTCTCGGCGAGCCTTAAGTAACCCGAAATAAACATCTTCGCCGCAATTGCCGACAGCCTGTACATGTGGAGTCAATATTATTGTCCCTGTCATTTTCCCGATCCAGTCACACAGTCTATAAAGCATCGATTGCGGATGAATTTCATAGTCTGTCGCCAACTCAGCGGGAGTTATGTTGCCATGTAAGGATGACATGGCTTGGGAAATTATCTTGCCGAGTCGATCACTCAGCATCTTTTTAATCATGATCTTCTATCTGTCCTTCGATTTTACTCATATTTCAGATCTCAAAATCCGCACCTCTTGCAGACACACAATTCCGCCATTATCCCCCTGCAAGCAAGAAACCGGGAGCTTTCGGATCACATACCCCTCATAAAATCATGAAGCTATTGTTTGTTTTACCTTATCTATAATTAATTTTAAATCGCTGCCCTGCAAGCCGACGATTCGTGGAAACATGCACACCATGCTCAAAACTAATAAAGAATAAATAATGCCTGCTGAGACAAAATTAACAATAAATCGACCGTTTAAAGAAAACAGGTAATCGACTCCAAAGGAGGAGAGTGCTGCAAGTAAAAGAAAGCAACCAACAATCACCACCTGATGACCTACATATTTCCAGAAATTGAGACCTAGGAATTTTGCGTTAAAATATAGCCCTATGTTGACACCGACCGCCTGCAAAACTATCATTTTGATCGCCAAACCTGTGGCGCCGAAATTTAATCCCATTCTATCTTGCGGGGCAATAAGAAAATAAGTTAATGGTATGCCAATAACGTACACAAAAATGGAAATTTTAGACACAAGAACCGTCTGGTCGGTTGCCAGCAATAAAGATCCGCTCAATTGTCCATACGCCTGATGAATTGGGTAAAACGCCATAATTATAAGAGCCATTTTTGCATTTTTAAATTGCTCTCCTCCCATTATAGAAATTACATTTCCGGCTTGAAAAACAATAAAGCATGAGAAAAAAGCTGCTATTGAGTAGAAAAATGGTATGTAGCGGCGAAAGACGGACGCCATTTGCGTTAAATCTTTTTTTATGAAATTAATCGCAAATTCCCTGGCGATAAGCGGGTACATTGCATCTGTAAAAATGCCAAAAACCATTGCAATTAAACAAGCAAAACCATAAAATCCTTGTTGTTCACTTCCGGAAAATACCTGCAGAAACCATCTGTCTAATATGGTCGCCGCATTTCCAACCAAAGCACCAAAAAAAAGTGGATAGCTATATTTATAGAATTCTTTGCCATAGTTCTTAATATGCTGCCGTGATAGAAAAAGATTCTGCCGCGAAAAATATCCTTTCCCCCTTATTACCCATATCAAGGCAAATATAAAAAAAACAAGAAGGAATTGACTGTAAAAGAAAAACTGGGTCAACTGTAACTGATGGAATAAGTAAAGTAATAATAAAATTATTAGACCTAATATTTTTTGGGACATTCTGATTTTTTCAAGTGCTACCGTAATGCCATAGGCGTCGGCAAGCATATTAAACACACGACTAAATAAAGTGAAAATAGCTAATATTACTGCCAAATATACATAAGAGAGATCCTGTCCAGGCCATATTAAACCATAGGATCGACTCAGATGGGTCCCCATGACAAATAAAACCACTATCACCGAAATCAAAGCCGAATAACAGAAATAGAAACTGACAAGCTGTGAATCATTGGGTCTTTGTGACAATTTGTTGTAAAAACATGTTGAGCTTGACATATCCAGAAAGTTAAAAACTTTGCTGAAAAAGTCGGTTAAAAAACTAAAGTCGCCATATGCTTTGGGACCAAGTCCGCGAGGAATTATGGCTTGGGTTGTCAAGCCTATGAGTAAGCCCACGAAATTAGCTGAAAGTTTGAAAAGAAAACGTTTTTTGAGGGAATCAATCATATGTACGCCATAATACAAAATAATAAACTACCACCGAAATTGTCGGTGACTTACTACTTCTCGCGTGAGGTTATACGTCCCATGATGAATTCCACGAACCTGAAATCAAGCTCCGAATCAATGTCCATGGAGCGTTCCTCCGGCATGTCGTAGAGTAGCGTATCGCTGTTGAAAAGTGTAGGGCAGGAAAACAGGGTATCACGCCGCCAGACATAGACTGAGGCGTTCATATCATAGCATTTCGGGGCGTCCTGACGCCTGACCACCGGCGTATTGAGTGTCTTGGAGAGCCGCACCACACCATGTTCGTCCACCTCTATCAGATTAAAATAGGGTGAGCGGCGGGCAGGTGCGCCTGTAATCACGTTGGATACCCCTCGCTCCTCAAGAAGGCGAACACTCCCTACTATATCTTCAGGAATCCGCAAGGGTGAAGTAGCGTCGAGATCAACGACTACATTGAAGGTCTGGCCGGAGATGTATTCCGCCTCGGTTACGCAGTGCCGAATGACTGGAAGCTTGGCGGCCTGGTCCGTAGCCAGTTCGTTTGGTCTTCGGATCATATAGTCAGCCCCCCAATTCCCGGCGGTCTCCAAAATCTCGCCCGAATCACTGCTAATCGCTATGCAGTCGAAAAGGCCACTCGCCTTTGCTTGTAGAATACTGTGGGCAATAAGCGGCTTGCCGAGCAGTGTGCGAATATTCTTGTTAGGAACCCCTTTCGAGCCACCCCTTGCGCAGATGGTACAGATTCGCTTCATTGAGGAAATCGCACCCACTTCGCCATGATCTTTATGCATGGTCACCACCTATTAATTTCAGCACTTCAATGCCGTCGGCCAATGTGATTTCCGTTGTTTTATCTTTGCCGATACATTCGATAAAATAATTCAACTCCCTTCTGTACGATTCATCAACATCAAATAAACGGGCATCTTCAATTAATGATATTTCGTCGCTGTTTTTTTGTATCTTTATAAACTTCTTGATGAAATCGCATTCTAGAGAGCCTTCTCTTCCAATGATATTTATTATCCTTTTCTTATCGCGTCGGATATAGTCCATATTAACGCTGCACATGAATCCGCCTGAAAATCGATATATGCCTTTGAAAATGTCTTCAGAATCTATTTCAAGATTACTTGCCTTTGACTTCATTGTCTTCCATAAAACAGGATCACCGAAAAGATAACGCATGTAGTCGATTTCATGAGACAGATCTAATGCAACGCCACCACCTTGATCCTCGCGGGCGCTATAACTTTTCCGGTAATCACGCAATGGCCGCCATTCAGGCAGATACTGGCCAACTTCTATTTCCGCGAAACACAAAGCGCCAATGATTTTCTCTGATATCTGATTTTTAAGATATTGTATGGCAGGCAGGTATCTTAAATTATACGCGACAAATACCTTGAGCTGTTTCTTCTGGACAAACTCTTTCAATAAATCAATTTTCTCAAGATTATGAGAAAGGGGTTTTTCAACGAATAAATGGATTCCTTTTTCTGCAAGGAGAAGGGCGGCATCAATATGTTTATAGGTCTCATTGGCAATGATCGCAAAATCAATTTTGTATTGATTAGCGACAGCAGTCAAGTCAAGGATTGTCGCATCGACAAAAACATTCCTCTTCTCATATTTGTTCTCCAAATCATCTTTAACTTTTGTATAGATAATTATTTTATCAATACAATCTAAATTCGAGAGATTGCTTACATGCCTTTTTCCTATCGATCCGTATCCGACAACTAAGACGTTCATTATAGTAATGCAATACCCATAATCACCATGCCGTCCAGCCTCCGTCAACTAATATGTTTTGTCCTGTTACGAAGAAAGATGCATCGGATGCAAGGTAAATGACCGCGCCTACGATTTCATCGGGTTTACCCATTCGGCCTAGGGGAGTTTTTCGTGAATATTTTTCAACAAAAGAAGGTGCTTGATTGTCATAGATGCCTCCCGGTGATATAATGTTTGCTCGGATATTGCTGGAACCAAAATAGGTAGCAAGGTATTTTGTCATGGCAATGATTCCAGCCTTTATAGAAGCATAGGCAACGGGCATGGTCATTTCGGTATCATCATAAATTGAAAAATCAGGTGCTACAATGCCATAAATAGAGGCCAAATTGATGATACTGCCACCACCGTGCTCTTTCATGATCATGGCCGCTTCTTTGCACATAAGGAAATAACCGCCAAGATGATTATCTACGTTCAGTTTCCAAGAATCGAATTTTACGTTTTCAAATTTTACTCCCCAGTCTTTCGTGCGCGGATAAGCACAGTTGACTAGTATATCAATTTTGCCACTCTCTGAAACAACCCTTTCCACGACATCACGTACAGACTTTTCCGAGGTAATATCGAGATTGATGTATTTGATGTTTTGCTCAGTGAGCTTTTTAGCTTCGGCTTCATTTTGGTCTGCAATATAAACATTTGCCCCGAATTGTGACAATCCCTTAACAATTTCTTTACCGATAAGACCACATCCGCCCGTCACAATGGCCGTTCGATTTTCACAGGAAAACAAATTGGTATAAGTCATCCGTCAATCCCCAGGTACTTCAAAGTTTTCTTATACTCATCCCATTGTCCGACATCGAACCATCGCCCCCAGCAGGGGAATACACCGACCTTGTTTGTATTGGATAGTTTAATTCTTGTTATCAATTGGTCAATATCCATTTTTTCATTGTCTTCCAGGTAATCAAGTATCTCCGGCTCCATTACATATGACCCGGTGTTGACGAACAAATCGTATTTGGGTTTCTCGATCATTTCAAAAAGAGAGCCATTGGTCATATTAAGGACACCATAGGGAACATAAATTTCTTTGTGCGAACCAATAATGGTTAATATGTTTTTATGCTCTTTGTGCCAATTTATGAATTCACTATAATCGCCTTCCAGTAACGTATCGCAATTGGTAAAAACAAAGGTGTCTTTTATTTTTCTTTTCAACAGACAAAGCCCGCCCACTGTGCCGTAATATTCATTTTCATCTATCAGTTCTACTTCATAAGGTTGTTTGTTCTCATTGAAATAGAGTTTGATCATTTCTTTTTTATGGTTAATCACCAAGTTGAACTTGTGAAACCCTCTTTCATAAAAGCGATCCATGATTACTTCAACGATTGGTTTATCACCAAGGGGTATGAGTGGTTTGGGAAGTATCTTTGTAAAAGGATCAAGTCGCGTTCCTTTACCACCCGCCATGATGACCACCTGGTTGTCAATTAATGGACTTTTAATACTGGCTGGTTCATCAGCAAGGCCATCGTACCAGGAAACAATATCCGCTACCTTCCCCTCCGTGCCCAAGATAGGGACGAATTCAATCCGGTATTTCTTAATCAGATCGACTGCTTTTTGTTTAGCATTTTCATCATCCGCATGACAACTGAAGAAATTTTCTTTCATTACCTTCGTGATATTTGTTGTCAACTCTATCCCACAGGTTATTCCTCTCCGAATGTCACCATCCGTCAGCGTTCCGATAAGCTTTTGATTCTCATCGAGGATAAAAAGAATTTTTGTTGCCCGTTGTGTCAACTGCAACATCGCCTGCTTGATTGATATGTCTTTGTCAATGAGAAATAATTTTATTTTTTCTGTATCCATCGTGATTATCTTCTTTCAATAAGCCTTGCCGGCGCACCAACTGCCATGACATTAGCGGGAATATCCTTGATAACGACAGCACCCGCCCCAATAATTGATCCGCCACCGACATTGATTCCTTGAATTACCGTTACGGAAGTCCCAATGTGGGTCATTGGGCCGACTTGAACGCCACCGGATAGAACAGCGCCCGGGGCAATATGAACATGATCGCCGATTACGCAACCGTGATCCATAATAGTACCTGTGTTAACAATAGTATTGTTGCCGATTTGGCAACCGGACTGAATGATCGCGCCTGCCATTATCTGAACACCTTCACCCAATTTGACATCGGTCATAATCAACGCCGCCGGATGAATGACCTGCGCAAATAAATAACCATTATTTTTGAATTTCAAATAGACGTCTCTGTGTTTTTCCGTCGCTGCAACGGAGCCGATGCCATTGACCAATTCAATAGAATCAGGCCCGTAGTCCTTTATTTTATCATCATTGCCCAGAACAGGTACCCCAGCAACTGATTGACCGAGCATCGACTCATCCTGGTCAAAAATACCGAGGATTTCACGCCGCACGGCGATAAGGGCAGAGATTAAAACTCGGGCATGCCCCCCTGCGCCGATTATTATAACTGGTTTGCTCAAGATCATATCGGCTCATCCAGATCGTAATCTTTTTTTGCGCTCTTCCCTATTAATTCCCAGTATTGCATGGGTGATAAACCATTGCCAGGTCGTTTCGCGGTCAGATTCTTTAATGTAAATGCTTCTCCCTTTTGAATTGGTATCGCAGCAAACAAGCTTTTCCGGGCGATATCTCTGTTCATCAACTCCGAAGGCATGGGTATTTTTTGCCCCTTGCCCAGAGCTGCTTCCACCTGTTTGATGGCAGTTACCATTTCCGTTAATTCAGCGGGTTCCAGAGAAGCTTTGTGATCCGGTCCCGGTAGATTTTTGTTCAGGGTAAAATGTTTCTCGATTATTTTGGCACCTAAGGCAACAGCGGCAATGGACACGGCAATTCCCTGTGTATGATCGGACAGGCCGACGGGCAATCCGAAAGCGGTTTGCATGGTTGCTATCGCCCGCAGGTTGATTTCATCAAACGGGGCGGGGTATTCCGTCGTACAGTGCAGAAGAGTTACCTTCTGCACTAAAACATCCTGACCGGCAGATGAACAGTAAGTGTCAGTGAATTTTTTGCAAGATGGCTGGTCATGAGTGGATAAATACCCGAACGCCAGGACACCCAGGGCTGTTTCAATCTCGCCAAGAACACTCATGCCCGTGGAGAGGATGACCGGTTTCCCTGTTCTGGCAATGTGCAGCAGGTACGGCCCGTTTGTTATTTCGCCGGAGGGGATCTTCAGCCGGGGAAGGTTCAATTTATGGGCAAGAAGATCAACGCTCGTAAAATCAAAAGGCGTGGAAAGAAATTCAATATTCCTTAGTTGGCAATGTTCGATCAGGATACGGTGGGCAGCATCATCCAGTTCCAGTTTCCTGACCATGTCCAACTGGGATTCGGTTTCGGCAGTTGTTTTTTTCTGGTAGTCAGCCTTGGAAGCATATTTGCTGATGACATTTTCCGCCTTGAATGTCTGGAATTTAACCGCGTCGGCGCCAGCTGCAGCGGCAACGTCAATAAGCTGCATGGCTGTTTCGATACTGCCGTTATGATTTACGCCCGCCTCAGCAATAATATATGTTTTATTGGCCGGAGTCATTCTATGATTTCTTTCAATAACATGAATGCTTCCGCCGCCTTGCAGCCGGAGGCGACCCCGCGCAATGCGGCGTTCGCGCGGATTGCTTCTTCACTACGCGGAAAGGGGAAAACACCCAATTCACCGCGATACACTTTCATGATATCAATTTTCTTTTCCAGAAACGATGAAATATCAATAAAGACGTTGGGGCGAAAAGCGTTGCTGTCCGGATTAAGCGCCGCATCTGTTTCTGACAGCGTTTCATAGGACAAGACGCGTTTTACAGATTGGTATCTGAACCATTTCAGACAGGATGATACTGCGTCGAAAACGATATGATGATCGGTATGCACATCTCCCAGATAGGGAAGATATACGGTATGCGGCTGGACTTCCTGAAAGATAGAGCCGAATTTTCGAATCATTTCGGACATGGGTATGACATCTAAGCTGGTCGTCGGGAAGCCGCATTGCCGGACGGAAGAAAATCCATAGGCATCACTGACCTTTTGAATTTCCAGGGAGCGTTCCCTGATTTTTTCAGGCGCATAGCCCCTGTCTTCCGTCATGGCGGTAACAATGAGCAAATTCACCTCATCCCCTCTGCTTTTATGGTTCAAAATGGCACCGCCGCAGCCCAATGTCTCATCATCCGGGTGCGGGGCAATAACAAGAATTTTTTTAGCCATCAGTATGTCATGTCCTTTATAAGCAGATTTTCATCAAGCTTGACCGTGGCCAGAATATCGGCAATCCGCTGCGCTGAATGTCCGTCTCCGTAAGGATTAGAACAGCGGCCGACATGAGCACGATACGCCTCATCAAACAAGGCCCTTTGCACGGCTGCCTTTATAGCATCGACTTCGTGAGGAACAAACTGAACATTTTCGGCATGAAGACGTCCTTTCTGCCTATTCCCTACATTGATGACGGGCAACTTAAGCAGGGGCGCCTCAAGAATTCCGGCGCTGGAGTTTCCCAGCAGGCACCCTGCCCTGCGCATCAGATTAACGAACTCCAGACGCGGGATGTTTTTTGCTGTATATAAAAACGGTAATCCTTCATACTCGTGTATAGCCTTGATGAGTTGCTGTCCTCCGGCATCGGAGTTCGGATAACTAAGTACCGTTTTGATACCAAGAGCTTTTATTGCATCCAGCGTCATCTTCATTTGTTTGTACGCCTGATCTGTCTCCGTTGAGATTACATGCTGGATAACAAGGATAAACTCTTCATTTTCCGTTATAGCAAAACCAAGGCGGGCAGAAATATCCGCAACCGCAAGGTCAGGAACCTGGATGAGTCTGTCGAGTCCCGGATTACCTACATCATACACCCTGAACGGCTGTTCGCCAAGCCGTATCACTCGTTCGAAGCTCTCCTGATTTGTCACAAAATGGAGGTGCGCGAGTTTGGTGACGGCATGACGCACCTGGTCATCCACGTTTCCTACCACCCGATCTCCTCCGGCAATGTGGGCAACGGGAATGTTCATATAAGCACCGGCCAGAGCGGTTGAAATTGCCTCTTCTCGGTCACCAAGCACAATCAGTATATCCGGTTGTTCTCGCGCAATCGTCTGGACAAATCCCTGCAATTGGACGGCGAGCCCCTTGATGCGCGACGACAACCGGTCGCCGTCAATAAGGCTTTCTACCTCATCCGCGATGGTGAATCCGTCAGCGTGGATCTCTTCGGCAGTGTACCCGTGGGTCTGGGTAAGGTGGGCACCGGTGACGATAATTTTCAAATCCAAAGCAGGGTGGCCCTGGATAGCTCGGAAAACGGAGGACATGATGTCGTACTCGGAGCGAATCCCGGTTATCCCGAGTATTTTACGTTTCTTCATTTCTTTCATCACTTTGTAGAGGAAATCAGCCCCTGAACGCTGACAAATTGGAAACCTGCGGCAGCGGCAAACTGTTTGTCAATATCTCTATCGCCAAAGTAAACAACACTTTCCGGCAACTTACATTGCTGCAGGGCTGAAATTTTATCGATAATTTTTATCGACGGTTTTGCAAAATCCAGCCCATACAATCCGGTAAAACCAACGTTATAGGAGCTGATCCATCTTGCCAACCCCAGTACTGTAAATTTCTCCATCTGCAGAGATGAGTTGCCGTCAGAAATCAGGAAAAGATCATAATTATTTTTCATATAATCCATGATGAAAGAAACCCTGGGCGGCAAACACATTTGCGGTTTATACCCCCTGTACACGGCAAGACATTCGGTAACAGCGGCCTCCGCCGCAGCACCGTTAATACCATGATTGCTCAGAACTTCAGCGAAAATAAGATCATACGAACTTCCCTTCATAAGCCATCTCTGCGACATCAATCCGGATATTTGCTCAGGGGACGAATTACACAATTTCGCCAGAATGTCCGAGATTGGTTTGTAAACCTGCATGATAAAATCCATTTCATCGTACAGAGTACCATCAAGGTCAAAACCTGCAATGCGGATAATATCCCAATTAATGAGTGGATACAAAGATTTCAGCATAATATCGCTTCATTGCCAGCCCATATTGAACCGGCCCGGGTATAATATCTCGACCGTTAATAAGATTCTCGACAATTAAATTTATCCAGTTTTCCGTTGCGGCAAACCCCAGTGCCATGCCACCTGCTATACGGGGGTTGATCTCAACAAAACTGACGGCACCATCTTCCTGAACAAAGCATTGCATATTGACAGGCCCGATAAAAGCCAGCCTCTGGCAGATTGTGGAAATCCATTGATTAATTGCTGGTTGTTCTTCGACAATTCCTTCAGTCGATTTACCATCGCATACCTTGAGCCTGCGGCGCGGAACTATATAGACCGGATTGGAATTCCGGTCGCAAAAGACATCAACCGTATATTCGACGCCTTTTAAAAGTTCCTGGGAAATCATTCCTTTCATATCTACCGGTTCTGATGTCACTTTTACTCCAGCACTCCCCCTGCCAAGACGGGGCTTCACCAGACAATGCCTCTGAATCAGACTTGTTTCTGGCGTAGGAATGCCATTCTGGACAAAAAAATTGTAGGTAAGCCACTTGTCCTGGCAAATTGCAATCGTAGAACTATCGGCAATGATAACGGACATTCCCAACGCCCGAAAACAATCTTTCTTCTCTGCCCAGCCCGGCAATGTTTCGTCCAAAGAGGGTATAATAACGTCAATTCGCTTTTCTATAAGCAGTTCTTGCACAATTTTCCAGAGCATTGGATCATCTTTAGGGGGCATTATCAAGTAGTCGTCAGCCAAATATCTGCCAAAACAAGTGCTGTTGATATCGGATGCCACACAAATATGGCCCGCTGACTGAATTGACTTTATAAGATAGCCGGATGTCAGACTGCCCGATGCTTCTGTTAAGATTCGTAGCGCCATGGATTTCCCTTAAAGAACAATATAGGCAATATTAGGATCAAATGAAAATCGGTTGATTGCATTTTTTTTTAGATCGAGACATTCCAGCAGCGCCTCTGTTTCACCGGGCCACCATGGATTGTTAATCTCGTCAAAGGCAAGAATGGACCCTTTTCCCAGCCGCGGCAAAAAATTTCCCAAGGCAACTTTCGTCGGTTTATAAAGATCAAAATCCAGGAAAAGCAGACTAATCAATAAGTATGGATGTTCTTTGATGAAAAGGGGAATAGTTTCAACTGCGTCTCCTCTGACGAGAAATAATTTTTCATACTGGTTCAGAAATCTGTTTTGATCGTATTCCATTTTCAGTTCCGAGAGTTCGGTGAAAGCATCATACCCTGTGCTGAACCCGCCTTTTCTACTTTGTTCATTTCCTTCGGTACTTACATCCTTGTCATTAATCTCCGTGAAACCTTCAAATGTATCGAAACCGAAAATTCTCCGATCCAAAGCATATGGTTCGAAGGCTGACGAAAGTTTAGCCCACGTCATGAGTCCTCCCCCGTGATGTACTCCGCATTCAACAATACAACCTTTAATATTCAGCTGCATTTTAAAGAGTTCATAGCGCGCAAGAAACCGGGATAAACACTGCCGCCGAACGTATTTCTCAAAATTGTCGAGCTTTATTTGGGTTGGAATTTGATATTTATCGAAAATTTGCGACATCTCATTTTCCTTTCAGTATCAGGTGATATCTTGTAGTAGCACTGCCGGCCAAGGTGTCCTCTCGCTGGATGAGTAAACATTCCATTATCTCGAAATACCCCTCAATAAGTTGAGAAATTTTTGTAAAATTAAAATAGGACTGGATAGTCCCTTTTTCATGGAGGGTAACCACTGTTTCTTCTCCCGCAAATTCGCGCGCATGGGTCGAATCGTCACCCGAAATCAAGTCACAGTAACAAAGACCCCCCTTTTTCAAAACACGGGACAGTTCTTGGCATGCTGAGCGAGCTACTGCAAAATGCATGCTGTCCAGAACGCCGTGGCTGAGTACAAAATCGAAGTAATCTTGACCCCACGGTAGGTTCCTGACATCTCCCTGGACAATTTTACTTTCCGGCTCCTTCATTCCGCTGTTCCTCGCCCAACTGCATGCGATGCCGACAGCATATTCCGAGAGATCGACCCCGTAAGCATCAAGCCCCATATCGTGGCAATATACAACATGGCGGCCGATACCGCACCCCAGATCAAGGATCCTGGAAGGAGGATTGCAAGAAAGTATATCGCGGAATTCGCCAAAGCCAATACGCTTCCGAATATATTTTGAAACAAACCGAATAACTTCTTCATGGGGATAGAAAACAAAATTATCCCGGTTACGATATGATTCTTCCCACTCATTTTTTTGTGTATTCATTTAACATGTTCTCCTTTCTGTAAGTAAAAGGACATTAATAATACACTTGGTTAAGATTTCAGCGCAACTTAGATCCATTGCGGAACAATCTTTAAACATAGTCAGTTTAGTCATCAATATCCCAGCAGGGTAGGTCATAACGATGCTGTCATTTGATCTTCATATTCGCACACTACTGGGAATATTGACCAACCGGTCTTCCAGCCATTGGGCGGTTTCAATAGATGTCCTCTGACAATTATGATAAATGGGAAGGTTGGACATTAGTGTCCAAACAGGGCGTGTTTGAATGCCTTTATTCCTAGCATACGCAAGAAACAACTCCCGCTCGGGTCTGTCTTTTAAAACAATAGCATTAAGCCAGTAGTTGGACCGGGCATTCGCAGGCTCTGTAATAAAAGGCAGGTCGATCTCCTGAAAGAACTTGTTATACAAGTTTGCTGTGGTACGCTTGTTTTCTAAAACCCTGGCAAAATATTCCATTTGAGCACAGCCCACGGCGGCATTGATGTTTGGCATGCGATAATTATAGCCGACTTCGTCATGAATAAATTCCCACGGATGTGGTTGTTTGGCCGTTGTCGTCAGGTGCTTGGCCTTTGCTGCAAGGGCTTCACCGTTTGTGATGATCATGCCGCCACCGCCGGTTGTTACCGGCTTGTTGCCATTAAAGCTTAAAATGCCGATATCCCCGAATGTTCCGGCATGTTGCCCCTTGTAAAAACTGCCCAGCGCCTCGGCGGCATCCTCAATGACCGGAATATGGTATTTTTGACAGATTCCCCTAATCTGATCGATTCGCACCGGGTGGCCAAAGGTATGCATAGGCACACACGCTGCGATCTTTCTGCCAGTTGTTTTATTGTAACACCTGCCATCTGACTTCAGAACACCGTTATTTATCAAAAAATCATTCAGCTTTCCCGGATCAAGCCCCAAGGTTACTCTCTCAACATCCACAAATACCGGCTGCGCGCTACAGTAGGAAATGGCATTGGCTGTGGCGATAAAAGTCAACGGCTGGGTTATCACCTCATCCCCTGGCGCTACTTCGGCCAGAAGGAGGGCTACATGCAGCGCTGCGGTTCCAGTGGAGACAGCGATCGCATACTTTGTACCCGTGAGTTGCCGAACTTCATCCTCAAAACGACTGACATATTGCCCCACATAGGACACATAGGTTGTATCAATACAATCCATCAGATATTTTTTTTCATTCCCTGAAAATCGCGGTGCATGTAGAGGAACTGGATTCTCCGCCGGATAAAGGAGTTTGATGAAGTTCACGATCTTTTCAAACATTATAGACATTCCATTTTATAGTGCAGCAGATTTTTCTCGTCCTTGAACCATGCAATGGTTTCCCGAGCTCTTTGCTCCATCGTATATTCCGGTTGCTGTTAGTCTGTGAATCTCCTGCTGAGAAATGTTATCCTTAAATTTCTTACATAGCTTTTCCATGACAATATCTTTGCCGTGCATGCCATCAGTAAAATCCATACTTGAAAAATGATCACTTTCAGGATCATATGATCCTGAAATCTTCATCCTACGTGCTGATGCGATGTTTCTTAAATATATTTCGGCATCCATAATAATTTTATATTTTGGATCTTTTACTAATAGGTTATACGTTATAGGGTGGTATGGACATAGAAGAAACATAACTTCTATGTTTTTTTTCTGTAAGTAATTTATAAAGTCCTCAAAAAGTTTTGTGTTCGACAATTCAGTAAAATTTTCTAGGGAATATACAGGCGCGTTGGCATATTCTTTTGCATTACTTTGTGTTGTTATGTCTTTTTGAAACCTCACATTAAAAGGATAATGAGTACTACCATCTGGTTCTCTTATAGAATCATCTACTTCACTTGTATCTGTTATGTAAAATTTAACCTTCTTGTTTTGTGCTGTTATGGTATCCAAGTTTGCCTTTGTATAATCGAGATTAATTAATTGTAAATATTTTAAATTGTCTGATAAATCAACTTCAACCTTAGTCCCATAAATATTCCTAAGGCTGTTCTCGTAATATTTTCCAATCGCTGTCCATCTCGATTGACCATTATTTTTGTTAAATATCCACGGATCCACACCAATGATAATTTTTAATGGCAAGGACGATTTGCTCTCATACAAACCAATAATAGCCAAATAATCTTCGAGACTACTGCCTGACATACCATGATTGAAAAATTTTTGTGACCCATCACCAACGCTTAAAAAACGCCCTCTTATTTGCATGCCTCTTGATGAACCCACAAAGATAATATTAATTTTCCCTTCTGAATTTTCAATAATCGCCTTCTGTAATTGGCGCTCATCACAATTTTTTAATCCCGCAATCATTTTGCCATTTATTAATGCATCAGCAACTTTTCGTAGTTCATAGCTCGAATTAAAAATCATAGCCGAATCAACAATATAATTGAAAACACCGGTGATTAATAACAAGATGAACATCAAAAAAAATGTTTTAAAAAACCATTCTTTTTGATTATAAACCTTTTTTATATGCATTTAAAACCTGAAATAAAGGAATTCCGAATATTTACTGATATGCAGCACAGCGATAAGAAAAACAAACCCCGTCACAATCATGTTACGTCCTGTTGTCTCAAACTTTGCCAGCATCTCATTCGAGTTTTTAAATAACATTGCTAAAATCAAGGAAACAAAGATCATGGGTATGAGGGCTATTGTAAATGGTATTACTGCTACGCCCTCATGTATCCCAATGGTCTCAAAAAAATTAAGTTTTTGTAAGATAGTTCTTGGTAATATAAAACCATTGATACCAAGCATTCCGCTTAGAACGTTCAGCGCGCTCTCCCATGACTTTGCCCTAAAAAAAATCCATGCAATATTGACGAAATTAAATGTAATGAACCACGCTAACGCCCTTGGCATCGTCACATTAAACTTTCTCCATAGTCGATGAATAATTACAGCAACTCCATGCAAAAATCCCCAGAAAACAAATGTCCATCCAGCACCATGCCACAAACCACCTATAAGAAACGTTAGGAATAAATTAACATAAATTTTAGGTTCAGATACCTGATTCCCTCCCAAAGGTATATAAACATAATCCCTCATAAATCTACTCAGTGTGATATGCCAGCGTCTCCAGAATTCCTGGATATCCATTGACTTATAGGGGCTATTAAAATTTATGGGCAATCTTATGTTAAACATAAGCGCACTACCCAAAGCCATGTCCGTGTACCCGGAGAAATCAAAATAAATTTGCAGGGTATAAGAAAGACTCGAAGTCCACGCTTCAAAAAAGGATAACAGCTCGGTCGTATTGAAACCAGCATTGGCGTACACAGCTAAGTAGTCCGCAATCACAACCTTCTTGAATAATCCAAGGAAAAATAGAAACATGCCCATATTGAGGTTGCTATAGCTTAAGGCCTTATTTTTAAAATCTTCAAATTGTGGCATCATTTCCTTGTGGTGAATTATTGGACCGGCCAAGAGATGCGGAAAGAATGTCACGAATAGGGAATAATTAACAAAGCTATATTCTCTCACTTTAATTTTATATGCGTCAACAAGATAGGCAATTTGAGTGAATGTGAAGAAACTGATTCCGAGCGGTAAAGCAATATTCAGCAGTTTTAAATGATCACTTGTTACATAGTTGATATTTGAGATGAAGAAGTCGGTATATTTAAAATAAGACAGAAGACCTAAGTTAAAGCATATTCCGATGACCAAAATTGTTCTTCTATTAAAAGTACGAGAAAGAAAGTCGCGAGAGAGGAAATAACCGGTGCCGTAATTGAACACGATGCTCAGCAGTATCAGGGGCAGGTATATGGGATTCCACCAACTGTAAAAGAAAAGAGAACTCAAGACCAGCCATATTTTTGCATATAAAATATGCTTCTGCCTACAGAGAAGAAAATATATCCCTATTGATGTAGGTAAAAACAGAAATAGAAATTCGTATGAGTTAAATAGCATCTATAAATTTACCAACCAGAAATTACAAATACGTTGAACCAGTTAACTGCCAAATTGTATCTTCGAAAACGATTGACATATCGTCCACCCACATAAGACACATACGTTGTATCAATACAATCCATCAGATATTTTTTTTCATTCCCTGTAAATCGAGGCGCATGGAGCGGCATTAGATTCTCAGTCGGATAAAAGGATTTAATGAAGCTCACGATCTTTTCAAACATTATAGACATCCCATTTATAGCGCCGCAGGTTTCCCTCGTCCCTGAACCATGCGATGGTTTCCCGGATTCCCTGCTTCAGCGTATATTCCGGCTGCCACCCTGTTAACCTGCGAATCTTTTCGCTACTACCCAGCAGACGCTCCACTTCACTCTTTTCAGGTCGCATACGTATATCATCAGAGACGATCGTAGCCGCCGGGTTGATCTGGTCGATGATCTCGCGGGCAAGCTGCCCGATGGAAATCTCTTGTTGTGAGGCAATGTTTATTTCTTCTCCAATCGTGGCTTGTGTCTCAGCAATCGCAATGAAACCGGCCACGGTATCCTGGACATAATTAAAATCACGGGTTGGATGAACGCTGCCCAGTTTGATTTCGGTCGCGCCGGCCAGCAACTGGGTAATGACGGTGGGGATGACCGCACGGGCAGATTGTCGCGGCCCATACGTATTAAACGGCCTGACAATGGTCACCGGGGTATTGAAACTGCGATAGAAGCTTTCCGCTATCCGGTCTGCCCCGATTTTGGTGGCAGAATAGGGCGATTGCCCCTGGAAAGGATGCTGCTCATCAATGGGAACATATTGCGCCGTTCCATATACTTCCGACGTAGATGTGATCAGCACGCGCTTACAACCGGTATCGCGCACCGCCTGCAGGACATTCAAGGTGCCCTTGATATTGGTATCTACATAGCTGTCCGGGGAGTGATAACTGAATGGGATGGCAATAAGTGCAGCCAGATGAAAAACCACGTCCATCCCCTGCATGGCCTTTCTCACCCCATTGGGATCGCGGATATCCCCCGCAAATACATCAATCTTATCGAGCTTTTCTTTTGGAAACGTATCCAGCCACCCCCAACTGTTGAAAGAGTTATAATGGACAAAGGCGCGAATCTGACATCCCTTATCCAGTAAGCCTTCCACAAGATGGCTGCCGATAAATCCATCGGCGCCGGCGACTAATATTTTTTGGTTTGTTAAATCCATATTGGGCTTTGTTCGGGTGTGATCACTCAATGAGATTTTCGCATAACCACCGGTTCAATTTCCAGATCATCCGAATACACACGGGGCATGTAGACACTCCCTAATAATAATGTCGGCTCCACGGCTTCTCAATCACGCAAGAAGTTTACCCTTGCATTATAGCACAGGATGATTCTTGTTCAAATTTATACCCTCACATACCCCGGCTTGTCATCGGTAATCCATTCCTTAACCATCTGCTTGAAATTTACGTTTTCTTTCTCATAAGGATCGAATACCTTCATCCCAATTAAGTTCATAATTTTTTTATCATCCTCGCCGCAACAATGAGAATGCCCCAAGAAAGAAAAAAAGTTATTTACCCCCGTCGCGATAAATTTAACATTTAAGCTTTGCAGAACAACATCATTGCGGATTTGTTCAATGGCTCTGAAGGCTAAAAAATTTACTATAGAATATACTACCGGCACCAAGCCAGTCATAGCCATACCGGCGGCTATCCCTACAGTACCCTGCTCCATCATGCCGACATTCAAAATTCTGTCAGGAAACTCATCCCGAAACACATCCGTCACGCCAAAACCCATATCACATACAAGCAGGTGTATGCGTTTGTCCGCTCTCGCAAATGGTATAATTGAATCAACAATTATGCTTCTGTAGTTTACTGAAATATTATCGTTACTACTCATATCGATTACCTGCCTCTAATTCCTCTGCGGTGGGTAAACGAAAATGAAATTTCGCTACATTCTCCATGCAGATCAAACCATAGCCCTTTACCGTATCTGCCACCAGCACTTGCGGCGCGTTTATCACCGCCGGGTTATTTATCCATTTCGTCAAGATCCTGAGAATGGCTTTTATTGAATGGCCATCACATGATTTTACCTCACAACCAAAAGCCTTCATTTTTCTTTGAATATCATCTTTTCGACCCTTAACAGTTAAAATATTCTCCAAATAATCCATGGCTTGCAGTTTATTTGCATCAACGATAACGGTAAGATTGCTCAATTCATATTTGACGGCAAATTGAATCGCCTCCCAATTTGAACCTTCCTGCAATTCACCATCGCCCATAACGCAGTAAACGCGCCATTTTTTATTTTGCAGCTTCGCTCCGTAGGCTATGCCTACAGCGATAGGCAAGCCGTGTCCCAAAGATCCACAGCCAACCTCAATGCCATTTTCCATGCGCCGCTCAACGCATCCGGCCAGGAAGCTCCCTTTATAAAAATTTTCCCAATCAGCTTGTTTTACGTAGCCGATATCAGCAAGTATCGAGTACAATGCGTAACAACCATGAGCTTTTGAAAAAACCAAACGATCTCTTTCTCCCCATCCCGGCTCTTCCGCAATTCGCATGATGTTATAGTAAAGGACAGTTAGAATATCAACACATGAGAGCGACGGCGCGATATGGCCCGCACCGTTTTGAACGGCCACCCGCAGGATATCCTTCCGAATCTCATTTGCCTTTTTAGTTAGATTTATGATGGGTCGTCTGGGTATCGGTTTGTAATCTTTATCCATTACCTTCCTCGATAAAATGAAATAATGTTATCTACAACATAATGAACATGTTCTTCTTTCATACCTTGATGAATCGGTAAACTTAAAATCCTTTGTGATTGTCTTTCGCATACGGGGAACGCCCCTCTTTGATAACCTACTTCCTTAGCAGCCGGTTGAAGATGAATCGGAATGGGGTAATGAATACTTGTTCCGATACCTTTATTTTGGAGATAATCCTGTAATTCTGATCTTTTTTCAGCTTGTATAACATATGTGTGGAAGACACAGAACTCATGGGGCTGCTCAACTGGTATATCAACGAGATCCTTTAGTTTAGACGCATATATTTTAGCGTTTTGCCGCCTTTTCACATTCCACTTATCTAACCATTTTAATTTGACTAAGAGAATTGCGGCCTGTATCGAATCCAACCGCGAATTATAGCCCCAAGCTACTGTTTCATTACGATTAACCAAACCGAAATTTCTCAGGCGACGAAGCTTTTCAGAAATTTCTTCATTGTCGGTCGTAATAATTCCTCCATCACCGCAGGCATTCAGCGTTTTCAGTGGATGAAGACTAAAGCAGCCAATATCACCGAACGCCCCTACCTTTTTATCCCGATATTTTGCCCCGACAGCCTGGGCAGCGTCTTCAATAACTTGAATTTTATACTTACCGGCAATCTCAAGAATTGGATCCATATCAGCCGGTCTTCCTGTCAGGTGAACCGGCATGATTGCCCTCGTTCGCGGCGTAATTGCTTGCCCAATCAGCTCAGGATTTATGTTGTAATCATTCCGGACATCAACAAAGACGGGCTTTGCTCCCGCGGCAACAATAACCGAAGCGGTCGCAATAAAGGAATTTGGTGTGGTAATCACCTCATCGCCCTGTCCTATGCCAAGTGCCTTCAGGCTCAGGAACAATGCATCCGTACCGGAATTAACCCCAACGGCAAAGCGAACACCGCAGTAAGAAGCAAACATCTCTTCAAAAGATTGAACCTCTTTCCCCAGAATGAAATTGCCGTGATCGAGCACGTCTTCTATGGCAAGAAGTAACTTCTTTTTTAGCGATTTTGTCTGTGCGCCTATATCTACATAAGGTATATTCATCATTGTGCTTTAAACCACTCCGAAATTAGGAAGGATTTGCTTTATAAAACGATAAAACCGTTTCAATCGTATAACTTACCTCATCATCCGTTAAATACGGATGTGCTGGCAGTGTAAGAATGGTATTGCAGTCCCGCTCCGTCTTCGGAAAATCACCTAGTTTATATCCTAAGTATTGAGAACATTTTTGATAGGGGAGAGGAATCGGATAGTGAACTTTAGCCTCCACTCCTCGTTCAATACAGTAATGCAATAATTTATCTCGATCTTTCACCCTTAACATATACAAATGAAATACATGGCGAACATGGCCATGACGTTCAGGCACCTCTATCTGGGGCATTTGAGCGAAGGCCTTATCGTAAGTTTCAGCGATTTTAATGCGTAGATCCGTATAAAATTTGACATCATCTATCAAGCGCAGGGCAACTACAGACTGTATTGTATCTAAGCGGCTGTTATAACCAAACAATTCCACTTCATCTCGCGATTTCAATCCATAGTTCCGGAGCATTCGCAACCGTTCATTTAAATGATCTGCATCCGTGGTTATCATACCGCCATCTGACCATACATTTAGATTTTTCAACGGGTGGAAGCTGAAAGCACCGGCAATACCAAACGAACCTGCATGTTTATTTTTATACATGGCATTTATGGCGGTACATGAATCTTCAACAATAAACAAATTATGTTTCTCGGCAATTGACAAGAGCTTGTCCATATCGGGTGCGTTTCCTGTAAACCAGACCGGCATGATGGCCTTTGTCCTATCAGAAATTGCAGCTTCGATAAGATCAACGTCAATGGTAAATTCATCGGTTACATCAACAAACACCGGATTGGCACCGGTAATGGCAATTGCATCTGCTGTGGCAATAAACGTCTCTGCACAGGTGATCACTTCGTCGCCAGCACCTATACCAAGTGCTTTGAGGCTTAGGAATAGGGCATCTGTCCCCGAATTAACACCAATTGCATGCTTAACACCGACAAGTGATGCAAATTTCGCCTCAAATTCCTCGCCCTTTTTGCCAAGAGTAAAATCGCCCGATTGAACAAATTCCTTAATATCGTCTAAAATTACATCCAAATTTTGCTTTGGCTCGCCAACATCAGCCGCTCGGAACTGTCTATCTAAATAGGAAAATGGAACTCGCATTTCTTTTCACCTTAGGTTCATATTCTGCATGGTTTTGATATTGTAATAGCTGCTATCCGTCATTGAGTTTGGGATTTTCCCCTCTTTGAAGGATGCTACCAGATCACGAATGGCATCTTCCACACTGTGTGCTGCCACAAAGCCAAGTTCTTTTTTAATCTTTGCCGAGGACACATGATATGAACGGTTATCATCAGTGGGCGTCGTTACGATCTCAATATCCTCTCCCACGACCTTTCGCACCTTGTCGGCGATTTCCGATACCGTAAAGTTGTCAAAACCGACATTGAATATCTTTCCGTCAATAGCCTCATCCGGCCATTCCAGCGATTTGATATAGGCCTGGGCCATGTCCTCAATGTGGATGTTTGGCCGCATCTGCTGGCCGCCAAAAACGGTAATCTTGCGGTTATTGACGGCAAGATTGGTGAGGATGTTTACGGTCAAGTCAAGACGCAATCGTGGTGAATAGCCACAGACCGTGGAGGGTCGCAGAATAAGTGTCACAAAACCGGGAGATCTTTTCTTGAGAAGCACCTCTTCGCACAGGGCTTTGTATTTCGAGTAGTCTGTAAGGGGCAACAAAGGAAGATCTTCCGTTACGTTGTTTTCTTCCTTAATCCCGTAAACACTTGATGAAGAAGCATAAATGAATCTCTTGACGCCGCTTCCCTTGGATATGTCAACCAGGGGGGCAAAGGCATCAAAATTGATAGATTTGCCCAGTTCGGGATCCAGTTCAAAACTGGGATCGTTGGAAATACAGGCAAGGTGGATCACAGCGTCGCATCCGGGCAAAATCTTCCTTAACAAGGATTGGTCGCGAATATCGCCTTTATAAAGTTCAAGGTTAGGATTATCCCTTACATTATCAAATACTTGTTCTCCATAGATGAACAAGTCCAATACGCGGACGGCATATCCGTTCTCCAGCAATTTGGGAATTAAGACTGCGCCCACATATCCGCCTCCGCCGGTTACCAGTACATTTTTTATTTTCAATGCCTATACCTCTCTATTTTAAATATTTAAACCAGTTCTTCGTCGCTTCGGCAATGGACGCTTGATCCCAAAGCGGCGCCTCCTGCCAGTCATCGATAACCGCAAGCATGTTTGCCACCCCTTCTTCGAAAGAAACCTTTGGCACCCATTTTAGTTTAGTCTTGATCTTGCTAATATCGGCAAAGGTGCTATCGGGCTCTCCCGGTCGTTTGGGAACAAATATCTTTTCACCGCCAAGCAGTTCTACTAAACGGTTTACACTGTAGGTGCCACCTGAACCTACGTTAAGAACCTCTGCGGAGATATTCGATTTTGCCGCGGCCAGAAATGCTTCTGCTATGTCCGTAACATAGGTGAAATCCCTCGTTTGCGTTCCGTCACCTACCACCGTGAAGGGCTTGCCGGCAAGCTTTTGTCTGAGAAACACGCCAAAGACAGCGCCATAGGCGCCTGTGGTTCTGCTCCGCGGTCCGTAAACATTGAAGAGGCGCAAAGAAAGAGCTGGTAATTTATAGACTTGCGCCCAGTGCACTACAAGCTGCTCTCCCAGGTATTTGGTCAATCCATATGGATGACGAGGAACACAGGGATAATCTTCCGGCGTGGGAACCGTCTGCGCTATACCATAGCAGGTCGAACTGGCGGTATAGACGAAACGTTTTGCACCGATTTTTCGTGTATATTCCAGGGCCAGATAGGTTCCGGTCACATTTACCTTGAAATATTCATCAGGTTTTTCAATTGATGGAACCAGATCGGCCCGCCCGGCAATATGGAACACCCAATCAACAGCAGGCATGCTTTGAGTGGCAGCCGGATCAGAAATATCCGCCTGTATAAAGTGGAAGTTATTATTCTTGCGAGCTTGATCAAGATTCGATTCCCGGCCCGTTGAAAGATCATCCAATGCAATTACTTCATGGCCATCTCGTAACAACAAATCTGTGAGATGGCTCCCGATAAAACCTGCTGCACCCGTAACAAGACATTTCATATTTTCGCCTTTATAAAAGTGAATTCAATAGCTGATATGTTTATGAACCGCTCTCGGAAAGCAGCCGCTGTCTGAGCCACTGCATGATCATGTGCCCAATAACAAGCTGCATATCCTCTGAAATCTGCATGTCATTAATCGGAATGTGGATAGAATTATCAGTAATTTCAAGGCAACGACCGCCATCATATCCCAATATAGCAAAAGCTTTCATGCCGATTATTTTCGCCGTTTGTATGGCTTTAACTATGTTTGGGGAATTACCGCTGCCGGACAAGACAATCAAAACATCATCTTTCTGTGCTAATGCTTCGAGCTGATAAGAAAAGATTTCATCATACGAGATATCGTTGGCAAGGCAGGTCAATATGGATTGATTTGCAGTTAAAGCATGCACTTTAATGGCTGCATAACTGTTTTTACTAACGCCATAAAGAAAATCGTTAGCGATATGAATGGCGTTAGCTGCACTGCCCCCGTTGCCGCACAGAAAAACCTGTCTTTTTAAGTGCCGGGCCTCCCATAGACAATCAGAAATCAAGCATAGTTTTTCGAGATTAATCTGCTGCACAGCCTGAGTCATCTTCCTGCAATAACTCTGGTAAAAATCAGTTTGCTGCATTCTTTAATATCCTCTGCGGAAATTCCTTACATGCCGCTTCGTAACTCTCTATCGTGCCAATGTCTCGGTGATAAACATCATTGTGAAATACATAAATGCGGCCCATATAGTGAGGGATGACCTCCGTGCTGAAGTCAACGAATTCCTTATTTAGACCTTCGAGATAATGGAATATAGACGGTTCAACGATATAGACGGCACCGTTGGCCATATCACCGGGCGGGTTGGCCACTTTTTCATGAAAGGCCTGGACACAGCCCTTTTCGTCGGTCTCAATGATGCCGCAGGTCTGGGGCGTGGGTGATTTGAAGGTCATCATGGTAATTTCGCAACCGGCGGGGCGATTTAGGTGGCTATTAACGAATTCTTGCACATCGAATACTGAAAGGTTATCGGCATGGACAAGCATTATCGGTTCATTTGGTTCATTGTCGAAGAAGCTCCGATTTTTAAGAAGCGTCCCCCCCGTGCCTAGTAACCTCTCTTCATAGACGGTCGTAACGAATTCCCGGTATGGGCTGTTATTAATAAAATTTACGACTTTATCCGCATGATGATGGAGATTAACCAAAAGGGGATAAATACCGCCCCTATAAAGCATGGTGATCCAATAATCTAAAAGAGGCTTCCCGTCAATCTCAATCATGCATTTGGGAACATTATTTGTCAGAGGCTGTAACCGGGTGCCTAACCCGGCGGCAAGGAGTAGTGTTTTCATCAATCAGACCAAATTAAACCCGTTTATCTCTGCCTTGATATCTTTGGGGGCAAGAGGAATATTGCCGATGCGGCCGACCTGACAGGCCGCAGCAAGGGACCCGAGATAGGAACTTTTCCAGATATCTGCGCCCACGGCCATAGCCATGGAGGTACAGGTCAAGAAGGAATCGCCGGCGCCAGATACATCTTTGGGCGCGGTATTGAATGCGGGAAGTCTGTCGGTTAGCCATTCGCTTTCTTTTTCGGCTTCGGCGTGAATCAGCACACCTTCTTCATCCAGCGTGATGATAACATTTTTTGTGGCTGATTTTTTTCTCAATTTCTCCGCAAGAACGACCAACCCCGACTCGAAATCATGAACGGCAAAGCGCGCCTCCCGCTCGGTGGGCGTCACGAGGGTCATCTTTTTAAAGCGCGAGACGTCGCCTATCTGGGAGGAGGATTGACTGTCCGCAACCATCATGATGCCTTTTTGATCGCAGATTGTCGTGACCTGATCAACCAGCGTTTGCGGCAAACAGCCATAATTGAAATCCGAAAATATGACCAAATCAATCCCGGCGAGGATATCCGAGATTCCCTTGTAAAATAATTCCCTGATCTCTGCAGATATGGAATGCTGCCGCAAATGACTTACCCTTAATAATGTTTTTTGTTTGGCACGAAACCGCTGCTTCAGGGTGGTCGGTCTGCTTTCATCTTGGAACAGGTGAACATGCACACCCTGAGATTCTAAGCGCTTCTGTGCATAATTCTGCGCTTCATCCTTACCTGTTACGGAAAAAAACTGGACATCCGCGCCCAAGCCCCGCGCGTGGAGGGCAACGATGCCGGCGCCGCCGATGAATTTCTCCCGTGCCACGGGCGTGACAACTATTGTGGGATCTTCCTGAGACATTCCGAGGGCATCGCAGGTGATGTATTCATCAACGATGGTATCACCCAAGACGCATACTTTGAGGCCCTTCATTCTGTCGCTGATTTCGATTAACTCACTAAAACTGAATTTATGTCTTTTGGGATAGTCAGCAGGTTTTTTAATGGACGAGACGGATAACTCTTTCCACTCCGTGTTCATTAAATCTATGGAAGAGAAGCTGATTTCCCCGGAGCTGAATAGCAATTTACCACCATATTGGTGGAGAATATCTTTTTCCGGGTTTTCCCGTTCTTCATGCTCCTTACCCTTAACAACAAAAGTAGGTTTCAATTTCTCAATAAACGCCACGGGAGATTCGCGCAAGATAAAGGCATAATCAACCCAAGCTATCGCCTGCAAACCCTCCAGACGCAATTTCTCATCAATGAACGAGCCGGGGGCTTTATCATCAAGAAGGCCAACCGCCAGATAATCACCGCATTCCTTGGCAAACCGAAATAGCCGCAGATGGCCAGGATGGATTATATTAAAGTTCCCGTAAACGAAGACAACCTTCTTGCGGGTGGTGTGTTTTTTAATTTGTTTTAATTCTTTATCCATCAGTTTCTTTCTTGGACTGTGATCGGTTATGTTTATTTTATCCGTTCGCCTTGGAAGGTTGGGATATCTTCTTTTTATTGTACTTATTAGGCGAAATGTACCGAAAAAATGTGCTTATTTTGTTTGTTCTGGATCGCAAATGGATATATTCGAAAAATGTTGCTAAGCAACGTTACGTAAGCAATTGTTTTTATTGCCTTCTTATGGTGGGACATGAAAATTTTATGAGTCAATTTGTGACCTGCGGTCATAGGGACTTTTGGGGAACATATTTCAAATCTTTCCCCCCATTTTCCATTATGCCAGGTTGCCCTCCCTCGGGGGGGTGGTGAAGTTGTCGAGGGCTTCCCGGAGCCTGTTTATGGAATCATTGGCGGCCATGATGTCGTCGTCGGACCATTCGGAGACGTCGGTCTTCTCCACTCTCTCCCGGGACTTGTCGAGGGATTGGCAAAAGATGGCGGCCGCAGTTAGTTTCTCTCTCTTCTTCGTGCCGCCTTCCTTCTCCTTCTGCAGTTCTTCTTTGTATTTTTCGTAGGCCGTTGTCATGGCGCGTTGCTGTTTCTTCCGCGAAATCTCAACAAGCCTCTTTTTGCTCATTTGTCGGTCGCCACGGCATTCGTTCCGAATCTCCTGAGGGAGGTGCGTCAGGGAAAGGGTTTCGGTAATGGTAGCGCGGGGCTTGCCGATGACCGCCGCTAACTGGTCCTGAGTGTATTTCTCCTCATCCATGAGCCCTTTCAAGGCTTCCGCCTCTTCAATACAGGTGATGTCCTGCCTCTGGAGATTCTCTACCAGGGCGATTTCCACCGCGTTGCCCTCCACGCAGATGCCGGGAATGATCAGGAGACCGGCCATTTGGGCAGCCTTGTGACGGCGCTCACCAGCGACAATGATCAGGTAGGTGCTCTCATCGGTGACCCTGAACAGGATCGGTTGAATGATTCCTTTAAGCTTGACCGATGCGGCCAGATCCTCCAGCGACCGGGGATCCATGGATTTCCTCGGCTGGTTTGGGTCGGGCTTCAAGTCGATGATGGGGAGATCATACAATTTTCCTTTTTCATAAGTTTGAGTCATGGCAGCCTCCTTTTTTTATTCTCGCGCGCTTTGATCCGATCAAGATATTCAAGAAAAAAAATACCCAATATACAGGCAAAAAGGCTTAAAAGTCCGGTAATGACGATCCTCTGCTTTATTTGTGAATTTGAAGGTTGTACGCTAATACTGACTGGGCCAATCACTCCAGATTTAACTTTTTCCTTCTGCAGCTTCGATATTTCTAAGGATAGATCGGCATCCTTCTTAATCAAGTCGGCTGGATTAAGAAGGATAGACGATATTTGACCTTTCTTCATCATATCTGTTATCTGGCCCAAGAAAACAAGATTTGCCTTCCTGGCTTCAATAAGATTCTTCATTTTAAAATCAGTTTCTTCATTTAGTCGTGCAATTTCTTCCTCGATTTCCCCTGAAATACTAATATAATTAACTATGTCTTTAAAAGTCTGTGGTATAATATCGGCTGTCTTTGTATCAACAATTATTTTCACTTTATCATTGGATGTCTTGGGAAGTGATACCGACACGTTTTTAATTGCATCCGAATTTTTTGTAAATATTTTAACTTTTTTGGTTTCATCAATAACGCCAATAAGTTTAACGATATTTGCGGCAGGTGATACAGTTGACGCAGGTGATATTGGTGACAGAGGTGATATTGGTGACAGAGGTGATGCAGGATAACTTATTTCAGCTTCACCTCTGTAATAACGAGGAGCACCGAAACTTATGATAGTTACTATCACTAATGGAATAAGAAATATACCTATAAAAACCTTCTTCCATTTTACAAGGACTTCCCAATAATCGTAAAGATTGATTTCTTCTTCTGCGTTTATTTCGTTCTCTGACTTTGTATTCACAGTGGCTCCTCTTTTTGCTCTTCTTCGATCTTATTGATGAAGGGGGTAAATTCAGGAACGATTTTGTGTAGCTCTCGTTTAATGGCTTCTGCA
>Ga0172379_10002607_pt1 | contig 31288 bp, 35 predicted proteins | sample GrowelOW334metaG_FD_119756 | JGI IMG/M metagenome (GOLD analysis project Ga0172379, IMG submission 119756) | Groundwater microbial communities from an aquifer near a municipal landfill in Southern Ontario, Canada - Groundwater well OW334 metaG | ecosystem: Environmental > Aquatic > Deep...
AAACGACAGCTCTGCTACATTGGGCATAAGGCTATTCTCCTTGTCTGTTGATTTGACCCTTCAGACGGGAGAGTAGCCCCTCTTTTTCTTTAACGCAAATTACACAGGAAAGTTTACGTCACCTACGGGCGGGTCTACTTGACTTGAAGGGGTCCTCCTGATAGACTCAAGATTAATATGGAATCCGAAGAACTCGCGTCTTCCCCCTCTCCCGAGCCGCAGCAGAAGCCGAATCTCCTGTTCTTGGCCGTTCTTCTCGTGTTCGCGGGCCTCTTCCTCGCGGGTCTTTGGCTCTTCCTGCGGCCTGCCCCGGAGTCCCCGGCCGCGGATTACAACGCTTTCAATCTTGAGGAAGCGCCCAAGGCGGAGGCTGCGCATCCGGCGGTCCAGCTTCCTGCTCCGGCTTCAGAGGCGCCCAGCCTCAAGGCCTTTATCCCGGAAAAAGATTTCTTCTTCACTTCCGGCGCGGCGAGCGAGCGCAAGCGCGAGCAGGATTTCATCAGGAAATATGACGCGCAGATGCGCGGATACATGGACCGGGTGCTCGATCCGCTGGGGCAGCGCTACCGCAAGAAGTATGCCGTGGTCAAAGAGATGGACCTGGAGTTCGGCCGCTTGGACCGCTACATGGAGCTCAACCGGAAGTATCAGAAGGACCGGGACCTGCATCAGTGGGCGCGCGGAGTCATCGCCCTGCCCGAGGTCCGGAGCACCCTCATGAAGTATGCGATGAAGCCCGAGATTTGGCAGGTCGCTTTTCAGATGGGCACGGAAGCGATGAAGACTCCCCCGCCCAAGCCCGTGCAGGATGAAGTCATGCGCATGCTCACGACGGACAAACAGCTCTCCAAGTTCATCGGGGACGCGGCCGCGGAATTGGCGCCGAACATCGTTCGTTTGACGGCGCAGGCGGCTCCTCCCGGCGCGGATATCGGTCCATTGACCGCTTTAGCCGCCCAATTGGTGACCGGAAAAACAACGAGCCCCGCTCCTATGCCGGTTGGAGCAGGGCGTCGCCGCTAAGAAGAGATATCCGAGGTCAGGATCCGCCGCAGCAGCCGCTGCTGCTGCTGTCGTTGTTTTCCGCTGCTTTCTGCTGCGCATAGGCCGCCTCAGCGGTCTTGCGGCCTTCCTGATAGCCTTTTTCGTAGCCTGATGCATAGGTGTCGGTGGCTACGTTTGCTGCGCCGGAGCGCGTGACCGCGATGGCGCCCAAGGTGCAGAGGATAAAGAGCGCGACCGCCAAACGCATCCGAAGAATGTTGCTCATAATATCTCCTTTATGCGAGCTTCTCCCATAGGGTAAGGTTTTGTGAGCTGTCCGGACAAGGGACTAAAGGCCTATGTTTTTGTGGGCCCTGCCCCCCCTATCGCATCGAGAGTTCCGGCGAGCTTGAGGCTTGCGAGCACCACGCAGGAATCCAGGAGCATGCCGAAGAGTATCCCCATCCCTGTTCCCGCGCTCGAATGCCCTTGCGCGCAGCGGTAAGTCCAGCAGAGATTGGTGGTGCCCCAGAGGTCCGCGAAGAACACGCAGGGAAGTCCCCCGGCCAGCACCCATGCATCGAGCGGCGCGCGGGCCCATCGAAGTCCCAGCGCCAGGCAGGCGGGAAGGAGCCAATGCATGGGTCCTGCTCCGCAAGCCGCGGCGAAGGCTCCGCCGAAGAGGGCGAAGAACAGCAGCAGCGCATCCGAGAGCGCGGCTAGGGCCGTCTCCGGGATCCGGCGTGAGAAGCGTTCCTCCAGAGCGCGGGCGACGCGGTCGAGGACCAGGGCTCCGAGGGACCAGGCCGGAATGATCCATAGAGGGGGCCGTTCCCCCGTGTAATAGGACCACAGGCCCGTGCGCGTTCCCCAGGCTTCCACGAGGAAGCCCAGGGCTCCTGCGATGATCACCGTGAGTGCGTCCTTCTTTGGTTTTGCGCGCGAGGGGATCGTTTTCAGGACGAAGGCGAATATACCTCCCAGGAGCAGGATCTCCGCCGCGAGCTTTGCGCGCGGCGCTCCTCCTAGGGAGAACTGATGCGCGGAGGCTTGCCAGGCTTGGAGCACCAGATCGCGGCGAAACACGGCGAGCCCGGCGAAGACCGCGGCCGCGGCCGCGGCGTAGAGCGCCCTCATCCCTTCCGCCAGCGGCGATGGAGCGCGAAAGCCGCGGCCAGGCCGGCCAGAGAGGTCCATTGCGGAGTGGAGAGCCCGAACTGCGCCAATAGTCCGCCGTCGCTTCCGCGCGTGAAGTCCAGCAGGAAGCGCAAAGCCGAGTAGAGCGCTATCGAGCCGATGAACGCCGAACCGGGCGGCAGTTCCCCCCGGCGTACGCGGGGGAGGATCTTCCCGTGCAGAAAGAGGAAGACGGCTGCCGCGCCCGCGCCGTCATAGAGCTGCTGGGGATGCAGGGACAGGCCCAGCAAAGCGCGCGGGATGGCGCAATGAGGATCGCGGAAGACGACGGCCCAGGGCATGTCCGTGGCCCGGCCGTAGCAGCAGCCGTTGAGCAGGCAGCCTATGCGCATGACCGCAAGCGCCAGGGGCGCGGCCGTGCCGAGCAGATCGGCCACGGGCCTGAAAGGGATCTTCTGCCTGCGGCAGTAGAATGCCGCCAGGCCCACGGCTCCCCAGAAGCTTCCGAAGAAGGAGCCGCCCGGGAATCGGCGCTGGAACACGAGCCGGCGCAGGTTCTCCTCGGGTCCGCGGCCGTAGAGGAGTCCGTAGTAAAGAGCCGCGCCGAGTACCGTGCCCAAGGCCAGGTGCAGGATCAGGGCCCAGAAGCGTTCCTCATCGAGTCCCGCGTTCTTCTCGCGGACCAGATAAAGGAAGGCGGCCAGGGATGCCAGGAAGGCGAAGACCGGCGCGGAGTTGAGCTGGTACTGCCCGAACGAGAGCAGGATCGGATGCATACGCAATTCTACCCTATCTGGGAACTTTTTCAGGGTTCGTTCGTATATCAGGGTGGGATGCGTTGATGCCCGATGCCGGAACATGCGAGAATCCGACGTAGAGCGCCGTGACTGCGGAGAACGGCGCGCGGAGGCAAGCTTGCAGCGGATGGGATCGGAGAGGTACGAACGCTTCGTCAGAGAGTACGGCGAGCAGGCATTCCGCATCGCCTATCATCTCTCCGGCAACGTGGAGGAGGCCAAGGACTTGGTGCAGGAGTCCTTCTGCCGCCTGCTCAGGACTTGGGAGCGCTATGACGGCGGGCGCTCTCTGGAGGGCTGGTTCTCGACGATACTCAAGAACCTCTTCCTCGATGAGCGCAAGCGCTACGAGCGGCGCAACGTGCACTCTCTGGATCGGGCCGTTGAAGAGGACGACTGCGAAGCTCCCAGCCGCGGCGGCGATGCCTTTCCGGACGGGGAGGAGCCGATCCTGGAAGCGCTCTCCCGCCGGGAGACCGCGCAGACCGTGCGGGAAGCTCTGCAGAGCCTGCGCGGAGAGTACCGGAGCGTGCTGGCGCTCTGCGACGTGGAAGGGATGTCCTATGAGGGCATCGCGAGGACTTTGGAGATGCCTGTCGGAACCGTGCGTTCGCGCGTGAGCCGCGCGCGGGACGCTCTGAAGGCCGAATTGAGCCGCCGTCTAGAGGAGGTCGCGCGATGAATGCCGGCTGCATCGAACGGGAAGCTCTGTCCGCTTACGCGGATGCGGAATCCGGGCCCGAGGAGCGCGCCGGGATAGAGTCGCATCTGGCCGCGTGCGCGCGCTGCAGGGCGCGATTGGAGATGATCACGGCCCTCAAGAAAGCGGTCGCGGCCGCGGTCGTCCCCGCGCCCGCCATGCCCGCGGACCTGCGCGAGAAGCTCCTGCGCATGAGGATGCGCTCAATGGGGCTATGGCCGCGACTTTTGGGATTCCTGAGGGAGTTTTCCCCTCGGCGCCGCGTGATGGCGCTCTCGTTCTCCGCAGCGGGATTGGTCCTCGCCCTTTGGATCTTTCGCGAGGACCTTCCCGGCATCGGGTCCGGCGAGGAGGAACTGCCGGTCTCCGTGCTGCTCGCGGCGCACGGCCGATATGCCTCGACGCTCCCCCTCTCCGGAGCCGAGGGGCCGGCCTCGCGCGTTCAAGACCTTTTAGCGGAGGCTTCCGATGATCTTTGAGCGCATGCAGCAGCCGGCCCTTCCCGGACGGGCGCGGTCCTCGGCAGTCTGTTGCCGCGGCCTGCCGGCCGCAGTCCTTGTGCTCTTCGCGGGCGCCGCATTCTGCGCGCCTGCTCCGGTCCAGGACGCGCAGGAGCGCGCGGCGGCCGTGCTGCGCCGCACTTTCTCGCCCGCGCGCGAGGCGTACCGCGCGGACATCCTGGTGCTCGTGCGCCGCAACGGCCGGGACCAGGAGGACAGGGTCCGCGTGCGCGTCCTGCCTCCGGAAGGATTCAGCCGGGAGGTTCTTGATGCCCAAGGCCGCGTGCGCCTTCGCGCAGTGAGCGACGGGAAAGTCGAATGGGTCCATGATCTCTCGCGCAAGACCGCCTACCAAGGCGCGCCCGAGGATGCCGACTGCAAGCTTCTGGACCCGGATGAGGAGTTGGGGCTGCTCGAGCGCAATCACGCATTGAACTGGACCGCTTCCGAGAGCGTGGCCGGACGGCGTACGGACGTGCTGGAACTGCGGGCCAGGGAGGATTCCCGCCTGATCCGCAAGCTATGGGTCGATGAGGCCGGGCGCGTGCTCCGGCGCGAGAGCTACGGCGAGGACGGGAGCATCTCCTCGTCCATGCGCGTCGAATCCTTGGTCTCTCTTCCCGTCGGGGAGCGGAAGTTCGACCTTTCGGTTCCCGCGGGCTTGCGGGTCCGCGCGCGGGATTGGCGTCCGGATTTCATGGATCTGGAGGAGGCGGCTGCCGCTTCCGGCCGCAAGCCCGTGCTCCCTGTCTGGCTCCCGTCGGGATTCGTTTTTGAGAGCGTGGACCTTGTGCCGTACAAGAAAGCTTCCATCCTGCATCTTCGATTCACCGACGGGCTCGACGCGCTCTCGCTCTTCGAGTATCCCCGCGGCGCGCGCCTTCGCCTGGGCTTGAGCGGACAGGGGCGCGTGCGCAGCCTGCGCGTGGGCCGCGGCCGCGGACGCTTGGCCGTGGTCCCGGAAGGGAAGATCCTTGTTTGGTCCGCGGGAGGCAACCGCTACGTGCTCATCGGACCTTGTTCCGTGGAGGCGATGCGCCGCATCGCCTCTTCCCTGCAAGGGAATGATAGGGACGCTATCAAGCCCCAAGATGGAGTCCGGGAGGCGGCGCGATGAAGAACGCGGCGATGTTTTTGGCGATGCTGTGTCTTTTCCCGGCGGCGCTCCAAGCGCGCTCTCCCCGATCGGCTCCCGCGGAGCGGACCGCGGCTGCTCCCGCGCCGTCCCCGGAGCAGACAGCGCTCAAGAAGGAGATCCATCAGGCAGTGCTGGAGGTTCGGCGCGCGCGCTATGCTCTGCGCAAGGCCGAGGCCGCGCAGGATGCTTCGGCCCAGGTCCTGGCGCAGGAGCGCGTGGACCGCGCAAAGGAGAAGGTCCAGGCCTTGCGGGCGCGATTGAAGGCGATGCTGAGCGGACAGAAGCCGCCGTCCCGCCGGCGAGGCCGGAGCTGAGGGCGCCTCCATGCGCATCGATGAATTGGAGCCTTGCCTGCGGCCCAGAGAGCGCCTGCTCAAGCGCGGGCCCGCGGTACTGGCCGATGAGGAACTGCTGGCCGTTCTCCTGCGCACGGGCTATGCGGGCTGCGGGGCTCTGGATCTGGCGCGCTCCTTGCTGGAGGCTCATCCGGGCGGGGCATTGGCGCGGCTTTCCCCGGCGCGCCTGGCCGGGCTCAAGGGCGTGGGCCGCAGCCGGGCCTGCGTGCTGTCCGCGGGATTCGAACTCGCGCGGCGCTGGCGCTCCTCGCAAGAGGATGCTCTGCCCATGATGGATAGTCCGGCGCGCGTCTTCGAGCGGCTTTCGGATCTTCGCGGGCGCAGCAAGGAGCATCTGGTGGGATTCTATCTGAACGCCTGCAACAAGCTCGTTCACCAGGAGACCATCTCCGTGGGAACGCTCACCGCGAGCCTCGTGCATCCTCGCGAGGTTTTCTCTCCGGCGCTGGAGCGCTCCGCCGCGGGAGTGGTGGTGGCGCACAACCATCCCTCGGGAGAATTGGTCCCTTCCTCCGAGGATATCCAGGCCACGCGCAGGCTCGCCGCCGCCGGGAAGCTCTTGGGCATCCCGCTCTTGGACCATGTGATCGTGACCCGGGATGCGTATATGAGCTTCCGGGAAAAAGGGCTTATGGGAGATGTATGATGAAGTCGATGAAGGCATGGAGATTTTTGGGGATCATCCTCTGCGCGGCGCTCTCGGGCTGCGGGCGCCTGGACTTCGCGCAGGCGCGGCATCTGGAGAAGGGAGGACGATTCAGCCGCGCGCTCAAGGCCTACGAGAGTTTTCTGGCGCGCGTCCCGCAAGGGCCGCGCGAGGCCGAGGCCTTGGTCCGGGCCGGACGCATCTATTCCGGAGTCTTCGGACGCTGCGACCGCGCCGTGCCCATGCTCGAGCGCGCGGCGCGCATGCAGGGCGTCGGGGATTGGCCTGCTCGCGCGAGGGAGAGCCTTTTGGAATGCCCGGACCTCTTCCCCCTCAAGGGCGGGTCTCGCTGGACCTTCGTGGACACGGCCAGCGGCGGGCGCAACATGAAGCTGGAATTGTCCGTATCCTCGGCCGTTGTCCGGGGAGTCCGCATCCAAGGCGCCTACTATGCGGGAAAGAACCGCTTCCGCGGCTACGATCGTTCCTATACGAAAGAAGACTGGATGCTCTGGGAGGAGGAAGGATCGACTCGCCGTCCCATCCTGCGCTATCCCTTCCTTGCCGGCCAGTCCTGGACCGATGAACACAGCGGCTGGAGCTACCGCATAATGTCCGAGGGACTGCGCGTGCGCACGCGCGCCGGGGATTTCGAGGGCTGCTTCAAGGTCCGTTCCCAGGGCGCGGGCGATTCCCAGCGGGCCTGGGTCTACGACTATTACTGCCCGGGCGTGGGCCGGGTGAAGACCACGATAGGCACCTCCGAGGGAGAGCATCCCAACACGGAACTCTCCGATTACGACGTGCCCGCGGTCCCGTCTCAAAATTGAGATTCTTAAATTGATATCATCGAAAGGTGATCAGACCGCTCTCGCATTCCGCGATCCATACCTATCTCGATTGTCCGCAGAAGTGGAAGCTCAAGTACATCGATAAGCTGCCCGAGAAGCCCCGGCATTTCTTCTCTTTCGGAAAGACGCTCCACTCGGCGTTGGAGTTCCTCTACAACGTGCCCGTTCCTCCCCCTCCCTCGCTGGAGCAGGTCATGGACTATTACGAGGGGCATTGGCTTTCCGAGGGCTACACCAAGCCGTCGCAGGAGCAGGAATATCGCGAAGAGGGACGGCGCATCCTCAACGCCTACTATCGCAAGCACATGCCGGATTTCCACGTCCCCTTCTTCGTGGAGTACCGCTTCGAGGCGCAGGTCCAGCCCGTCGAGAAGAAGCAGTTCTCGCTCAAGATCGGCAACCGGCAGTGCAAGGTGTCCTTGGAGCCGGAGTTCCTTGCGCCCGTGCCTCTTCTGGGCTTCGTGGACCGCATCGACAAGCTCGAAGACGGCACGCTGGAACTCATCGACTATAAGACCGGCAAGTCCTTCGACATGGACCGCGTGCGCGAGGACCCGCAGCTCACCCTCTATCAGATGGTCTGCGAGGAGAAGCTGGGGCCCGTCTCCGCGCTCACGCTCTATCATCTGCCCAGCCAGACGCCTTTCCGGGTCCCGCGCCACGGGCCGGAGCTCGTGCAGGCTCTGCGCGAGCGCATCGCGGCCGTGGCCGGGCTCATTCGCAGAGGCCGCAAGCGGCTCGACGCCGAGGGGCCCGCGGCCTTGGTTCCGGAGTTCGCGCCCGAGGTCGGGGATCCCAAATGCAAATGGTGCGATTTCCAGCCGCACTGCCCGGCCTGGAAGCAGGCCTACGCTCCCGCCGCCGCCGCGCCCGTTGAGGAAGAGCGCGCGCCCGCGCTCAAGAGCGACAAGCAGATCGAGCGCTGGGTGGACCGGTTCGGGAAGCTCAAGGAAGAGATCCGCGTCAAGGAAGAGGAGGCCGAGGAGGTCAAGGCTCGCATCATCGAGCAGCTCAAGCTCCACGGCTATGTCCGCGCCTTCGGCACGGGCTACGAGGTCGCTCTGCACACCGACGAGAAATGGGAGTTCAAGGACGCGGACAAGCCCAAGGTCCTTGAGACTATCCAGCGAGCGGGCTTCTGGGAGAAGATCCTCGCGCCCTCCGCCCCTTTGGTCCAGAAGGTCATGAACGACCCGACTCTGCCTTTGGATCTGCGCGACCGTCTGCACCGTCTCAGCCGCAAGGCCGAACACCACGTCCTGCGGGTCAAGAAGATCGAGGAGGAAGCATGAACCCGTCGAAGATCAAGCTCGTGCGCTTGGACCGCCGCAGACTCGGGGATTTCGAACATCTGCTCTCGAACAAGGAATTCGGCGGCTGTTTTTGCGCGCGCTGGCGCTCCGCCCAGGAGGAAGGCTGGGCCGAAAGCTGCAAGGATAAGAAGCAGGAGAACCTGGAGGCCACGCGCCGCCATATCCAGGAGGGCGGGCATGCCGGATTCCTCATCGTGCGCGACAACGACGGCGCGGTGGTGGGCTGGACCGGTTCGGGGCCCAAGACCTCTTTCCCCCTCATGAAGGACCGTCCGGGCAGCCGCCTGGGACCGTTCGAGGATTCCGTCTGGGCCGTGGGCTGCATCGCCATGGCTTATGCCTATCGCGGCCTGGGCTATGCCCAGGAGACCGTGAGCCTTCTCGTCGAGGAGGCACGCAAGGCCGGCGCTTCCAGCCTGGAGGCCTGTCCCATCGAGGGAGGCGAGGAGACCTGCGCCTGGCGCGGGACCAAGGGCATGTACGAGGGGCTCGGCTTCTCGGTCGCGGGCAAGGAAGAGGACAAGGGCCGCACGGTCCTTCGCATGGAGAGAAAGCTCGCGTGAAGGCGCACACGGATTATCTCTGGTTCGAGACGCGCAAGCGGCGCGAGCTCATCAACATCACCGGCGAGGTCGCCGGGATCGTGGGCAAGAGCGGCATCCGCGAGGGGCTCTGTCTGGTCAGCGCCATGCATATCACGGCGGGCATCTGGGTCAACGACGAGGAATCCGGCCTCAAGCAGGACCTGCAGGAATGGCTCGACCGTCTGGCTCCGGCCGGCGACTATCACCACCATCAGACCGGAGAGGACAACGGGGACGCGCATCTCAAGCGCACCCTGGTGCATCATCAGGTCACGCTCCCCATCACGGCCGGACGCCTGGACCTGGGTCCCTGGGAGCAGGTCTTTTACGCGGAGTTCGACGGCTGCCGCCGCAAGCGCGTAGTCGTGAAGATCCTCGGCATCTGACGGTGAAGGAGGACGCGACCATGGAATACGTACTTGCTCTGGACCAAGGCTCCTCTTCCACCCGCGCCATCGTCTTCGATGAACGCGGCCGCGTCGCCGCTTCGTCCCAGAAGCCCGTGCGCATATTCCGGCCCGAGCCGGGCTGGGCCGAGCATGATCCCGAGGAGCTCGCGCGTTCCGCCGAGCAGACCTTGGACGCAGCCCTGGCCGGCTTGCCGGCCAAGACGCAGGTCTCGGGCATGGGCCTGAGCTCTCAGCGCTCCACCGTGGTCTTTTGGGACCGCCGCACGGGAAAGTCCCTGGGCCGCGCCCCTTCCTGGCAGGACAACCGCGCCGCGGCCGTGCTGGCGCCCATGCTGGATATGCAGTCCGACGTCCACAGCCGCACGGGCCTTTACCTCACGCCGTATTACTCCGCTTCCAAGATACGCTGGATGCTCGACAACGAACCCAAGGTCCGGCGCGCCGCGGATGCGGGCAGGCTCTGCGCGGGTCCCGTGGCGACCTGGCTGCTCTGGCGCTTGAGCCGCGGGGAGATCTTCGCGACGGATCCCACCTTGGCGCAGAGGACGCTGCTTTTCGACATCCGGCGCATGGATTGGGATGCGGAACTCCTGCGCATGTTCTCCATACCGCGCGAGATCCTTCCCTCGGTGCGGCCCAGCGCCTGCTCTTGGGGGACGCTGCGGCGCAAGGGGCGGACTTTCCCCGTGCTCGCGGTGCTGGGCGATCAGCAGGCAGCGGCCTTTGGCCAGGGCGCGGACTCCGAAGGCGCCGGGGTGCTCAACTACGGGACCGGAGCCTTCTTCCTCCTGCACACGGGGCGCTCGGATCGGCGCGTGCCCGGCCTGCTCACCACCGTGGCGCTTCAGCGCGAATCCTCAAGGTCGTTCTTTTTGGAAGGGACGGTCCATGCTTGCGGCGCGGCTTTTGACTGGCTCTCCAGGCTCGGATTTCTAAGCGATGTGCGCAAGGCCGACAAGCTCTGCGCTGCGTCCAAGGAGCGGGTCTGGCTGCTCCCGGCCATCGGCGGGCTCGGGACCCCTCGTTGGGACTACCGGACGGCCGCGGCCTGCTACGGCTTGAGCGCGAACACGCTCTCGGCCGACGTCGTGCGCGCGGCCGCGGAGTCCATCGCGTTCCTGGTCACGGACGCGGTGGCCACCGCGAGGGCCGCGGGTTTGGATGCCTCAGCCGGATTCCAGGCGTCCGGCGGCGTGGCGCGAATGGACTATCTGCTCCAGTTCCAAGCCGACCTTCTTCAGCGGCCCGTGTCGCGCTTAGGCGAGCGCGAGGCCACGGCGCTGGGAGCCGCTTCGCTTGCGGCCGAGACCGCGAAGCTCCCTTTCGCGCGTTCCCTGCGCGAGTCCAAGCCGCAGAAGGTCTTTACTCCGAAGATCACCGCGGAGAAGGCCCGGCGGCTGCACTCGGCCTGGCTCTTCTTCGTGGAGTCCCAGCAGAAGCTCGGCAGCCGCCTGCCAGAACTCCTCGGTTAGAGCGTGTCTGAGTCATCCGGGTGCGTAGTCCGGCAGACACGCTCCTGAGTACGCCGGCGATCTTTTTAAAACGGGCTTTTCCCGGAGAACTGTCGGCCGATCTCTTTGGGCAAGGAAGGGTTCGGGGACAAGGCGCGATCCGGGCAGTTTTGCGGGGATTGCGAGCACCAGAGGAGTTGCGCCTTTTCCAGGCGCTCATCCAGATAGGGCGCGCTTTCGCGGATGATCGCGTCCGCGTCCGGATGTTCTTGGGCGGACGCGGCGACATCCTCATACCATTGCAGATCCAATTCCACTTCTCGAAGAGACCGATAACCTGAAGGCTTGGAGGCCTGGAATTTTTTATCGCAGTCCTGCGGATTCTCGTCGCCGCAGGTTTTGCTTATGAGCGCCGCCAGCTTCGGCGCTTCGACCGACGCGTCTTTCCTGTCGCTCAGTATCTCTTTTTTTAATTCAGCGGCGGAATGGACGGAAGGGGTTCTTGTATATCCCCACGCGGGATCCTCGAGGTTCGCCCGCAATCCTGCGGGGCCCAAACGATCCCAGGTTTCTTCCAGATCTTTCATCCCGACGGTGATGGGCGTTTTCGGTTCAAAGGCTTTGGGAAAGCGCTGCTTGAGGTCCTTGTACGCGAGGACCTGGGTAAGATAGCCGAGGACCTCGAGTTCGCGGGTCGCGGTGGGACAGCCGATATGGCCGATGTCCACTGAGTGCACGGCTTCATGGAGCATGCTGGGGATCATATGGATGGCCAGCATCTCGGGGATGTCCTGTCTATCGATCTTCGCGTCTAGGAGCGCGGCATAATCGCGTTCCACCGAGCGTTTGGTGTTCGCGATGGATTTCCGTGTCGGAAAGCTCATCCCCGTCGATGTGTATTCGATCTCGATGGAGCTGTGCGCCAAGACTTCCCGCAGTTCGTCGTTCATGTCCATCTCGGCGGAGATCGTTCGCATCTTGGAGAGGGTCTCTTCGAGGATATCGGGAGGCAGGGATATCCGGGCGTCTCCCGAGGCGCAGCGCGCGGGAAAAGGAGCCGCGATCAGCAGGATAAGGGAGATGAAAAATGCGGCGAGTTTGTTCGGCGAGAAGATGAGGGCGGATGTTTCCGACTCTGTGTATTTCATGAGGTTTCCCATCTCATGCGATAGTGTGGAAGGTTCTGCGACTGCATCCCAGGGCCGGGCGGGGCAATCGGAATAGGCCTTTCAGTCTGGGCCTATTGGACCCGTTCTCTTGGCCATTGGCCTCATGCGCCTGTCCATGGATACTGCGATACTCTGCGCATGGATCATCCCCGGCTGATCGTCCTTTCCCTGTTTTGTTCGGTCTGCGCCTGTCCGCTCCAGGCGCAGCAGGTCGCGGCGCCTGTTCCTATCCCGGGCAGCACCGTCGTTTCCCCCGCCGTCTTGTCTTCATCCGGATTCTCGATGCCGCAAGAACTTTTCTTCTCCATCCCCGGCATCGGCATCGGAGTAGAACAGTTTCTTGCGGCGACGGCTCCGCAGGAATCTCCCCGCTTCGCTATCCCGGTCTTCGACCGTTCGGTTTTTCCGAAGCAGATCGTCGATCAGATTTCGGCGGCTCGCCGGAAGCGGATCGAGGGAGAGACGGATCCAAACGTCAGGCGCTTTACCATCCCCCTTGCGCAGGCATATTTCTCGCGCATCGTGGAGCGTCTGCTTTCCGGGTCCGCGCTCAAGGGGATGGAGCCGCCGATCCGATTCTTCCTCAACGACTCATCGTGGGGCTTGCCGGGGGCGGATATTTCAGCGGGAGTCGGAGAGGCGGACGCGGAGCTTATTGAGGCCCTTGAAAGCGAGGATGAGATCGCGGCCGTGCTGGCCCATGAGATCGCGCATCACGTCCGGGCGCACTCCGAGCAGGTGGCCCTGCTCCAGCTCAAGCATCCCGCGATCCAGGGGCGCAGCATATTCGATTCGCCCGAGGCTTCCGATGAAGAGCTGGACCTGCGTTGGCGGCAGGAATTGGAGGCCGACGGACTGAGCGTGCTCATGCTCTCCAATGCAGGCTATGACGCTTCAGCGGCCGTGGACGCGCTCTATGCCGTCCAGCGCGTCTTCGAGACCGACCCCCGCTACGAATTCTATCGCGGCCGCACGAGCGCGAAGCATCCGCTCCTGGAGATGCGGGCCCGGCATATGCGAAAGGTCATTGCGCAGAATGCTTTGGCTGCGACGCCCAGGATCGTTGCCGGGCTCGAAGAGGTTCAGCAAGAATTAGCCTGCCGCAAGCGGCCCGGAAACGAGGAGCGCTCCTTCCTTCATCGCAGCCGAAGGTTCTCCTGTCCCTGATGATGAAAAAAGCGATCGCCGCGGGGCTCATCGCGGCCCTCCTGCATTCCATCGCCGGGACCGCGTTCTGCGAAGCCGTGCTGGGCGCCGCGCAGGTCGTCGCTCTGAACGTGCCCGGCCAGGGCGTCACAGCGCTTGGAGCGCTCCAGCCTCTCGGACTTCCGACAAAGATCGTTCCCGCGGACATTCCTGGGATCGCGGGCATTCCTCTGCTCGGAGTCCAGGGGATCGGAGCGTCCCCCCTCTCGGAAGCGCCCGTCCATTCAGGCGGAGTTCTTGTTCCGGTCAAGACGGAGATCGGATCGGGTGTCCATGTCGTACGCCGCACGTCGCATGACTTCCGTCACGCCGGTGAAAGCCGGGGTCCAGACTTGTTCTCGTCACCCCGACGACTACTGGGTCCCGGCTTTCGCCGGGATGACGGATTTATTTTCTCGGCGCGTGGAGCCGCGGACGTCCTTGGGCATGCCGCGCAGATGGGGCTAGATGCTCAGGGACAAGCAGTTTCAGAAGAGAGCTCCTATTCCTGGGGACGGCAGGCGTTCGATGTATCCTCTTGCGCAGGGCAGGAGGATGCTGCGGGCATCGTCCCGAGACGAGAGCAGCAGGGGCAGGACGCGGATGTCGTGCCGGGCGCGGCAGTTCTGCAGAGTCTGCGCGAGGGATTCTCCTCGCTTCTGCCGGCTCGGCCCGCGGCCGGGGTTCTGCTCTCCGAGCTCGGCCCCCCGGTCGGGACTTACCGTGAAGCCGAAAAAAAGGAGAGCGAGCGCATGTTCTTGGGCATCCTGCACATGGGACTCACGGCGCTTCCCCTGGTCCTGGCCGCGCTGCTCGATGCAGGGACGCCTACGGCTGCTCTGGCGCTGGCCAACTTCTTCTTCCTCTTCATCCGGAGAGCGCATTCAAGCGCGGGCAATAATAGCCCGGATGCCTCCGCGTCCGTGCGCGGGGTTCCGATCGATGCAAAGGAGGCGCGCCTGGCTGCTGCGAGCGTGGAGCGCCTGCGCGCGGGCCGAAGCCTCTCCGAATCGGAGTGGACCCTCCTGCTGCGCGCCCTTCCCGAGCAGGCGGAGGCTCTTGAGTCGTGGACGCGAGAGGCGCTCAAGGCGATGCTTGCGCGCATGGGGATGGATGCGTCGAAGATCGGATTATCCATCGAGCTCGATCCCTCTGATCCCAAGAACGCCGGCGTCGTGCTGCGGGAGTCCTCCGAGGGAACTTTCCTTCGCCTGCGTCTGGGCGCGGGACTTTTGATCCTGCCCGCCAAGACATTGATGGGAGTTCTCGCCCATGAACTGGGGCACGTGCGCTTCCAAGACGGGCGAGGGCATTTCGGCACCACGGAGGCGCTGTTCTCGGCATGGGGCATCGGGGTCTATGCCTTGGGAGCCGTCGTCATGTCCGTCATGACGCTCGGTCTGCCCGGTCTTCTGAGCGCCTGGAAGATCCTCCTCTGCTGGCTGCCGGCCCTCGCGGGCGCTTTCTGCGGCGTGGCGGTCCAGCGGCGCAAGGAATCTCGCGCGGACGCCTTCTCCGCGTGGCTGACCGATCCGCGCTGGCTGGCGGATTATCTTCGCGGGCGCGGCGACGAGAAAGGCCTGGATCTCGGCTGGTTTGAAGAACATCCCAGCCGCGACGAACGTCTCAACGACTTGGCTATCCCTACCCGGGCGTTGTAGGTTATAGGAGCGTGTCTGCCGGACTACGCAACCGGATTACCCGGACACGATCCTAGGAAGCGTTCGGCTTCGAGCGCGGCCATGCAGCCGCTGCCCGCGGCCACCACGGCCTGCCTGTAGCGCGAATCCATGCAGTCTCCGGCCGCGAACACTCCCGCTACGCTCGTGCGCGTGCGGGCATCGGCGCGGATGTAGCCGGACTCTTCCATCTCCAGCTGGCCTTTGAAGATCTTCGTGTTGGGCAGATGCCCGATGGCCATGAAAACGCCCTGGCATGGGAAATCCTGCGTCTTCCCGGTCTTGACGTTCTTTAGCCGCAGGCCCGAGACCTTCTCGGCGCCCAGGATATCCTCGACCACGTTGTCCCAGAGCACCGCGCACTTGGGATGCTTGAGCACCCGTTCCTGCATGGCTTTCGAGGCGCGGAAGGCATCCCGGCGATGGACTACGGTCACTTTGGATGCGAAATGGGTCAGGAAATGAGCCTCTTCCAGGGCCGTGTCCCCTCCGCCGATGACGGCGATCTCTTTGCCCTTGAAGAAGAAGCCGTCGCAGGTGGCGCAGGCTGAGACGCCCTTTCCGCGCAGGCGCGTCTCCGAGGGCAGCCCGAGCCAGCGCGCGTCCGCGCCCGTGGCGATGATCACGGTATCTGCCAGGGTGCGGCGGCCTTCGGTGGATTCGAGCAGGAAGGGCCGCTTGGAGAAATCGACCTTGGCCACGAGTTCCTGGATGATGTCCACGCGCAAGCGCTGGACCTGCTTCTGCATGCGCTCCATGAGCTCCGGTCCGGGCACGGGCTCCGGGAAGCCCGGAAAATTCTCCACGTCCGAGGTGATCATGAGCTGTCCGCCCATGGCCACGCCTCCATAGATGAGCGGGGAGAGTTCGGCCCGAGCCGCGTAGATGGCGGCCGTGTATCCGGCGGAGCCGGAGCCGATGATCACGACTTTGCGCTTCGAGAGTGTTTCCATGGAGGTCATCCTTCGTAGACGGCGTAGGAAGAGGGCGTTTCCCAGAACTTCACGCGCGAGACCGGCAGGCTGCGGCTCTTCGCGTAGTCATAGACGTGCTTGGCCAGGGCTTCCGCGGTCGGATTGCCCGGAAAGAGCACGAGGGCCTGCTCGTGCTTCTGCAAGAGCGGGATCAGCGGGTCCTTGGCGTTGAGGATCATCTTGTGGTCGAGTTCCGCATCGATCCAGACCTTGAGCACGGCGGAGATGTCGGAGAAGTCCATGGCCATGCCGCGCGAGTCCAGCCGCGGCCGCGCGATGGAGACCTCCACGAGGCCGTTGTGCCCGTGCAGGAAGCGGCATTTGCCTTGATAGTCGAGCAGGCGGTGCCCGTAGCAGAGATGGATGTGCTTGGTGACGGAGTACATGGTCATCTCCTCGCGGGCAGCATATGGATGGCATGCCCGAGCGCGGCTTCCGCGGCTTCCATGATCGCTTCCGAGAGGCTCGGATGCGGGTGCACCGTGTTGGCGAGGTCTTCGAGCGTGGCCTTCATGCGCAAGGCCAGCGCGAGCTCTCCGATGAGGTCCGAGGCATCGGGTCCCACGAGGGTCGCGCCCAGGAGCCGTCCGTCGTTCCTGTCCGCCACGAGCTTCACGAACCCGTCGGGCTCGCGCAGGGTCTGGGCGCGTCCATTGGCCGCGAACGGGAATTTCCCGATGAGCACGTCCGCGCCGCGTCCGCGCGCCTGGACTTCCGTCTCCCCGACGCCCGCGGCTTCCGGGTCCGTGTAGACGGCCCACGGGATGGGGCCGCGGGGCTCCACAGGGCGGCCCGCGATCGCCGCGGCCGCGAGCAAGGCCTCGCGCGAGGCCTTGTGCGCGAGGTAGGGCGGGCCGGCCACGTCGCCGGCCGCATAGATGTTCGCGGCGCTCGAGCGCATCTGCTCGTTGACGCGGATGAAGCCCTTTTCGTCGAGCTCGACGCCCGCGGCCTCCAGTCCCAGCCCGTCGCTGTTGGGTCTGCGGCCCACGCTGAGCAGGATGCAGTCCGTCTCAAGGGTGAGTTCTCCTTCCGGGGTCTGCACGGTCAGCTCCGTGCTGCCGTCCTTCCCGAACCAGCGCAGGGCCTTGGAGCGCAGATGGATCTGGGCCCCGAGCTTTTGCAGGGAGCGCGAGATCGGCGCGACCGCGTCGGGCTCCAGGCCCGGCAGGAGCTGGTCCATGAATTCCACGACCGTGATCTTCGATCCCAGCTTGGCGAAGATCGTGCCGAGTTCGAGCCCGATGACTCCTCCGCCGATGACGGCCATGCTCTCGGGCGGCTCGGAAAGCGCCAGGGCCTCGGTGGCGCCCAGGATGCAGCTTCCGTCGAATTCGAATCCCGGCAGGCTCACGGGACGGGAGCCGGTGAGCACGACCGCGTGCTCGAATTGGACCGTCTCCTTGAGATTGGCGCCCTCGATGAAGGCTTCCTTGGGCCCGGTGAATCGGGCGGCGCCGTGGAGGGTTTCGACGCCGTTGGCTTTGAGCAGGGCGGAAACCCCGCGCGTGAGTCCGCCGACGACCGCGTTCTTCCACGCCACGGTCTTGGACCAATCCACGCTCAGCTCCGGGGCCATGATGCCGACGGCTTCCGCGTGCCGGGCCTTGTGCGCGATGCCTGCCCCGTGGATCAGGGCTTTCGACGGGATGCAGCCCACATTGAGGCAGACCCCGCCTACCTTGTCCTTCTCCACGAGGACGACCTTCTTGCCGAGCTGGGCCAGACGGATGGCGCAGACGTATCCTCCGGGTCCTGCTCCGATGACGAGCACGTCGGCGGTTTTCATTGGGAGGTCCTTTTTCTTCGCGGATTCTCCGGCTGAGGCGTCTGCGATGAGGGATCCTCGGCGCCGAAGGCTTCCGAGGCTCGGTAGGAACTGCGCACCAAAGGAGCGGAGGCCGCATGCTCGAAGCCCATGGCCTCGGCTTTCCGGCCGAGCTGTGCGAATCGGGCGGGCGGCAGGAACTCCGAGACGGGCAGATGGCGGGGCGCGCGCGTGGGCCGCAGGTATTGGCCCAGGGTGAGCACGCTCACTCCCGCGGCCAGGAGGTCCTTGAAGGCGGCAAAGAGCTCTTCTTCCGTCTCTCCCAGTCCGAGCATGATCGAGGACTTCAGCTTCATCTCCGGCCGCAGGCGGCGGACCGTGCGCAGGACTTGCAGGGAGAGCGCGTAGCCTGCCCGGCGGTCGCGAACCAGAGGCGTCAGGCGCTCGACGGTCTCGATGTTGTGCGCGAATACGTCGGGTTCGGCGCACAGGACCGTTTGCAGAGGCGCTTCTTCTCCGCGGAAGTCCTGGGCCAGGTATTCGATGCGCGTCTTGGGACAGCGCGCGCGCACGGCGCGCAGGCAGGCGGCGGCGTGGCCCGCGCCCTGGTCCGGGAGATCGTCGCGGCAGACCGTGGTCAGCACCGCGTAGCGCAGGCCCAGGGCCGCGACGCTTTGGGCCAAGCGCTCGGGCTCTTGCGGGTCCGGCGCGGGCGGCCGGGCGCCGGCGGGCACGGAGCAGAAGCGGCAGGCCCGCGTGCAGGTCTCGCCCAGGATCATGAAGGTGGCCGTGCCGGAGGACCAGCATTCCCCCGCGTTGGGGCAGCGCGCGTGGGAGCAGACCGTGTTGAGTCCCCCCGCGCGCGCCAAGTCCTGGACATGGTTGAAGCGCTCTCCCGCGCCGAGGCGCACCTTCAGCCAAGGGGGCAGGCGCTCGGAGTTCATTGCCCGTCCGCCGCCTGGGGCGGCGCGCCGCGGCGGTCCGGGGCCGGAGATTGCTGGACCTGGCTCATGATCTGCAGTATCTGCGAGAGCATCTGGCGGTTGTCGATGGGTTGGCCGTTCTTCATCTGTCCGCGGAGCTGGTCGACGGCGCGCTGGAGGCCCTTCATCTGGCGGGCTTGTTCCGGAGAGAGGCTGCGCATGAGCGCGGGATCGTTCATGCGGCGGCTGGCGGTCTCGAGCATCTCAAGGCCGGACTCCTTCATGCGTTCCATTTCGCGGGGGTCCGGGAGCGCGGGCGGCACGCGCAATCCGGAGCCGGCGCTCCCGTCATCGGCGGAGTTCATGGAACGGATCATATCCACGCTGGAGAGTCCGCGCATCGGCGTCGCGGCCGCCGGATCCTGCGCCGGCTGCGAAGGGTCCGCGGACGGGGCCGCGGGCTGCTGCTGGGCCGCGGCTTGGAGTTGGGAGAGGGCCTGGACCGCGCTCTGCTCCGCGGTGTAGAGCTGGGCCGCGGTCTCGGCTTGCCGGCTCAGGCGTTGGAAGAGCGGCCGCGCCAGGATCTGGGCGCCGATGAGCACCAATGCGAATCCGCCCACGACCATCCCGGCCTGCAGCTTGGGGGCGCGGTGCAGCGCGGCGATGCCTGCGATCATGAGCCAGGCGGCGTAGACGCTCATCAGCACGGACCACCAGGGGACCGAGAGCCAGGCCAGCGCGCATGCCGCCGGCGCTAAAGACGAGAGCAGGGAGCTGAGCTCATAAGAGCGTTCATAGGAGGCTTCTCCTCCGGAGAGCGCGGCCAGCGCGAGCAGTATTCCTGCTCCCATGAAGCTCGCGGCCAGGGAGAGCGCGAGCGAAGCGGCCAGGGAGATCACGGTCCATACGATGCCCAGCGAGGAGGAAGCGCCGCTGCTCAGGAGCATGAGCGCATTGACGAGAACGGCCGCACCGGTCCAGAGCAGGAGATTCAAGACCATGGTCGCGAATCCGGGCGCCGGGCGCTGCGCGCAGAGCGTGAAGGCCGTCTCCGGAGTGAACGGCGCGCGCAGGGAGGCTTCCAGCATCTCCCCGAGTCCGAGAGGTTCCAAGGGCTGCTGCTTTTCTTCGGCAGGGACTGGAGCGGAGTCGTTCATGGGCGCCTCTCAGGGGAGCCTCTTCGCGAGGCCCAGGTGGAGTCTTCGTTTCGTATGGTGGGCAGGGCCGGCCGCTTGGGGATATGCAGCCGCGCGAGGGTGCGGCCTTCCCCGCTCTCCACGGCGAGCGTTCCTCCCGTGGATTCGAGCATTCGGCGCGACATGGAGAGCCCCAGGCCGATGCCGCCGGAGTCGGCCTTCGAGGTGGACATGGGTTCGAAGAGCTTGGCGAGCCGCTCCGCCGGGATGCCGCCGGCGTCGTCCTCGATGCGCAGGCCCACGTACTCCTGATGTTCTTGGGCGAGTACGCGGATCCTGCCCGCTGCGCCGATCGGGAAGGCCTCCAGCGCATTGTCGAAGAGAGCGCTCAGCACGGCCAGGAGCATGCGGCGGCTGCCTTGGACGCGCACGGAGCCGTCGCAGCGCATGCTGAGCTCCACGCGCGGGCGAGGGTGCGTGGCGCGGGAGAGTTCGGAGGCTTCCTTCATGATCAGGGCCAGGTCGCATTCGACGGAGGACGGAAGGATGCGGCGCGAGGTGGTGCGGACCGTATCCACCGTGCGCACGATCTTCGAGTTCACTTCCATGAGCATGCGCTTGAGCTTCTGGAAGAGGTCCTTGCTCGCCTCGTCCTGCGCCGAGAGTCCGAGATGCTCCACGACCGTGGTGATGGAGGTCATGTACTCCCGCAGCTGGAATAGGACGTAGGTCACGTATTCCGAGAGCTGGTGCTGACGCTGCAGGGAGAGGTTCTCATGGACCAGCCGCGCGCGCCGCGCGAGCAGATGCCGCGAGACCAGCGCCGCGCAGGCCGGCAGAAGGAGCAGGAGGCTCAGCCTCAAGGAGATCACGAGCCAGGAGGTTTGGGTGACGCCGGAGACCGCGGCGGCGGCCGCGGCGGCTAAGGCTGCCGTGCAGACGCAGAGGCCTGCCGGCAGGAGCATCCCGGCCAGCAGCAGAGGCACGCACAGGCCGAAGAGCAGGTCCATGGCCGCGGCCTGGGCATGCACGGCCGCGAAGGCGACGGCCGCGCAGTCCGCGGTCAGGAGCGAGGCCTGGACCGCGGCGGGAGGTTCGCTTGAGAGGAATGCGGCCAGGGCCGCGGTCCAGAGCTCGGCGAAGAGCACGGCTAAGGGGAGCTCGGGAGAGAGCAGGAGTCCCGAGGAGCGCAGGGTCCATAGCCAGGCCGCGATGATGCAGAGATTGGCGCAGCGCAGGAGGGTCGAGAGTCGGAACGATGTCATTTCTTCCTCCTTCGGAGGGCGGAGTGCGCCGTCTTTCGGGCGGCCAGGGCTCTGCGCAGGAGAGAACGCACGCAGGCCAGCGGCAGGCCGACGACGTTGTCGTAGGGGCCGTCGATGCGCTCGATGAAGGGATCGTCTTGGTCCTGGACCGCGTAGGCGCCGGCTTTGTCCATGTGCTTGCCCACGTAGCGCTCCAGGGTCTCGGGCGCGAGCCTGCGCGCCTTGACGCGGCTGACGCAGGCCGTCTTCCAGGCTTTTCCCGTGGAGGCGTCCACGAGCGCCACCCCGGTGTAGACGCGGTGCCAGCTTCCGTTGAGCATCCGAAGGATCCTGCGGCCGTCGGCGCGGTCCAAGGGCTTGGCCAGGATCTCCCCCCGGCAGACCACGAGGGTATCCGCTCCGAGGACCAGGGCGTGGCGGTTCAAGGCTTGCGCCACGGATCGAGCCTTGCGCAGAGCCAGTTCCAGCACGAGCTTCCGGGGTTCCGTCGTCGAGGAGTCCTCGCCCGCGTCGGAGGGGAGGACGCAAAACGGGATGCGCAGTCCCTTGAGCAGTTCCTTTCGGCGTGGAGAGGCGGATGCCAGGACCAAGAGCGGCGTGCGGCGGGATTCGCTGCCGGGCAGCGGCTTGGAAGGTCCGGCGGTCATCGCACGCACTCTCGGATCCACGCGAGATAGTCCGCGTTCCCGCCGAGGATGGGCAGGGCCGCGACTTCCGGGACGCTGTAGGGATGCAAAGCCTTCACGCGGCGCGTGAGTTTCGCCAGACGAGTCCTTTGCGTCTTGGCCGCCAGGAGCAGTTCCGAGGAGGACTCGATCTTCCCCTTCCAGCGATAGACCGAGCGGACGCCCGGCAGGATGTTCACGCACGCGGCCAGATGTTCCCTCACCAGGGCGCGGGCGAGCTTGCCTGCGCAGCGCCGGTCCGGGACGGTGACGAGGACGACGACCGTCTGCGCGCGGGAAGTATTTTTTTCAGGCATCGACGAATCATATCAATTTCATCCCATAGTGTAGTCGTCCAATCCGTTCACGAACGCTCCGTCATTCCGGTGCAAGCCGTTCGTCGTCATTCCGGCGAAAGCCGGAATCCAGGAGCAAGCTGGACCCCGGCTTTCGCCGGGGTGACGAAACTCAGGGATTGCGATGCCTGCATGCTGAGGTGCATGATTGTGTTATATGATAGGAATCTCTATGGATCCTTATGAAGGGACGAGCCGTGAGGAGCTTATCTCCGCGCTGCAGGCCTCGCAGGCGCGCGCGGCGGACTTGGAAGGACGGCTCTCGCGCGTGCAGGATGAGCTGGCGTGGCTCGAAGACTCCTTGAAGAAGCGGACTCGGGAGCTCAACGAACGGGTCAAGGAGCTCGACTGCCTTTTCAGCGTCTCCCATCTGCTCGAGCGGCCCCATGCCGATCTTGAGGAGATGATCCGCGAGGTGGTCGCGCTCCTGCCCAAAGCCCTTCAGCACGCGGACTGCGCCTGCTCGCGCGTGCGCTTGGGCGAGAAGGAATTCCGCTCCGAGAATTACCGGAGTACTCGATGGATGCTGGAGAGCCCGATCCGTCTTCACGGCCACCCGGTCGGCTGCGTGGAGATCGGCTATCTGCGGGAGAAGCCCGCGGCGCAGGAAGGGCCTTTTTTGAGAGAGGAACGCTGTCTCATCGATGAGGTGGCGCGGCGGGTCGCCGAGATGGAGGCCGTGTCCCAAGCCGCCCGATGCGTGGCGCGCCTGCGGGCCTGCTTTGCCGGTTTGCCGGAAAAACCTTCCGCTTCCTGAAAAGCGCGTTCCTGAATCCCGGATTCCGCAGTTGACCCTGCCTTTCAGACGGAAGCGACGGGATGTTTTTGTTCGCGGAATCCGGAAAAATTCAGATATGGACAGATTTGAGGCCGACTGAATTTTTCCGGCTAAGGATCTTGGCGAGATTCTTTCCCGTGGCCGGTTTGACGACTCCTTTCTCCGTGACGATGGCCGTGATCAGCGCGTGGGGCGTCACGTCGAAGGCCGGATGCCGCGCGCGCGCGCCCTTGGGCGCGATGCTCCTTCCGTGGATCTCCACGACTTCCTTGGCGCTGCGCTCCTCGATGGGGATGTCCCGGCCGTGCGCGATCGAGAGGTCCATGGTCGTCGAGGGCGCGACCACGTAAAACGGGATGCCGTGGTAGCGGGCCAGGACGGCCAGTCCGTAGGTGCCGATCTTGTTGGCCGCGTCCGCGTTGGCCGCGATGCGGTCTGCGCCCACGATCACCGCGTCCACCCGCTGGGTGGCCATGATGTGCGCGGCCATGTTGTCGGTGATGAGTTCCGAGGGGATGCCCGCGCTCATGAGCTCCCAAAGGGTCAGTCGGCTGCCCTGGAGATAGGGCCGCGTCTCGCAGGCATAGGCCCGGCGAACGCGGCCCATGAGGAAGGCTTGGCCGATGACGCCGAGCGCGGTGCCGATGCCGGAAGTGGCCAAGGCGCCGGCGTTGCAGTGAGTCATGACCGTGGAGCCGGGCTTGAGCAGCCGGGCTCCGTACTCGGCCATTTTGCGGTTGGCTTCCAGGTCCTCGGCGAAGACGGCATGCGCTTCCGCGAGGAGGCCCGCGTAGAGGTCCTTTTCCCCATCCTGGACCAGGGCGCGCGCTTTTTTCATCATCCGATCGACTGCGTAGGCGAGGTTCACGGCCGTGGGCCGGGCCGCGAGCAGGAGGCGGCCTTCCTTCTCGATGTGCGCGAGCCTTTTCCCGCCGCGGGCGGCCAGGGCGCAGCCGTAGGCCGCGGCCACTCCGATGAGCGGGGCTCCGCGCAGGAGCATGTCGCGCGTGGCCGCGGCCACGGCCGAAGGCGTGGCCAGGCGGCGGTATTCCCGGCGATGGGGCAGGAGCCGCTGGTCGAGCGCGTAGAGCGCTCCGTCTTTCCAGCAGGCCGGCCGTATGGAATCGAGTTTGGAAGAATCGGATCGTGAGCGCATGGGAAAGGGGTCCTTGTGAGGCGTTCGACGGGAGCGCGGCGGCAAAGGAATCCCCGGACGGGAGTCTTTACGCTCGCCCGGGGATTCCTTCGCCGGTTACGGGATGGATTCCATCACCCGGCGCAGGGACTCTTCGGTCTCGCCGGTGATCTCCACCGTTTTCTCGCGGCCTTTGGCGCCGCGGATGATGTTCACGGCCTTGGGGGTGACTTCGAAGAACTCCGCGAGATAATTCCGCAGGGCCTTGTTGGCCTCTTCGTTGACCTCTCCGGCTGTGACTTTGACTCGCAGAACGCTGCCTATGCGGCTGATGACTTCGTTCTCGGTTGCATTGGGGATGACGCGCACTTTGACGATCATGCTTGGTTCTCTCCCTTGCTCTCAGTTCGGAGTCCGGCGCCGTCCTCGCGGTCCTGCGAGAACAGCGCGGAACCGATGCGTAAAAGCGTCGATCCTTCCTCGACGGCCACTTCAAAATCGTTGCTCATCCCCATGGAGAGCCTCCGCTGCGGGAAGCGGTCCGGCGGGAAGTGCTTTTCGAGCAGTTCGCGCATCCTCCGGAATCCGGGCCGGGCCTGTTCCGGCGTCTCCTCGCAGAGCGGCGCGATGGCCATCAAGCCGTTGGGGGAGAGGTTCGGGAAGGCCTGGAGCTCCTTGAGGAATCCCCCCGCCTCTTCCGGCCGCAGTCCGGACTGGGTCTCCCGATCGGTCAATTTGACCTGGATGAGGATCTCCAGCCGTTTCTGCATCCGCGCCGCCGCGGCATCGAGCGTGCGGGCCAGACGCAGAGAATCGACGCTGTCGATGCTCTCGAAGAGTTCCGCGGCCGAGGCGGCCTTGTTCGTCTGCAGATGGCCGATGAATCGCCACCGTCCTTTTTCCGCCGCGGGTCCCAGTTCCATGCGCCTGCGGGCCGCATCTTGGAGGCGGCTCTCCGCGAACCAGGGCACGCGTCCGGACAGGAGCAGGGTGCGCACGTCTTCGCTGGAGGACTTCTTGACTACCGCGACCAATCCCACCGAAGATGGGTCCCGTCCGCTCCTGCGGGCCGCATCGGCTATCCGTCGAGACAACGTTTCAAACTTTTCAAGGATCATGATCCGATCTTCCGAGTCCCTGCCATTCGTCCTATGGACATTATACCAAAAAACAGCCGCAAAGGGACCAATGGTCCCTTGCGGGGTCCGCGGAGGAAATGCTTGTCAGGCGCGGCGTATGATCAGGGATGGAGGAGGCGCTGGAAGGCTTTGCTGATCGCGCTGCGCCACGGGCGGGGGACGGGCCGGACTTCTCCCTCGGGCGGGAGATGCGCGTCGGAGTAGCCGTGTTCGTCGCGGGTATGCAGGGGCATGTCCTCTCTTGTCGGGGAAGCGCTCCCCGGTCGAGCTTCTCGCGCGCCTGAGGAGAGTTCCGGTACCGCGATCTCCGGGACTTCATCGCGGATGCCGGCCGTGGCGCCGGGCACGATGTCGGAGAGGGTCTGTTCCAATTTGCGGATGAGGCCGAAGGCCCGGGCGAGAGTGAGTTCCTTCTCGGCGAGCCGGGCGCTGAGTTCCGCGACGAGCTTCTTGCTCCGGCCCGCGTCCTCCTCCGCGGAACTCGCGCGGGCGCGCTCCTGAGCGAGGTCGGCGCGCGCGCGCAGGACTTCCTGCTCCGCGGGTTCCAGCCGCGCCATGGCTTCCCGCAGTTCCGTGCGCGTGCGTCCCAGCAGGTTCTGGAGCTGAGTTTCGCGGTCCTCGAAGCCCGGGATCAGGGCCGCGCGCTCTTCGAGCTTGCAGAGCCGTTCTCTCGCGGCGAGCAGTTCGCCGCGCAGTTCCCCGTTCTGGCGCTGGAGCGCCTGGTTGACCGCCCGCTCCTCCCGGCGGTTCTCCAGTTCGCGCATGAGATCGGCCACGTGCAGGAAGATGCGCGAGGAAGCGTCGTCGAGTATGTCTTGGGGGCCCTTGGGCGCAAAGAGCGGGACGCCGGCTTGGGCCGCCTGCGCCGCCGGTTCGGGCTGGAGCGCCTTCGCGCGCGCGGCGTGCAGGGCCTGCATCGCATCCAAAAGGTCCGGGAATTCCCCCGCCCTGCGCCAGTTTCGCTCCTGCACCGCGCCTTCCGACGGACAGACGAGAACGGCTTGGCCGAAGCCGGGGATCGCGGCCAATTCCTCCGGAGAGTAGGCGCCGGGGACTTCTCCGTTCATGTAGACCCAATACTTCGAGCTCACCCGGCATCCTCCTCGTCCTGCTGCGGCAGGACTCGCGCCAGGGTCTCGAGCAGCCCTCGGAATTCCTCGTAGCGGGAGGAGGAGTCCTCTTCCACTCGATGGAGCTGCTCCTCCAGGAATCGCACCGTCTCGCGCATGCGCACGTCGGATTCCGCGCGGCCCTGCGCCATGCCTTGCCGGAGCTCCTCGCCGAGCTTGCGGGAGGCGTCCTCCTGCGCGCTCAGGCTGCGGCGCAGTTCCTCTCCCTGGCGCTGGATCTCGCGCCCGCGTTCGGAATCCTCGTTGAGCGTCGCACGGCTTCGCAGAAGGCGTTCTTGGAAAGCGGCGGCGTGCACGCGCAGTTCGCGCAGGGAGCCTTCTTGGGCGGAGTGGTCCCGCTGGAGTTCCGTGAGGCTGCGGTCCAGCCCGTCGGCGCGTCCGCGGGCTTCCACGACTTCCCGTTCCAGGGCTTGGTTCTGGGTCCGCTGCTTTTCCAGCGCGGCTTCCAAGTCGCGCGACCGGTCGGAGGCCCGCGAAAGCTGGGATTCCAGGAACTGCTTGTCGCGCGCGAGTTCCAGCAGCCGTTCGGCATGGATGCGGGACTGCTCCTCGAGCCGCAGGATCGTGGACTCATAGCCTTCCTGCGCGCGCAGGGCGCGGGTCTGGGCGTCCGCGATCTGGGATTGGACCGAGAGGAGGCAGCGCTTGAGGTCCTCGTTCTCCTGCTCGAGCCGTTCGCATTTGCGGCGCGATTCCTGGGCATCGGGTTCCGCGGGCCGCGACAGGGAGGCCTTCATCCCCTGCACCTCGGCCTGCGAGCGCTCAAGATCCCTTCGCAGGGATTCCACTCGGTCGTCGGGTTCGGGCTCGCAGGAGGAAGGGGCCTCGCGGTCCCACCAGGACTCGAAGTCCGAGAGGGCCTTGTGCAGGGCGGGCAAAGGGTCCGTGCCGGGCGGAGAGGCGCTTTGACGCATCGTCTCTTCCACCTCGCGGCCGAACTGGTCCAGGTAATCCTTATAGTTTTCCGGCATCGGGCATTCCTGTCCTTAGGATACGGCCGGGCTGTTTCGGAATCATTGCTCCCAGCCCTTTTCCTGGAGGAACGCGTGAAGGCGTTCATCGCGAGGATCGGCCCGCAGAGCGCGGCGATAGGCTTCCCGCGCCTGGGCTTCTTCTCCCTGGGCATAGAGCGCGGAGCCCAGCTTCTGCCAAGCCTTGGCGCTGCCGGGTTCGAGCAGGAGCGCCCGCCGGCAATGCTGGGCCGCGGAGCCGAATCGGCGGTCGAAGAAGGCATCCTCCGCCGAGCGCAGTTCATACTCCACGAGCACGGACAGAGGCAGAAGCCCTTGCGGGTCCGCGTCCACGCCCGTGCGCCGGGCCAGGGCCGAGAGAAGGAGCCTGCGGGCCTCGTTGTCGGGATCCTCTCCCACCGCGGCTTGCGCGAAGAGCACGGCCTGCAGGGGTTGGCGGCGCACGTAGGCGTCCAGGGCGACGCGGGTCCAGTCGGACGCGGGAGAGCCCTCCAGGAAGAGCTCCTCGGCGCGCACGGGATCGGTCTCGAGTCCCAGTTCCGTGAGCAGGCCCGAGAGCCGGCGGAGGTCTTCCGACGGAGTGGGCAGGCGCGCTCCGGTTCGGGAGATCGGCGGCGGGATCAAGGCCAGGGGCGTCACGGGTTCCAGCGGGATATCCTTCGCTCTGCGCGGGGACGCGGCGCAGGCGCACAAGAAGGCCGCCGGCAGAAGCAGCATCCCGAACCGCGCGGCGCGCGCGCTCACGAAAGATCCCCCTGCGGCGTGATGCGGCCGCGGTCGGCCAGGTTCAGCCAGCGCGAGAGGATCTCCCCGCGCAGCTCCCCCAGGCGGTCGGGCGCCGGATGGACTTTGCGGCAGTCTTCCTGCACGATCTGCGCGAGAGGAAGCGGAAGCGCCTTGAGCAGGCCTGCGCGCGAGTTCTCATCGAGGCCGAAGAGGGCTTCGGCGAGCATGGAGGCCGGGAATCTCGCCAGGCATTCCCGCAGGGAATGCGCGTCGGCCGAGGCCAATGATTCCAGAGAGGGCAGCCGGCGCAGGGCGTCGGCGCGCTCAGGGGCGGATGTCGCGAGCCGGGAGGCGAGCTCCTCCCGCTCCTCGGAACTCAGGCGGATGGCGAGCTCTTCGAGGAATCGCTCGCGCTGCGTCCTGCGCAGATAGCGGGTCAAGCGTTCCCGCAGGGACGGAGGCGGCGGCGGGGGCGGCGGGCGTCTCCACCGGCTTCGGGGCAAAGGCGTCGGTTCCGGCGGAGGCATGCTCAGATTGCGGGCAAGTTCCAAGGAGACGGCCTCTCGGACCATGGAGGGCAGCCTGCGGAACACCGCGGCCGCGGCCGCGGGCTCGAACCTGCGCAGGGCTTTGGCGGCTTCGGGCGGCGGCTCGTTGGACAAGAACTCGGCGGTCTTCTGCGCCTCCCGCAGCCCGAGCCGGAGTCTCGCGGCGCGAAGGACGTCGAAGAGCGCGGAATTCCCTCGGAGAAAGCCTCGGCGGGACTCCGGATGCCCGCGCAGCGGGCTCAAAGGGGTGCGCAGGCGCCGCTCTCTCTCGGAGCGCAAGAGCGGAAGATCGCGCAGGCTCCCGGCCGTCATTCGCGGACGCAGGAGCGCGAACTCGGGACGCAGGCGCATGATCAGCGGCAAGGCCGCCAAGAGCACCAGGGCCGCGGGCAGGAGCCCGAGTCCCGCCAGCAAGGTCCAGCGCAGGTCCGGCATGGACGCGGGCGGAAGGCGGGGCTTGAAGGGCGCGCGCAGCACGCGGACCTCGTCGCCGGATTCCGGAGAGAGGTCCAGGATGTCGCTCAAGGTGTTGAGGATGGGCTGGACCTGGGCGTCCGGCACCTTGGGATCGAGCACGAGCTTGATCGTCATGGCCACGGGCGCCGGTTCCTTCTGCGCGGGAGCAGCGGTCCGCGCGTCCGCGTAGAGCAGCAGAAGTTCCTCTCGCAGGGAGCGCGGGAGCCCGTAGCCGGGCAGGATCTCCGGGGAGCGCTCGCGCAGTCCGCGCAGGCGCTCGAAGAGCTCTCCGGGCCGCGCTTCTTCCGGGTCCGAGAGCGGCGCCGCAGCCGGGGCCGCATGCCGGGCCGCGGAAGGAGAGGCGCTCGCCCGGATGAAGACGCGCGCCCGGCCCGGGCCGAGCATATCGGACAGCAGAGTCTCGACGCGCTCTTCCATGGAGCGGAAAGTCTGCCATGTGTCCGGAGCGGCCGCGGCGCGCGCGCGCGGGCCGGGCAGGCACAGGAGCAGAAGCGCTGCTAGCGCGGACCTCATCACGTATGAAAATAGCATCCGCCTGTTAACGATTCATGTCATTCAGGTCGTATTTCCGCTGCCGTTGTCGCCGTATTGAAATCCCCTCCGGAAAAATTCAGGCATGGACAGATTTGAGGGCAACTGAATTTTTCCGGCTGGTTTATTTCAGAGGCTTGGAAATGGTTTCCTATCGCTATGAAGATACTGGTAAGCGTTTTCTCCGCAATTTTGGCGGTCGGGGTCCATGCGGCGGCGCCGGCGCTGCCGCGAGAGGCCTTGCGCATGCAGATCGTCCCGCAGGCCACGGACTACAGCTGCGGCGCCGCCTCTTTCTTGTCCATCCTCTACTACTGGCTCGATCACGACGGCAACGAGAGCGAGCTTTACAAGGAATTGGGGACCAATCCCAAGTACGGGACGCAGTCCGAGCCTATCGCCAGGGCCGCGCGCAAGAGAGGCTTATCCGCCGAGGTCCGACAGGGCGCCTCGATCTCGGATCTTCGCTTGGCGCTGCGGCGCGGGGAGACGGTCATGGTGGAGTACCAGGCTTGGCGCGAGCCCGGCAAGCCGTACAAGCCGTGGCCCGAGGACTGGGAGCATGGGCATTACTCGGTGGTCATCGGCCTGGACAACGAGAACATTTACCTGATGGACCCTTCCGCCTACACGGGCTACGGCTGGCTTCCGATATCGGAGTTCTTGGAGCGCTGGCACGATGAGGACCATCCCAAAGGAGACGCTGCCCGGCGCAACCATCATCTGGCGATCTTCATCCGCGGGCACGCTCCGGTCCCGCCGCAGCATCTCCTGCGCGTGCAGTAGAGTCTAGCCAGAATTCAGGTTAAGCGTTTTTCTTCGTCTCCCCGGCGCAAGCCGGGGCCCAGGCTTCGACGTGCTCCTGGATTCCGGCCTTCGCCGGAATGACGGATTCAGGTTATTTCTTTTCGCGGGAGAAGGAGACGAGGCTGACGCGCGCTCCGCGGGTCTCGCCCGAGTATTCCTCGTAGACATAGCCGAGATTGGGCGCGTAGTAGCGGATGGAAGAGCCCGCGTCCCCCCCGGCCAGGAACGCGTTGACGCGCAGGCAGCCCGTGAACCGGCCCGCGGGCACTTGGATCGTCTCATCGATGGATGCGATCTTGAAATCGTCCGGAGGCTCGGACCATCGCGTTCCCACGGAGGCGGGAAGAGAGAACTCTCGGCGGCTCGCGCCCAGGACTCCGTTTTCGGCGCGCAGTTCCTTGCCGGTCTTGTGGATGGAGTAGTCGATGCGCGAGGGGGTCGCGCCCATGCGGCTGCGCCAAAGGGCCGCGCGGGCCGTTTCCCCGTCGGGGCCGTGCAGGATCTCGAGCAATTCGATCCGGACCGTCTCCACTCCCTCGAAGGCCGTGCTGGTATGGTGATAGGTCCAGGATAAGCCCGTCAGGAAAGGGAACCACTCAGGATCGCGGCGCAGCTGGACTGTATCGCTCACGGGGACATTTTATCAAATTGGCCCAGCGGCCCGCGCCGCCTCGACTCCTAGATCCTTTGGTAAGCCGTCAATCAGTGCGCCGAAAGCTTCGGTTCCCGTCTTCCGGGTACGCGCGCGGCCGTGTGCCGCGCGCTCTGTGCTCGCTCGCCCTCTCCGCCGGCACTGGCGATACGTCGGCGTTTACGCGAATGCCGTCCTCGCGGCTCGCTGCGCAGGCCCCTCCAGACGGGAACCGAGGCCTCCGGCGCCGTTCTTCGGCGCCTCTACAGAGAAGACTGCAGCCGAAAGTGCGGGCCGACCGTATCAAGGGATCGAGACACGGCGAGGGACGCTCCGTCTCCCATCTGGAGGGGCATCCGCAAGGCGCATCGGAGCCGGCATTCGCGTGAAGGCCGACGTATCGCCAGTGCCGGCGGAGTCCGTTGCGC
>Ga0172379_10002608_pt1 | contig 31282 bp, 27 predicted proteins | sample GrowelOW334metaG_FD_119756 | JGI IMG/M metagenome (GOLD analysis project Ga0172379, IMG submission 119756) | Groundwater microbial communities from an aquifer near a municipal landfill in Southern Ontario, Canada - Groundwater well OW334 metaG | ecosystem: Environmental > Aquatic > Deep...
CTGCCCCGCCGGGTTATTGTTGATGAGCACCTGGGCACCCTTGACATTGGCCGCGTTCACCGACAGCTGGAAATTCATGGGCTGCAGATTCACCGGTATGGTCATATCCCCATTCAGGTTTACCGAGGTGTTGAAATCCAGGAAACCCGGGGCCTTCACCGTCACCGAATAATTGCCCGCCGCCAAGCCAGGAACCCTATTCCCCTTGATCTGATTGCCGTTGACAAAAATAGCCGCATTCGGCGGATTTGCCTGGACGGTAAGGGTAAAGGTCTTGGCCGCTGTCGTCCTCTGGGCAAAAAGGGTGGAGGGGACAATCAAAGCAGCAAAAAGCATGACGATTAATAATCTTTTCATCCTGACTCCTTCTATGAAAAAGAAAGCCGGTTGGTTCAAATAAACCAACCGGCCAATTCGTACTGGGATATTACTTCATTTCCGTAACAATCGCACCATTCCCGAACACCGGACCAAGCGCCCTGGGAGTATTTCCTCCAAAGGTACTCAGTGTCATGGTTCCATCACCGTTTCCTATGATCTGAACCATACCGATTGCTGTTTCAAATGAATTCAACGGTGAGAACCATGTTCCAAAATGAACTGCATCGCTCATGGCATAGAGTTTGACACCCGATGGCTGGACAGAACCGGTACCATCGTCAAGACCGGTTACGGAGGTATTAGCCAGGAAAGCTTTTGCGAAGAATCTTAGCTCGGTTCCACTGGCCAAGGATTCAACCACAGTGGTTTCAACTGGATAGGCACCTGATGCAATGACATTTGAACCATCCGGCAATGCACCCACATCACCAGTTTTTGCAACTATATCGCGTTCCCATTTCGCCACGGCCGGAGTAGTTATGCCCGATGTCGTAACCCTGATGGCACTCCCTACCGTTCCAGCATATGCATGTGTATCGATGTCATAATCCCTGTTCTCCCATGAAAGTACCAGCAAAATGGAACCAGCTGTCAGATTATCATTATATACGAAGGTGCCCAGATTGGTTATGTTGCCGCCCGATACTTCGACGGATATGGGAATTCCCACCCAAGCTATACTGTCTACGCTCGCTTTCTTGAAGGTGACGAAGTATGAGCCAGGTTCAACACCATTGATCGTGTAGCTTAGATCACTGGATACCGTTGCGGTGGCAGTCGCGACCGTTTCGCCGAATTTCCTTAACTCTACCGTACCTGCAGTGGGTTTGGTGTAAGAGGTGGATTTTTCAAGTTCCCTTACGTTAATGATGCTACCGCTTACACTATATATACCGGTTTTGGGTTTGATGGCACCGATATTATAGAGGTATCCATCGTCAGGGACTATGACGGTTACATCATCATAGACAAGGTAGGAGGTGGTGGGGGCGGTTACTTTTACCGTATACGTGCCGCCAGTTGAGTCTACCTTGCTGTCAAGACTGAAATACCCGGTACTGCTTGTGGTGGCAGTGCTCTGAACCTGGCTTGAACCGTTGTAGACCTTGACTGTCGCACCGGCCAGACCGACACCGTCGTTATCGTACACATACCCGTATGGAGCACTCAGCCAATCCTCTGCCGCCACGGCTAAAAAATCGCAGCCCATTAGGCCTATAATCAATGTTGTGCTGATCAGGGTGGCGAGTAGGGCCGCTGTTTTTCTCAGGTTCTTCATGATACCTCCAGAATTGAATAGATGGATACCGGATAATTGTAACTCCAAACACAGGTATTTCCAAGTCGGTCTTGAAATATTTTAGCCGTATAGGCGAAAAGTACCAAATAATAAGCTTGTTACTGCCGGGATGGATGGCTAGAATCGGGTCGATGAAAAAGTATCCCCTGCGCGCTTGCGGTTTATGCGTGTTGCTTATCGCCTCCACACTATTTGTTGGGGCTTGTGGGTCTGGCGGCGCGTTATTAGGGGCTTCCCTAGCGGGACGTTACGGTGCGGCGGTGCTGCCAACACTAGCGGTTTTGGAGCAGTCGGGAGTTCGCCGGCAACCGGCAAGGCTGGAGAGCGAACTACGTTTCCGAGTGCGGAGCGCGCTTGCGGACAAGCGCGCTGGGGTGCTTGTGGCGGCAATGAGCCGCGAGACCGTTGCAGCCCAGGTCTTGCTGACGGGTCTGAACGGAACGGAGGGCTTGCCGGCTGATACGAAAACCCTTCTGGCGGAGATTCCGGCCGGTGGCGCGATGCTCTTCAAGTACAATTTGGGGAATGGAGCCGGGGCTGCACAGTCCTTGGCTGGAAATATATACGCGGCGTTGCGTTCCGGGGCCAAGGCTGATGGAAAATATGCGGATGGCAGCCTTTTTGTGCCGCCCTTCATCGCGGCGGACCAGGAAGGCGGCCTGGTGCATAGGTATGGTGACGACGCTACACGTTTGCCGGCGGCGGCCGCGTTTGGCCAGTGGTCAGAGGGTTTCGCAAACCCTGTGGAAGGCCGTGCGCGCCTGAGGGCGCTGGTTGAGGGGGCCGCCTACCGGTCAGGCCGGGAATTGGGCCTGTTGGGGATGAACCTGAACCTGGCCCCGGTGGCGGAAACCCTCGATGACAGGTCCTTGGCCTTCCTGGACACCAGGGCGTACAGCCGCGATGGAGAGACGGCGGGAATCGCCGCGGGCGCCTTCGTCCAGGGCATGCGCAAGGCCGGGATAGCCTGCGTCGTCAAGCATTTTCCAGGGAACGCCGCCATGGACCCCCACCTCGGCATGCCTGTCCTGGATTTGGACGAGGCCGCCCTGGATGCCTTGTTCGTGTCCTTCGGCATAGCCATCCGGCAGGGAAATCCGGCGGCGCTCATGGTTTCACACATAATGGTGCCGGCCCTGGACCCGGTCCTTCCGGCGAGCCTGTCGCCGGTCATCATCGACAGGGTGCTGCGAAAGAGGCTACAGTACGGGGGGCTGGTCGTTTGCGACGACCTGCGCATGGGTGCCATTCGGGCTACAGGCCGCGAGCCTGCACAGGCTGCGGTGGAAGCCCTGGCGGCGGGTGTCGATCTGGTGCTCACCTGGAAAGAGGACCTGGCCTTGTTGCGGGACGCGTTGGTGTCCGCCATGGAGAAGGGCGACCTGGACGAAATCAGGGTCCGCGACGCCGCCCGGCGGGTGCTCGCGGTCAAGCTGGCATACGGCATCTACGACGGGCAGGCTTCGGATCCCCTGGCCTCGATGGAAACCGAACTCGCACGCTTGAGGTCAGAGACAGAACGATATTTGAAGGAGCATGGCCTGTGATGACCAAGGAAAACGTACTGTACCGGGACCAGAACTGCATCATCGTCAACAAGCGCTTGGGCGAGGCCGTGGAAGGCGCGAGTGGCGGCATGGTCGACTTGCGCGCAGAAACCGCCCGTTATATCGCCGGACCCACCGTCTTGGCGGAGGAAGGGGCCGTTCTGCCAAATGTCGCCGTCGTCCACCGCTTGGACGTGCCGGTGAGTGGCTGCGTCGTCTTCGCCCTGAATGAAAATGCGACACAGGTGCTGAACGCGGCTTTCGCGGAAACCCGGGTGCGCAAGCTTTACTGGGCCATAGTAGAGGCCCCGGCCGAATGCGACGATGCACCCCTGTCGACTACCCGCTGGGAACTGAACCATTACCTGGAATTCGACAGCAAGTCCAACAAGAGCAAGGCCTGGACCGAAAAGGGGCCGGGTCGCCGGAGGGCAACCCTCTTTTATACGATAATAGGCAAGGGTGACCGGTACCGGTTTTTGGAAATCGAACTGGTTACCGGCCGCCACCACCAGATACGTGCCCAACTGGCTGCCGCCGGGCTGCATATAAAGGGAGACCTGAAATACGGTTCCCGCAGGAGCGAGAAGGGCGGCGGCATCCGCCTGCACTGCCGCGCTCTGTCCATTCCCAACCCGGCGGACCCCAAAAAAAGGATAGAGGCGCTAGCCCCCGTTCCGGAGGCCGACGCGCTCTGGCAGGCCTTCGAGGCGGCCTACCAGGCCTGATCCGGAAGCGGAACCGGATCAGGCACGCCTGTCAGCGGGTGCTCTTTTCCAGCCCCTTCAGCTTGGTGAACGCCGTGTCGGCCGCAATTTTTACGGTCTTGGATGTACCCGAAAGTACCAGTTTGCTCTTCTCCGCCTGCACGGATGCGAGGCCGTTATCCAGCGCGCCCCCCGCGTAGGGCGCGAAGAGCGTCCCATAGCGAAGCACCTTCCTTCCCTTTGCCGGTATGCGGATGGTGGTGGGGGCTCCCAGCAATTCCTTTTTGGCCTTGGAGTATTTTAGTCCGTTCGCGTAGGCACCGATTGAATTCTCCGTTCCCAGGCAGAAGGTCCTGTCCATACCGCCGTCATAGGCCGCCCAGGGGGTAAAGCGGCGCCCGCCGTACTGCATCCACAAATCGTTGAAGGACAACACGATATCGTCCTCCGCCGCGTGGGCGGGGCCGGGGAACCAGCACAGGTACACCAACCCAAGCACCGGATTGCTGACCGCGCTCCAACCGATGATCGCTTTTTGTGGGACCGGGCCGGTAACGAAGTCGCTGTAACCGATCATGCCCGGAACCAGGCTTACATCGCAGGTCTTGCCGGACCTCATGGGAGCCTTTTTCAGGTTCTTGAACTCCGCGCCTACGGTGAGCCTGCCGGTATCGTCGAATTCACCGCCCTTTGGGGGCGTGAGGAAACGATCGGCGGAAAGCGAGATGCGGCAACCAGCCTGGAGGAAGGGGGCTCCGACAGTGTTGTGCTGGGCTACGTTGATATCCGCATCCGTGGTACCGGTGTTGATTATCTCCAGTGATTCATAATGGACGGGGGAACCCGGGAATACTGCGTCTATCTTGCGGAAACGCAGGGGTAGGGCCTTTTCCGGGCTGTTCATGGACGATACCGCCCATGCCGCGCCAGTTTCCTCGTCAACACCGGATTTTCCGAATTTCCATACCAGGTTGGCGGACCAGCCATGGGGAGGGTGCGCGATGCCAGCATCCTCGCCGCCGCCGAAACTGGGGGCGCAGGGAAAATTGCCCGCCAGGGAATGCAGCAGATCTACTTTCCAGAAAGCCGAATCATCTTTTTCCGAGAATTTCTTTCCCGAGTTGGAACGGAATTCGGGTAGCCAATGTGCGTTGAGGAAACCGTTCTCCACCTTGGCGCCCAACTCAGGAATCATCCCGCCCTTGTCGGTCACCATGACCCGGACCTGGCCGTTGTCCAGTACTGACGCCTCACGTTTGCCGCTCTCGAGTACCCGGCGAACACTCGCCGTAGAAGTCTCTTTCATATCGTTGGATCCTCCAAGGAAAAGTATATACCGCGGGCTTGCGGACGTTAAGGTGTTATTGACGTTTTTTTCCCGCCACGGGAATAAAGTGCGCATTCATGCTATGTATGGATAAGCCTCATATTGGGTTATCCTTTCTAAATGCTTGTATATAAATGGAATATTATGAATAAACGTGTTGGCATGAATATTGCTAATATCTATGCAGAGGTGAATAAGATGAAAAGAATTATCAGTTCCGGTTTCATGCGGGTTTCCCTTCTGCTGGCTCTGGTCCTTGCGCTGTCCAGTACCGTCTTTGCCGAATCGGGCGCACAATATGGAGCGTCCGGTGCTGCGGCAACAGCCTCGTCCTGGAGCGTGGAACAGATGCTCCGTTACGCGGTTGAGGACGAGTACCTCGCCCGTGCCGAATATGTCGCGGTGATGAAGAAGTTTGGTACCATCCGCCCCTTCTCGAACATCAAGAGCGCTGAGGACCAGCACATCGAATGGCTTGCGGAGGTGTATGCGGCACGGAAAATGGCCATGCCGGCGGACGACGCCGCTTCGCGGGTGCCCATTCCGGCGACGCTGACCGAGGCCTATAAAACGGGCGAGAAAGCCGAGATCGACAATATCGCCATGTACGAGGCTTTCCTGAAAAGTCCTCTTCTCTCGAAAAGCGAGAATGCGGACCTCCGCAAGGTATTCGAATACCTTCGGAATGGCTCTGAAAACCACCTGCGGGCTTTCCGTAACCAGCTGAGCCGCTAAGCATGCTGATTGGTATGACTAGGTAACAAGGACTTTTACCCGGAAGCTTCTGCCCTTTATCCTGCCCGCATCCAGCTTGCGCGCAGCCTCAAGGGCTACATTGCGATCCACTGCCACGTAGGTGCAGATTTCGCTTACCTTGATCTTGCCCACCTGTTCCTTGGCATAGCCGGCATCCCCGGTAAGTGCGCCCAGAACGTCGCCGGGGCGGACCTTGTCCTTGCGGCCACCCAGTATCTGCAGGGTGACCATGGGAGCCAGCAACGGCCGGGATTCCGCGTCGTCCAGGGTGGGGAGCTCCCCGCGCGGGATTTCCCGGTTGTTGTAGGCTCCGATGCGCCTGACGAGGGCGATTTCCCCAGCGTCGAACAGGCTCAAGGCCAACCCGGTTTCCCTGGCTCGGGCTGTGCGCCCTATGCGGTGGGTGTAGACTTCAGGGTCGGCGGGGATGTCCACGCTGATGACCGCTTCCAGCTTGTCTATGTCCAGCCCGCGGGATGCGACGTCGGTGGCTACCAAAACCGAGACGCTCTTGCCCGCAAAACGCGCAAGTACCTGGTCGCGTTCCCACTGTTCCAGCTCCCCGTGCAGTTCGAGGGCGTCGAAGCCCTGGTCCTTAAGCCAGCCGGCAAGTTCGCGGCAGGCCACGCGGGTGTTGCAGAAGGCCAGCGAGCTGCCTGGCCGGAAGTGCTTGAGGAGCAGGGCGACCGCTTCGAAGCGAGTCTCGCTACGAACCTCGTAGGCGATTTCCCTGATCGCGTCATCGGTTCGCCTGGTTTGTGCCTGGATGCGGATGGGCTTGTTCTGGAAACGCCCGGCGAGCCTCTCGATGGTTTCGGGGTAGGTGGCTGAAAAAAGCAGGGTCTGCCTGTCTTTCGGGCAGGTTTCGGCTATCCTGATGATGTCGTCCAGGAAACCCATATCCAGCATGCGGTCCGCCTCGTCCAACACGAGGGTGTTGATGGAGTCCAGCCGTAGGGAACCCCGGTCCAGGTGGTCAATCAGGCGGCCGGGTGTTCCCACGACTATGTGCGCCCCGTGTTCCAGGCTGGAGCTTTGTCCCAGCAGGGGCACGCCTCCACAGAGGACTATAACCTTGATGTTGTCGTCCCCACGGGCAATGCGCCGTATTTCGGCTGCAACCTGGTCGGCCAGCTCCCGGGTGGGGCAGAGAACCAGGCTTTGCACCGCAAAACGCCGCTGGTTCAGGTTGGCCAGCAAGGCAAGCGCGAAAACCGCCGTCTTTCCGCTACCCGTTTCCGCCTGGGCGATCAGGTCCTTGCCTGCCAGTGCGGCCGGCAAGGCTTCCTGCTGGATGGCGGTCATTTCGAGGTAACCCAGCTGGGTAAGCGTGTCCAGGGTGGAAGGCTTGAGGGGAAGGCCCGCAAAGCCGGTTTGTGTGGGATTCATCTGAAGTGATGATACACGAAAACGCTGTCTTGGAGAATGAACGATGTCGGAGAGTGTGGACGTGACCGGGTGTCTGGATCGATCCCTACAGGCCTACCTTGGCCACACCAGCCCAGGAGAGGCCCACCCAGAGGTTTTCACCAGAGATGGAGGCCCCCGGTGCGTACCAGTCAGAGTCGCCAGGCAGCTCATGGTCCCCGTCGGCGACCAGGTTTTTGGAGGATTGACTCAGCACCAGCACACGGAATCCACTGATGGCAGCGATACGTGGGGGCTGGATGTCTGCCGGGCTGGCGACCAGGATGCAGGGGCCCGAATCCAGGGAACCCAGCTCGTCGACGAAGGGCGCACCGTCGGAAGTCAATGAAATGGCGGATAGTGTCGCGTATCCTGTCGACCTGGGCATCCGGGTAGCGCGGTCCCGGTTCACTTCGATTGCATCGGATAGTCCGTAACCGTAGTTCCAATACCACAAGCCTCCTGTCAGGCAGGCAAAACCATTTGCTGTGGCCGCGGTCGCGCTCATGCGCCCGACGAGTATTGTTTCTCCCCTGATTTCGGCGCGTGAGCCCCGGATAGACACTGAAAGCAGCCGCGTCTCCTCGTCCTCCCACGATGGGGTATAGCCTGAAAGGTAGCTGCCCGCGGGGCTCCGGAATAGAGGATAGCCCGGGAAACTCGTCTCCGATGTCCTGAACGGGGAATCCGGATTCGCGACGTCCCATGTTTCCATGACAATGCGCGAATAATCGGGGTAGTTGGGGTCAGCCTGCGCGACGAAGATATCCACGGCCTGGTCGTGGAGAAAGGCAGCGCAAGCGCCGCGGGTTGGGATGGCCGCTGTTTCGGTAAGGGTCGTCGCATCCACGATCGAGAGTCCGCCATTGAACACATATATGCGATCCTGATCTGCACCCAGGATGCGTGGACCGCTTCCAGGAAAGGGGTGCCAAGCCGCATCGCTATCCATGTACACGGTCTTTTCCTGGATTATCGCCTCCAGGGTGATGGTGAAAGTCGCAAGGGCCAGGCGTTGGGCGCCATTTGCATGATTCCAGGCGGTTCCCAGCAGATGCAGCCGCGTTCCAAGAGTGGTTGATGGGATGACGATGGACGATACATCCCAGTATACCCAGAATCCGTCCTCCAGCTGTTCCGGAAGATCGGCGCTGGATGTGAAGGAGGTTGTTGAGGCTTGCGCGGGGTCGAAAGAGCGGATCGAAAGGGCTCCGTCGTCGCGTAGTATCTTTATGCCAAGGCTGCCGGCCTGTCCGGCCCAGGCCACATCCTCTGCGATGACCAGTGTGGAGAGTAGTGCCGGGTCGGCTGTGGCAATACGCCAGGCCAGGAGCCGGTCGGGTGAATAGGTATAAACACGGTCGGATGCCACAGGAATGGTGCGTTCAACGTCGCCGGTGTCGGGTAAGCTGCAGAGCAGGACCGGTATGCCGCTACCGTACCCAACCAGAGCCACCGCTGTGCTGCCTTTGCCGGTTTGGGCATCCCACGAGTAGTAGGGGAGTGCGAATGCTTCCAGGTTTGGCAGGGCGTTGATACGTTTCCAATCCCAATTGGCAGAGGACCAGGACCACGTATCGCCAAAGTACAGGTCGCTTCCGAGCTGGCTTATGGCGGCAGGATCGCCCGCGTCGTACAGGGCCACTTTGGTCTGCCAGTTGTCGCCGATGCCTACCGCGAATAGCAACCGCTCTCCGTCCGGTCCGGATACTGGTTCGATATGGGTGGAATAGCCGGGTACCACAAGTTCGGAAAGCTGGACCGGTGTGTCCGGGTTGGAGAAGGAAATGGCGAAAAGGGGATCCGTCGTCAGATAGGTGACCAAATATGCTATATCCCCGTCGAAACGGGAGGCGTACAGACTTTCTCCGGCACCCAGCTCCAGGGAACGATCGGTTTCCCCGGAAAGTGGCTGGTCCGGATTTCTCCAGTCGATGGAAAACACCCGTGTGGTACGGGTGGTCCAGGATGGGCCGGGATCGAAGGTGATTGCGCGAAGGTAGCCTTCGTTCCAGTCCAGCTTGAAGCGGTCGGTGATGAAGCCCTGAAAGCCGACTCCACCGCGATAGGTCAACCCGGTAGTCTGGTCGAAATCGTAGCGTTCAACGGTTGATCGGGGGTCGTTCCAGTCGTCCAGGCGGACCGCCGCAAATACGGCATCCGAGGCGACATGGATGGCGCTGCTGGTTCCTTCTATGGCCAGGCTTTGCGTGAGGGTCCGGGTTCCCGTATGTACCACGTGCACTATGGCGTTCCAGGAACCTATGGCCGCAAGGCTGAGGTCTGCGGAATCTGTGGTAGCCCCATCGGCGGAAACGGATTCCGCCGCATACTCGTTCGTCACGACGATGAGCAAATCGCCCGCCATCCGGGAATCGAGGATGCTGCCGCCCAGTTCTGTTGAAGCCTGAGCCGCTCTGGTTCCGGTACCGAATTCGGCGGGATCGATGAATAGGACCGAGCTGGTTGTCACGCTGGCAGCATAGGATGGGTCAAGGAGCAGCACGACCGTGCCGTTGGCAAGGTACAACTCCTTTGGGGTTCCCCGTACCGCGATGTTGCCAAGAAGTGCCGGCTCATCGGTGTTGGAGATGTCGAAGGCGACCAGACCGCGATGGGAATTCGCTGCGTAAAGGCGGGATGTCTCACTATCGATGGCATAGACATCCGGTTCCACCGGAACACTCCCCCCGCTTTCCGATGCAGCGTCCGCGGTGCCGGTCATATCCGCACCGGCGAGGGCATTCATATTCTCACGGGACGAATTGCCCGATGGTGTATGGAATCCATCCGTGTCGGAAAAGATATATTCACCCGTAGATTCCGTTCCACTGCCGGAACAGGATGTCAGAAAAAGCAAAGCGACGATGAAAGCGATACCGGTTTGTGGTTTGTGTGTTTTAAATGCGGTTCGAGTCAAGATCAACCTCCTGACGATGAAGGTTACTGAAAGACAATGAACCCAATAAATTATAGGGCAAATATTGGTGAGACGCCAATTTGCCGCTTATTTTGCGCCAGCTGAGTGGATGCGTCTGTTACCCAAGCAATCCGAGCAGGTCCAGCGGCTTTTCGATGATGTCGTGGGCTCCGGCGGCTTCCAGCTCGGCACGGCCACGGAAGCCCCAGGCGGCACCCACAGCATGGAATCCGGCGGCGAGGGCGGTTTTCATGTCCACGTCGGAGTCGCCGAGGTAGAGCACTTCCGAGGGGAGAACCCCAAGGGTGGCGGCGATGGCCAGCGAAGTGGTGGGGTCGGGTTTGCGTGGTACCCCCGCCCTTTCGCCCTGGACTACACGGAACGCGTGCCCGGGCAGGACGCCGTCCACACATAGTTGGGTGAGCCTGTCAGGCTTGTTGGAGATGATGGCGGTCGGGATGCCACTTGCCCAAAGGGTTTTGAGCATTTTGACTACACCCGGGTAGGGTTTGGAATACTGGGCGGGGTCCTCCGCGTATATTCCGGCCGCTTCGGCCGCGCAGGCATCGATAACCGCATCTTCGGTTTCCGGGGGAGCGGCCAGGCGAGCCAGGTTGCGCATTCCGTTGCCCACCATCCTGTACAGTTCCTCCCGCTGGCGGAGAGGAAAACCGTGACGTGCCAAGGTCTCGTTGAGGGCGAAGGAAATGTCGCCTATGGTATCGACAAGGGTGCCGTCAAGGTCAAAAATAATTGCTTTCCACATAAGAACCGTTACTATATATGAACTGAAACGGCTTGAATAGCTTGCCAAGGCGAGTATACTGGATGCGAAAGGAGAACGACGTGTTCCAAAAACAAGCGATGATGCGGAAGGTGCTGATCAGCCTGATCCCCATCTTTTTGTTTTCCGTCTATCTATACGGGGTACGTACGCTCGCCGTCTGCGCGGTCGTCTTCGTCCTTGGCGTACTGACGGAATATCTGGTCGAGAAAAGTCGCGGAAAGAAAGTGAGCGAGGCTGTCCTGGTAACCTGCTCCCTGTACGCTCTTTCCATGCCGCCTGCGGCCCCCTTGTGGATAGTAGGCTTGGGCATCGTATTCGCGGTATTCATGGCCAAGGAAGTGTACGGCGGTTTCGGACGCAATATTTTCAATCCGGCCATCGCTGGAAGGCTTTTCGTCTACATTTCCTTCGCGGCCATCATGCAGTCCACCTTTATCCCCTGGGGACATTTCGGGCTGCCCCTGGACGCTCTTTCCGGTCCTACCCCCATGGCGCTCATGCGTCAGGGTGAGCGTTTCGGATTGTTGGACCTGGCCCTGGGTTTCAAGGTGGGTTCCATCGGCGAGGGATCGGCGGTGCTTATCATCCTTGCCGGTATCTACCTGATCGCCACAAAAACGGCCAGTTGGCGGCTCATCGTCTCCACCATCGTCTCTGCCGTCGTCGTTACGGCACTGTTTTTGGCGTTCGGTGTTGAAAAGGCCCTGCCCATGGAATCCCTGCTTGCGGGCAGCTTCCTGTTCGTGGCCGTCTTCATGGCCACCGACCCGGTTTCGGCTCCAAAGAAACCAATTCCGCAATTGCTATACGGCGTTCTTATCGGTGTCGTCATCGTAGTCATCCGCACCTTTTCGGCCTTCCCGGAAGGCACCAGTTTCGCGGTGCTCCTGGGCAACACCTTTGCCAGCCTGTTCGAGGAACTGGCGGGGGGCAAGAAAAAAGCCAAGGTAACGGCCGCTTCCCCGGCTCCGGTCACGGCATCCGCCGCCAAGGAGGCGTCGAAATGAAAAAGGATTCGACCCTCTACGTTGTCCTTTTTACCTTCGTCGTATGTGCCGCCTTCGTCGTGGTGCTCGCGACCGCCAACCAGATAACCAAGGAAAGAGTCGAGGAAAATGCCGAATACGCTGCTGAATCAGCCGTGCTGAAGGCCTTTGGCTTGGCCGATTCCACTACTCCGAAGGAAGAGGTGGAGCGCCTTTACGAATCCGGCGTCACCGAGCTTCCCGGCGGGAGGAAAGCCTACAAGGCGAGCATCGACGGCGCTTACTATTATGCCATCGAACAAACCGGTTCGGGCCTGTGGGGCAATATCACCGCCGTGGTGGCAGCCGATGCCAAGGCCGAAAGGCTTCGTGGCATCGAAATCCTCTCCCAGATAGAGACTCCCGGACTTGGCGGCCGCATCGACGAGAGTTGGTTCAAGGAACAGTTCCGGGGAGAAAGACTAGGACCAAATGGAATCACGCTTTCCCAGGACGGATCGGGCAAGGGAGATCCCGATAAGGAAAACGGCAGGGCCGACGGCATAACCGGTGCCAGCCGCACCAGCGATTTCATAGGCCGCATCATCAATGCCGCCGTAGTGGAACTGAAGAAAATGGGAGGCGCCCAATGAAAGGCCAAACCGCCAAAATCATGAAAGACGGTCTGTGGACCAATAATCCCATCTTCGTCCAGGTTCTGGGGATCTGTTCCGCCCTTGCGGTCACCAACAACATGAAAAACACCCTCGTCATGGTGGCGGGTGTCACTTTCGCCACTGCCCTGGGCAGCAGCACCCTCTCGGCCATGAAGGATTGGATACCCCGGAAGGTCCGGATGATAGTCCAGGTACTCGTGCTGTCGTTCTATGTAATCCTGATCGACATTGCGCTCAGGGCTTACCTGCCGGACATCTCCAAACAACTTGGACCCTACGTGGGACTGATCATCACCAACTGTATCCTGATGGGGCGCGCCGAAGGTTTCGCAGCTGCGAACAAACCCTGGCCCAGTTTCGTGGACGGCATCGCGAACGGCCTGGGATACGGTGTTGTACTGTTTGCAATCTCCATCGTCCGGGAATTCCTGGGATTCGGAAGCCTTTTTGGCTTAAAGGTTACCCCTGAAAGTTTCGTGCCCTGGACCATCATGATCATGGCCCCCAGCGCCTTCTTCCTGGTTGCCCTTGCGCTCTGGGGCGCCAAGACCTGGAACGCCAAGGCCGATGCCAAGCGCAAGGCGGCTCCGCCCGCAGGCGCGAAACCAGCCGCCGCGGCAGCAACGCCAGCGGGCGCCAAATAAAGGAGGACGCAATGGTAGACGCACCCCTCATCAACCCACTCGTGCTGTTTTTCGCGTCCATAATGACCAGCAACATCCTGCTTTCCAACTTTTTGGGTATGTGCTCTTTCATAGCCATTTCCAAGGACTGGAAAAGCTCGCTTGGTCTGGGTCTGGCCGTAACCTTCGTAATTGGCATCTGCGCGGCAGTCTGCTGGGCGGTCCTGTATTTCGTGATCATCCCACTCGATATCGAGTACCTGTCCTTCATCATCTTCATAATCGTCATCGCGGCGGTGGTGCAGATGCTGGAGATGATCATCGACCGCGTTTCCCCCTCGCTCTACCTGGCGTTGGGAATCTTTTTGCCCCTCATCACGGTCAATTGCGCGGTACTCGGCGCCATCCTGTTCATGCAGATCCGCCGCTACGATTTTGTCCAGTCGGTGCTGTTCGGCTTCGGGTCCGGGGCGGGTTGGTGGCTGGCCATCATGCTGCTTGCGGCGATACGGAAAAAGGTGGACGCCGCGCCGGTTCCTGCGGGCTTGAAGGGAACTGGCATCACCCTGATCACCATCGGATTCATAGCCATGGCCTTCATGGGTTTCTCCGGCATGATTTCGGTACAGTAGGAGGCGCGCATGAATCCCATCATACTCGGGCCACTGGTAACCGCCGGACTTTCCGCCGCGTTGGCTCTCATAATCACCATCATGGACCGCTTCCTGAACGACTACGGCACCGTTGTGGTTGACATCAACGGCGGCAAGAAAAAGCTTGAGGTGAAGGGCGGCTTTCCCCTACTGGGAAGCCTGGCTGCCGAAAACATCTTCGTGCCCTCCGCCTGCGGCGGCCGTGGCTCCTGCGGGGCCTGCAAGGTGAAGGTGCTTTCCGACGTGGGCCCCCACCTTCCCACAGAGACACCGTACCTGACCCCGGACGAATTGACGACGAACGTCCGCCTGTCCTGCCAGATCAAGCTTAAAAAGAACATTTCCATCGAACTCCCCGAATACTTGTTCAACATCAAGAAATTCAAAACCACCGTCGAGAGTATCCGGGACCTTACCTACGACATCAAGGAGCTGTACCTGCGCCTTGACGACAAGGATATCGCGGCGGGAGGAATCGCCTTCGAGCCGGGCCAGTACGCCCAGCTGGTTGTCCCCCCTTACGGGGATGTCAAGGAGGGCGTCCAACGAGCCTATTCCATGTCGTCCCAGCCTTCGGATTCTTCCCATATCGAGTTGCTGGTACGTCTGGTACCCGGCGGCATCGCGACCAGCTGGGTGCATACCCGGGTGAAGGTGGGCGATATGGTGGAGGCGATTGGCCCCTTCGGCGAATTCCACATCCATGACACCGAGGCGCTCATGGTCTGCGTCGCCGGAGGTTCGGGCATGGCGCCCTTCAAGAGCATGCTGAACCACATAGCCGAGACCGACGCCTTTCCGCAGAAGGAAATCTGGTACTTCTTCGGCGCCAGGTCCAAGCGGGACATGTTCTACCTGGACGAGATGCGGGAGCTGGAAAGGAAGATCCCCCGTTTCCATTTCGTTCCCGCGCTTTCCGAGCCCAAACCGGAGGATTCCTGGGACGGACCGGTGGGCCTTATTACGAACGTGCTGGATTCGTACATAAAGGATACGTTGCCCAAGGGCAGAATGATGGAAGGCTACCTCTGCGGAAGCCCCGGTATGATCGATGCCTGTAACCTGGTTATGACAAAAAATGGCATGACACAGGACAACATCTATTACGACAAATTTGCCTAGGAGGCTTTCATGAAAATGACCTACGACCAGAAAGCCGCCGAAGAACGCATGAAACCGGGCGTTTTGACGGCGACGGGGTTCCTGGGAACCGATACCCGCGCCTTGGCGGACATCATAGCCGCCGACGAAGCCAGCTTCCGCCTGTTGGGGCTGGATTTTGACGCCGTGGCCGACAAACTTACCTACCTCGCCCGGGAAGGCGAGAAGGGCCTGGGCGAGCCGACCACCATAGACAATGCATGGCTCGTCAAAAGCGACGAATCCCGCGGCAAGATTCCCTGCCCCTTCCAGGACGGCATTTTCCACAAGAACGCCGTGACGGTGCAGAGGCTGGATTCCAGCGACCGCATCATCTATACCGACCTTTCCATCCATTTATTGAGGGAACACCACTTCTGCCAGGGCACCAACAGCTTTTTCCGGTTGGACCCAGCTGCCATGAAGAAGGTCCTTAAACTGTAAATCGCTTAAAAAGCAGCCAGGGCGAGGGCTTTATGGCTCCCGCCCAGGTTCCCGCCCAGATTGACCCAGCCGGGCTTTGACGCTGGTACCGCTTTATTATATATTATTTCTTGCATGCGCAAAATTTCCATTCCCCTACTGATCGTACTCATAAGTGTTCCCGGCTTTACCCAATCCGCCGCCCAGGCAGGTTTGCTCAAGCTGTTTCCCGTCCTTTTTGCCCAAGCCAAGCCCATCCCCGACGCTTCCTGGACTCCCGAGTGGCCGGCCGACTTGCCTCCCGACGCATTCGCTGTATCTGCCGGAACCGTCAGCTCCATCAAGGTGGTGGCCGAGTTGATGGTTGCTCCTACTGAACCTGCCTCCACGGAAAGCGGGAAAAATGAAAATACCGGGACTTCGAAGCCGGCCGCTTCCAAGTCTGACGCCACTAAACCAGGCCTTGCCTTAGCGGGTGGCGATAACACAAGCGGTGAAAACACCAGCAGCGAGGAAGGTAGCGGGGTTCTGGAAGTGGCTTATTCTTTCACTCCTCGCGGTATTGTGCTTCCAGTCTTCATCGCCGGGGCGGAGTATACCCTGCGGGCTGAATTGGACGCATCCGGGAAGGTCCGTTCCTATGCCATGGCTCAAGCGGGTGAGGGTGCCGGCAAGGAGTCGGGCGAGGGAGCCGGGAAAAAAAACGGTAATACGGCCGTTGCGGGAGCTGATGCGACGACCACGGTGGGCTTGGAATACGATGCGTGGGGAGCACTTTCCCGTACGACCATGGAAACCGGGGACGAGACTTCATTTTCGACTTTTTCAGTGTATGAAAATCTAGTAGAAGAACTGGCTTACGATGCGGAAGGCTTAATGGTGGGCCGGTTTGTGGATCGCGGGGGCAGGGAGGGTGTCAGGAGCCTGGAACAGGCGGGCGAGGACGGGACCCTGAGCCTGCTGACGAGTTTTGCCTATGATGGTTTGGGTAGGATAAGCGCGGTAGGGACCGAAAGCGGCACCACAGAAATGGTGTACGATTCTTTTTCCCGTCCGGTACTCATCCGTACCGTTGGGGCGGAAAATACCGTCAGCGAGCGTCGCCTTCAATGGGATGAACGGAACCTGCTTGTCCGGGAAATCCGACGAGACCAGGACGGGAAACTGATGGAATTCCGGTATGAGTATGTTTTTGATAGATACGGTAACTGGACGGAACGCCGTTCCTTGGTCTACACGGAACGGCTTGGTGCCTATGTTCCGCAGAATGGTCCCAAGGTGTCCAGAATAATCATATATCGATGAATTGAATCGTTGAAATGAACGGGAGCAAGTGATGCAAGGTGCGGTAGACTGGCGGGAAGGAAAATACGAAGAAACGCTGGAGCAGGAATTACGCGGTCTGGAACGACGACGCAAGGCTGAACCCCAGTGCAGGGTGGAGGATATTCAAGGGATTCTAGTGCACCTTTACAATATGGAAGGCGCCGATTGGACCGGCCGTGGCGATTTGCAGGATATCATCCTGTCGGCGACCATAGCAGCCTACGAGCGCTTCGTGTTCGAGTGGAAGGCGGAGTTGGCTGAGATGCGGATTCCTGAATCGGTTCCCGTAACCTAAGATGGAAAGCGTTGTTTGAATGGTTGGAACTGCGATAGGTTTCGTTGTTCTTCTCATTCCTCCTTTCCCCTTCAGACTCTCCGGGTTTTCGACTCCTTTACCCGGGGAGTCACTTTTTATGGTATCATTACCCAATCATCAAGATGGAGGTTGTCATGGCGATCAGCAAAGTGTGGTTGGATGAGAGCGACGGCGAGTGCATCCGCTGCGGACAGTGCGAAGCCGTATGTCCCGAGGTGTTCGAGGTTCCGGATAAGATGGTCGTAAAGGCAGGCGTCAAGTTCTCCGACTACGAAACCGGAATCCAGGATGCCGTGGATGCCTGCCCGACGAGCGTAATCAAGACCGCTTGACCGTAGAAGGTTTCCTCTCCCTGAAATGGGAGGACGACGGGCTTCCGCTCATCGCGCCTCCCTGGAACAGCCCTGTCCTGGCCGACCCCAGCTTCCTTTTTCCCCACGAAACGCCTACGGGTTGTTGGACATTGTTTGCCCATTCCGTATGGGGAATCCGCCGCTACGAGTCCGATGACGGTTATGTGTGGTTGGACCAGGGACTGGCGGTCCGCAATGCGATGCGTCCCTTCTGCCGCCCTGTTGCTGGCGGCTTCATGCTTTTTTATGAAGCCTACCGTCCTTTTGCCGTACCCCTGCAAATCCTGCCCCGGCCGCCTCGCTGGAAAAGCCGCCTGGAATACCGTGCGAGCCCCGACCTCCACGAATGGAGTGCGCCGGAAACTGTCGTAACTCCCGATCTTCCCTGGATGAAGGATGAAAAACTGGGCGAATCGGTTTCCAACCCCTGCCTGGTCGAGGTGGACGGCTCCTGGCGCTTGTATTTTTCCGCGTCCCTGGCCTGGATAGACGATTGCGGCTTCTGCGAACCCCGCCATATCGGTGTCGCCGAGGCTCCCTCTTTTTCCGGCCCCTTCACTCCTCGTCCCGAGCCATTGATCGGCCCCTCCCTTGACCCCGCAGATGATGCGCAGCCCGGCGTCCTGGGTGCCGGTGCCATCAAGGTCATCCCCCTGGAAGACGGCTACATCGGCCTGCAGAACAAAATCTACCGCGACCCCGCCGGCCGTTCCCGCAGCGCCCTCTTTTTGCTCCGCTCCGACGACGGCATGGCTTGGTTCCCAGCCCGCAAGGAACCCCTGTTGGCACCATCCACCGGCTGGAGAGCCTCCCACATATACGCCTGCGATTGCCGTCGCGCCCCCGATGGCACCTGGCTACTCTACTACAACGCCCGCGACGGCTGGTACAAGAGTTCCGGCCGCGAAAGAATAGGCTGGATGGTGGGAAGGGAATAGTGACTTTCGATTCAATTCGCACCCATGATCGGGTTATGAAAACTGGTAATTCCAGGGCAGGGAATATACACTATCCAGTATGAAAGCCTGTCCTTTTTGTGCAGCCTTCAAAGGCGAGGGGCGTACTCCGGTAATCTACAAGGATACGCAGTTTATTTGCGTGTTGGATCTCAATCCCATCAATCCTGGCCATGTATTGGTGATTCCATCAATCCATGAGCCTTCCTTCACGAAGCTTCCGGATCAGATGGTAAGCCGAATGATGAGGATAGGAAAAACTCTTGCACAGGCTCTCAAGACCTCGAAGTTGCCTTGCGGCGGTATCGACCTGATATTGACGGATGGCGAGGTAGCCGGCCAGAGTATTCCTCATTGCCACCTCCATGTAGTACCGAGAGTTGATGGTGATGGCTTCCGTTTTACCCATGGACCCAAACCAGCTACCGAATCGATCACCCTGGAGGCAGCTGCCGGACTGCTCCGCGCTTCCTTGGAAGCGCAGGGACTCGGACCGGCAGAATCCGAATCCGGGAACGGTTAAGTCACCCAGGCCGAAAACCATGCAAGGAAAATCCGTAAACACAAGCGCGTTTAGACCTGTCCGCAGGGGACTTCAATTTGTAGAAAGCACACACAAGCTTATTCGATTTGATGAAGAACGCAGGAGAATTCTTGTACTGGCTCGTGAACCATGTGCAGCCTGGATCAAGACCGAAGAAAACCCTTACTGGAAAGGCTGGAGTCCGGCACTGAATATCGCTACCGCGACGGGTCTTTCCTGGCGCCGCCTGCTTGCAGGGCGATTGCCTATAGAAGCCGTCCCTTGGGTTGACCGGGACGGAGAGTACGATCAGATCCTCAAAGCCAGAAAACAATGGTCCTGGATGACCTGGCGGCGGTTTATTGATCTTTTCCCCTGTGAAGCAGTTGGCGCAGCCGCCCGATATGCCCGTCTTGATAATCAGTGGGATCCTTTGGTCGTGTTCACCAAAATTCCTGAAAGCCTGGAGCTGGCGGTTAATAATCCTGCCTTGCTTTGTGCCTTGAATTTCAATCGCCTGTTCAGGGGGCTCAAAGGACGCGAAGACCGGATGCAGTGGATACATCGCAATATCCACCGTAAACGCAGGATGATTGCCGCAGCTTTGGGCTTTCCTGACTCCGAAGGCAGCATCCAAGTATTGACAAGACTGCCTGCGGAGCTATGCGATCCGGGCACGCTTCTGTCCTTGCGCGCAGCCTTATTCAAACCCGGTTCCAAGATCCTGCATCATGTTTCAACCCTCAGTCCGTCGGGGATACGGATTATGGCAACGGAGAATTCCATCCTGCGTTGCGAATCATCCTTTTATTTGGACCCAAAACTTGTCGAGGCTGATCGGATTCAATTCCTGGCTCCGTGGTATGCGGCTCGGGATATCCAGCGGATTGGCGCCTTTTTGGGCTATGGTGAAGCCTCTATCCGGATTACGGCGTATGGTTCCCTGAAGGAACAATCCCGGCAGTTGCATTGGGAACTTGACAGGTATGTTGCTCGTTGTCCGATTGTACCTGATCCTGATGTCCTGGATGGGAGGATACATTTGGGTTATTCCGTTACGTTTCCGGAGATTCCAAACATCCCCTTACCTCAACCGCCCTTTCCGGGAACCGATACTATCATTCCCATTCGTGACTCGCGTGAATTATTCATGGAAGGCAAAATCATGCGGCATTGCATTTACACCTATCTGCAGGAACTTCTGTCTGCCCAGGGGGACCTTGGGGTATATCGGGTACTGCACCCCGAACGCTTTACCATAACTGTCAGACATGGCGTAGAAGGAAATGTCCTGTGCCAGGCTCGTGCATATGCGAATGGTGCGGTCAAACGGGGTAGTCTGGAATACGTGCGAAATATTCTTGGGGAGAACCAAATGTCCCGGCATTCTGCTGAACCGACTTGACGGATGGAAGAAATGGTATATCATTTTTCTGAAGGTCAAGAGTATGTCAAATATCATAAAAGGATTTTTTGGAAAATACCGAAAGGATTTGACCACCAATGATGATACTATTCGCGCCTTGGTGGGGGATGAGCGGTATTTCGGCGTCCAGGATATCGTAATCGCCAAAAGGGTAGTCGCCACCGCACTGGAACGCCGACGCCAGATCGCAAAGGATTCGGACGATCCGAATCAGCTGCCAGAAGTATTCCTGCTCGAGAAATCCATGCAGGAGGTAGGCCGACGGATACCTTTTACCGAACTGGGATCCTACGACTCGATCCATCTTTTCTGGTTGATGTCGGATTCAAAACCCCAGATGCATGAGGCGCTTGTCGGCTATGACTTCGGTGGCATCAGGGATATGGATGATTATGGTAGATTCGTCGATGCCATGTTTGCCCTCTATTTCGGGAACAGTATTGAGGATTGGTGATCATTGTAATTATAAATTTTTTTCACTTTGGAGGACACATGTCAGGACCCGGCATAGTTAACCTGTCCGCCGAATCACCAGGGAAACTGCATTCCTGGTTGCCCCAGGGGCTCTCGGCTGATACGGTCGTTTTTTTACCCGACGCCTGCCCCGGGAAATCACCGCTGCCAACCGGTACTGCCGTGCTGACACAGCAAATGGATTGGAGGCGCTTTGCCCTGAGTGACTGCGGTTGCGGAATGCGGCTTTTACGCAGCAATCGCACTTCCGGAGATATTTCCGTGGAACAGTGGGATGCGGTGGCGCGTCTGCTTCAGGCCAATAAAGGCCAGCTTGGCGATTTGGGTGGCGGTAACCATTTCCTGGATGCTCTGGAGCCTTATGGCGGCGACAGGCTCCATTTTCTGGTACACACCGGAGCCCGGGCAGAGTCCGGACTGGTAGATATGTATGTAGATTCGCCGGTAGATTTTGACAGGGAATTCAACCGGGTCCGCGACTGGGCCGAATCGAATCGCGCGGCTGTCCAGGAATCCATTGAGAAGGTATTTGGCCACCTTGATGTGGTCCTCGACCTGCCTCACAACACGTTCGAGATAATGCCGGATGGTGCAGTGCTTATCAGGAAAGGCGCCGTAAAGGCGGAACCCGGATCCCTCAATATAATTCCGTCAAATATGGCGGGGGATGTCGCGCTGGTCAGTGCGACGGACAAAGTACGGGAAATCCTTTGCTCGCTGAGCCACGGGACTGGCCGTGCCATGGCAAGGGCTGACTGCAAACCCATCGCCGATAATTACGACTTTGCCGCCCTGCGCTCCCGGGTAATGATCCCCACATGTGTGCAGGATGCATCCCTAAGGACAGAAGGACCTTTCGCATACCGCAATCTCGATGCCTGTCTGGCGCTTATGGAAGGATATGTCGAGGAAGTTGAAAGATACTCCGTCATCGCGTATATGGGACACTTGTGAAGGTTTTGCAGGAACGACTGTACCTGCCAGCGCAGGATATAATTTCCGGAACTAAGTCGAGTCGGTGTCCTTTGGGATGGATATCCTAAGGATGAAAAGCGCCAATAATGAGGACATCCCGGAATCACGATAGATCACCGCAAGCCATTGGGCGCGATAGAATATGCGATCAGTAGCGAGCCTCCCGCTCCGGGCATTTCCAACTCGACAAACCTAAATGCTTGTGCCATTCCGCTTCGAGCCGTGGCGGCTTGAATCCCAAAGCTATCCAGACCGCATCGGCAGCGGCCAGACCCACGAGGATGGGATTGGTGTCGGTCATAACCCCGGTTATCCTCCGGACTACGACTCCATACTGGGGACAATCACAACGATCCAAAGCGTACTTGATCCCTTCATACGCCCCGAGTTTCCAATCTTCATAGCCTTCCTCAGGCACTTCTTCTATGGAGCCCTGCCCATGCCAGCCCGTTCCTGTGCATCGGAACGATATATAGGGCTGATCGGCATCCTGATCGATTTCGAGCTTTACTTTGGCTACATATCCGCAACCACCAGTCTGGTGCAGGAAGATACCTTCAGCACAAATCATTCAGCCTCCAAGTACAGTGCCTAATCAGCTAACATTGATCCTGCGATCAGGAAGAACTTGATTTCAGTGCGAGAATCTCCGTACCGAGGCGATCGAGCAAAGCGCTATCGGTATGGTCCAGTGTGCGCGCATATTCGAGGAACGAGGCGGCGATTTCCCAATCGCCCATTTGGATACGCTTGTTTATGATACTCAGGACGATGTCCGGGTCACCCGGTTTGGTTTCCAGCCTGCCCATCAGGTCGATCAGGTTTGCATCTTTTCTGTCGCCGTCCCGATGCAGGTACGCGCATGCCGGTAACCCATTAATTGCCATCACCCTTCCTTTTCGTACCGATGGACACTCCGATAACCATCACCCTGAATGCGGATTATGTCAACCTGAATTGAGCCAATATAAATGACCAGGTAATTGAGATCAGATTTCTTGAAATTGCAGATATCTGAATCCAAGGATAATCCTATTACCAAGAACAGCTGAACGAAGCCAGGTTATGTTTAGTCACTTTTTCAGAGTCGCACTACAAGGCTTATGGCTGGACGCACGCTCATCCAGTCCGGTGAGTAATTCTGGTCGGTATTCGAAGTGCATGGTATCGTAATGGCACCAGCGTCCACCCCAGATGAATCCGTGACGTTCAAAGATCCCGACGAGTTCAAGGGGGATACGGTTTCGATAAGGTATGAGGGAATCCTTGCCCCAACCATCCCACAACCAATAATCGGCTTGGTCCGCATTGATGTCCATGGCGATGCCCCAGGCATGGGGACTCAGACGGTCGGTGCCTGCGATCTTGCGCCACAGCCAGGTTCCTGCCGGTCGGTCAACCCAGCGCCTCAGGTCCGGATGCCGGTCGAGCTCAGCTGATACCGCGGTGAGTGCTGCGGCAGCCCCATGGGAGCCATTAAACTGAAGGGGAATCCTCTTCGTCTCCGCCAGCCAGGTAACGGTGACCAGGTTTTTTCTTACCTCGTCAGCCGTGGCGCCATATAAGGCCGAAAAAAAAGCTGTATTTCGTGCGCGACCTGGATCGTGGCCAGGCAAGGGAGGTAATCCCGGTCCGACCGCCAGATACTCCTGCTCCATTTGGTCTGCAATGCTCGGATTGTCAAGAATTTCGGATCGGCTTCGTTTCCCGTTGCTGGTTTCGCTGGTGGTCCAAGGTAGACTGGTACCTCCACCGAGTACTACACGATCACCTGACAAGGCAAGGACCATTGAAGGATAGGCGTTACGGAGTTTCTCGAATGTGGCTGTCCTGCCATCATCCGCTTTTAAGCCGACTTGGATTGTGAGCAGAAGTCCCAAGCCAATTGAACGGGCTGTGCCGGTCATCCCTGCAACGGCTTTACAGCTTCCTTGGCTGATTGGTCGGGAAATTCGACGAAGAAGCCGAACACCCATGCCTGGGCACCGAGTTCTGTCTGCACCTTGAACCAATAGTCGCTTATTCTCTGAAGTACGGTCGTCGTCACCTTGTCACGTTTCGCTGTACGTCCAAGGATATATACGAAGTCTCCACTGTCGAGTGAGAAAAGCACCTTGTCCCCCAAGGACGGACCGGCGCGCAGATTTACATTGTCATCATTTATTTTCAGGGTGGCTGATTTTGGATCGGGATAATCAGTTATATAAGGAAACTGTTCGCCCGCCTTTTGTAGAAACCTGATATTACCACGTTGCACCGGGGGAATGATTTCTTCCTTGAACGCAGGATTGATTTTATACCAGCTGAAAGAACCAAAATAGCTGGCCAGGTCCGCCGATTCAAAAGCATACCCGTTCACTGCATAAAAATAATTTCTAAAAAGGCACAGATTGCCACCATCGATGCCGTGTACGTCACCCCACGATAAGGGCTTCTCGAGCCACTCGCTCCAATCAGTGTTTGTGTTAACGCCCAATCCAGCAGGCTGGGATTTGGGAGTACGTTCCGACGTCAGGTAGCTCGCGTTGACCCAGCCGACCTCACCTGACCATTCAACCTGTTGCCAAGTCTGTCCATCAACTACTTCTTGCTGGTTGCGAAGCGTTATCCCCTCCGCGTCTGGTTGGATCTTTTCCAGTATGCGGTGCTGTGAACCAGGCCCGGCTCGCAGATTGAGGACATCGTCGTTTTGGACTCCAGTAACGCGGAACCTTTCCATATCAGCGTCTGGACCGAATACTGACTTCTGGCTGGTTGCGGCGAGCAGCATGTCCATAATCACATGAATCCCTCCGCCAACCATCACGTCCTTCTCTACTGTCGTATACCCGGCTTTTTCTGCCCGGATCGAGATGGTGCGCGTCGGCATTGCAAGCACCGTCAATGGACTACGACCGGCCACACGTCCATCCAGAAGGATCAGACAACCAGGCGGATCGGTTCTCACGGTCAATCGATCGGCATCGATAGGAATTGTATTTCCCTTGCGTTCCGGAACCGTTTGGATCTTGGGGTTTGACTGGGCTTCGGATTCTACGTTCGTTTGTGGGGGTGAAATTGTTTTTGCTTTTGCACTATCAAGTTTTTGGGATATGGTGTCACGGACATTCCCGCACGCAAGGGTCATGGCTGCGATAAACAAGGAAGTCATGACCAGGTTGAACCGGATACGGCGCATCAGTTTTTTCCTCCGAAGAATTTTCCGATTGCTGAGGATGCCGCGGAACCCATTTTATTGACAGACTCGCCAGCGGAGCGCATGGCATTGGATGCCTGCTCGGCAGCGGCCCTCGCCGTAGCCTGGGAAGCCCGTGAGGCTTGCTCGGATGCCTGCTCGGCAAGCGTCTTTGCCGCGGCTTTGGTAGTCTGGGCTGCCTGCTCATATCCGGAGGCTGCCGTATCCCGGATGGCCTTGGCTGCCGCTGTGGACAGGTCGGAGGCTTCCCTTTCAACCAGCTTTTTTGTCTGATCGGCGACCTTGCCTGCAGTGGTGCCAATTTTTTCTGTTACGGCAGCTTCGGAAATCTTTTCTATTGCATCGGTGATGGTGCGGTGGACCGACCCGCCGGCAACATTTGTAGCCTTGTCTGTTATGGTACCTGCTGCCTCGAGGATACCGGGAAGGTGTGCGGCCCCGGTATCCGATGCGTATTTGAGTATCGATCCCCCGCTATCTGCCAGGTAAAGCACGAAACCTTCGGGGACGTGCTGGTATTCTTCCGCTACCTCGCTACCCCTGCGCAACAGCTCATCGGCGGCTGATGATGCAACCTGAGTCAGCGCACCTGCCATCCGCTCGGCTTCGGGTCCTACCTTGGCTGTATAATAATCGGTGGCGCGGGCAAGCATTTCATGTCCGGCGGGAACCCACTGTTCGCGCGCCACATCCGAAATATCCTCCAGGCGCTCTCCGGACCAGACATACGCGTACTCAAGTCCATCCATTATTTTTTCCTTGTTTTTTTCATAATAGGCAGCTCCCTGCAAGGTCGCGGCCACGGCGAGTTCTCCGGAAAGCGCAGCTGCATCCGCGACATAGATCACAGCCGTATCCAGGTACGGTTTTGCTTTTACCAGTGCGGTTTCCACGCCTTCGCGCACCTTGTCCTTGTTGCGCTCGTAATAGATGGCCATGTCGCTGGATATTTTTCTGCTGTAGGAGTAGATATCCTGCGCTCCTTCGATCGCCGCATCGCCGACGACAAGCAGGGTCCTTCCCAATTCGGTTCCATATGTTTCCCAGAGATCCCTGGCCTGTTCAGCGGTTCTTCCAACAGTGATTACCACGGTGTGTGCCAGCCTCTCACGATTATCCATGAACCATGAGGAAGAGTCCGCGACGGCAGAGACTACCTCCTTGCCGGCGACTTCTATTGCCCCGGTGGATTCGTTCCAAACGTAAATAAAAGCAGGATCAAGGGTCTCATGCAGACCAGCACGTATATCCTGTGCCGTCGGACCCGCAAAAAGTGGCATTGTCAGGAAAGCAAGGCTGATGGTGGTAGGTACCAAAACTTTTTTCATGTCAGCTCCCATCTTTATAGGGAATTTAAAGTCTTGTGTAATAAGTGATGTTGCCAGATCAGTATATTTAAGCACCACTATTGCGAGCCGTCAAGCTTGATATTCATGCTGGGTCTAATACAAACCCCGCAATGTAAAATTAATCTGGCATGGGTGGAATTAAATACACGTTGACAGAAATTATACAAGAAAATTGCTGGCTGGAATTTATTCAATGGCAACGGTTAATCCCAAATTCTGGTTTTGCTACTTGACTCAGCATCCGGAAGCACCTAGGCTATTTATATGAAACATAGGTACTTACCCGTATGCATAACGGTGCTTTTGTCTATTATGACAACAACTTCGCTAGAGGCAACAGTGATAGACCTAAAATGCCCCATTGCGGAATACCTCCCCCTGACACCCATCCAGATCGGTACCACTTATTATCTTTCCGAACTTGGTATTACCGTGTTCGAGGTAAGCGAGGATTGGGCAGTTTGGATTAAAGGCTATCGAAAGGAAATCTCCGGCGATCACGTTCAGGTTGAATTCACCCTAGTCTTTACCGAACCCACCGGACTTTTTGAGAAACCCGCATTATTGAACATCCCCATTACTTTCAAATATAAGGTTTCTGAACTGCCAGTCATTACTCTTGACGATCCCATGACAAAATATGTACGCCTTAAAGTTTCGCAGATATCCGAAATCGCCTTGGCAGAGGCGAAACTTGGCGGCCAGGCCGCGGCTGAAGCTATAGCCAAGGCATTACCAAAGCTTAAGAGGTGAGATGGATCACAAGTATAAGTGGCATTCTAGAAAATTCCAATCCAAGAACAATATAACATCGGCAAATACTCTAAAGTCACTTGAGCTTCAGAAAAATAACCAAGACTCATTTTTGGTGGAGTCAAGGTCGCGTTTTATTGCGCTGTTAAGCTTATATCGTCGACCCAAACTCCTGCAGTACCGGATGGGACTGTATTTACATCACTGACAAAATCGAAACTAATGATCAAACCAGTCTGCCCTGCATAAGCACCCATGCTAAGAATCTTTGTTTGCCAGCCGGAGTCGCTCTGGTTGCCACTGATGGTCATTAGATTAGTCCAAGAGTTGGACTGGTCGCGGACATTGACCTCAAATCTATCGTAGGACGCTTCTGTGTTCATCCAGTATTTGAAGGTGAGCGTAGCACTTCCATATCCCGCGAGCGATACACTAGTCCGCTGCATGTAGGTATTCAGGTTATTCTCATAGGTAGTACGCGAATCAATGCCATTGTCAGAGCAGAATGCACTCCAAATTCCTGTATATGCTTTCGCGTTGTTGTCTCCCCATTTCGCCACTGTGTTTGCGTTATTATTGCCCACAGACCAAGATCCCGGAAAAGCGCCTTCAAACCCTTCACTAATAATAGTAGTTCCGCCCTCGCCGGTGTAGCTGATGGTCGAGCTGATCCGAGCATAGTTGTTCGATGATGTGGGGTCTGTCGGCGAGCTGTCGAAGAAATTAACCTTGGCGTACACATAGTAGTTTCCGTTGACAACCAGTCCCAGAGACCACTCGTCCGACATGTACCCAAGGCCGGTTGAACTGAGGGTGATGGAATAGGTGGCTCCAGAAGCGATGTTTAGCGTAAAAAGAGTGTCGCCGATCTTGCGGTCATCGGAGTCCCCGAATGTGGCGTCGTTGGACAAGTAGTATTCAACTAAGATACCTTCCGCGGACAGAGCCATGGGACCATTGTTCTTGATGTCAAAACTGCATGTGGTAAACGACCGCACTGAACTGGACGACCGCGATACACCGAGATTAAGCAAGGCCAGATCGGCACTCTCTACCGTTTGCGTTATTTGCATCGTTGCAGAAGCAGAATTCGAATCAGTCCATCCACTTCTGTAGACAACGGCGTTTACCGTGGTGGTGCTGGATACGGTGAATGCCCCGCTGTACACAGTCCCGTTCGTACTTGAAGGGGTTGTACCGTTGGTCGTGTAGCGTATTGTAGCCAATGAATCACTCTTGGTTATCGTCACCGATTGAGCGGCACTGAAAGTCCCTGTCGCAGGACTGATGGTAGGCGCCACGCAAGTCAAGGTATATGTCTTTGTCATTACGTCCGAAGTTTCGCACCCGCTCTTGTAGGCTACCGCCTTCAGCGTCATGGACCTGTCTATCGGTATGGTGCCATTCACCGATACTGATGTCCCATACGTGCTCGTCGGTGTTGTCCCATCGGTGGTGTACCGTATGCTGACCCCGCTCATGGTATTATAAATGGTATTATCCACCGTACCCGACAGGAGCCATGTCCCTGAATCTATCTCCACCGTTGGTGTCGGGGCTTTTATCGTATACGTTGCACTGGCAACAGCTGAATCAGTGAATCCGCTCTTGTAGGCTATTGCCCTTACTGTCTGGGATGCGGATACGGGTATAGCAACTGAATAGACCGTTCCGTATGTGCTGGTAGGCGCGGAACCGTCAATGGTATAGCGGATCGTGGTCCCAGTGGTCGTGGTGCTCAATGTGGTGCTTTGCTGGCCGGTGTAAGTGCCGGAGCCGAGACCAAAGACCGGTGTACTAACGGTTTCTGCGATAGTTATTGCAATAACGCTGGACTGAACACTGGAATCAGTCCATCCACTTCTGTAGACAACGGCGTTTACCGTGGTGGTGCTGGATACGGTGAACGCCCCGCTGTACACAGTCCCGTTCGTACTTGAAGGGGTTGTACCGTTGGTCGTGTAGCGTATCGTCGCCGATGGATCACTCTTGGTTATCGTCACCGATTGAGCGGCACTGAAAGTCCATGTCGCAGGAGTTATGTTCGGTGCCAAACAGACCATGGTATAGGTCTTTGTCATTACGTCCGAAGTTTCGCACCCGCTCTTGTAGGCTACCGCCTTCAGCGTCATGGACCTATCTATCGGTATGGTGCCATTCACCGATACAGATGTCCCGTACGTGCTCGTCGGTGTTGTACCATCGGTGGTGTATCGTATGCTGACCCCGCTCATGGTATTATAAATGGTATTATCCACCGTACCTGACAGAAGCCAGGTTCCTGAATCTATCTCCACCGTAGGTGTCGGGGCTTTTATCGTATACGTTGCACTGGCAACAGCTGAATCCGTGAATCCGTTCTTGTAGGCTATTGCCCTTACTGTCTGGGATGCGGATACGGGTATAGCAACTGAATAGACCGTTCCGTATGTGCTGGTAGGCGCGGAATCGTCAATGGTATAGCGGATCGTGGTCCCGATGGTCGTGGTGCTCAAGGTGGTGCTTTGCTGGCCGGTGTAAGTGCCGGAGCCGAGACCAAAGACCGGTGTGCTCACGGCTTCTGGGCGATCTGTAGTGTAGGAGCTAATAGCCGAATCAGTCCATCCACTTCTGTATACAACAGCATTTATCGTTGTAGTGCTGGATACGGTGAATGCCCCGCTGTACACTATCCCGCTCGTGCTTGAAGGGGTTGTACCGTTGGTCGTGTAGCGTATCGTCGCCGATGGATCACTCTTGGTTATCGTCACCGATTGCTCGACATTGTAAGTATCTGTTGAAGGAGTTATGTTCGGTGCCAAACAGATCATGGTATAGGTCTTGGTCATCACATCGGAGGTTTCGCATCCACTCTTGTAGGCCACTGCCTTCAGCGTCATCGACCTGTCAATCGGTATAGTTCCGCCTGGTGACACCACCGTCCCATAGCTGGCCGTTGGCGTACTTCCATCGGTCGTATAGCGAACCGTGGCTCCGGACATGGTGTTGTAGACTGTGTTATCTTTTGCACCAGATTCATAATAGGTACCACTATCCATCTCCATCGTGGGCACAGGGACCTTGATCGTGTACTCGGCACTACTTACAGTTGACTCTCTATAACCATTCTTGTAGGCGACAGCCTTGAGGGTAAGGCTCTGGTCGACGAATACTGGGCCGCTATATTCTATTCCGCTCGTGATGCTTGGGGTGGTCCCGTCTATCGTGTAACGGATTGAAGCTCCACTCGTAGCGGTACTTATTTCAATTGACTTAGATTCCGTATATGTACCTGGTTCAAGGTTGAATTTTGGATCATCTGTTGAGATTCCTTCAGCATACCCAACATATTGAGCTGAAGTAACACTAAGATTCGAAGCATTCGGGCCTGTGACAGTAACCTGATACACCTTGTCAACTTCGGCCGTGAAGGTTCCTATGGTTTTTGTGGAAATATTTGCCGCACCAATCGAGTAATTAGTAATATCTTTGCTCTTGACGTACTCATTCACAGACCCGGGGACTTTATCGAACGGGATAAAGAACATATAGCTCTGTCCAGCATTTATGGTCTTCACGCCTGTTGATGTCAGCTGTGGCTGGCTTGAAACAAAGAGCATGGCTCCCGTTGATGATTGATTGTCAACAATCAGGTATGATCCACCTGTGGAAAAATAGAAATCAGCTAAAAAAGTAGAGACATCGATCGTTTGAGTTTGATTAGTATCCCCAAAAGAAAATGTAGTAAACTGGTGCTTACCTGCAAGATCACCATCACTGAACACAGGGGAAACAGAATAGATTTCATTTTTTGTCGCATTGTACTTTCTGAATACGGGGAAAATGAAATATTCACCATCATTTAGGAATAGCTTGGTATTATACATGTTCGGAGGGGCGTATCCCACAATTTCTCCATTATACCCATCCAAGCGGAATTCCACGTTGTACTCAGTATTATTGACGAGAGTCAGTTCCCGGTTGCCTCCCAAATGGCCACTGATCTCATAGATCGATTCATTTGTTCCAGAGGCGTTGTAGAA
>Ga0172379_10002609_pt1 | contig 31279 bp, 29 predicted proteins | sample GrowelOW334metaG_FD_119756 | JGI IMG/M metagenome (GOLD analysis project Ga0172379, IMG submission 119756) | Groundwater microbial communities from an aquifer near a municipal landfill in Southern Ontario, Canada - Groundwater well OW334 metaG | ecosystem: Environmental > Aquatic > Deep...
AATTAAGGAGCTTTCCGTGGGTCGCTCCTTAATGAGGTATTTCGTTTCCGCAGCACTTTTGACCATACGGATGAAACTGTTTGTTATTTGAAATCAACCTCAAATCCTTTAAGGAGGATACGTGCGATGTTTACGAAACGCATGTTATTCAGAATTCTGCCGATCGCCCTAATCGCGCTGGTCGGCCTCGTCTGGTACGGCTGTACCAGGGATAACCCGGTCCAGTCTGTCCCGCCACAGAATGATCAGACAAACCTGATCCCCGACACCCTGCAGTCCGATGACGGACGGCCGGGAGTACAACCGATGGCGACGAGTGTAGGTGCACAATTGTATGTCAAATGGCCATTTGGTGTAAGTACCAATGGCTGGTCTGGAGTTGATGGTGATAGAACTAGTACGTCTCCATACCATGTTGGTGCTGAGTACTATGCTCGTGACCTGGTGCATCCGACTTATAAGTCTGTGGCAATTTATGCCGGGATCAGCGGCCAGGTTGTCCGTGTGTATAAGTCATGTGCGAACGTTGCTAGCTCCTGTAATGGTGGATATGGTAACGAGGTCGTGATTTACGACTGGAATCGTCATGTGGCTGTACGTTATGCCCATTTTTCGTTTGTTGCGCTGGACATCAATGTCGGAACGTGGGTGTCGGTAGGCAGGTACCTTGGCGCAATGGGAACGTCTGGTTATTCATCTACAGCCCATTTGCATATCGTGTCATTCGAGAATATCAACCATTTCGTTGGCGGGTGGCCAGTCATCCCGTTCCCGAGGGATGATATTTTCTATGGTTGTATTACAAGATTTTACTTCTAGTAAAGTCAGATGATGCAGTAGAGAGGAGCCCACGCCTCTCTACAAATTTAAAAAAAATTATCAATTATTTTAATAACCATGAGTAAGTATAAGTATCTGATTGGATTAGTTATTTTTATAGCAATAATATTCGGAGTATTGTTTTGGCAATTATACAATAGCCCTACAGAGATCCAGAATACTACTACGCAAGACCTGAACGCGCAAGATCAAAGCGTTCCCCTCTATATCAGTGAATATAACGTAATTATTGAAGTTGTCGATGTGTGGAGTAATGGCAGTAACGAGTTGCGAATTATTAATAGTAAAACTGGAGCAGTACGAAAAACTTTTTCTGCAATAAACCCCTCGGTTCTTCATAGTATCATTTGGGACCAAAAAAGCAGTCGGATATATTTCTCGTCAACTTCTATAAACGAAAATTTAACCACCTTTTTCTTTGTTGATTTAAATGATCCAGACCCAAACGCAATTTCAGAAATTGTATATAACTCATCGGGTTTTTTAACAGGTAAATTGGAAATTGTTGGAACGAGTACTAGCATAATATATTTCAACTATCAGGGGAAAATTTATTCTCTTGACATAGAAAAGGGGATTGATGCTACGCCTCAATTAATAAGATAGCTAGATATAATTTTATATGAGTTCAGAAACTCTAAAACCCAATCGCCTTCTCGCCGCTGGATTTTTATTAATCATTTTAATTATTGTTGGATATTCATTATTTACTTTTATCAGTACAGGGGAGTCTGCCAAATTAAAAAATGATCAGGAGATAAGCATAGGTAAAAAAATATCCGATGACACAAGTATTACTTGGAAAACTTTTCCATATTTTGGGAAAAATTTTGCTTTTTTAGTGTCATATCCTATTGATTGGGAAATCGGCACAATAATAGTCTCTCCAGATAATCCGTATGATGATCAGCCGGTAGTTTCCTTTAATGAAAATAGCATTTTACCAGGAAAAAATTCATTATCGATAAAATATTTTTTTGATACCGGAGAAGATTTGTCGACCTGGACAACAAAAAGGATCGATTTTCTGATTAAACAGAAGGAATACAGACCAATTCAAACAAATATAACGGCTAATGGAGTTGAATTTATACGGTTATGTTTCTTGGGTGATGCGAAGTATAGTCCCATGCCGGATTGTTTTGCTTATACGCGAGTTAAGCCATATATTCTTGAATTACGAACCGATAGCGCCAGCTCGTCGTTCCCTGCGCAGCAATATATTGATGGCTTTATTTCTAATTTTTCAATACTACAGCCGGGCGAAAACTGGAGTACTTTTATAAATAGTACTGCGGGCATTTCAATGAAATATCCACCAGAAAAGTATCCATTATTTTCTAATGACCCTAGCCAATATATAAATTTTACTAAAGAGTATATTGGCCAATTTATGAATGTGCAGATTGTTAAGGATTGGACTCATGGCCCAATTCAATATTGGTATAGTGAATTGTCCGAATCAGAGAATAAAAAACAAACACTTCCCCAAAAAATAATATTAGATAATCGTGAATGTTATTTTGCTGATTTTAGTCCATCATATTCATATGAGGGTATCATCGGTGCAAAGCAATTTTTTTGCCAATCGCAGGACCGATTGTATGTATTTACTATCAGTTCTAATGATCAGCCGGTTGATATCGATTTATATCGGATGATGAGTTCTGTAAATTTTTTAAGATAACAATGGAGAATAAATCAAACAATTCCTCCCGCCTTCTCGCCGCAGGGTTTTTGATTGTACTAGTGGCTGTACTCGTCGGTGGGGGCGTGGCGTTATACCGGAATGGCGCTTTTTCAGAAAATTCCACTGCAAACACCAATTCATCAAATAGCAATGTTAATCAGGTCATTAACTCCGGTACGAATAATATTAACGTGAATAATATTATAAATTCGACTATTGATAATTCAGTAAATGTAATAGATGGGTATATAGACCTGAAAAATAACTTCCTGATTAAGATAAATGACGGATGGAACACCGGAATTCCGTTAGTTGACGCTCTGAATATCGTACAGTACGGTTCGCCAGCGCAACTGACTAGCATTCAATTAGTTGACCAGGGAAATTCTGTCACACCCCCAGTACTTTCAATTTCTACATTTACAATAGATGAACGATTAAGCGCGCAAGAAGTTGCCAATCTAATTCAGGACAAAAAAATCGCCGATATTATTGAAGGAGAGAAAGGCGCATGCCAGCAAAAAACTACAGTAAGTATCGTAGGGCTCAGTACTTACTCTTACATTTCAGATACGACTGACTTTCGAAAATGCGCCGAGACAGTCACTGAGCCTAGTAAAATGATGACCGTAGTCGTGAAAAATACAGGGAATCCGCACACACTCATAGCATCCTTTGTTGCCAGCACAAAGGATGAATATGAGAAATATATTGGAGACGCTACCCAGATGATCAAGTCCATTAAATATTCCTCGTAATAACCAAAAAGACGACCTTAGTTTAGATGGGTCGGTCGTCTAGCTGGAGCTTACATTTTTGATAGAAAGAGTACATTGCTACTGTTTTTACACCCATGACAGCCTAAACGTGTTAGAGAAGTTAGGGTGAAAACTTTTGGCAGTAATGCACAAAATCTTTAAAAGCTACTTTTAATTTTAATAAATCTTCCCAGCCTGTCAAGGGTGGTTTGTTTGTTGCTATCTATGTATCCACGTTCAGTCATACATAATCAATAAAAGGTCGAAATAATTAACCATTAATTAGGAAAAAACTATGAACTTAAACAAAGCAGAGCTGATCGGAAACTTGACGGCCAATCCGGAACTCCGGACCATGCCGACTGGACAGTCGATCGCATCATTCAGCCTGGCGACGAACTACGCCTGGCGGGATTATAAGAGTAAGGAGATGAAAAAAAGCACAGAATTCCATCCGATTATTGCCTGGGGCCGGCTCGGGGACGTCGTGGGTAAGTACCTCAAGAAAGGCGATAAGGTGTATATCGACGGCCGGATGCATACGCGCACCTGGCAGAGCAAAGACGGTATTAAGCGCAACCGGACCGAAGTGATCGCGCAGAACCTGATCATGCTCGGCGGAGCCAAAGCCAAGGCCGAACCGCAGACGGACAAGGTCAATGACGAAGTTGTTGTGGAAGAGATAGACGTCACTAATGCTTCAGTAAGCGAATAAGGAGGTGGCAAGGAGTTGCGCTCCTTGTCTTCCCGGTCCCTCCGTTTTCTGGGAAGGTTTCGGCGGGGCCTGGGAGAGAGGGAGTGTACATAGAAAATGACACTCAGTAATAATCCTAATGTTCAAACAATGAATTAATTATGTAAGAGTATGAAAAAAATATTATTGTTGGTTATATTATTTTGGTATTGTGTCGGCGGACATTCAATGGCGTTTGCAGAAATTTCAGGCCACGTGGTGATAAGTGAAATAAAAACATCCGGCGGCACCGGAAAAACAACCGACGAATTCATCGAGCTGTATAACCCTACGGGCGCGCCAGTTAATCTGCATGGCTGGGTAATGGTGAAAAAGACTGCTTCTGGAAGCGACTATGTGCTCGTAGATACCTTTGGCGATAAAACAATCCCAGCTAATGGATATTTTCTTATAGCCCATCCTACCGGTTATGGCGGAAGTGTTACGCCGGACGTGGTGTATTCAACGGCCAATTCAATTTCAGACAACAATACTCTTGTCTTGAAAAATCAAATGCAGGAAACTGTTGATCAAATCGGGTACGGCACAGCGACGGTAGTTGAAGGTAAAGCAGCTTCTAACCCCGCGTCGTCTAAAAGCTTGGAGCGGAAGGCGAAGCCCGATTCAACGACAGAATATATGATTGACGGCGGCCGTGACTATTTTGCCGGTAATGGAGAAGACAACAACAATAATAAGAATGACTTTATTATTCGAGAAACTCCAGAACCGCAAAACTCCCTAAATGAACCGGAGTTGGTGACCGCCGCTGCACCGACTGTGCCGATTACAAATGGCAATACTGCACCAACAAATTCCGTGCCAGCCAATGTGAATGTAAATAAATATACTAGCATAAACACAAACACCGTATCAGCGCCGGCTATTACTGCGCCAAGCCAGGTAGTGGTTATTGCCCCTGAAGCATTCGATTATTCCAAAAAAATCGTATTGAATGAATTATTCCCGGCCTGTGCCGGCGCTGACGAGGACTGCGAATTCATTGAAATTTATAATGACGAAAACCGTCAGGTGAAGCTAGCCGGCTGGGCACTGACTGATAAGAAGGTAAGGTACCGTTTTACCGACTCAGCGGTAATCCCAGCGCATGGGTACGTAGCTATCAAAAGATCAGATACAAAAATTGCCCTAAATAATACCGGCAAGGACATTTTTTTACAGGACCCGGCTGGGAAAATAATTAGCGGGGTCGAATACGGCAGTGCCAAAGAGGACCAGGCATTTGCGCGGACACTGGATGGCAAGGGATGGCGATGGACAGAGAAATCGACGCCGGGAGCTCGTAATGAGTTCACGGAAGATGGTGATGAGTTGATAGCCCCATCTTCAGTACAGGATACTGCTAGTGTTAAAAGTATTAATACTGCCGCCACAAACCAGGATCTCCAGCCGGTCGAAATAGCCAGTATCGATGAGGGTCAAATTGGAAAAATTGTAGTGGCGTCTGGAATGGTTGATAGCGTATCGGGCCGTAGTTTTTATCTGGTAGATGACGAGGGGAATAGCATCCGTGTATATGTGCCGAAAAAACCCGGACTGGAAACCCTTACCGTAAAAGCAGGAGACACTATCTCTGTAACAGGAGAGGTGAGCAAGACTGATGCTGGGTTGCGGATCGTGCCACGTACGAAAAGTGATATTATCGTGTCGAGTAATGAGACGGTTCAGGAAACCGGTGAAGTATTAGGTGAATCAATAGAGCAGAACAAAGCCATTCCCATCCCGGCAGAGAAATCGAATTCGCAGGTAGTGACATATATTATTGTGACCTTCGCGGTGGCAATAGCGGGAGTGGCAATATATATATGGAAAACTAAACATACAATGAGCGCACAGCCAAATAAATAAACACCGGAACACGGTGATTAGCATCGAATCGATTCATTGTCCGCCGTATAGGTCCGGAGCCTTGCTTTGGCACTTAGAAAATTGTATACTACATGCCACAAACATATGAAGTGGTATTTTATGATAGGTTTTTTGCTCGTAGCAACAATCATGATCGTCGCCGGACATATCGCCCTGTACGCCTCGTGGCTGACTTTTTTTGGTATCCACAGCCTGAAAATTAAATGGGCCCTACGCATTATCCTGGCCATACTGTCCATGAGTTTTATCATTACTTCGCTACTGACGTATTGGAGGGAAAATACGTTTGTGAATGCGCTGTACGGCGGCTCCGGCGGCTGGTTGGGCATGGCCTGGTATCTGAGTCTGGCCGTGGCCCTGACATGGATTATTTATTTCATTGGGCGTTGGTTCGGAGTAAAAATTCCGCTGGCCATCATCGCCAGTGCCTGTATGGCGATGGGGCTGGCCTATTCCGTTTATGGCATAAGGAATGCCCAGCATCCGGTTATCAAGAGAGTGACGCTAACTATCCCAAATTTGCCGCAGGCCTGGAAAGGCCGGACAGCAGTCCAATTGTCCGATGTGCATCTCGGGCCGGTCCACCGTGAAAAATTTTTACAACGGGTTGTTGACCAGGTAAAGTCGCTCAATCCGGATGCGGTGTTCGTCACTGGCGACCTGTTTGACGGCGGCGGACGCGATCTGGACAAATTAGCCGAGCCTTTAAATCAGCTGAACCCGCCTTTAGGGATGTATTATATTACTGGTAACCATGAGACGTATATAGGACTGGACCAGGCTCTGGCTGCGCTGGAAAATATTCATATGAAAAAATTGCACGACCAGATGGTTATCGCGGCTGGTATGCAAATCGTCGGCATTGATTACCCGAAAATGGGGGAGAAGAAGGACTTGGCTGCCATCATGAGCCACACTGATCCATTACAACCTTCTATTGTGTTGTGGCACGAGCCGAACCATCTGGATGAATTGAAACGATTGGGCGCCAATGTAGTCCTGTCCGGTCATACGCATGTCGGGCAGATTTGGCCGTTCAATTATATTACTCAGGCGGTATACGGTGCGAATGATTACGGTCTACAGACTGATGGGGATTTTTCCCAATATACCTCCAGCGGAGTCGGTACCTGGGGTCCGCCTATGCGTACAGGCAACCGGCCGGAGATCGTGGTAATAAAATTTGAATAAACAAAATAGGGCCACAGCCCTTTATTTTCGCTGTAGCCCCAATGTAAGGTGCTACGTTTTTCCTTTTTATTTTTATTTTCTAGTGTAAGTATAGCGCAAAAAAGGGCTTCTGTCAAGCTAAATGGTTTTTTTATGGGTCCCATGCCTATTTGAATTAATCAAAGGCACCGACCGCTACATCTACGCCATTGCGGAGTTTTGAGTCATAAGCGAAAAAAGTACCAAGTACCTGGCCACTGAAACGGAAGCCACGTATCTGGGGAGCGCCGCCTTTTTCCGTGGCAGTGACAATTTCACTGGTCCCATCTGCATCCAGGTCTCCGGCAGCTACTTTAACTCCAAGCTTGTATGAGGTGCCATATGGCGAGATGGTTTTCAGCAACACGCCGGCTCTAGAATATATTTTTATTTCTCCCGATCGGCCGACTCCGGAACCGGTAATTATTTCGTCCAGGCCGTCTGCATTGACGTCGCCGGCGGCAACATTGACGCCCGACCGGTCAGTTTTTTCGTAGACGAAAAATCCGGGTGTGAATTTTAATGCGCCCGTGCCGGAAAAAGTCCTGACATGAGCTCCGGCGCCGCGGCCGGTCCCCACAATGATCTCATCGCTACCGTCCCCATCGAGGTCTCCGGTAGCGACGCGGATACCGGTACGCACCTGCTTTTCATAAGCGAAAAAGCCATTGGTCAGCTTTGCCTGGCCGGTCTGTCCGTTGAAGACTCGTACATGCGGCCCGAATCCTTCGGGCACGCCAGTGACGATTTCCGCCAGATGGTCTCCGTTGAGGTCGCCGCATGCGACATACACGCCTCCCTTGGTGGTCTTGGCATAGGCTAAAAATTGTTTTATGAGGGTGCCGTTTTGCCGGTAGACTTTCACCCACGGTTCCTCGCCACTGCCGACGCCGACGACAATTTCATCTATATTATCATTATCCACGTCACAGGCGGCTATGTGCACGCCCCCGAGGTATGACTGACTGAAGGGGTATAAGTTGCGGGGTGTACTGCGAACTGTGCCGGAATACGAGAATGCTTTGACGAGCGGGTTGCTCCCAGGACCAGCTGTTGCCAGGATATATGAAGAATGAATGATTATGTATTCCGTTGTTTTGTAGACTTCCGCATTTCCGGCTGAATCGACTGAAAAATATTTTATTGTAGTATCGGCATTGATGGTGATGGGTCCGGTATAGACCGTAGAGCCTGTCGTAGGAGCTGAACCGTCGGTCGTATAATAAATGATTGAAGACTCATTCGCGGTCAAGGTCACTGAGCGCCCTTTGACGATCCGGCCGCCAGATGGCGAGGCCGCGGTTTGTGCCGCGACGGAATCGTATATGATGTCATCTGACGCAGTGGCGGCCAGGATATTCCCGGCTGTGTCGGAGTATTGGACGTAAACACGTTTGGTGCCATTGCTGGAAGTATCAATCGTCCAGTTCAGTGTAGGTGTATAAGTCGTCCAGCCTGTCCAGGCCCCGGCCTCATTCATAATGTTCATGAATGAAATCCCATTGTCATCCGAGGCGATCAGGGTCAGGACGACCGTGCCCGATGTCGTATAACTGTTATCATGATTGATTGAGACCGAGCCGCTCGGCAGTGTAGTGTCGACTGTGATATTTTTATATTGTCCCAGGTCATAGGTCGGCGTATAGTTCACGAGTGCGTTGCCGTACTGGTTGGCGAGTGTGCCGGTGATTGTAGAAGTGGTTAGGTCCCCCGCGCTTTCTCCGGCGGCGACCGTGTAATTACAGGTGCCGGTGCGTGAGTTGGTCACTGTGAAAGAACAGCTGCCACCAGAATTCAGGCTGACTGTCACAGAGCCCGTAGAGGTCACGGGCGCGGAAAAAGTAATCACAATATCAATAACACTTCCGGCCCTATAATAGCCATCCGCCTTGTTAGAATATGTGGAAAAGATTACAGGAACCGTGCAGGCCGGTTCCACCCGAGCTGTAGCGCTGCATAGGCCGGGCTGATCCATTTCTACGGACTGGAGAGCTTTGGTGACTTGTGTGCAGTCACTACTGCCGCTGCCATACAGGTCATTACAAGCATTGATGATGGCGGTATAGGCGTCATTGAAATTTGAACTGGCGGTTGTATATGTTGTCAGGGCACGGTAGAGAATAGCCTCTTCTTTTGTCCTGCCAATACCAGAGATGGTGCAGCCGTTAAAAGTCCCTCCCACAGCGATCAAATAAGCGGCGTGACCAAGGATGGTGTTATTGGTATGGACGCCGCCATTATCAGAAGAACCGCAATAGGTATATGGACTGTAAAACCGGTCGGGGTAGCCGCCACCGGCCGGGTCGCTCAGACTGCGCAGGGCGCCGCCCGGCAGGTCCTCGCCCATCTGCCAGTCGCTGGATCCCTCTACGTAATTTTGTACTGCTTCACCGAAAATGTCCGCATATGCCTCATTGAGCGCCCCTGATTCGTATGCGTAGGTGAGGCCTTCTGGCGGGATGGCAAAAGTATCCACAGCGTGGTTGTATTCATGGCCGACAACATCAAGTACCTCATAGTCCTGGCAGAAGTTAACAGAGAATCCATCCCAATACGCGTTTGGACAGGCGCCACCGGCATAGTCAATATAGGTGTATCCGTCTGTCCTCGTTACGGCGTTATGCGCGCCATCGCCGATACCGCCCTGATTGTTTGCTCCGTTTATGCCGAACGTCGTCGAATAATATGTATGTATATTTCCGGCATATGTATAAAGGTCATCCACATCTGTACCACCCACAAGTGGATTAGCTCCACGTACTGCCTGGCCTTCGGAACGGCCATACACGTGCCCGCCGAATGATAAATCCAGATAACAATCAAAACCATCAAAACCGCAATCATAAATACGCCGGCTGATCACGGATTGGATGCCGGTGATCTGGTACAGCCAGCCGCCGTCATAAGCGTCTATAAAGAATGATTCCTTGGTTTGCGGCCGCTGCTTGTATAGTGTTACTTTCCACGCCAGGCGATTAGCTTGGCTGGTTTTATTTTCAATCAGTCCTTTATTAAAAATAACTAAACTGGCATCAACCACCGTCGGGGCCATCGGCAGGCCCTGCTGGTTCCATCGGTTTTTTGACAGGGTGGTGGCCATCTCTCGGGAAATGAGTGGGGTAGTCAATACTGAAACGCTGGGGACAGTATGCCCGTTGATAGAGGCTACATTTGAATCTTTGGTCAGATGCACGATGGTCTGTCCGCCGAAAACCGGGATACTATTCAAAGACTGGTTGTACCTCACGTGTTTCATGTTTAGGCTGTCCGAATTGATAGTCAGTAGTTGTAGTTCCTGGGTCGGATTTTGGAGACCGAAAAAACTGCCATATTCTTTCATGGCTTGGCTGGCGACCTCGGCCGGGTCTGTGGATGATGGCTTGTTCTGGAGAGTCAGATTTTTCCCGGACAAACCATTAATGGAGGTGACGGCGTTTGTTTTTGAATCCTTAATGAGACGTACACTTTCAGCCGGTCTGGCAGCTACTGATCGGCTAGGCAGGAACAGTATTGATACGACAAAAACCCCGCATAACGCGAGAGTCAGTCTGTAATAATTTTTTTTACCATGCCCCATTTGTCATGGCGATATTTATTATTCTCTAGTCTAATCATAGCGCAAATGACGATTATTGTACAAAACGGCATGTTCATGTTGTTTGGTATGGTGCAATTAAAAAAAGAGACCAGCCTGTGGCGGTCGTGCAATTTTGCGGGCGACCAGGCTGGTCAGAAAATGAGGAAAGAGGTTCCTCGATATTCCCGTAGGGCACCCCTCGAGCCGGGGAATACCACCAAGAGAAAAATAGGCGGGACAGGATAATTTTATCCTGTTGTGTTATTGAACGTCAAATGATGCGTGCGGATCGCGTTCAAAACTGGTACAATGACAATACCCTATGCCGAATAAGCACAAAAAATTCATCATTATTGATGCGAATGCTCTGCTGCACCGCAGTTTTCATGCTCTACCACCCCTGACCACCAAGGATGGCCGGCTGATCAATGCCGTCTACGGGTTTACGTCCGTTCTGCTGAAGGTGTTTAAGGAGTTCAAGCCGACGTACGTAGCCGTGGCATATGACATGCGCGGCAAGACTTTCCGGCATGAAGGTTTTGCTGAGTACAAAGCCGGCCGGGTGAAGGCGCCGCAGGAATTTTATGACCAGATACCGCTTTCCAAGCAGGTACTGGACGTGCTGGGCATCCCGGTGTTTGAGAAGCAGGGGTTTGAGGCGGACGACGTCATCGGGACGGTCGCCCAATTGAACAAGAAAAAGGATATCGAAACGATCATCGTGACCGGGGACAAAGACGCCTTCCAGCTGATTGACGACCATACCGTCGTCTTCACCATGCGCAAGGGCATGTCGGACACGGTTATCTACGACGAGAAGAAGTTGTTTGAACGGTACGGCCTCGCCCCTGAGCAGATGATCGAATACAAAGCGCTGGCCGGCGACCCGTCCGATAACATTCCGGGCGTGAGGGGGATCGGGGATAAAAGCGCACTGGAGCTGCTGAAAAAGTTCAAAAATTTGGAGAACATATATAAGGAAATTGATGAAAAGGGCGCTGCTGCGGACATCAAGCCGCGGTACTTGAAGTTATTGCGTGAATACAAAAAAGAAGCTTTCATGAGCCATGGGCTAGCCACGATCGTCCGGGACGTGCCACTGGAATATTCAAATGACAAATGCCTGATCAGGCCTTTTGACAAGGAGAAAATCTTTTCTGTCTTTCAGGAACTGGGTTTCAACAGCCTGCTTGGGCGGCTGCCGGATATCCCCCCGGTCGGTTCTGTAGAGGAGTCTGTTGCAAAAGATGTGCCTGAGGTAAAACCGGTTGTGGAAAAACCCAGAGTTATCAAGAACGTCAATTATACGCTGGTGGCCACTGACAGCGCCTTTGCGGAATTTTTAACTGAAGCACGGGAGCAGACTGCCATGGCAGTGGATACGGAATCGACCAGTCTCGATCCATTCCGGGCCAAGTTGCTTGGGATTAGTTTCTGTTGGAAAGAAGGGCATGCTTTTTATCTGGATATCAAGAATAACCAGATCTGGCTGGAAAAACTGAAGCCGCTTCTTGAAGATCAGAAGATCAAGAAATTTGGCCATAATATTAAATATGATTTAGCCATCCTGCAGCAGGCCGGCATTGAATTGGCGCCAGTTAGTTTTGACAGCATGATCGGCTCCTATCTGCTCAATCCTGGGTCGCGTGGGCATGGTCTGGACGCGCTGGCATTTTCGGTGTTTGGCTACCAGATGCAGCCCATCATCGATCTAATTGGCAAGGGCAAGGACCAGATTTCCATGGAATTGGTGCCGGCGGACAAAGTGTCCTGGTATTCATGTGAGGATGCCGATTATACGCTGCGTTTGTGCCGATACCTGGCGGAAGAGCTTGAGGAGAAAAAATTACGGAAACTTTTTGATGACATTGAGATGCCGCTTGTGCCCGTACTGGCCATGTTGGAAAAAAACGGCGTAAAGATCGATTCCGAATTTTTAGATGTGCTATCGAAAGAATTGGCTAAAAAAATCAGTTCACTGGAAAAAAAGATTTATGACTTGGCTGGCACCACGTTCAACATTAATTCGCCTTTGCAGTTGAAGGAAGTTTTATTCGGAAGGTTGAAAATCAGTACTGAGGGGATCAGTAAGACCAAAACCGGATTGTCGACTGCAGCGGCGCAATTGGACAAGATGCGCGACAAGCACCCGATTATCAACCTACTGACCGATTACCGCGAACTGTCGAAATTACAGTCAACCTATGTCGAGGCGCTGCCCAAGCTGGTCAATCCGAAAACCGGTCGCGTACACACCAGCTTCAATCAGACCATTACCGCCACCGGCCGCCTCTCTTCTTCTGACCCGAATTTCCAGAATATTCCGATCCGGACTGAAGAGGGCAAGAAAATCCGACAGGCGATCATCGCGGAAAAAGGCTTCCAGATCGTATCGGCAGACTATTCGCAGATAGAATTGCGTGTGGTCGCGTCATTGGCGCATGACGAGAAGATGATCGAGTCATTCAGAAAAGGCGAGGACATCCACCGCCGGACAGCGGCAGATATCTACAATATCCCGTTGGAAGATGTGACAGATGAGCAGCGCTATGAGGCAAAAGAGGTGAATTTCGGCGTGTTGTACGGGATGGGCGCCTGGGGCCTGGCTTCGCGGAAGAACATGTCACGGGAGCGGGCGCGGGCTTTTATTGAAAAATATTTTTACGTACATAGCCAGATACAGGCGTATTTGGCTGAAACCATCCAGTCGGCTCATGAGATGGAATATGTGGAAACGCTGTTCGGGCGGCGCCGGTATTTGCCGGAGATCAATTCCGAGATGAAACAGGTACGCGCGCAGGCGGAGCGCATGGCAGTGAACATGCCGGTCCAGGGTACGGCCGCTGACCTGATGAAAATGGCCATGATCAATATTGCAAAAAAATTGCCAGCAGTCAGTCCGCGCACTCGCATGATCCTCCAGGTGCATGATGAGTTGGTTTTTGAAGTCCCGTCTGATGAGGTGGACAAAGCCAGTGCTTTCATCCGGCAGGAGATGAACTCAGTTTACACTATGGACGTGCCGCTCAAGACGGACGTATCCGTCGGGCCGAATTGGGATGAGCAAACGAAAATATAAAAAAGCCGGGCGTTTCCGCTCGGCTGGTTTTTCACTGTTTCTGTTTGTTACGTTTGGTTGAGGAGGAAATAATCTCCCCGTTTTTTGATGATCCGTGCGTCCGTCAGTCGCCTCAGGCAATACGTCACGTCCTGTTTCGTTACCTGATCCTCATAGGTCAGGATCTGGTTCAGCTGTTCCTGGGTCACGCCTGATTCCTGGGACTGGAGAAAGTAGCAGATGGCGGCGTAGGTGCGCAGGACATTCGTGGTGATGACCTGACGGTCGATTTTCTCGCGGATCATTTCGATCAAACGAGCGACTGATGAGTCTGTTGGCATGTCTATCTTGTCACCCTGGGTGAGATCGAATACTTTCTGGCAGTGTTCAACTAGCCTCATGTGGCATTTGCCTCCTGTTCAATTTGCGATTTTGTTGTACAATTGTATTACTATAGGTTTATACGCAATAATTGTCAATCGTGATGATCATCTTCCTCTACGGCGCGGATTCATACCGGGCCAGACAACGTCTGCGGTTCTACCGGGACGGGTTCAAGAAAAAATATGATCCCTCCGGCCTCAATGTGGTCAGATTGGATGGCGAAAAGCTGGCCATGGAGAATTTCCGCAAAGCCGTAGGGTCCGCTGGATTTTTGGCCAAGAAACGCTTTATCACCATTGAGAACCTGATCAGCCGCAACAAGAACAAGAAAATCCAGAGTGATATTGTGGAGTATCTGGATTCTGAGTGGTCGGATGACAATGTGGTGGTGTTTATCGAGGAGGCTGCGCCGGTTCGCCGGGGCAAACGTCCCGGATCGTCGGCTCATCCGCTGGCCGACCGCCTGGCCAAGGAACACGCCGAGGAATTTCCAGTATTGTCCGGTGAACAATTACATGCCTGGATCCGCACGGAAACAAAGGGCCGCAAGGGGTTCATCGAAACGCCGGCTGTTTTGGCATTGGCTAGCCTGGTCGGCTCAGACCTGTGGACCATGTCCTCAGAGATCGACAAGCTCATCAGTCTGAAGTCCGGCGAGCCGATCACGGCTGATGACGTGCGGACGACGGTCCGGGCAAGTTTTGACGAGAATATTTTCCACCTGACCGACGCCCTGGCAGAACGTGACGCCAAACGGTCGTATGCGTTGCTCCATGATCAGCTGCAGTCCGGCAATCATCCTCTATATATATTGACCATGCTGGTCCGCCAATTCCGGATCCTGCTGCAAGTGCGCGAAATAATTGACCAGGAGTCGAATTATTACACCGTAGCCAGCCGGCTAAAACTCCATCCGTTTGTCGCCCAGAAAGCCATCCGCGATGCCAGGAAGTTCACTTTGGCTGACCTGAAAAACAGTTACCAGCGTTTGCTGGAACTGGATATCGCGCTAAAATCGTCTCCGCATGACCCGCGGGTGATGTTTGACCTCCTGATCACCCAGGTGTGCCGCGCTGCGTGACTGAGTTATTTGCCCAGCGCGTGCAGCTGCTTCATGAGCCGTGATTTCAAACGGGCGGCAGTATTTTTCCTGATGACGCCATTTGATGCGGCCTTATCCAACGCTTTCCCCGCGGCCCGGACTGAAGTCGTGGCCTTGTCTTTTTCTTTGGCGAGAAGATGCTTGCGCGAAGTTTTGACGAGTTTTTTTACCTGGTTTTTTACGGCCAGATTCTTTGCGGCCCGGACTTTGGTCTGCCGGAGATGCTTGATAGACGCGTGCTTGTTTGGCATGGAATTTTCGTATGAATTTTAAGTATGGTTAGTGTAGCAGAACCTTTTGGGATAAGCAAGATTAGCGTACATTTGACTCTCCGTCATGGTGGGTGTACAGTATCGGGAAGAAAAAGTGTTTTTTTAGAAAAGGAGGTGTGACGTGCTCCAAACTACGCAGACAGTCTATATCATCTGCCTGTATGGACTGTTTGATCCGCATCGCAGGACTGCTGTGGAAATGCAAGGATATCGGGAATATCTTGTCGCCTGTGCCCGTGAAGTGGCCCTGTGCCCGTGCGACGTGACGGTCATCTTGGCTGGCGGGAAGACATCCTCATTACCCATATCTGAGGCAGAGTCCGTTCTGGATTTTTTCAACGATGTTCTGAATACGCTTAGCAATCGCGTCTGTCCCGTGTGCAATATTTTATTGGAAGACGGGAGCGTGAATGCACCGCAGAACATTTTATTTTCGCTCCAGCGTATCAAGGCCGTTGGGCTCATGCCGAAACAGGTCGTCATCTGCAGTGATGCAGTCCGCAGGTTTTCCATCCGTGTCGTGGCCTGGCGGCTGCTGCGCGGGGAACATGCGTATCTATGGAAAGTCTGCGGTTTCAAACGCGCCGACATCCATCCGAACAGTACCTGGAGGAGGCAGTTGTTCTTTGCCCTCGGATATCTCCTGTATCCGAAAAAGCTGCGCGAGCGATTGCGCATTGCTGGCCGATGAGATGTGTCGGTAAAGTATTGGAAAGTCGTCCCTATCGGGCGGCTTTTTTTAATATTGATGATTTGTACTGTCGCGGCTTGAAAGCCCTGAGTCGCATAATGCGCGGAGTGAGTCCGCGTTTTTTCAGTTCAGTCCGGAGATTTTTTGTGAATATGTGCTGGTCATACCCCAGTCCAATTATGTCTGGTTTCTGTTGTTCAATCACTTTAAGCTTGTCGCCTGGGTTCCCAAGAACAACTCGGTTTATTAGTTTTATCTTTTTCAGGTGGCGCACTCTTTGATTTTGGTTGTGATGCGGTTGTTTGCCTTTTACTTTAGCCACCGTCGAGTCTCTGGCCACTACGGCTATCAGAAAATCGCCCAGTTTTTTCGCCTGATTAAAAAGCGAGATGTGGCCGGGGTGCAGGATATCGAATGTGCCGGTAATGAGGATTTTTTTCATAGTACTCTAAGTATAGCAGATTTGTTGGGGGTATTTTGACAATTTATTGGCAGCATAGTAAGATACACCCTTCTCAACAAAACAGAAAAAAGTAAATTGACAACATACATGGAGGTGTCTAATGTGTGGATTTTTAGGACTAGCAGGTGGTAAATCGCCACAGGACTTATTGACATGTTATTATAACGGCTTGCTTCGGCTGCAGACGCGAGGTGAGGAGAGCGCTGGCGGATCCTGGAGCGATGGTCACCGGGTTGATGGCACGAAAGGCATGGGTCTGGTTCCGGTTGTATTTGATAGAGAGAAGATCGGCGAAATGCTCGCTGACAACCCGACTATGTTAATCGGTCACACCCGTTATTCAACGGCTGGGGGCAGTACCGTCAAGAATGCCCAGCCCCATTGGCTACATGACCGGAAGGGCCGATTCGCCATCGCCTTAAACGGTGATGTGCCTGATTTGGCTGCACTGCGTCTCGAGGCAATGAAGAATGGGAATGTCTATGCGTCAGATAATGATGCAGAGTATATTCTCAAACAGATCGATTGGTTTATTGACCATGAGAAACCGGATTGGCGGGAGGATTTCGTCCACGGCATCCGCCGGATGATGGAAACTACGCGCGCCACGTATTCGGGCGGTCTCATTACCGGGTCGAGACTGTATATTTTCCGTGATCCATGGGAAAACCGTCCGTTGTTTATTGGGCGTCGGGGCAGTCTGTTTGTCGCCGCTTCGGAAACAACGGCCTTCAGCATCATGCATGCAGAGGTCGAACGGCAGGTGCGTGGCGGGGAGATACTCATCGTGCAACCGAACGGCGAATATCGTTCGATCGAAGGCGTACCTTTGAAGAAACGCCAGTGGTGCGTTTTTGAGTGGATCTATTTCTCTCGGCCGGACAGCCTCTTGCCAACCGGAGAAACCTGCGCTGATTTTCGTCGGCGTCAAGGGTACAAGTTGGCTGCCTGTGAGCGGTCGTCAGGCTCGCCCTGTTGTGCAGACTGTGTAATGAGCGTGCCTGATTCGGGAAATTTTTTCACGGATGGGTACTCCCATGGCATGGGTCTGGAACGCTTTACTGGCATGGTTCGGGACAATTATGTCGGACGGACGTTTATCGATCCTGACATGGACACTCGTCGGGAAAAGTCAGAACGCAAGTATACGGTCTTACCTGCCGTCAAGACTTTAAACGGCGGAAAGAGAATGACGAATGCCGTCTGGTGTGATGACAGTATCGTCCGCCTGACGACAATGGAGGTGCTGGTCGGCAAGATCCGCAAAGCGGGGTATGAGCATATCCATCTGAGAATCAGTGCGCCGCCGATCGTGGCGCCGTGCAATTTTGGTATTGACATGAAGACTACGGATCAGCTGATTGCGGCGAATTTATCCGTCGAACAGATCAGGGAACGGTTGGGTGTCGATTCACTCAGGTATCTCTCGCTCGAAAAGCTGGATGAAGTCATCCGCGAGGGTGGGATTGATCCGGAAGATTGCTGCCGGAAATGTTTCGGCGCTCCGTGTGCCATTTAATCGCTCGTTCTATTTTAACGAATTATGCCGCCTATTGATGAGAATAGGCGGTTTTTTTATTAGATTAATGAAAGAACCCTATTTGATTCAGCGTACAGTATTTAGTCGTATTTTCGCACAGTGCTATTCATTTATCAATTTACATTCGTATATATGTAAATCGGTCTTATAGTCGTCGCTATCGTTCTGGTTGTCGTCGCGGCCATATTCTTTATCGTCAAACCGGGCAGTAATACCAATAACATGACCAATACCAGCGTCGCAGCAAATATGCAGGCATCCGGAAACACTAATACCGCAAGTACAAATTCAGTCAGTGTCACGAACAACGGATTTAGTCCGAGCACAAAAAAAATATCACTCGGCCAGCCAGTGAGCTGGATCAATAATAGTTTATCGACTGTGTATGTCACTCCGGACAACCATCCGACACATACAAAGTATACCGGCATCTGGGATGATACAGGAGCGGGCTAAATCAGTACAGGTCAGACATACACATTTATATTCCCACGGGCAGGGACGTATACGTACCACAACCACCTGAATCCTCCCCAAACAGGCACGATCATAGTCCAATAACTATATACATAACCCGTCGCCTTGATGATTATTGGGCGGGTTTATTTTTTATGAAATAAAAAAATCACCCTGGGAACGTATTCCCAGGGAGGTGCGGTACTTTCGCCGGATCAGGCAAATTTCCGTTTCGGTTCAGTGGGCTTTTTGTCCGGCACGAAGAGCATCTTGAGGACCAGTACGATAGCTACGATGAAGCCGAGCGTCATGGCTAGCTTCTCAAGCGGTGAGGCCTTGTCGTTGGACACTAGTTCCTCCATCCATGGTTTAGCGTTTTAGGTGCGCCATCAATATGTATTATCTTAGGGAAGTGCGGTCCGGAAGTCAATATATGTATTAAAAAAGCGCCGGGGGTCTGCGGTTTTGTCTGTCTCTTGTCCCCAGTATCTACTAATTAATATTTATACTTTTTAGACTATTGAGATTGAAAGTACTGTCAAGAAAACCGTTTGACACCTGGACAACCACTCTGTTAAGATGCTCTAATATCAACAAAAAAATACACATAGAAAATTGAAAAACTCTATATAAATCAGTAGTTTGATTTTCACATTCTTACAGGCCTAGGAGGTAAAACATGTCTGTGCAGAAGAGAAGCGATGAGAGCGGCAGCCCGTTTAATGTGCTGGTCCCGATCGCCTACATGAATGTCCCCGCGTTCGACTATTTGGCATTTGTCGGGGAGAACGAATGGCTTCTCGACCTGGTGGCCGCGGCTGGTAAGGCCGGCGGATTCACAGAGGAAGTCGTCAGGGCCAACACACCCGATGATTTCCAAAAAGGAGCCACAAAGGTTGATGTCGTCAACCTGATCGAATTCATGAATATGTACTCGGAGAAACAGGGCTGGCCGTCGTTGGTGGATCTCGGGACTGTCCCTGAGCCGTCGGAGAACGAGAAACCGAAGCGGAAGTACCGCCCCCGGAAGAAGAAAACGGCCAAACGCACCTATACCAAGAGGCGTAGGAATTTTGACCGGCGCACATCGACGAAGCCGCCTACCGAAAAGGTCGGCATGCTGCCTACGTCAAAGACTGAACTGATCGAAAAGTTCGGAAGCGCGCAGAAGGCGTTGGACGGGATTCAGGCAGAAGTCGACAAGGCTGGCAGCGTGTACAGGCTCTCGAAGCGCCTGAAGGTAAAGGCATTTGTCCTGTACAATGTCATGTCGGCATTGCGCAAGGAAGCCGCCGGAGAAACGCCAAAACCTACCAGACGCCGGACGGGGATACACCGCAAAGGCCCCAAGTTGCAATTGGGTTCCAGAAAACCCGGACGGTCAAACAAGATGCGCGATTATCTCGGCACAGAGAAATCCGCTAAGGAGAAACTGATTGCCGCCGGTTCAGTGGTGGCGCTGGCCAAACTGATCGGCTCGCATCCTAACTCCTTGACGACGTTTTTCCACAAGGAATACGGCGTGAAGGCGAGTGACGTCCTCAAGAAAGCCAACAAGGAAGGAGTCGGCCGTGGGGAAAGCGGCAGTTAACAAACCCGACCCGGCTGTCGTCAATGGCTGGCAACGGTTCCAACGGACGGTGTTGCATCGTCAGGGGCAGGGTGGCATTTCGCCGCCCGCCGCCCCGGTGACGCAGATGGTTGTTGATCAACAGCCAATTGCACCGGTTGAAACCAAGCCAGTCGTGCCGACAACGCCGCAGGTGCATGAGCCCGCAGGACCATTTACGCTTAATATCGGGAATGTCGGCCATGTTATCAGTCAGATCATCGGTCTGTACCGCTGTCTCGGCTCGTGGAGGATAGTCGCGCACAGGTTTGACGTGACGCTCTCGGATTTCCGCCAATGGGTGATAGCTCATCAGGCAGATTTCGTCGGGCACAGCGCTGAACTCGTATCCTTAATCAAGCCAGAACCGATTCCGCGCCGGAAATGGAAAACTCCAGAATCCGGCGACCGGCAACCGGCAGTACCTATTATTTCCAACGGTCCGGAAAGAGTCGGTGCGCTTACTGTCTCGCCTGATGTCTTACGTCAGATTGAGGCGTACTGTAGTTCGCATGGTCTGACGCACGAACAGGTCTTCCGCCGTATCATTGATTTCGCGACTAAGGATGCCGAAGCTGAAAAAATCGGTATTGCTGACGGCGTCTTTGAGCTCCTGGTCAAACAGCATGGAGGATTGATTGTCGGACCGACCGTCTATCGGGCGGTTGAGGCATATTGCCAGCATCGCGGCACGACGATGGAACAACTGTTCGGTGAGCATGATACTCGCCGGACAGCCACCGTTGCCCGTGACGTAGGAATATCCCCGGTTATTTTTACGCTGATGGTCAAGTTTTTCAAAGGACCTGTCGTTCCAGCAGCTTAGAGTTCTCGTGTGCACGGGTTGGTTTCGTACTGAAGCCAACCCGGCCAATTTTTTTACCCATCACCACGAAACCCAAGGAAGGAGGGATGATGACAGGCGCACGACTGCTTTTCTCGCTGATCGAGCAGATGCACATCTGCAGTCCGGTCGAACTGACTAATTACTGTCTGCGCCAGCCGGCCACGGCAGAAACGGTCATCGAGGCCGCAGCTGATCTCATTCCTCTCGTAAAAGAGATCGATGAGGATGCATTTTGGGAGATGCCTTACCGGTATGACTGGCTTCTGCCGCTCATACCGATAGACGGACAACCAAAAGTGTTGCAATGGCAGGAAGTCTACAACGTACTTCCGCCGATATTACAACGATCCAGTCTGGTAATTCCCCGGGTAAATTTTTTGACCGTTGTCGAACTTTTCGTCTGGTGGTTTCATGCGCCGGTCTATGCGAGTCTGGAGCTCAATCTCGATGGAGATGCCGAAGAAACGCCGACGCCAGCCAGCAAACCGAAGACGAAAAAAAACAAACGCGTGCCTACTTCGACCGTGGAACACCTTACTCGCCAAGCCAGGCGGGGAGGCGACGAATCGCTTGATATTTATCTGCGCCAGATCGGGGAAACGCCTTTGATCTCCGCAGATGAGGAAGTGCGCCTCGCCAGACGCATCAAACAGGGCGACAAACAGGCATTGGAACAGCTTACGAAAGCCAATCTGCGATTTGTCGTTTCTGTGGCGAAACAGTACCAAGGATCTGGCATGGCACTCTCAGACCTGATTGAGGACGGCAACATCGGATTGATCAAGGCAGCCAAGCGTTTCGATGAGACGCGAGGCTTCAAGTTCATTTCGTATGCCGTCTGGTGGATCCGTCAGGCCATTTTGCAGGCATTGGCGGAAAACTCCCGTACGGTCCGGTTGCCCCTGAATCGCGTCGGTACGCTCTTCAAGATCGGCAAAGTCAGCTCGCGGTTGGAACAGGCGCTGGGACGCAATGCCACCCCCGAAGAGATCGCCAAGGAATTGGAAATATCCGAGGAGGAAGTCGCCCTGACATTGGATGTCGGGCAGTCGTCCATGTCGTTGGACAAGCCGGTTGGCGAGGATGACGGTGATCCTCTCGTAAATCTATTAGAGGACCCAAACTCCCTAAAACCATATCGGCCAGCAGTCACGGCCAGCTTGCGCGCGGAAATTGAAGCAGTCCTTGCTACGCTGACCGAGCGTCAAGCAGAAATCATTGATCTTTATTTCGGCATCACCCACCAGCCAGCGCTCAAGCTGGAGCAGATAGGCGCCCGTTTCAGCCTCACACGCGAACGGGTTCGCCAAATCAAGGAGGCGGCTCTCAGGAAGCTCCGCCACAAGAGCAGGTCTGAAGCGCTCCGCAGCTACTGGTCTCGTATGGATTGATACCGCTAATAATTTTTACCTGATGGGGTAAAGATGGGTTAGCGGTTTTTTTATTAAAAAACCCCGCCGCCGGCAGGGTTCAACATAGTGAGTGGGGATGTCAGTGGGTGAACTGTCGTTTGCGCTTGATAATTCCATCTACCATTTTCTCGGTTTGGCCAACGTAACTTTCCATGATGTCAGCATCATTGAACGTTGCTTGGATTACTTCCCGAGGAGCTAATGCTTTTTTCCCGCCTCTTTTGCCTGGCAGAGCCTTTTTTTTGTGCGTCAGGTTATACTGGCGCTGATATTCCTTGGCCTTCTCCTTGTGTAGCTGGTAGTACCGGCGTTGGTACTCGCGGCGCGCTTCTGCGGCAGAAAGTTTCAGCTGGTTGGTATCCCCTTGATTCGGTTCTAAAAGAGCCATGTGCTATTCCTCCCTGGAGTACGCACTTTTCTTCGTTACATAAATTTTACCGTATTATTGTTTACGGCGTCAACACTGGCCAGTAAAATTATTTACCGTTTTTCTCCTGGGTTTTTTATGCTTGTTCTGCCGCTTTTCTTGGCGGCAAGAAAAGCGGCGGAAAAGAACCGCCGCCCTGCTCCGTAATGGGCGGAGGAAGCGGGTATAAGAATAATAGGACTATCCTTTACGCTTTCTTGGTTTTTTCAGGGCCTTGATTTGGTCGCGGAGGATGGCCGCTTTTTCGAATTCCAAATTCTGGGCCGCCAGTTCCATCTGTGATTTAAAATCAGCGATGATGTGCGGGAGCTCGTCCCTCGGCACGTCCTTAAATGACAGCTGGTTCGTTTCGGCCGCTACCTTCATTTTGGAGCCAGCCAGACGGGTGTCTTTCACCGCCTTGATGATGGATTTCGGGGTAATACCGTGCTCCGTGTTGTATGTTTCCTGGATCTTGCGACGGCGGAGCGTTTCGCTGATGGCGCGTTTCATGGAGCCGGTTTTTTTGTCGGCGTACATGATGATATGTCCGTCCAAATGCCGGGCGGCACGACCCATGGTTTGGATCAGTGCAGTCTCCGAACGGAGATAGCCTTCTTTGTCCGCGTCCAGGATGGCGATCAATGAGACCTCTGGCAGGTCCAGGCCTTCACGCAGCAGGTTGATTCCGACGACGACATCGTATTTGCCGGTACGTAGGTCGCGGATGATTTCCAGCCGCTCGAACGTGTCGATTTCAGAATGGAGATAATGGACTTTTACGCCGGCATCATCGAGGTATTCGGCCAGGTCTTCGGCCAGGCGTTTGGTTAGCGTCGTGACCAGCACGCGCTGTTTCTTCTTGACCGTGATTTTAATCTCATTGAGCAGGTCATCAATCTGGTGCTCGGTCGGACGTACCTCTATGGTCGGGTCGAGCAGCCCGGTCGGACGGATGATCTGTTCCACGACTTGTTGTGACAAATACCGTTCATATTCATCCGGGGTGGCGGACAGGTAAATAGTCTGTCCGCGTTTCTTGTTGAATTCCTCAAAATTGAACGGACGGTTGTCGAGCGCGGCCGGCAGGCGGAAGCCAAAATTTACCAGCGTTTCCTTGCGTGAACGGTCGCCGAAGTACATCCCACGGATTTGGGGGAGGGTCATGTGCGATTCGTCTACGATAAGCAGGAAATCTTGTGGGAAAAAATCGAGCAAAGTATAGGGCGGCTGGCCAGCTTTGCGCCGGTCAAAATAGCGGGAATAATTTTCGATGCCATTGCAGTATCCAGCCTCCTTGATCATTTCCAGGTCATAGCGGGTCCGTTGTTCGATCCGTTGCGCTTCGATCAGTTTGCCTTCTGTGGTGAACTTTTCTACCTGTTTGACCATATCTTCCTCGATTTCCTTGAGCGCTATTTTCATGGTGGCCTCTGGCGCCATATAGTGGCGGGCCGGGTAGATGTCGACAGACTTCAGTACCTGAACGGTATTGTTTGTCAGGGAGTCGATTTCACTGATGCGTTCAATGGTATTGCCGTCGAATTGGATACGGTAAAACGTGTTTTCTGAAAATGAAGGAAACACCTCGATCACTTCGCCCAGCACCCGGAACTTGTTACGCCATAAGTCGATTTGGTTACGCTGGTAATGGATCCTGACAAGCGCGTGGAGGATGGCGTCGCGTTTAACTTGTCTGCCGACCGTCAGCGTCAAGACGTCCTCTTTATATTCAGTAGGCGAGCCTAGTCCATAGATGCAGGAAACAGACGCCACAATGATGACATCTTTACGTGATTGCAGTGCCTGTGTTGACGCATGGCGCAATCGGTCAATTTCCTCATTGAGCTGGGTTTCTTTTTCTATATACGTGTCGGTTTTTGGGATGTAGGCTTCCGGCTGGTAGTAGTCGTAATACGACACGAAATAGTTCACGGCGTTTTCCGGGAAGAAATCCTGCAGCTCACTGGCCAACTGAGCTGCCAGGGTTTTATTATGCGAAATGACCAACGTTGGTTTTTTGACCTGCTGGATGACGTTCGCTACGGTGAAGGTCTTGCCGGATCCGGTCACGCCCAAGAGCGTTTGGTCGCGGTAGCCTTTTTTCAGCCCGGTTACCAGTTTTTTTATAGCCTCAGGCTGGTCACCAGTTGGATGGAACTTGGAATGTATCTTAAACTCATTCATTGAAATGTATAGTATATTGGATTAAGGTACTAGATCCCGAGCTTGCAGAGGGGCGCCGGTCGGTTTGAATGTAGATTTTATCCTGAAGTCCATATACCTATACTATACCAAACATTCAAACTTGTTGGAAAAGGCGCGGTAAATTAAAAAACTCCCTAACTTTAGAGAGTTTTTGTATTGGTTGCAGTTAATTGATTTCTATTAGCGTAAATATGCCAGCATCCCTGACAGTGGCAGTCAGTCGGCCGAGGGCGTACTGATTAGCGCCGACCAGACTCCAGTTTTTTGTCCGGCCGTTGTAAAAGGCGATCCGCAACTTGTCTGTATTGATGTCGCGGGCCTTTAACTTTTCTTTATTATAGAAGAATACGACCGTATACGCATTGGCGATCCTGTCAGCCCTGACCTGGAATGGGGTGCCGACATTCTTTTTTCGCGCGGTTATCCCTCTGACATCAGCAGCCGGCAAAACCCTGATTGTCAGGTTGGTATTTGTCATAGGGGTAGTCAGGGCCATCTCGCCGCCGGTTGCCCTGAGGGACATCGCCTTTGGGTAATCCATGATCGTCGCCTGGTTTTCGAAAATTTCAACATTAAACGTTTTTGTTTTCCCGTATGTGAAGACATACTTACCGGGCGTGAGATACAGGTCATTGAAGCCAAGGACGCCGGTGTTGCCAGTAATCAGAGACCTGACCAGCGTCGGGCGGCCGACTGCATCAATGCCTTGTTCGCCGATGTAATACGCTTGGTTGGTGAGGAGCGCATTATTATTGAAAATTGTGGTACGTATCAAAGCCAACCGATAATTCAATGTGGTCAATATTTCAGTTTTAATGTTGATTTTCCATTTGGTATAGTAATGTCCGGATACTGAGCCGGGCACTTTGAGGATATAAACTCCCTCGGGGAGGTATGCATCTTTAAATCCGTATGTGCCAACATCAAGGTTTTCGGCAATGGCCGGGCCGAATGCTAATTGCCCGTGGGCGTCATACGCTTGCCGGTAAATGGAAAATTTTCGATTTTTGAGCAGTTTGCCGAATGCATCCTCTTGAATGACGCGGAAAGTGCTGAGCCGGTATTCGAGGTTAGTGGCTCCGCTGGCTGACATCCGTTTTTCCCAGAGATAAAAATATGCGTTACCCGTGCCATGGATGCGGAGCGCGTAAATGCCTCCGGTTTGCCATTCGGCACGACTGGTCAAATAGGCGCGCGTCGTACCGGTGACGCCGGTCATATATTTGCTGGAGATCAGTTTTTCCTGGTTTAGCTTGTTTTCCCCGATAATCGCCTTGCCGTCCACATCATATTCCTGCACATAGATGTCGAATTTGATATCCTTAAGCAAAGTGCCCGCCCCATCGCGCAAAATGACCTGCAGATATGATAGTAAAGGAGTCACCGTAAAGCCGCTATCGTTGCCGGACAGTTCAGCGTGCCACATGATCCGGTAACCATAGGCAGCGCTGTATTGGTAAAATTTTACCGCGTACAAACCGGAGTATGATGTGTTGGCACATACTGAGGCCTGCCCGCCGGCATCGGTGCTGCCAGATCCTCTGGATGGGCCGAGGTAGGGCTGACCGTCAGGATTCGTGTATTGTTCGTAGATGACGAAATTGATGGCTGGCACCAGGACGCCCTCGGCATCGCGAGTCACAATATAAAAGGGGGTTTGATTGGCCTTGCAATCAGCCGCCTGAGCTGAATGCGGCATCCCGCAGAGTACTATCAAGCCGAATACCAAGGATAGGACAATATACGTTTTTTTCATATGGTCAGTTTAGTACTTATTGTATACAGATAGTATAGGCTAATTATTGAAATTATTGAAGCATTCGCGAATTGGCAAATCAGTCAGTAGAGACGGAAATCTTGTCACAGGCTTGGTGGCCGGATCATTGGAAAATAATGGTTTTTTTGCTATACTGTGTCCATATGATCGCATATATTTCCGGTACGATAAAACTCAAAACGGAGAAGTCGGTTGTCGTCGATGTCCATGGCGTCGGGTATGAAATTTACAGCTTGCCGCTCGTGGTGGAGAGGGTGAAAATCGGATCGGCTGTGGAACTCTATACGTATCAGCATGTCCGGGAGGAGGCGATAGACCTGTATGGGTTTACCGGGCTCGCTGAGCGGGATTTTTTCCGCTTACTCCTGTCAGTATCGGGTATCGGGCCGAAATCAGCCCTGGCTGTCATGTCGCTGGCAACAGTTCCGGAGATCAGGCGGGCGATCGTGCATGGTGATGCGTCATTATTGACCAAGGTTTCCGGTATTGGCACTAAAACAGCCGAACGGATTGTGGTCGAATTGAAAGACAAATTAGGCGACGAGACTGTTGAAGCGGGTCAATTAGCAGGCGCAGCGTTTGATCATCAGGCTATTGATGCGATGACGACTCTCGGCTATTCAGCAAAAGAAGCGCGTGAAGCTTTACGCCAGGTGGATCCGGCTGTCGAATCCGTGCAAGACAGAGTTAAGGCAGCACTCAAACACATGGGGAGAAAATAAATATGGAAGTACGGATGATGGACAAACAGTCCGAACTGGATGAGTTTGTCGGTTTACAGGCCGGCAGCCAGTTTTTGCAGTCCTGGCGGTGGGGGGAGTTCCAGCGTGCGGTCCCGCGGCCAGTGCAGCGCTGGGGTGTATATCACGGAGAGAGAATTTTGGGGGCTGCTCAGGTATTCGAGCACCGGCTCCCGCTCGGGAAGAAATATTGGTACGTACCGCGCGGTCCCGTTTTGGATGAAAGCTTGCCGCCTGATCAGTACCGGGGTGCGGCCCGCCTGCTGGTGGAGACGATAGTGGCCTATGCCGAAAAATCAAACGTCATGTTTCTGAAACTGGAACCGGCCTGGGAGAAAATTGGCGAAACGGTGTTCAAAGCCGTCACACACGGATGGCAGATAAAAAAAGTAGATCAGGTTCAGCCGACGCATACGTGGATACTGGATGTAGGCCCAACAGAGGAGCAATTACTGGCTGCTATGCACCCCAAGGCCAGGTATAATATCAAGCTGGCAGAGCGAAAAGGCGTCCATATCCGGAGCGTGGAAACCATAAATGATTTTGACGCATTCCTATCACTGACCGCACAGACAGCGAGACGGGACGGTATCACGACACATTCACATGATTATTATCGCACCATGCATCGGACGCTCGCCGGAAAGAATTTTTTACGGCTGTTTTCGGCGGAATACGAAGGCAAGATTATCGCATCAAATATGGTGGTTTTTTTCGGTGATACGGTGACGTATTTACACGGATCTTCCGGCGACGCCCGGCGGGAGGTTATGGCACCACACCTGCTGCAGTGGCACCAGATCCAGGAGGCCAAGAAGGGCGGATATGCGAAGTACGATTTTGGCGGGGTCGCACCGGCACATGACCAGGATTCGCCCCATCCCTGGGACGGCATTACGCGTTTCAAGCAGGGATTTGGCGGACACGGAGTATCGTTTCTGGGAGCGTTTGACTTGATCCTGGACCCGGTCTGGTATACTATTTATAAAATGGCCCAAAAGGCAATTATCCGTTAATACCAAATGTATGCATCGATCCGGAGAAAATGGAAATCAGCATACCGCCAGCCACCAGGAAGCGTTCGGTAATCCTGAGGCAGGAATTTATGACCGGGTTGAGAGGACGTGCAATGACTGTGGCCAGCAGTATGAGGTTGGTTTTCCGCAGGGAACACGGCCGCCCCCCGATTTAGGCACATGCGCCGCCTGCCGGAACAAAGACCAGATAAAAAAAGCCGCAGAGCAGATGAAAAATTGGCCGAGCGTAGACGAGGTGTACGGCAAAAAGAAATAATATAATTAATGTATACAGACTCTGAAATAAATTCAGGGTAACAAAAAAATGTCCATCATCCAGCACACCAGCGCTATCATCCTCGCGGCAGGCAAAGGCACACGGCTCAATAATGGCCAGCCCTCGGAGAAGCCGAAAGTCATGCACGAGATCTGCGGCAAACCAATGTTGGAATATACCCTCAAGACCCTGGAGAATATCAATATCACCGATGTGATCATCGTGGTCGGATATAAGGCCGAGATGATCCGTGAATATTTCGGAAACCGATACAAATATGCGGATCAGGCAGAACAGAAAGGTACGGGGCATGCAGTGATGTGTGCCGAAGGGACGGTTGATAAGACGAATCCGCATGTACTGGTCATCCAGGGTGACGACTCTTCTTTTTACAGCCCGACGACAATTATCGATTTGATCGGACGGCATGTTTCGGAAAAGGCGAAACTGAGCCTGCTGACCCTGAAGCATCCGAAACCGGCAGAACTGGGGCGGATCATCAGAAATGATGCGGACGAGGTCGTGGCTATCAAGGAAAAAGAAGTATTGACCGAGGAGGAAAAAAAGATCAATGAAATCAACACCGGCACCTATTGCTTTGAGTCAGCCTGGTTGTGGGATAACATCAAGAAACTGCTGCCGTCAGCTACCGGGAAGGGGGAACTCATCCTGCCGGATTTGGTGAAGATGGCCGTCGACCAGAAAAAGAAAATTTCCGCTCACCGGATAACAGATCAGTACGAGTGGGTTGGCGTGAATGATCCCGCCCAGCTGGCCTACGCCACCCGGGTCATGGAAGAGCGCCTGAAGAAATTTGAAAACCAGGATTGAATACGAATGCCTACGCCCTCATCGTTCAATGGATAGGACGCAAGATTCCGGATCTTGTGATGTAGGTTCGATTCCTACTGAGGGCATTTAAAAAAGCAGAAAACTTTTTACATATACAATGGGTAAATCCAGATTTTTTATAAAATGTGAATAAAAAATATGGTATCGAATAAAACAAGCGTAAGTCATTTACCGAAACAGGATGATTTCGCTCCACCACCACCACCATGGGGCGATATCAGAGATACTACTTATCAGAACAGGGTTGACATCGGATTTAAAGATCGGCAAGACTGGAAAAAAGCCCCAGCAATTTTCGATAAACATACATTGAAAATTTTTGGACACCCGGTGATGGAGGACTGGGAAACGCCTTACATGAGGGAATTAGCCGCTATTTCGACCTCTCAGGGAGGCGTAATCCTTGAATTGGGTTATGGGATGGGCATCTCTGCTCATTTCATCCAACGGGCTGATATCAAGAAGCATATTGTTATTGAGGCGAATCACGAGGTGGCAGAGAAGGCCCGTGAATTTGCAACTACCGCCGATCATCCCGTGGAGGTATTAGAGGGGTTGTGGGAGGAGGTAATCAGCCAGGTTCCCGATGAAAGTGTTGATGGAATTTTATTTGACACGTATCCGCTTTCAGAATTGGAAATCCATAAGAACCATTTTGGTTTTTTTAGGACAGCGTTTAAAAAGCTGAAGCTTGGCGGCGTGTTTACATATTATTCTGACGAGATTAAAGAATATCATCCTATCCATTTACAAAGATTGATGGATGCCGGCTTCAAGAAGGAAAATATCAAAAGCAGAATTATTAACATGAATCCGCCGATTGACTGTACGTATTGGAAAGCCGATACGATGTTAGCTCCCATTGTTATCAAGTAGGGTTTTTTAAAGTATCCCTATTGAAATAGGGCCTGTTTTGTGCTATACTACGTGTGCAAAATGAAAAACAAAAGGATAAATTTATTGATACTTTTATCCCTCGTTACGCTGGTAGCTGGGGGTTTTCTGATTGGCTCGGCATCTCCTGCATCGGCTTTGTCATCTCCGACAGTCGTCCAGCCGAAAAATAATTATGCCCTTCCGCCCGATACGCAATTAGTGATCACTGGATTGGTAAAAAATGATTCGTCGGTTTTTTTCGTCATTGACGGCAAGTTCGCCGGCGGCGTGAAAGCGACCAACGGAAAAAAGGGGACGGCTAGTTTTGCCTTCAAGCCAAAATTGAAATTTGCGATTGGCAATCATACGATTCAGGTACAAGCGCGAAGCGGAGCCGAGACCAGCGCTTGGACAGGGAAACTTACATTTATTGTGCCAAAGACATGGCCGCGCCGTATCGATGGAGTGATCGTGCCGTATAGCCAGGCAAATATCCAGCCGGTCGGGGTAATGGTTGAAAATTTGGCGTCAGTCCGTCCGCAGGCCGGGTTGGCTTCCGCCTCGCTCGTATATGAAGCGCTCGCCGAAGGCGGTGT
>Ga0172379_10002610_pt1 | contig 31278 bp, 37 predicted proteins | sample GrowelOW334metaG_FD_119756 | JGI IMG/M metagenome (GOLD analysis project Ga0172379, IMG submission 119756) | Groundwater microbial communities from an aquifer near a municipal landfill in Southern Ontario, Canada - Groundwater well OW334 metaG | ecosystem: Environmental > Aquatic > Deep...
GCCGGAATATTTCAAAGCGGCCGCGTCGTCGCCATATTTAAAATCGGGAAGATAAATATCGATCAGCCCGTCAAGCGACTCCAATAATTCCAGGCTGTCATACCCGCTGGAGTTCCAGACGATCGGCAGTTTCAATCCTTGAGCGCGCGCCTGCTTTAAGGTTTCAATGATCTGCGGACCGTAATGAGTTGGAGAAACCAGGTTGATATTTTCTGCTCCCTGCCGTTGCAATTCCAACATTATCCCTGCTACTCCCTCCTCCTCCTTTTTTTTCCTGTCATTCCTTGTCCCCTGGCTGATCTGATAATTCTGGCAAAAAACACAGCGTAAACTACAGTGGGTAAAAAAAATCGTCCCCGATCCTTTGGCGCCGGAGAGGACCGGTTCTTCCCCGTGGTGGAGGCAAAAAGAAGAAACTTCAGGTTTGCTCCCGGCCCGGCAGATCCCCAGCTGGCCGGCCAGCCGGTCAACCTCGCAGCGGTGTCCGCAAAGACGGCAATTAGTTAAGCTCATCTGTTTAATTATACCCTGAAGCGGTCGGATTAATCTCCGCGATTGACCAGATATTTGGAAAAATCCTGATAACCAACGGTCCGATCGATAAATCTCATCAGGTCGAAATTTACTCCGCCGTAAAAATTATGCGGGTTCTTTTCTTCGACCGCGGAGATCCGCTCCCAACCGAAATATAAACCGAGCGGCAAACCGGTTAAGATCCCGCGATCCCAGCGGGCGTCAAAGCCGAGACCACCCCCTCGCAACTGCCGCCCTTCGCCGGCGACCTTCCGTTCACCCGCCGGCACAAGGCCAAAATGTAAGTTCAACTTTTCCGGAACATAGACCGACCGGCCGGCGCCAAAAGTAATGAAGCCGTCGCTGCTCAAGCGGAAACGGCTATCGGTCTGCTGATTTCCGGCCCTGACATAACTCCACTCCCCGTTCCCCCTGACAGTCAAGGCCCGCCCTGGGATGACGCTGAAGGAGAAACGGCCGTCGGTCATAAAGGAAGAACGCTCATAGTAATACGGCAGGTTATAGATCGAACCGCTGGTCGCGTACTTTAACCGGCCGGACGCTTCCGCCTTGATCCCCCATCTGGAAAAATTGAAATAGCCCTGACCCTGACAACCGTCAACCACTTCGCCGCTAAACAATGAACAATCGCCTTTCGCCGCCAGTTCAAAATATTGACTTTTAATCGGGGCGGTTTTACCGATCAAGCCGGGATTGAGGCCAAGAACCAGCGGAACACTGCTGCTGTTTTCTTGGACTGAAACACCGATCGACAGGTCCGGTCGAATAACGTCATGGACCAACGGCGGAAGCCGATACGGGACCTGTTCAACAATGACTCGGTCCTGAATAACAATGATCGTGACATCATCCAATCCGGCAACCAAATGATTGGTTGAATCATAAGCCTCGATTTTCAACGTCAGCTGGTCGTCCGCTTTGGTCTTCAGAGTAGCAAGCAAGGCTACCGGATCAAGAGTAACCGGCACGGCAAGCCGGCGATTCTGGTCAGACAGCATCGCGGGTAAAACAGCAACCGTTTGAATTTCGCTATTGTTTGACGGATCAACCAGTCTGATGGTCTTGATCTCGGCCGCCTGGTCGCCGACGATATTAAAGTTCTGCGGCTGATTGTTCGCCAGCAAAGAGGTCGGCGACACGATCAGGCCGATCGGCGGCGGCGGGACCAGACAAACGTTCGGTGATTGGCAAGTCTGGATTGTCGGCGGCAGAACCGTCGATTGGGTGACCTGGATGATCCCCGATCGGAGGGCGGAAAAAAGCTGGTCCTGGCTGGTCAGCCGGACCGTAAAACTTCTAATGCTCCTGTCAGCCAACATCTTGGCGGCAGGGATATTCAGCCTGACGGTCGCCGAGGTTTCGGACTGGTTCTGGTAGGAATTGATGACTACTCCATTGGCGATCGTTTGGTTCTGGTCGTCAAGCAATTCAACGGTCGCCGATTTTGGCAGGTTCACTCCAATTAAAGTAAAAGGCTGGTCTTGAACCCCCGGCTCGACGCTTGAAGGGGTCGCGGCCAGAAGGGCGGGACAAAAAGATTCCCGCCGCAGATTCGCGCCGCATAAAACGCTCTTTAGGTCCTCTTTTCCCTCCCCTTTATTCAAACGGCCCCTTAAGGTTTCCAGCAAAGCCCTTTCGCTCGCGCTTAATTGGGTAATGAGCTCTTCCCTGGCTTTGTCGATATCAGCCAGAACGATCTTATTTTGTCCGGCCAGTACCGACGCGCCTCCGGTGATCCTGTCCCGCACCGCCGGACTAACACTTATTCGGTTATCTCCGCCGTAGATCGAGGCGTTAGCGTAATCCAATAGGTCGTCCAAAATTAGGACCTCTCTGATGATCTCCTTTTGTTGATGATCAAGATTCGACTCGCTATTACATTCGATCAGGGCCCGGTCCAGGTCGGCCGAGCTTTCCGGTTGGTCAAGTTTTCCACTGTACCCTTCATAACGAGCCTTATTACCACCCGTTAACTTGGCGATCAACGCATCACGGACAACCTTGATCTCCTGGCGATTGAGCTGCTCGCGGGTCCTCGTTCCAAGCCTATCCCGTGAGACATTAACGTAACCCTTGGTGAATTTCTTATTTGTTCCGACATATCCAACCAGATCGTCCAGGATCAACAAGCTCCTAATATCCGACATAATTCCTCTCCCTTATTTACAAAGTCCTTTGTGGCGATCTTCGGCGGAGAATAAAGATGTACAGTTAGGCAATTCCGCCCCCGGCGGCGGAACAACAACTAACGCGTTCTTTACTAATAAAAGCGGCGTCTGATCTTCAAACAAGGCCAGGTCCCGCCGGCCAAGAGCGGCGTTTCTTTCCAACTTAATCCTGATCTTGATGATCAGTTCATCCTCATCGATTAAACAATGATCGATCTTGATTCCCCGGCCGCCACCGGAGAAGCCCTCGATCTTCGCCGCGACCCCCTGCCCGCCAAGGTCAACCGATAATCGGCTAACATCGGGGCGGCGGCCGTTAACGACCCGGAAAGCGAGGGTCAGGCTCTTTTCACTTTCCGGCCGGGCTGGGACCGGCAAAGCTAAAGGCTCGGTAATGATCAATTGGTACTCGGTTTTTATCGCCGCGGCCGCGACCAGCGCCAAATCCATTTCACTCGCTGGCAGGTTAAGATCGACCAGGAAAGAAAACGGCCGACTATTGTCCTGACAGTAATTTCGATGTCCTGTCCTATCGGCCTCGGACAACAACCGACTGAAGGAATGGTCTTGAGCCGGGCCGACCGCTATAATTTTTCCGGCCAGATAATTTACCGCCGTCCGCTGCTTCTCTTCCGAAAGCGACAAAAAATCATTTCCTTTGGCCGCGACCAGCAATTCGCGCGCTCCCGCGTCATAAAATGACATTTGAGAACACTGATTAATCCGCTCCTCAAGCTGGAAATCTACCGGCAATCCGTCAACGCACAGCTCACCACCCCGGTATTCCCGGCTGGTCAGAAGCATTTTGATCTGCCAATCCTGTAAATATAATTTCTGCGGATCTCTAATCGTCACGCTGGAAGCCGCGGGTTGAGGGGTCGGTTTTGCCATAGTTTTTTTACAGCCGCCCAGAAGCGCCCCGACAACGATCCCGGCTAAGGCATATTGGGTCAGTTTCGCGCTACGACTGATCATTTTCCCCACCTTCGATCATCGCCCACAACATAGCGTACTGTCCGGTGTTGGGCTTTTCCCGTAAATAAGCTTCGGCCAGAAATCGCAAGGGAGATAATTCAACGAGTTGCCCTTCACCGGCCGCGTTGAAAAGCACAACAAATTTTTCCTCATCGGTCATAAGCTGGAACGCAGCGGAAGGATACGTTTCAAGGATCGTTTTTTTCACAAAATAAGAAAGACTTTTTGCCAATTCCTCTTTGGCCTCCGGGCTTAAAACCGTACTGATCAAGTCAGCCAGCGAATCGTTCACCGGTTGTTCATCCGGGACGGTGAATTCGGCCGCCTTGATGACCGACAAGAGGGAAACCTCGGCCGCGCGCGGCTCTTTCGCGCGGACCTGATCAAGGCTGGCTTTTTCGTTGGCCAGCGGCTCCCGGTAGTTTCGAACATCGAAATAGGAACGGATTACCCCGCCCGTAAAAAGTTCGGCGACCGGGCGCAAAGAGCGGCGCCGCAGGATTTGCCTGGCCGCCTCGGTTTTCAATTCGGTCACGTAAAGGTCGTCCCGTCGAACCCGGACCCGGGAAAGATCGAGAACATTGCGAAAGCTAGCGTTGATCTTCATTTTATTTTCCTTTCTATCATCTAGGCTGTTATCTGAAGATGAACGGCAAGATTTCAGGCCAATTTGCCTCTCTTGACCAACGGAAGCCGAACCCCGTATACTAGATAAATGGCAAACCAATGGACCAAAGCCTTATTACGCAAGGATAAGCGGGCGCTCTGGCACCCTTTCACCCAAATGAAAGATTGGCAGGCTAACGACCAACTTATTATCGAAAAAGGTGATGGCGTTTATCTTTACGACACCGAAGGAAAAAAATATATTGACGGCTGTTCCTCACTTTGGGTTACCGTCCACGGTCATAACAATCAAACCCTTAACCAAGCAATCAAGAAACAGCTAGGCCAGGTCGCCCACTCCACCCTTCTTGGCTTAGCCAATGTCCCGGCGATCGAACTCGCAGAACAGTTGGTTAAGATCGCGCCCAAGGGGTTAAATAAAGTTTTTTATTCCGACAGCGGCTCGACTGCGGTCGAGATCGCCCTCAAGATCGCCTTTCAGTTTCAGCAACAAACCGGCCAAAAGCAAAAAACTAAGTTTCTAACCTTGACCAATGCCTACCACGGCGACACGATCGGCTCGGTCTCGGTCGGCGGGATCGATCTCTTCCACAAGATCTACAAGCCGCTCCTCTTCAAATCGATCAAAGTCACGCCGGGAGACGCGGACGAGCTGGAAAAAGTCCTTAAGGCGAGACACCGGGAGATCGCGGCGATGATCGTCGAGCCGCTCATCCAGGCGGCGGCGGGGATCTTGATGATGCCTAAAGGGTATCTCAAAACGGTCCGCCGGCTCTGCACAAAATACGGCGTTTTACTGATCGTCGACGAAGTCGCGACCGGTTTTGGCCGGACCGGCAAGATGTTCGCCTGCGAGCACGAAGGGGTTGCCCCCGACCTGATGTGCGTCGCGAAAGGGATTACCGGCGGCTATTTACCGCTGGCGGCAACGCTCACAACCGATCGGATCTATCAGGCCTTTCTCGGCCAAGTTGAAGAGAACAAAACCTTTTTCCACGGCCACACCTATACCGGCAATCCCCTCGCCTGCGCCGCCGCTCTTGCTTCGCTGGAACTGTTTCGACGGAATAAGCTGCTCGCTAATATTGAACGGAACGTTAAATTGCTGGCACGGGAATTACCACGCTTTTATCAACTGAAGCACGTCGGTGAGATCCGCCAATGCGGCACCATGGTCGGGATCGAACTATTCGAAGACAAAAAGAAGCAGACTCCCTATCCGGCTAAAACCAGAATGGGACACCAGGTAATTCTGGAAGCGAGAAAAAGAGGGGCAATCCTTAGGCCTCTCGGCGACGTCATCGTCTTGATGCCGCCGCAAAACATCACCCAGGCTGAATTGAGAAGGCTGATCGAGATTACATACAATTCAATAATAACGGCTACAACCAAATAAGTCATTTAACCGCCCCGATCGGATCGGGGCGGTTAAATTCGTTCTGCTAATGTTCCGCCAATCCTTAGATCTTAAAGCTTTGCGAGAAACCACCCTGGATATAGACGCTAGACGAGGTGTAGGAATAAGACTTGCTGGCATCCGGGAAAATAACCCGATATTCAACGCCAGCGGTCATGCCGCCCAAGGAAAACTTAACGCCTACTTCTCCCTGATAACCGGTCGTGGAACTTGACGCGCTGCCAATCGTTAAAGTGTTATAGCTCAAACCGGCGCCGGCGTAAGGGGTCAGCATTCCGCCAAATGTTTGGTGATAAATCAAATCAACTGACACCGGCATATAAGTAACATCTGCGCCGCCAGAGTTGTAAGTAGTCCGATCGACCGCGCCCCGCACCGAAACATTCTCCGTGATGCCGTAATCGGCGCTGACGCCGTACATCAGCGACGACGAACCGCTACCGTTGCTAAACATCCCGGCCCGGCCGGAAACATTGACCGTCCCGGCGAAAGAAGCGGAAACCATCAAGCCTAAAATCAAAGCGACCAGAAAACTCTTTTTCATTTTTAACACCTCGGTTGTTATAATACTACAACTGTTGGCTGGTAATCAATCTTTAATTAGAACGGCATTTTCACATACGCCCCGATCGAAGAAATAAAGGCCAGGTTTGGATCGGCGTTCGCGGTCGTATCATAATTCAATATGGTGAAGGAAGCGCCGACGGTCACTTTTTCGTTAATCGCCTGCTCCAGGGCGTATTGCAAGCTAAGGTCATAGGCCAAATCGGCGTTAACGGTTAATTTTTTCGCGTTGATCCCAACCCCCCAGTTACCGATAAAATAGTCGGCGTACAACTGGTATGTCGTCCCCGAAGATCCGGATCCGGCGGTCGCGCAAAAATCAACCGCTCTTCCGTCACCCAGATCAAAGCCTAATCCCCCTCCCATCGCCCCCCAAGTGGTATTGGCGTAAAGGTACGGCGTCGCGGCATGAACTTGAGCGGCGGCCAATAAAACAAACAGGAAAATAATTATTTTTTTCATTTGATTGCTCCTTTTTTAATAACGTAAGCGCTCCCCCAAAACAAAGACAACATAATCAGCACTCCAGCGATCCCGGCGGTTGAAGTCGAAAGCCCATTTAGCGGCGCGGTTCGTTCCACCCCCTTTTTGGCAAAGCCAAATTTTTCCGCCACAAAATCAAGCCCATCCGGATAGGTTGAGGCAAAAAAAGCAGCCAGGATTGCGACAAAGACGGTAATTAAAAGCATTTTCTTCACGGCTATTCTTCGCCTTTCAGCATCGCTCGGAAAATGTTAATTAAAGCTAACGTAATCAGCGCTTCCGCAATCCCGATCACCAGATGGACCTTAACCATCGCCGGGATAACGACCGCGAAGGGAATCGTGCCGGAAACGCCCAACTCTAAAGCACAGGTAAAAGCGGCCAATGGGACCGAGAGCCAAGCGGCAACCGCGATCGCCAGCCATTCCGGAGCAACTTTTTTCAAACCATAATATATGTAGTAACCGATGATCGTGCCGAACAAGGCCATATTAATAATATTTGCTCCCAGCGCCAGCAAGCCGCCGTCGGCAAAAAAGAGCGATTGGACCGCCAAGACAGCGGCAATGACGATCGTTCCGGCAAACGGGCCCAGGATAACCGCGGCCAAGACCCCGCCGATCAAGTGGCCGGAAGTTCCGTTACCGATCGGAAAGTTAAACATCTGCGCGGCAAAAACCAGGGCCGCGACCATCCCCATTTTGTAGATCGTCCGCTCCCCTTCGCCGGTCAGGACCCGCCGCGCACCATGGGCTAGATTGGCCGCTTTTTTCCCGGCTGTCGCTAAAGCCGCCGCAGGGACTACCGCCGTTACGCTCTCCCTCACCTTAGCAAAACTGAAAGCTAAAACAAATGCCGCCGCGCCAACCAAACCACTCGAAACTTTTGGATCAAGAAACCCGTCTGGAATATGCATATTTTTCCTTTCAGAGATCTTTCCCGGTCGAGGTCATCGTCAGTTTACCGTGCTTAACCCCTTTGGTACTGATCAGCTTCTCCGACAATGCCTTGATCTCCCGGCTGGAACCCTTCAAGACAATAACTTCAAGGCAATTGTGGTGGTCGAGATGAACATGGTTAGTAGTAATAATGTTCTTATAATAGTCATGTTGAAGGTCAGTCAACTTATCGGAGAGGTCGCGGACATGGTGGTCGTATACCAGGGTCACCGCTCCCACTACTTCCCCGCGCAAAGCTTCCCATTCTTTTTCCACTAAATGGTTGCGGACCAGGTCGCGAACCGCTTCGGAACGGTTGGGGTAGCCCTTCTCTTCGATCAGGCGATCGAACTTAGCGAGCAAACTCGGCTCCATCGAAACCCCGAAACGGCTGACTTTTTCCTTGTTCATAGTAACACCTTTGTTTGGATGGTAACACCAGGACAGCAAGCTGTCAACCGCTTTACCGCGCCCCGGCAAACCGATATAATAACAGCATGAAACTTTCCGTCATTATCGGCACCTACAATCAGAAAGCGGTCCTGCGCCAAACGCTGGAATCGCTTTTCAAACAAACCCTCTCCCCCGACCAATATGAGATCCAGCTCATCGACAGTTCCTCGACCGACGAGACCGACCTGATGGTCCAGGAGCTTACCCCCCCCTGCCGTTTCAATTACCGGGTCGTCCCCAATCAAGGGAAAACTTACGCCCGGAACCTGGGGATCAAAGCGGCGGCGGGCGAGCTAATCTTTTTGACCGACGCCGACATGGTCGCCAAAGAGACCCTGCTCGAAGAGCATCTCCTGGCTCACGAGCGTAAAAAGAACGCCTCCTTCGAAGGCCTCACCATTAACCCGGACGGCAAGCCGTACATTAAAGCCTGGCTCTTCCCAGGCGCCCGCCTGAAGTGGTCCTATTTCCTGACCGGGAACCTCTCGCTCTCTAAAAAGATCATTGTCGAGGCCGGGCTCTTCGACGAACAGTTCAAAGGGTACGGCTGGGAAGATATAGAGCTTGGCTACCGGCTCCACCAAATGAAGGTCCCGCTCCATTACCTCCCGACAGCGGTCAATTATCACCACCACCCGGTCTCCGCCGAAGGGATGCTGGAGCGCAAATACCAGATGGGGCGCTCGGCCGCCCTCTTTTACCGGAAGCACCCGACTTTCGGGATCAAAATGTTCCTGGGGATGAATCCGCTGGCCATGGCAGTCTATCATTACCTCAAAGCCCGGCCGGAGCGGCTCGCCCGGATCAAATCGGCTTACCTGCTCGAGGAATACCAATACCGGCGGGGGTTAGAAGAAGGGTTGCGGGAAATCCAGTAGACAAGGAACCCGATTTTGTGGTAAAATAAATTATATGAAAGAAGGCATTCACCCAAAGTATTTTGACACCACGGCCGCCTGCGCTTGCGGCGCGGTTTTCGCCATTGGTTCGACCAAAGAGAACATCAAGGTCGACATGTGCTCCCACTGCCACCCGCTCTTCACCGGCAAGCAGAAATTAGTTGATGCCGAAGGCCGCGTCCAGAAGTTCAAGAAGAAGTTCGCCAACGTCACCCCCCGGGTGAAAAAAGAAAAGAAAAAGAAAGAATCCAAAGCGACAGCCGCCAAAAAGACCGCCGCTAAAAAAGTCGCCAAAAAAGCTCCCGCCAAGGAAAAGTAAGCTCCCCGTCCCCCCTACCTTATGTTCTTAGATAAACTAGCCAATGTTGAAAAAAGATTTATTGAACTGGAAAGCTCTCTGGGCAACCCCGACATCATCAACGACCGCGAACTCTTCTCCAACTACGCCAAGGAATTAAGCTCGCTCCGCGAGATCGTCGAAAAATACCGCGAATATAAACTGGCGGAAAAAGGGATTACCGAAGCCGCGGCCCTGCTCAAAGACGAAGGAATGCGCGAAATGGCCGAAGAAGAGATCAAAAGGCTGGAGAAAAAGAAGCAAACTCTCGTCTCCGAGCTTGAGATCCTGCTGATCCCCAAAGATCCATTGGATGACAAGAACATCATTTTAGAGGTCCGGGCCGGGACCGGCGGCGAAGAAGCCGCCCTCTTTGCCGGAGAGCTCCTCCGCATGTACCTGCGCTACGCCGAACGGAAAGGCTGGAAGACCGAGATCATCGACGCCAACGACACCGGGCTCGGCGGTTACAAGGAGGCGATCGTCAATATCCTGGGTAAAGGGGCTTACAGCCGCCTTAAATTTGAAAGCGGGATCCACCGCGTGCAACGGGTCCCCAAGACCGAATCAAGTGGCCGGGTCCACACCTCCGCCGCCTCGGTCGCCGTCCTCCCCGAAGTCGAGGACGTCGACATCCACATCGACGAAAAAGACGTCACTTTTGAAGCGTTCCGGGCCGGCGGCGCCGGCGGCCAGAACGTCAACAAAGTTTCGTCCGCCGTCCGGGTGGTCCATCTCCCGACCGGGACCGTCGTCGAATGCCGGGAAGAGCGCTCCCAGCTCCAGAACCGGGTCAAAGCGATGAAACTTCTGCGCTCCCGCATCTATGAAGTCGAGGAAGAAAAAAGGCGCAAAGATCGGGAATCGAGCCGCCGCGTCATGGTCGGCAGCGGCGACCGTTCCGAAAAGATCCGGACCTATAATTTCCCGCAGAACCGACTAACCGACCACCGGATCGGCTTTACCGTCCATCAATTGGACCAGGTCTTGGACGGCAACCTGGACGAACTGATCGACGCCCTTTCGACCGCCGACCGGGCGGCCAAACTCGCCAACGCCTCATGACGATCGCCGAGGCTCTGGCCTTTGGGCTCGCCCGCCTCTCAAACTTAGAAGACCCCCGGCTGGAAACAGAGATTTTATTGGCCCACGCGTTGCAACAACCGGCCACAACCCTTATCTCCCGAAGCGAACAGGTTATCGCTCCGGCATCGCTTGCTTCTTTTAAATATTTTATCGAGCGCCGGCTTACCCATGAACCAACCGCCTATATCGTTGGTTATCAGCCATTTCTCGGCCTCGACTTCAAAGTCGATAAACGGGTCCTGATTCCCCGACCGGAAACGGAACTGTTAGTGGAAATAGCGATTAGGGGATTGGATGGGAAGAACGTAGAACATAGAGAGCAGAACGTGGAACGTAGGATTGTTGACGTGGGGACCGGCAGCGGCTGTATTGCGATTACGTTGGCCAAGAATATTCCGGGGACCAAGATTACCGCGATTGAGCGCTCCCCTTCTGCGTTGCGGCTAGCGAAAGAGAACGCGACAAACTTGGGAATGATCGAGCAGGTTACTTTTCTTGAAGGAGACCTCCTTTCCCCTTTAAAAGAAAAAGTCGACTTGATCGTCTCGAACCCTCCCTACATCCCGACCGCTGATTTAGCCGGCTTAGACCCTGATGTTAAAGATTGGGAACCGATTGGCGCCCTTGATGGCGGCAACGATGGGTTAGATTATATTCGCCGTCTTATTAAAGAAGCCCCCGATCATCTTAATTCGGGTGGGATGTTATTGTTTGAGTTTGGCTTTGGTCAATCAGAAGCGATCAAAGTAATCTTCACAGCCGACAACCGTTACTCGCAATTTGAACTCTTTAATGATTACGCGGGGATACCGAGGATAGCGAAAGCGGGTATCTATCAGCCCACTCGCTAACAAAAAAACAGGATTTAACAACGTTAGCGCGAATAGAGTTAAATTTATCCCAAGGAATTAAAGGTTAGTTCTTTTGGGTCTGGTTCAGCAAAAACCTCAAAATCAGACAGGCTAAACCGGCCAGCAAAACTAAATTCCGAAAAGATTCCATCGCTATACCGTAAATCTCTTTGACTAACAACCTTGACCGTTCGGTTCGCTATAAGTGAGGCCAGTTTGTCCCAAGAAGCCCGCAAAATCCAAGGAACAGGTTCGTCCCTAAAACTTTTGGCATAAATATCTCTCAAAAGTAAAACCCGATTATATTCTTTCGGGGAAAGAACACCTTGATAAGCGACCGCCACAATGTCGAGCACTGAATCGATCCCAGCTACACCTAAGCCAAACGTTTCCGAACTCCCCCCGGCAATTCTTTGAGCGATTCTCCCTGGCAAATAGCCCTCCAGGGAAATCTCATCCGGCAAAATGGCTGCGTCAGCGACATCAGCAACGAACAAAGGCTTAGCTTCAGGGAAATATAATTGCCCCCCTAAAGCCTCAGAGCAAAATTCAACGATATTTCTCCGGGTAGCATGAAAAAAGTACTTTCCGGGCTCATGCTTATTAAGCTCTTTTATTGTTCCGGATATAATTGTGTGTCCCCAACGCCTAAGACCAACTGGCCCGATATTTGTCATGTATTTTCCTCGTTTATTTATCGGAAAATACCGACCATTATTTCACCATAAATGTATAACCAGAGGCCCAACCGCCAAAATCGGCCGGTGGCAAATAATCAAATCGAACGAAATTTCTTCGACTAAGTAAAGATAATAAACCGGGAGAACAAACGTTCCAAAAGGAAGGTAGACAATGTCCATTTATGACCGGCGAATCGCCTGCGTGACGGGTGGAACAGGTTTTCGTTCCGTGGCCAAGGCCCTGGCCTCGCTTTATCCCAACCCTTCGACGGTCCATGTGATCGGCACCGCTGACAGCGGGAGAAGCACCAGGCGGATCAGGGACTTTTTCGGCATTCCGGCAATCGGCGACCTGCGTAGCCGCTGTATCGACCTCGCCGACCGACGGACCCTTGGCTATCGCGAGATCACCGACCTGCTGGCCTATCGTTTGCCCAACATAGAAGATAAAACCGCGCTAGAAGACGAATTCGCTTCAATAATCGACGGCCGTCACCCCTTGACCAGCGCCGCCTACTCCGGCAATCACAAATTTGCCAAAATAATTGTAGCTAACCTAAGACGTTTTGACGACAAGCGAAAGGTCATCGAGTTGACCAAAGGCCCTTTTGACTTAAAGCAAGGGAGTATCGGGAACTTCTTCTTGACCGGAGCTTACCTTGATTTTGGAGACATCAGCGCGGCAATATTTTTATACGAAAAGCTGGCGGGGGTCCGCGGGCGGGTCTTGCCGGCATCTGAAGCGGTCATGCATTTAGCGGTTGAAACGGAAGACCGCCAAGTAATTGTCGGCCAGCACATTATCACCAAGACCGAGCTTGGCTCACGAATGCAACGGCTCTTTTTTCTCGACCGGGAAGACCCGGCCGCCAATGAGATCAAGCCAAAACTTAGCGCTGAAGCGGCAACCGCGATCAGGAACGCGGATACGATCGTCTTTTCCATGGGGAGCTTCTACACCAGCCTTTTATCCACGCTCCATCTGATGGGAATGGCGGAAGCGGTCCGGGAAAGCCACGCCTTGAAAGTTTTTATCCCCAACACGATTGAAGACCCTGAAATTCACGGGATGACGACGGTCGAGATGGTCCGGCGATTAATTGAGACTTTAAAAGGGGCAGAAACCGAAGCCAAGGATACCGATTATTTACAAGTGGTCATCACCGGCGAGCGCGGCAAAAACTTGAACTTAGAAGCCGGGCGAAGACTGATACCCGATGACACGAAGACCTTAACCGGGCTTAGGTTTGAAAAAACGCCCTTGATCTCTGAAGGAGAGCAAACGGGTTATTATCAGCCCGAACCCCTGGCCGACATCTTAGCCGCATTAGCTAAATGACAAACGATTAAAATAGTTATACAATTTCTCCATGAGCAATTTTAAGTTCAATAAAACCCCATTGGCCGGCGTTGTCATCATCGAGACCAAATCTTTTGCCGACGACCGGGGATTCTTTATGGAAAGCTATCACGCCCAGGCTTTTGCCGAAAACGGCCTGATCGTTCGTTTTGTCCAGGACAATCACAGCCGCTCGAAAAAAGGAGTGATTCGCGGCCTCCACTACCAGCTCCCCCCCCACCCGCAGGGAAAACTGGTCAGCGTGATGAAAGGGAAGATCTTTGATGTCGCGGTCGACCTGCGGAAAAGCTCCGAGACCTTTGGCCAGTGGCACGGCGAAATACTCGATCCCACCAAACAGCTCTACATCCCGGAAGGATTTGCCCACGGCTTTCTTGCGTTGGAAGACGAGACCGATGTCGTCTATAAATGCACCGACTTTTACGATCCGGCCTGTGAAAAGGCAATCGTTTGGAACGATCCGGGTCTTAAGATCAAGTGGCCGCTCGAAGGACTAACCCCGGGCATCTCCGCCAAAGACGCCAGTAGCCCGGCCTTTAAATCAGCCCCGACTTTCAATTAGGAGGAATTATGAAAAAACCGCTCTTCATTATATTAGCCCTGCTCTGCCTGGCCCTAACCGTCGCCGCCAAAGAACGCACGATCGTCGTCAATGGTAACGGGAGCGTCCGGGTGGAACCTGATTCGGCCAACGTCCAGCTTGGAGTTGAATATACCGGTAAAACCGCCCAAAGCGCCCAAAGCGAGAACGCCAAGATCATGAAACTGGTCATGGAGGCGGTCGAAAAGGCCGGGATCAAAAAGAATAAGATCATGACCTCAAACTTCAACATCTGGCCGGAGCAAAAATACGAACAGAACCAACCCCCCAAAACGATCGGCTACCGCTGCAGTAACCAGGTCAATATTTCGATCGAAGAGCTTGCTCTGATCTCCAAAGTGATCGACGCCGGGATCGCCGCCGGGGCCAATAACGTCGCCGGCCTGCAGTTCGCCCGCAAAGAGGACCAGGAATTCAAGAAGTTAGCCCTATCGAAGGCGGTCCAGGACGCGGCCAGTAAAGCCCAGGCGATCGCCACCGCTTCAAGCTTAAAGATTAAGGGGATCGAGACGATCGTCGAGAGTGGTTCGGTCGTGACCCAGCCGTTCGGCAACCAGATGAAAACAATGGCCGCGCTTAATGACGGCGGGAGCGAGACCCCGGTCTCACCAGGTTTGATCGACATCAGGGGTTCGGTCTCAATTACTTATCTGGTCGAATAGCTAGGAGATCCGCGACCCGTTGGGGAGCTCCTTCAGCGGCGAAAGAATAGTAATGATACTTCGATCCTCGTTCGAGGCGGCCATCAGCATCCCGTGCGAAGTTACGCCCCGGATCGTTTTCGGTTCCAGGTTGGCTAGGAAAGCGATCTTTTTGCCGATCAACTCTTCCTTGGTGTAGTGGAGCTTTATCCCGGCGACAATTTCCCGTTCTTCGCCGCAATCGATCTTCAGTTTCCAAAGTTTATCGGCCCCAGGGACTTCCTCCACCTCTTTGATCTCGGCGACCCGCAGGTCGAGTTTCTTAAAATCGTCAAAGGTAATATTATCCATCGCTATTCTCCCTTTCGTGCTTTCTCTTTTTTCTCTTCGCGCAAACGCGAGACAACTTTCTCCCGCTTCTCGGCCATCCGGTCGAGTTTGAAAACGAAGAACAAGACTTCAGCCACTAGCGTGTAAAGTTCGGCCGGGATCTCCCGGTCAATTTCCAGCTTTGCCAGGAGCTTGGCCAGTTCCGGATCTTCGTAGAGCGGTATCTTATTCTCTTCGGCGATCCGCAGGATCTCGTCCGCCATCATCCCCTTGCCGGTCGCCAGGACCATGGGAGCCTTGTCCCGGTCCATGTCGTAGCGCAAGGCGACGACAGTTTTTCTGGCCGGCGGCTGTTCTGGGTTTTCTATTTTTTCTTCTTCAGCCATGCTTATGCCTCAATGTCGATCCGCTTCAGGGCGCTTTCGATCGATGGTAACAGCGGGATCAGATACGCTTTGGTATTGCACATCACCCGGTCAACCTTGACCTGGTAGCCGGTGATCAAAAAATTCTTGTCGGCCAGTTTCTGTTGGAAGTCGCCGAACTCTTTGGCGATCAGGGCGCGGCCGTTGTCGCCGTAATCTTTTTCGGCAAAAACAAAAACAACGTATATTTTATTATCCTTGACGATCATCGAGATGACCATCTTTCCCAGACCATCGGTCTCGAATGTCATGACAACCTGGGTATTGCGCGGGTCGATCTTCGCCTTCTTCCCCTCGCCGTCCCGTTTAATGACGATCTCAAAATCCTTGGGCGGATTGACCATGGTATTGGGAATCTGCTGGTAATGGTAATTGACCTCGGTCCGTCCGCTTTGCGAGAGGATCGACTGGGCGACGACGTTCTGCATCATCCGGTCGAGCTTGCCGGTAAATTCCTTGACCGCCGACGCCAGGAGCTCGCCTTGAGCGTTCCGCGCTTTTTCGCCTCCGGCCTTCTCCTTAACTCCCTGTAACAAGGCCTTCAAAGCCTTGGCATCCATCAGCAAAGAGTTACGGTCAAGAGGTGTTCCCTTCGTCGCGAACTGGTCGGAGATCTTCTGAAAAGTCTCGTCGAACTGGCCGAGCAAAGCGGTCAACTGGGCGACCAGGGTCGAGTCCAAGAGCCCCTTCCCGCTCATTAGAGCGCTGGTCAGGTTGCTGATCCCTGACTGCAAGCCAGAAAGCTGGTTCGCCATGCTCGGGTTATCCTGCAGATATTGGCCCAAAACCTTCACCGCTTCAGGCGAGTCGATCCCTTTCATTAATAACATCGTCGCCGCCTGCTGCATCGCGTCCGATTTGTTCGTCCCCTGCAGCATGCCGTTGATCTTCACAAAGTTCGTCCGCGAAATCTCCAAACCGTTGCTTAGCATCAGCGAGGCTAATTTTGTATTAAAATCGCTCGGTTCAACTTGCAGCTGTAATAAGTGCGAGCGGATATCCTGAACTGTTAACGCTCGGGAAATCGTCTGCGCCGGCTTGGCGGCAGTACCGGCTGTAGTTGCGGCCGCTTGTTGAACAGGAGCAGCTTGAGCTGGTTTGGCGGTAGTTGAAACTTGTTGCGCGGTTTGGGCGGCGTTGGATTGAGTCGTGGTAGTGGAAGACGTGCTGGTTGGCTTACCGGTCGGCCAAATGATCGGCTTACCGGGATGGATCCCGCCGCCTTCTGATTGAAAGTCACCCATACTATTGTTTTATCGGATTAAATAGGCAAATAATTGCGCAATCCAGAGGGGTTACTTAGTTGGTTTCCCAGCTGGAGCCGCTTTTGCCGGTGCGGCGCCTGGAGCCGCTTTTTCCTTGACCTTTTCATCGGCGACCGCGGTCGCGGCCGCGGCTTCACCAGCAACTGGCACCGCCGCCACTGGAGCCACAACCTCCTCCTTAGCAGGAGGAACGCAAGCCGCGATCATTTCGGTCGGGCTGGAAAGAACCTTAAACTTACCCTTAGGCAGGTCGGAAACGTGCAGTGAATCGTTGATCATCAACCCGGCGACATCAACGTGGAATTTCTCCGGAATATCTCCCGGCAAACACTCAACTTCGATCTCGCGCAAGCCATGGACCAGGATCCCACCATTATCTTTGACCCCTATCGGGGTACCGGTCAGTTCGATCGCGATCTTAGCCTTAACGACTTCGTCCATAAGGACATGGGCAAAATCGATGTGGAGGATCTTACCATTCATATAATCATATTGAATTTCCTGGGTTAAGACCTGGAGGTCGGAACCGCCAAGTTTGAGGGTGGCAATCGTGTTTTTTCCCGTTTCAGAGCCTAATATCTTAGACAAAAAGATCTTATTGTCGATCGCGACCGCGACCGGCTTCATCTTTTTACCGTAAACAATAGCGGGAATTAAGCCTAATTTTCTTAAGGCTTTAACTTTTTTGGTCCCGATTCCGTCTCTTTTTTCAGCGGCCAGTTCAACTTTTTTCATAACTTTACTATTTTAGCAAATTGTTCGATCTTTGTCAAAAGGGAATTAAAGCATCAGCTTCCAGCATAAAGCTTAAAGCATTAAATCTTTTTCCGCTTAGTGCTCTGTATGCTTACTCTGGGTACTCTTTCTGCAGGCGGTTTTCCTTGTACCACTTCAGAATATCGCGGGCGACCATCGCGGAGGAGCGATCGCCGTGCTCGCCGTGTTCCACAAAAGCGGCGATCACGATCTCCGGTTCATCGTAGGGAGCGTAGCAAAGGAACCAGGCGTGCGGCAGACCGGGAGTTTGCGCGGTCCCGGTCTTACCGGCGGCCGGGATCCCCGGCACGCTTGCCGCCCTACCGGTCGCCCTAAAAACAACTTGGCGCAGGGCCGCGCGCACCACGTTCAGAGTATCAACCGTTCCCGGAACGATCCCGGCTTCCCGCGGCCGCTGCTGGAAAAGGACCGCCCCGTCTTTCTTCCTGATCTCGGCCACAATGTATGGTTGTCTTTCACGACCGGTCGCGATGCTGCCATAAACTTTGGCCATCTGGACCGGCGTAACCTGGAGAAATCCCTGACCGATCCCGTAATTGATCGAATCGCCGTCATACCAGCTTTCGCCGTAAATCCGTTTCTTCCAACCGCTGTCCGGGACCAACCCTTTCTTCTCGCTCGGCAAGTCGATCCCGGTCCGCTCCCCCAACCCATATTTCCGGGCGTATTCGGCGATCAGGTCCGGTCCCAACCGCCGCCCCAACTCATAAAAAACAATGTCGCAGGAATTGACCAAGCCGTCTTCCGCGGTGATCCGTCCGTGGCCGGTCTCTTTCCAGCAACGGGCGATCCGGTTGTTGATCCGATAATAGCCGGGACAGAAAAAGCTTTCGTTCGGTTTGGTTATTTTTCGCTCCAGAGCCGCGGTCAGGACGATCGCCTTGAAGATCGAGCCCGGGGGATAGATCGCCAGCGCCCGGTTCATGAAGGGATGCGTTTTTTTGCCGAGCTTACTCCACTCCTCGGAATCGAGCTGTTTCACGAAGATATTCGGGTCATAATTAGGATGACTGACCAGCGCCAGGATCTCGCCGCTCCGGGGGTCAAGAATAACCACCGCGCCATTTTTTCCTCCGAGCGCCACGTCGGCCACCTGTTGCAAATCGATATCGATCGTGGTGTAAACATTCGCTCCGGCAACCGGATCGACCGAACCCAAGACCCGGATCGGGTTCCCCCGAACATCGACTTCGATCTTTTTCCCGCCGTCGGTTCCCCGGATCAGCTTGTCGTAGATCTTTTCGAGCCCGTCTTTGCCGATGGTATCGCCCAGTCGATAGCCTTCCGCTTTCAGCCTTTTTAACTCATCCCCCTCGATCTCGCCGACATAGCCGAGCAGGTGAGAAGCGGCGGCGCCAAAAGGATAGAGCCGGACCGGATGGACCACGACCTCCACCCCTTTTAATTCCTTGCCCATCTCTTCGACCGTGATCGCGGTCTTCAAGTCGATATTGTCCTTGATCAGGATCGGCCGGTCCGATCGTTTCACCGGCTTGACCTCTTCACCGAGCAATTCGCTTAGCTTCTTTAAGACCCGGTCGCGACGGGCCGGGTCGGAATCGGACAAAAGCTGCGGCATGACCTGAATGGAAAAAACCGCCTGGTTTTGGGCGATGATTTTGCCGTTCCGGTCGTAAATAATGCCGCGCGGGGCGTAAACCGGGATCGTCTTGGCGGCGTTCTCCAGCGCCAGGCGCCGGTATTTGTCCCCTTCAATCACCTGGAGTTGAAAAAGCCGGCCAAAAATCAAAAGGAACGCAAAAGCAAAAGCCAGCCAAAGGACCTGGTCTTTATTCACTGGTCGCCTTCTGCAGTAAGAAATAGACGACCGGAACAAAAGCCAGATTATAGAGGATGGTCAGCAAGATCTCCAGCAGATAATAAAAGATTGAAAAATGATGGCCGCCCAAATAAATGATCACCCCTTCAACGATCAGATAAAGCGGGGTGATGATCGCCACCATGCTCGCCGAGAACGAACGGGCGTCGCCGACCACCTCGTCGCCGATCCCGCCGACCAGGACGCTGATCGCGACCTTGGCCAGGGTGTTGACGTAAAACCCGGCCGAGAAAAGATCCTGGAGCAGGCCGGCCCCCGCCGCGAAGATAGTGGACGTTCCCCGCTCCGAGAGGACCGCGTAGATCACCACCGCAACCAGAAAGAGGTCGGGCATCGCGCCAAAGAAAGTTACGAACGGCAGCAAGACCGTTTGAATAAGCAGGAGCGCTAAGAGAAAAATTATCAGTTTGAATGTCCGCATATGTTTAGTAGATCAGGAATACTTCTTCGAGCTTGGAAAAATTGACCGCCGGCTTAACTTTGACGTCGTAAAAAAGATCGGAATCGCGCTTTTTAACCTGGGCGACCGTCCCGATCGGGATGCCGGGCGGAAAGATCTTGGAAGCGGGCGAGGTCACGATCTTGTCCCCCACCGCGATCTCGCCGACCGAACTGACATATTTCATGGAGAGCGAATGCTGGCTGGCAAACCCTTCCACCACGCCGAATTCCCGGTTCTGCTGGTCGACCGCCGCCACCGAGCTCTTAAGATCGGTGATCAGGAGGACCTTGGAACTAAACAGCGAAACTTCGACCACCCGTCCAACCAGGCCGGACTCAACAATCGCCGTCATGTCGACCCGGACCCCGGATAACACCCCCTGATTGACCTCCATCAGCGAAGTGTAAGGCGAAGCTCCCCGGGCGATCACCTGGGCGACTCCGAGCTTGAAGCGGTAGCGATTGGTCCCCTGGAAATCAAGGGCTTGTCGGAGACGGACATTCTCGTTGACCAGCTCTTCGAATAAAGCCAACTTGGAAATGGAAGTAAGCAGCCGGGTCTTTAGTTCCTTGTTTTCCTTGGAAAGATTACGCAGGGCCATAAGATTGGCCGGGACGCTCAAAGTCCCTTTAACGACATATTGGACCGAATACTGGATCGGGTAAAAGATCGAAGTAAACACGTACCGGATCCCGAAGGAATTGTTTATGGTGAAATAGGACAGGAGGAGCGCCAGCAGAACGATAAATACGGCTGGACGATAAGAATTTTTTCTTCTTGCTCCGCGGTATGGCTTCACTGATTGCTCTTGGGCATGATCAGGACCTTCTTCAGGGTGTCAATTTCCTCCAGGATCTTCCCGGTCCCGTAAGCGACGCAGGAGATCGGATCGTCGACGACATAAACCGGCATTTCCGTTTCCTGCGCCAGGTACTTATCCAGCCCCCTCAATAACGATCCACCCCCAGCCATGACGATCCCCCGGTCCATAATATCGGCCGAGAGTTCCGGCGGGGTTTTTTCCAGGGTCATGCGGACGGCATCGACGACCATCGAAACCGGCTCCGCCAGGGCGTCGCGGATCTCCGATGAAGTGAGGGTCAGGGTCTTCGGCAGGCCGGTCACCAGATCGCGCCCCCGAACTTCGATCGTCTTTTCTTCCGGCAGCGGGTAGGCCGAACCGATGTCGATCTTGATCTGTTCCGCGGTCCGCTCCCCGATCAGGAGATTGTAGTTCTTGCGGCAATGAGAAACGATCGCTTCGTCCATTTCGTCGCCGGCGACCCGGAGCGATTTGGAAACGACGATCCCGCCAAGGGCGAGAACGGCCACTTCGGTCGTACCGCCGCCGATATCGACGATCATGCTCCCCTGCGCTTCCGAGACAGGGAGATTGGCGCCGATCGCGGCCGCCATCGGTTCTTCAACAAGGTAAGCTTCGCGGGCGCCGGCGTGCATCGCGGCATCAAGGACCGCCCGCTTCTCGACTCCGGTGATCCCGGACGGAACGCCGACCACGATCCGCGGCCTGACAAAGGCGGAACGCTGGTGGCTCTTGTTGATAAAATGACGGAGCATCATTTCGGTGATCTCGAAATCGGCAATGACCCCGTCCCGCATCGGGCGGACGGCGACAATGTTGGCCGGCGTGCGGCCCAGCATTCCTTTGGCTTCGTTACCGAAAGCCAGCGGCTTGTTGTTGTCTTTGTTGATCGCGACGACCGACGGTTCACAGAGGATGATCCCTTCACCGCGGGCAAAAACCAGAGTCGTAGCCGTCCCCAAGTCGATCCCTAAATCACGTGAAAACTTACCAAACACCATATCGTATACCGACATGCTTCCTCCTTAAAGGCTATTCGATGATAATCTTCGATTTAAATTCTTTGCCCAGCAAGGCTTTCTGCTGCTGCTTGGCCATTTTAAGGCTCTTATAAGCGCCGGCCTGGATTTTCCAGGTCGCGCCATATTTTTTCAGGAAAGCGTCAATTCCTCTGGCCCGGATCAGCGACAAATGATACTTGGCTTCAGAGAGGGTCGCGAACGGGCCCACCTGCACTTTATAATAACTGCCGGTCTTTTTGGCCGCCGGCGTCCGCTGGTATCGTCTGGCGGGAGCCGCTTTTCGAACGCTCTTTTTGGGGGCTATTTTTTTACTTTCGGCCCGGAGCGCTTTTTCCAGTTTGCGAAGCGCTTCATAAGACGGCGGCGGCTCAAGCCGACCGGCGTCCCTCTCCATAAACGGTTGTTTCTTGACGGAAAAAAGAACTTTTTTGCCGAGCTGGAAGCTGATCATAAAACTGCCGGCGATCACGACCGCCAGAACGATAAAAACAAAAAAGTTTCTGACCCAGGAAAAACGGTTTTGTTTCGGCAGTTCTACGCTGGGCCCTTCTTCGGGACGATCACCGGGATTTTTTTCTGGAAAATTTTGATATTCCATGGCCGGACTTATTCTACTACTCCTCACCCCGAGCGTCAACCCCGAAACGAAGCGCGTCCCCGACTAAAAAAAGCGAACCACAGATCACCCGATCGACCCCATGGGTCCGCTTGAGCGCCTGCTTTAGAGGGGTCGCTTTCCGGCCAAAGATTACCGGAGCGGATTGGTGATGTGACGATCGGGTGACGATTATTTCTTCGGCCAGCGGCCGCAGCCAGGGGAGCATAGTTTTCACGTCTTTATCCTGCTGGGCGCCGAAGAGGAAAGTGAACTTTTTCCCCGGGAATTCGCGCCGCAGGGTGGCGACCAACGCCCGGATCCCGGCCGGATTATGGGCGCCGTCGAGAATGGTGAGCGGGTTGCGGCTGACCACCTGGAAACGGCCCGGCCAGGCCGCTTTTTTCAGTCCGGCAAGGATCGCTTTTTTATCGGCCTCGATCCCGGCCAGGCGGACCGCCGCGACCGCGCAAGCAGCATTCAGTTTTTGATGCTCCCCGATCAAAGAAGCGGTGAACCCTTCCCCTTCACTCCCAACCTGGACCAGCAGGCTTTGATTTTTCTCCGCCTGGTACTGCAAAACGCTTAAAGCCTCTTCTTTCTTTTCCGCCGTCACGACCGGGACCCCCGGTTTAATAATGGCCGCTTTTTCCACCGCGATCTTGGCCAAAGTTTTGCCCAGGACCGCGGTATGTTCCAGCTCGATATTAGTGATGACTGCGGCGAGCGGGTAGACAACGTTGGTCGCGTCAAGCCGTCCCCCCATCCCCACTTCGATCACCGCGTAGTCGACTTTCTTTTTGGCGAAATACCAAAAGGCGACGGCGGTCAAAACCTCAAAGACGGTCGGCTTTTCGGCTAGTTTATCCGCCGCCAAGCGGACGGCCTTCACCCCGGCGGACAGATCAGGATTACTGATATCGCGGCCGTTGATCTTGAAGCGTTCGTTTAGTTTGACGAGATGAGGCGAAGTGTAGAGGCCGACCGAATAACCCGCCTCTTTCAGGATCGCAGCAATCATGGCGCAGGTCGAACCTTTGCCGTTGGTCCCGGTAACGTGAATGACCTTCAATTTTAGCTGGGGATCGCCCAACAATTTTAGCAGCTCGGTAATCCGCTCCAGGCCGAGATTGATCCCGAATTTTTCGAGGGAGGAGAGATAGCGGGCAACAGTTGAAGTCATCCCACCAGCAGCCTGTAGAGAAACTCGATGATCGTCATTAATATCGGCATGGCGAAGAGAATGATCCCGATCAGGATCAGGAAACTGTACTGCTGGAGCCGGACCATGACTTCGTACTGGTGCGGAGGCAGGAAGTATTCCAAAATATGCGAACCGTCGAGCGGCGGGACCGGAATCAAGTTAAAGACCCCGAGCGACAAGTTGATCCAAATGGTGTAGGAGACCAGATCAACCAGATAACTGTTCGGCAAGGGAACATTCTTGAAGATCACCGCCACAACCCAGGCGACGAAAAAGTTGGAGAGCGGTCCGGCCAGGCTGACGAACAGGCTCCCCTGCTTCGGGTTGCGGAAATTATAGGGATTGATCGGGACCGGCTTGGCCCAGCCGAAACGGACCAGGAGAAGCATCAAAAAACCGATCGGATCGAGATGGCTGATCGGGTTAAGGGTCAACCGGCCAGCTAAACGCGGCGTCGGGTCCCCTAATTTATCGGCGACGAAAGCGTGAGCGAACTCATGAATGGTAATCGTCACCAGCAGGATCGGCAGCGCGATAATAAAAAAACTTAAATCGAACATAATTTTCTCCTCTTTTTTTTAAGCCCGCGGGTGGGCCTGATTGTACATTTTCTTCAAACGTTCGCGGGAGACGGAAGTATAGATCTGGGTGGTCGCGATGTCCGAGTGGCCCAGCATCTCCTGGACGGAGCGGAGGTCGGCCCCTTTTTCCAACAGGTGGGTGGCAAAGGAATGGCGCAAAGTATGCGGCGAAGTCTTCTCGCGCAACCCCTGCTTTTTCACGTGTTTTTTAATGATCAGCCACAACCCTTGCCTGGTCAGGCGCTCGCCGTTTTTATCGAGCAGAAAAGCGGCCTTGTCCTTTTGCGGGAAATTGGGCCGCCCTTTTTCTAAATAATCTTTGATCGCTCTTATGGCCGCTTTGCCGACCGGGACGACCCGTTCCTTCGACCCTTTACCAAAACAGCGGATAAAGGAGACCTCCAGATTGATATCGTCCAGGTTAAGAGCCGTCAGCTCCGACGCCCGCATCCCGGTAGCGTAAAGGAGTTCCAGTATCGCCGAGTCGCGCAGGGCCCAGGGATCGTTCCCCCGCGGCGAAGTGATCAGCTTCACCGTATCGCCGATGCTCAAGGCTTTCGGCAGGCGCTTGGCTTTTTTCGGCAGCTTGAAATCGGAAGTCGGGTCGACCTCCACCGTCCCCTCGCCGACCAGATAATGATAAAAAGATTTGAGGGAAGCAAGTTTCCGCTCGATCGAGGTCCGCGAAAAGACCTTTTCGCTTAAATGCTGGAGATAGGCCTGGACCACTTCCCGCTCGATCTTGGGGAAACCTTCTCCGGCAAAAGCGGCAAATTGTTCGAGGTCAAGCCGATACGAGGCCACGGTATTAAGGGAGTAGCCCCGCTCCACCTGGATAAAGCTTAAGAAGTCCTGGGTAAATTCGTTCAAGCCAACTCTCCCCGGCTCGCCAGGTCGGCGATCATAATGCCAATGATCGTCTTGTTATCCTTGATCTCCCCCCGTTTGACCAGGTCGAGACAAGTTTCCAGGTCGACCAGATCGACTTCGATAAATTCGTCCTCTTCAGTATGAGGGTGAAGAAGGGTCATCTCCTCCGCCAGATAAAAGTGGATCATTTCCGTTGAATAACCGGGGGCGACAAAACCGGAGAAAACTTTTTTTACTTTCTTCGCCCGGTAGCCGGTCTCTTCTTCCAATTCCCGGACCGCCGCTTCCGCCGGCGGTTCCCCTTTGGCCAGCGTCCCAGCCGGAACTTCCAACAGAATGGAACCGGCCGCCCGCCGGTACTGGCGGACCAGGACCAGCTCCTGATCGTCGGTTACGGCAATGATCGCCACCGCTCCCGGATGTTCCACTACTTCACGGGTCGCTTCTTTGCCGGACGGCAACTTAACAGTGTCGACCCGAAGCTTAAGCAATCGGCCGTCAAAAGCCGGACGGGAAGAGAGGAGCTGTTCCTCTAAATTACTCATAGTTAAACTCCTTTATAACATTGAGAATAACTGTCGCCCCCCGGACCAGGTCGCGGACCGCGATCCGCTCTTTGGTCGTGTGGACATTGTCCGCCCCAACCCCCATGATTATTGACGGGATTCCCCAAGCGTTAAAAACATTCGCATCCGACCCGCCGCCGGTCCCAGTGATCTCCGGCCGCACGCCGGCCGCTTTCATCCCGTCGACCGCCGCTTCCATCAGCGGGCTCTCTTCACTGACGTTGAACGCTTCGTAGATCCGGGCAAACTTGATCTTACAGACGGCACCGTGTTTGCGGCATTCCGTCATCAAGGCTTTTTCCATTTGGGCGATCTGCTTCTTGACCTTGGCCAATTTGTGGCTCCTAGCTTCCCCCCTGATCTCGACTTCATCGGGAATAATATTGGTCGCCCGACCGCCCCGGATGATCCCGATATTGGCGGTCGTCTCATAGTCGATCCGCCCCAACTTCATCTTGACGATCGCGGCGCTGGCCGCCTTAATGGCGCTGATCCCTTCTTCCGGATGGATCCCGGCGTGGGCCGCCTGGCCGTAAACTCTGGCCACGATATTATATTGGTTAGGAGCAAAATGAACGATCTTCTCGATGTCGCCGCCGTCCAGGACCAGAGCGTAGTCGGCTTTCAGGGCCGCGCGCGGCAGAGCGGCCGCTCCGACCAGTCCGATCTCTTCCGCTACGGTAAAAAGGACCTGCAGCGGCGGATGAGGTAATTTTTTTTCTTTTAAAACCCGGAGGAGCTCCAGAATGACCGCAACCCCGGCTTTATTATCGGCGCCGAGGATCGTCGTCCCGTCAGAAGTGATGTAGCCCCCTTTTTCGAGCGGCTTGATCCCCTTGCCGGGAACGACCGTATCGACATGGGCGTTGAGCATCAACCGGGGCCCTTTACTTTTATAGGCGGGGATCAGGACGCTCAAACTGCCGACCTCCCCTTTATCCGGACGGCCGACAAAAGTGGAACGATAACCGAGCGCGGCCAGCTCTTTTTTCAAGTGGCGCATGATGACCGCTTCCTGGAGAGAGAGACTGTCGATCTTGACCAGTTGCTTGAAAGTTTTGACTAAACGCTGTTGATTGATCATTGGAAGTGTTCGAATCCTTTCGTTTTAGGCTCCTTTATTTTACCACGGTTATCGATCAGCTTAACTTGTTCGCCCAGGGGAACGATCTCCCCGACGATCGAGATCTGGTCGATCTTTTTTAGTTTTCTTTTTCCGGCCAGGTCCCGGACCTTATTTTTCGGCACCGTAAAAACCAGTTCATATTCTTCCCCGCCATAAAGGGCTTGGTCCAGGGTCGCCCCCGGCGCGATCGGGATTCTTTCTTCCCAAAGACGGGCGCCAACCTGGCTCGCTTTGGCCAGTTCCACGACTGACCGGACCAAACCGTCGGAGCTGTCGATCATGGCCGAAGCCAGCCGCTGTGCCGCAAGCGCGGCCGCCTCTTTCAGCCGGATGGGAGGCAAAACACTGGCCGAATAATGACGGGCGGCGGGGAGACCAAAAGTCCCGGTGACGCAGATCAGGTCGCCGACTTTGGCGGTGGAACGCAGCAGGAGGTTTTTCGGTGAGACCTCGCCGAGAAGAGTGATCGAGATCATCAGCGCTTTGGGCGAAGCGACAGTGTCGCCGCCGACGAGGTCGATCTTGAGCTTTTTAGCCAGCCGGTTCAGCCCCCGGTAAAAGGCATCGAGCTTTTCGACCGCCAACCCGGCGGGCAAGGCCAAAGTGATCACGGCGGCGGTTGGTGTCCCGCCCATCGCGGCAATATCGGAAACATTAGCGGCCAGCGCTTTATAACCGAGATCAACAAAAGAGGTGTTTTTGATGGTGAAGTGAACGTTTTCGACCAACGCGTCGGTCGTAATTAATAAATATTTTCCTTTATTTGACATTTGACATTTGTCATTTGTCATTTTCAGGACGGCCGCGTCATCGCCAATCCCGACAACCGCCTTCCCTTTTGAGAGGTGTTTTGTGAGATGGTCGATCAGGCCGAATTCCCCGAGCTGTAAGACCTTCATGCCGGAATTATAGCATGCTTACTTGGGCAAAAAAGACAACCGGCAAATGACAATTATAAATCTAAAGTTAAACCAGCATTAACTCCAAGCATTGTACCAGCCGAGCCAAACATGCTCGCTGAACCACCCAAGGCCAAGCCAAAAGAAGATCCTAAATGGATGTTCATATCAACGCTCGTTCCAACCCCAAGCCGATGCTGGACGTTAGATTCGTCACTTACAGCAGTCTTATCGCCAAGAGTAAAATGGGTAGTAGTAGAAAAGATACTCGCGACAGTCGGCCCAGCCCCTAAACGAAAGGAAAAAGGCGACTTGGCTGACGCCCCCACCGGAGTCCAACTAAGCATTAATGAATTCTCAACAACCGCGTCCCTGCTGGTTATATCGACACTCTCCTGGTTATCAGCGCTAATTTTGTTGCTGCCAGGGGCAAAAACGACCCCTACTCGGTAACCAGCTCCAATACCTGAAGGAAAAGTCAAATGAAATTCGCCAAAGCCGCCAAATTCGGGAGTTGAAGCAACCGTTTCTTTTACATCACTAGTTTTACCCTTAATAACCACGGTATCATTTCCATAAGGGTTCGTAAGTGAGTCGGCTGGCTGCCTAACAATGCCGCCAAGCGTCAATGAATATCTCGGGCTCGAGGGCGCTCCTTCAACTGGTCCTGCCATTTTTCTCCTCCATCATAGTGGATTTACGCGACAATATCTTATCGCTTTGTCGGGGTGTTTTCTTGCGCGACAAATAGATGAAGGTGTTTTATCTTACTGTCAGGACCACGGCCGAATCGAGGAAATACATTCCCGGCACGCCAAACATCGAAACCCCCTGGGAATTGACGTTCCAAAAGGAATAATCCGCAATCTTCATGACCCCGGGCACTTCGTTTGTCATTTCAGTAAGACTATCGGGCCCGACGACCGCGACCCCTTCCGCCTTGGTCCCGACATCAACGGCCAACATCGGCCGGTCGGTTTTGAGCTGAAAGTTTGGCGTCAGTCGGGTGTGCGGCCGGAGATCATCCGGCCAAAGAGGGAAAAAGCCGGAACTGCTGACCGCTTCAGTCGCGAAAGAATGATCGGACCAGTAGATCATCCCACCCGGACGGACCACTCTCGCCATTTCGCGCAGGTGGGTCAGCGCTATTTTCCTGGCTAAGCCGTTAACGACTCGATCGAAGAGCCGGCCCCGCGACAAGCACTGGCCGCCATTTTCAGTTTCCGCCGTGTAAAAGTCATAGACAAAGTCCCGGCCGAATTTTTCCACCTGCAAGTCGAACGCCCGGTTATAAGCGACGGAGACAAACTGCGAAGTCGTACTGATGGAAACCGCCAGGTCAAAACTATTATTATTAAAAGGAAGTTCACCGGACGGCTCCAGAGTTTCAAGTCCGCTGATCAATTTCTCGAACAGTTTTTCCGATAAGGAGTAATGGCCGGAGATCGTTCTGGCGGTCAGGTCGATTTGCCGATTGGCATAGAGCGACGCGTCAAGCTGTAAGGTCGCCAAGCGTCGGCGCAATTCTCTCGGCTGGCTCCGCTTGGCGTTGTTCATCGCCTCCAGGTTGAGATCCAAACCGTAAACCGCCCCCTGCTCCAGCATAGTCGCTAAAGGAAAATCGTCAAATTGGTTCGGCCCAAAAACTACGGTTGCCGGCGGCCTTTGAGACGCCGACCGGTCGTTATAAGTGGCCAAAACCTCCCGCTGAAAAAAAATGTTCGCCCTCTGGTGCACTTCACTGCGCGGGGAAAGTTGTCCTGCCTCCGCCAACCGGGGATTGGGCCGGTGTAAATGGTATTCCGACGATCGACTAATCGCGGTCGTCACTGTTCGGGCTCCCCGCCGGTTAGGATGACGTCGATTATCGCCTGGCGGATCAGGGATTTCTCATCTCCAAGCCGGGGATCGTTGGAACGCGCGAACAGCCGGTTAAGCTGGAGCCCCCACCAGCTTGCCCGGTCCGCGCCGCTTACCGCGTTAGAATCAAAGGTCTGATTAAAGATCAATTCAAGATACCTTCTGATCTGGTCAAGATGCCCATTATCCAAAAATCTGGCCAGGACCAAAACAGAGTCCTCGTCCCTTTTAAAATACTGCAACAAGTTATAAAGCTCATCCGCCGGGAACCGGCCTAATCCGGCAGTTAATTGCCGCCATTGGAGCGCCGCTTTTTTCTCCATTTCAGCCGCTTGCTTCTCCCCCGCTCTGCCGCCAAAGTTTCGTTTAACAACGATCAACTGTTCGTAACGGAACGCGTTGCTAAGTCTGATCTGCCAGACCGCCAGACGACGTAATTCCAGGCTTTTTTCCGCACCGCCTCTTGGCACAAAGAATCGGCGATTGACCTCCCGCAAGATCGGTCGCTCCTTCGCGCCCAACCCCTGCTCCTGGATCATGATCCGGGCAACTTCCAGCTCGCCAGGCGCGTTGGCTTCAAACACGCTTTCCAATAATTGGGGGCCCCGCTGAACACCACCGGCAACCAGAAGCCCGGCTTGCAGCAACGGCCGCCCCCCCAGGGCGTAAAAAACCGCGCCGCCAAGATTCTCGCGCGACCGGTCGTTAATTTCCCAAAATAATTCTTTGACCAGAGGAAGGTCGTATTTAGCCAGTGTCCGTAAACGCCCGGCTATCGCCAGGCTCGCCTTACCAAAAACATCTTTCAATCCGCCTCGACCGGGAAAGATCTGAAGATAATCGAGCTGTCCGGCCGTCGGTAAGGCTCGAAAATTAGCCACCCATTCTTTTTCCCGCGCGCCGAATTTCTGCCAGAACTCGACCGCCTCTGACGCGACCTTCGGCCGGACCAAACGTGAAGTGGCGAGATAACCGGCGGGCAGAGCGTAGCCGACAAAACGGGTTAAAGAAGACTGGTCATTGCGCCCGGCCACATAAGAGTCTCCCTTATAAAGAGGAGTCAACCTGGGAAAATAGCGGACCGGCGCCACATGGCCTTTCGGCAAAGGAGTGACTGAACAGTTAACCCACGGAAATCGAATGATATTACTCATGTTATTCGCTATCGTTATCGAAAAGTAAAAGCAGAAATTTCAGAGGGATTGATTATTTGATCGATTATTTCTTCAACGCTTCGGTCGAGACCTTCATCGCGTCGCTTCGGCGGTCAACCATTTCCCGGGGGGTGATTCTTTTGTCTGACGGAACAAACGCTAATACAAAACGCTTGGCCTCTTCAAGCCAGGTCAATTTAGCTTCGGCAGAAAGGTGTCGAAACGGCTCGATCTTCTCCCACAGCCGACCAGGCTTACTGCTTGCTCTTTTCATTTATCTCCCTTAAAGCTTCAAGATCCTCAATGTCTTGCGGTCTGCCGGCCAATTCTTTTAATCTGATCATATCTTCAATTGCCGGCACCGGAATATTGATTTGTTTAGAGGTGAATATTTGTTTGTTTTTGTACGCTTTCTCGAAATCAATCGGGCTGTCGACAAAAAGATCGATCATTTCCAGTGGTTTATCCGGGTGAATAAAGGAAAAGACCCGCATGTTTTTTTCCTTTATCCAATGGCCCCTTTTTGCAGGATCGAGAAAATCTTTTGGATCGACAGGCAGCCTAGGTTTATAGCCCAATTCCTGCAGGGTCCCCATGAGTTTACTCAAATCATCGCTGGCAAAAGAAGGAATAATATCAAGATCAGCCGTAAACCGTAAAAAACCATGAAGGACGACGGCAAGACCGCCAACGACTAAGTAGCGGATATTTTTCTCATCCAACGCGCGAAAAACACTTTCGTAAAGCATATTGAATTATACAACAACCGGACCGGTTATTCTATTTTCCTCGCCTTTTCCGGATCGATCGCCTTGGCTTCCCCGCTATCTTATAATTCGTAAGATCTTCAACCCGGCCAGCGGACTAAGATCGCTTACTTGGGTA
>Ga0172379_10002611_pt1 | contig 31267 bp, 27 predicted proteins | sample GrowelOW334metaG_FD_119756 | JGI IMG/M metagenome (GOLD analysis project Ga0172379, IMG submission 119756) | Groundwater microbial communities from an aquifer near a municipal landfill in Southern Ontario, Canada - Groundwater well OW334 metaG | ecosystem: Environmental > Aquatic > Deep...
GGTGAGGGACGGAGGCTGGGAGATGAGGCGGGGACGGCAGGAGAACTTGGTTGTTGAAAAGTGTTGACCGCTATTCCAGTGCCAGCACCAACCATTAAACATCCTACCGCGGCAGGAATGGCTGCAATACCGCCGGTAAAAAATCCAGCTATCAATGCAGTCCCCAAACATACAGCCCCCGTCGCTCCTCCAACAATAGCCGGATTTACCTGTTGCTCTTGAGATTGGGTGGTGTTGGTTAAGTCAGTAGTTGGTTTGTCAGCACAAATGTCTGCCTTACCAAAACCACCCTCTTGACAATAACCACTTGCACAAAGATCGTCACGACCACCACAAGTCAAACCATTGTAGTATTTACCTTCATTGTTAGTTCTTGCGCCAGGAGTTGGGGGGTCGTTGGGTGATATTGGGGTGATTGGTTGGGCCGGGGTCGCAGGAGGATTTGGTTGATCTTTTTCATAACAATAGTAAGTGCTTCCGAAATGATCACAAGTCTCAAATTGAAGATCACATCTATCACAGTTTGAGCCTGCGGGTCGTTTGCCCATAGGATCATAGTCGTTTGCATGAGGATTGACCGGATTTTGGGCGGGAGCCGCGAGACATGACCAAGAACCATTATTTAGAGAGGGAGTGCCGGCGCTGCAGTGGTGGTAGGTGGCCTTGCCGGTAGAGTCACAGGTGACATAGGAGGATGGGTCACTTGAGTTAATACCCTCTATACAAAGTTGACAGATAAGTGGACTGTCTGGTGGTCCGGTCCTCTTAGCAATCCCACTTGCACATTCTGAAACATTGGTTACGGTGGATCCAACTGGTTGTTTGGAGGTAATAGGAGAACAACCCTGAGGTCCCCATTGGACTTTATCACCATCTTGAATGCGTTGATTACAAAGGGCTTCACCAGCTAAAGGAGTGGTGGGGGCGGCGGCGGCTTTAGTATTACATTGCTCGGTGGTGGGATCCCATTGTTTGTCTTTACCACAATCGGCTTGGCGCTTACTAGCATATTCAGTCCCACTTACCCAAGCCCCGTCATAACAGCGTTGATCACCGTTTTTATAACCGAGAGGAACAACGGTTGAGCCAAGATAACAATTGGCTTTTTTGACGGCAGGGTTATCGCCTGAGTATACCGTACCAGCTCCAGGGGGCATGATCACGGAGGTGGGATTTTTGAAACCTTGGTCGGAACAGGAAACACCCTGATTATCCCAATTACCATCGGATTTACATAGAAAACATTCTCTACCTTCACTTCCATTGGCGTTAGTGAAGCTGCGGCCGCTAGAGACATAGTAACCAGCTGGGATAGTAACCCCATTATCACCACTACAAGTTTTGCCTGATTCTGGGGAGGAAGGGATTGTTGAGGAAGAAACGGGGATTTTATCTGTATCAATGGTAGCTGTTTTTTTAATCCGAATTCGATTAGCTTCATTTACTTCACCTGCTGAAGTAATAATTGGATTGACGAGTTGTTCGATAGCATCATAAAGTTTGTCAGGATTTTTGCTTTTGTTGACGATTTTGACTTTTTTGCCGGTTTGAGTATCGGTGATGGTAGCTCCACTATTGTTCGCTGCCTGAGCTTGAGTTTGAGTCATTTGTAAACCATAACCTCCGTCTTCGGTTAAGAGAGCAATCGTGGCTGGTTGGAGAAGAAAATTACGCCAGACGAAGAAACTAACAACAAGAAGAAGGGCGAGAACACCTAAAATAGCTTGAGTGGAGAATGAATGGTGGGTTTTTTTCATAGAGAGTCAGAGGTAGTAATAGTATTAACGGTCATAGTCATAGAAGATCCGGGACGAATGGCTGGGGAGAGAGTACCTGTCACGATTACAGAGGAACCAACGAGGCTATCTAAGCCCTGAGCATCGAGAAGGATGGGACGACCATCGGGGAGAATGAGGAGGTAGTTGCCGGTTTCACCAACGGCCGTGTCTTTGCGGAGAGTGCCGGTGACAGTGGTATCGCCATATTGAACAGCGGCTTCGTCAATGAGAAAAATATTGGAGGGTTGAACGAGGGAGCGATAGTAACCATAACCCAAGACAACGATCAGGAGGAACAAAGGAATGAGGAAATAGGATAGAGGAAGATGGGATCTACGACGCAGTTTGGCCATAGAGTAAATCTGACACAAAAAAGCCCCTTTAACAAGGGGCTTTTATTGGTTGGTTACTATATGAGGCTACATCATGCCGCCCATGTCGGGAGCGGGAGAGGCTTTTTCTTTCTCCTTGATCTCGGTCACCAAGCACTCGGTGGTTAGGACCATGCTCGCAACACTAGCGGCATTTTGGAGGGCGTGGCGGGTAACTTTGACGGGGTCAAGTACTCCCATCGCCAACATATCGCCAAATTCGAGAGTCTCGGCGTTCCAGCCGTAACTAGCCGATTTGTTCTTGAGAACTTCGCGGACGACAAAACCATCGTCTTCGCCACTATTTTTGGCAAGCCAACGCAGGGGTTGACTCAGCACGTCTTTGACGATTTTGATCCCTACGGCTTCGTCGGGAGTATCGGAAGTGAGTTTGTCGAGGACGCTACCTGTACGTAGAAGAGCGACTCCCCCACCCGCAACAATTCCCTCTTCGATGGCGGCCTTGGTAGCACCAACGGCGTCTTTGACGCGCTCTTGGACTTCTTTGAGTTCAACTTCGCTGGCAGCACCCACCTTGATCACGGCGACTCCGCCGGTTAATTTGGCGAGACGCTCAGCGAGTTTTTCTTTGTCGAAATCACTAGTGGATTGATCGGCTTCGCGGCGAAGTTGATCGCAACGGGCGGTGAGAGATTTTTTGTCTCCAGCCCCTCCCACAATTTTGGTCTCGTCTTTGCTGGCTACCACCTTGTCGGCCCGACCCAAGTCTTCGATTTTGACACTGTCAAGTTTGCGACCTACATCACTACTAATAACAGTGGCGCCTGTTAAGATGGCAATGTCTTCGAGCATGGCTTTTCGACGGTCACCAAAGCCAGGAGCTTTGACAGCCAAGATATTAAAGGTGCCGCGCATTTTGTTGACCACGAGGGTGGCTAGGGCTTCACCTTCGACGTCGTCGGCGATAATCACCAGGTTTTTACTGACTTTGACAAAACTTTCGAGGAATGGCACCATCTCCTGGATGCTACTGACTTTTTGGTCGGTAACTAGGATGTAGGGATTGTCCATCTCGGCTTCCATATGATCGGGGTTGGTGACAAAGTAGGCGGAAACATAACCTTTGTCAAAAGCCATCCCATCTTTGTGCTCAATTTCGATCTCAAAGCCTTTGCTTTCCTCGACTTCGACGACACCGTCTTTGCCAACGAGATTGAGGGCTTCGGCAATTTTCTCGCCGATTTCAGCGGATTGGGCACTAATGGTAGCGACTTTGACCCAATCAGATTTTTTGACATCGGTTTTCATTTTTTTGAGTTCGGTAACAACGGCGGAGACAGCTTGGTCGATACCCTTTTTCATGAGCATGGGGTTACTGCCGGCTGTGACATTTTTCATACCAGCGGCAACGAGCTGTTGAGCCAGAAGGGTGGCGGTAGTAGTACCATCACCGGCGGCATCATTGGTTTTGCTGGCCGCTTCTTTGACTAATTGAGCCCCCATGTTTTCAAACGGATCCTCGAGTTCAATTTCTTTGGCAACACTGACCCCATCATGAATGATGTTGGGAGCGCCCCATTTTTTGTCGATGGCAACGTTACGGCCGCGGGGCCCTAGGGTAGTGACCACGGCGCTAGCGAGCTTATTGACACCGGAAAGTAGTTTTTGGCGAGCGTCGTCGCCGTAGATAATTTGTTTAGCGGTCATAGAGTCTCCTTATTTAATAACTGCGAGTATATCTTCGAATTGGAGGAATTGGTATTCAATTCCGCCCATTTTGACGTCATTGCCGCCCCATTTTTTGTAGACAACTTTGTCGCTGACTTTGACGGGAGAAGAGATTTCTTTTCCCTCTTTGTAGATGGGCTTGCCTACGGCAATGACGGTACCCGCCTGAGGTTTTTCGTCATGATTATCGGGGAGATAGATCCCTCCGGCGGTTTGAGTAGTTTTTTCGGTCGGGGCGACGAGAACGTAACCGGGCATGGGAGTAAGCTTATGGGGATCGAGATTCATATGATGACCTCCTAATTTAATTGAATATTATCACTCTAATGGTGCGAGTGCTATATTAGCAAAGGAGAGGGCAACTCGTCAATAGATCAAACACGACAAATGCTACAATAACGGCTATGGAAAAAACGATGCTGGCGGTAGTCAAGGAAAAGGCAGAGCCGGGAGTAAGCATCAAACAGATACCCATCCCCTCCCCTAGCCCTGGAGAACTACTCATTAAGGTTAAGGCGGCATCAATTTGCGGAACGGATATTGGGATCTATGACTGGACCCCCTGGGCGGCAGATCATATTACACCGCCGATCGTAATTGGACATGAGGTGTTGGGGGAAGTAATTAAGATTAACGGGGACAGTCCAAAAGTGGCCGTGGGAGATTTGATTTCTTCGGAAACACATATATTTTGCGATGAGTGTTATCAGTGCAAGAATAATCGCCGACATATCTGCGAAAAGATGGAGTTGTTTGGAATCGGGAGAAACGGCGGATTTGCCGAGTACGCGACGGTACCAATTCGGACGAGCTGGAAAAATGATCCTTTGATTCCGATTGATTGGATGAGTGTACAAGAACCGTTTGGCAATGCGGTACACGCGGTGACGAAGGCCAGTGTGACTGGCAAGCGGGTGGTAATTTTTGGGATGGGGCCAACGGGACTAGCGGCCGCGGCGGTAGCTAAGGCTAAAGGAGCGGAGGAGGTCGTTGGTGTTGATCCGGTCGAGTATCGCCGAAAACTAGGAGAAAAAATGGGATGTGACAAAGTGTATGAGAGCTTGCCAGCTGAGTATGACAATGCTTGTGAGATTGTGATTGATATGAGCGGGTTTCCTCCAGCGATAGCTAGAGCATTTGACGTAGCACGAATTGGGGGAACTTTGATGGCATTCGGAATTCCCAAAACAAAAATTGAGGTGGACTGGGGGAAATACTTGATCAATAAAGAATTAACAATCTTGTCGGTATTCGGACGACATATCTGGGAGACATGGGAACAAACGACGGAGCTACTAAAATCGGGAAAAATAAACCTTGACCCAATTATCACCCACCGCTTCCCACTTTCTGGGTTTGAGGAGGCGATGAAAGTAATGAAGTCGGGACAAAGCGGGAAAATCGTTTTAACACCATAAAGGAGAACATATGCGACCATGGGAAGATCCAAATTTGATAGTTCCAGAGAAAAAGGTAGTTGAGAGCGCCCAGGGAGCGTGGATTATCGTTAACGGGAAGAGAGTATTAAATCTGTGCTCGAATAATTACTTGGGACTGGCGGGAGATCCAAAAATTGGACAGGCAGCAATTGGGGCGATTAAAAAATACGGAGTGGGGCCGGGAGCGGTACGAGCCTTGTCGGGGAACAGTATCCTGCACGAAGAGTTGGAAACTAGATTCGCAAAATTTAAGCACACAGAGGCGGCACTGGTAGTCCAAGGCGGGTATATCGCTAATTTGGTGGCAATCCAGACTTTGATGGGCAAAGAAGACATTGTCATTTCGGATGAACTGAATCATGCCTCAATTATTGATGCAATCCGGCTGGCTGGGATCAAGAATAAATTTATTTATAAACATAACGAGATGGCAGATTTGGAAGCCAAGTTGAAAGAAGTGGGGGTAACGGATAAACAAGTAATGATTGTGACGGACGGGGTGTTTTCGATGGATGGAGATATTGCGCGGCTCCCCCAAATTGTGGAACTAGCGAAAAAATATAACGCGATTACGGTTGTCGATGATGCCCACGGAGAGGGAGTGCTCGGGAATGGACGAGGAATTGTCGAACACTTTGGACTACATGGACAGGTTGACGTGGAGGTTGGAACACTTTCGAAGGCGTTTGGAGTAGTCGGGGGAGTGATTGCCGGGAAAAAGCAAGTGATTGATTATTTGCGAACCAAAGCAAGGCAGTTTTTGTTCTCAACGGGAATTTCGATACCGGATGCGGCGGCCTTGATCGCGGGAGTGACATTACTTGAAGAATCAGATGAATTAGTAAAAAAATTATGGGAAAACGGAGATTATCTAAAAAGTGAGTTTAAAAAGGCGGGATTTGATACGGGAGTGTCAGAAACACCGATTACCCCCGTTATGATCGGAGAAGAAACGAAAGCCATTGAGTTTTCGCGAGAACTTTTTGCGGAAAACGTATTTGCGACTCCCATCAAATTCCCGATGGTGGCATTGGGGAAGGCCAGAATCCGGGTGATGCCGTCGGCGGCCCACAGCAAAGAAGATTTGGATACGGGAATTGCCGCGTTTACTGCGGTCGGAAAAAAATTGAAAGTGATCTAACTAACAGAGACTTCGGAGAGCAAGACACCTTCGCAGATTAGGCCGCGGTTTTTGAATTCGGCGTTTAGTTCTTCTTTGAGCTGAGATTCGAGGACGGCACGAGAGTTTTTGACATCGAGAGAATTCACTTGAGTAAAGATGGCGGAAATTTTACTCCGGCTAAAGGGGCGGACGACTTTGCTGACAAAATGTTCGCCAATATTCTCCCAGAGCTCGGGAGAGTTGGCTTTGTCAATTTTGAAAAGAATACTGCCTTCAACCTGGACTTCTTTACCGTCTTTGGTACTGGTTTTGATGGGCTCATCCCCCAGCATTTCTCTATTCCCGAGATCAAAGCCCTTGTGGATAGTGTATTCGAGAACTTGGGCATTAAAGAGTTTGGCGATCTGCCAAAAAGGAATTTTGAGATGAAGACCGGGGCCATAAACGTGTTTGAGGACGCCGCGGCCGCGGTCGTAGACACAGGCGACATGACCAGGGGGAACGGAGATGAAAAATCCCCCCACTACTTCGTCAGCCAAGAAAGAAACAACCAGGTTGTCGAACATACAGTTGTTATTCTAACACTTTTTGGATGAATCAAGGGGATAAAGGGGGTTGAGTGGGAGCGGGGGGAGGAACAGTTTCGGCAGTGGGAGAAGGAGGAATAACTGGGGTGGAATCGGGGGGCGGCTTGGGGGTAAAACGATCAAAAAGCTTTTTGCCCCAGTCTTGAATAATCCGAAAGGTGAGATAGATGGCGGAGAAGGCTAGGCTGGCAATAATAAAGAGTTTTTTGCCGGCGGGGAGAAAGATAAAAATGAGGTAAGAGCCAAGAGGAAGAACAAGTTGGAGAAGGGCTTTGTTTTTGCGGGAAACAGGTAAAGGAGAGCGAAGAGCGGAGAGAACCTCGACAAGAAAAATCATCAGGGATTGGACGAGGTTAAGCGTGCTATTGGTGTGACTGAGATCATATTTATTGAGAAACATCAGATTAATGTGCTCGGGGCGGGGCATAAAATCATAGAGAAGATAGTAATCGGCACCTTCTAAACCGGTAGTAAAAATGCGATAAAGCATGAGGATGATCGAAACTTGAATAATCATGTTAACGGTAGTGGCGATAACGGTTCTAGCGTTGCCGCGCATGGTTTGTTTGATCTCGGCACGAAGGCGGATGGGTTCATGAGCATAAATGCGCTTGAGTTCGGCGACATGATTAACAATTTTGGTTTTTTCGTCTTCGCTGCGTTCTCCGGCGAGCGTAAGTGGGAAGGTAAGAACGCGAATCACGAGGGAAAAAATAATGACCGCGATACCCATGTCGGCTAGTTCGGGGGAAAGGCCGGAGAGAAGGGAGTAGAGACCGACCAGAACATTAAAAAAGGGAGCGTAGATGTAGGTTTCAAACATAATTAGATTATAGACGAAAGATGTTAGATTTTAGTATTTTGGATAATTTGGGTGGTAGAGATGGCGGGGTTGAAGTCGTGAACGACGACTAAATGTCCGCCATATTTTTCGGCAAGGAAAGTTTTACTTTTGAGATGAAGAGAGTGGGAGCTAATGGCATAGAGATCAGGGCGGATAGCAGACATCAGCGAGTCGAAGGCGGCAAAGTTATTAAAGTTGGCATCGAGGGCGAGCACATAGTCAACGTGGGGAGAAACTTTCTGACAGCGAACTAATTGGGATTTGACAGGACGACCCTCCCCTTTTAGAGCGCGGGCTCGTTCATCACTTTCAACGGCAACGATTAAGATATCGCCAACAACTTTGGCTTTGGTAAGAAAATTAATGTGTTCCTGATGAAGAAGATCAAAAAAACCTGTAGCCAGAACGATCTTTTTTCCTTGGGCGTGAAGCTTTGCACAAACAGGAGCAATGGTGGTAATAGTATAAATCATGAAGCTATTTTAGCAGGGAAAGTTGGGGGAGAATGGTTTGGCTAGGATCGCGGGGATGAAAAAAGGCGGAATCGATCGTAATATATTCACGGGTGATTTTGCCACGCATGTAGGCAAGCTGGAGGTGATAAGCCAGGGATTCAATTAAATTAATAGTGGGTGATGGATGATTAGTGAGCGAAGTGAGAGGAGGAAGAGAATAGTTGGGGAGATATTGCTTGATCCAGGAATTGGTAGCTAAAAGACTAGAGTGAGTATTATGAGGGTCATAAAGAGGAAGGGCTTGAATGAGTTCGTAGGCGGTGTAGAGATTTTGTTTAACGGGGGGCAAGAGATAACTCGTGGGGGTCAAGTAAAGATTGAGGCAAAGTTTGCCAGAATTAGATCGAGAATGAGGGGTGCGGCGAAGACCCAGGAAAGAGGTAAAGAGAGTAAGAAAGAGACGAGTGGTCCAGAGCCGACCAGGAGCGGTAACGATCAAAAAATCAATGTCGGAATCACCATTGGTGTTACCAAGGGCCAGCGAACCAGTTAAATAAATAGCTAAAACTCCAGGAATAAAAGAGAGGAGTCGGCTGAGCTTGTCAGCGCGAGCATACAAAGGGAGAGAGAGACGGGTACGACGGAGGCGGCGAGAGACAAGGCGAGAGTGGTGGGGGAGAAAATAGTAATCACCAATTTGACCAATCAATTTTCGTTCAAGCAACGAGTGGAGAGTGCGAGTGAGAGCTTGAGGTGAGAGAGAAATACCCAGGAGACGAGAGTAAAGTTCGGCAAAAGTGAGAGGAAAGCCGAAGTAATCGGAATAGGTGAGAGTAGCCAAAATGGCTGACTGGGGGGTCATTTGGCCTCGGGGAATTTGGCTAGCACTTGGGTGACGCCGGCTTCGAGAGTTTTGGTGATCGAATTAATGGAAGAGCCATTGTTAATGGCGTTAACGGCATCCTCATAATATTTGATCAGTTGGTCATTAATCCCCTCGTCCTGGGTGCGACTAGTCAAATACCACGATTGATAGTTGGGAGCTTGACTAATGTAGGGACTAACGAGAGGATCATCCATCAAAAGAGTGGCCATGCTAATCAAGGGATAGGGCTCGCCGATAGTGTGGATCAGACTTGCGGCGGCGTACATTTTTTGAAGGACTTCGGGAGTGCTTAAGTATTGGATAAATTCCCAGGCAGCGGCACTATTGGCACTACTGGCCGGGACAGCTTCCATCCAGTAGGAACCCCAGGCGACTTGAGTGGCGGGGAGAGAGGGAGCGGGAGCTACCCCAAATTTGAGATCGGGGTTGATGGCTTTGATCTCAGCAATCTGCCAAGAGGGAGCCAAAATCATGGCTACGGTGCCGGTCGCAAAGGCATAAACTGAGTTGGGTTGGCTGGCATCCCAAGATTTGTCGATGGTACTAAAGAAAGTATAAAAAGTAAGGGCGTCTTGGACAGCTTTGCTGGCAGGGGCGGCAGGAGTTCCGGCGCTTTGCAGAGTCAAGAGCCCCAAGATGTCGGACCAGTGTTCGACATTACCGGTAGTGCCCATGGCGGCACCCGCGCGTTCGATGATTTTGGTTTCGGGATTGGTCACGGTCAAGCTAACAGCCAATTTGCGAAAGGCGTCCCAATCGGTCGGAGGAGTAGCACCAAGTTCAGTTAGCATCTGTTGGTTATAGAGCAAGGCTAAGCCATCAATGCCGAGCGGGAGAGCATAAATTTTCCCCCCAACAACAGCGTTTTGGGTGACAACGGGATAATAATCATCGAGAGTACTCAGGGGAAGGGTTGAAGGAGCGGGAGTGAGGGAAGAGCGTAACATGGGCAACCAAGTATTGTGAATACGGGCAATATCAGGCGCTGTATCGATAGCGGCACCATCGGTACTACGGCGAGTGATGGCAGAAGTAAGGCGGGAACGGTAGTTTTTGGGGCTTTGCATGGTGTAGTTGATTTTGATGTTGGGATGAGTTGCTTCGTAGCTGGCGATAACTTCCTGCATGACAGAGGCTGGTTCCCAAAGTCCCCAGTAGGTAAGGGTGATAGGACCAGAACTTTTTTTGAATTTGGGAAGAACGACGAAGAATAATAAGACTAAAAGCAAAATGGCCCCGCCAAGAAGTACTAGGGGGACTAAATTGCGAAAAGGACTACCCTGGATGGGAAGACTCGGGGAAGGAGGAGGGGGTGGAGCTACGGCGGGTGAAGGAGGAGCCTGATAGACTGGGACAGGGGGAGGATTGGCGGGAGAAGAGGAGGGGGCAGGAGCAACCGGTTGGGCGGAGTAGACTTTGGTGGGATCAGGAAACTTGGGCATAAGAATGATGGATAGTTTATAGTGAAGTAATTGCAAGTAATATGATATCAGAATGAAGAAGAAGCGAAAACCAGAAAAGCTGGGGGTTGTTCGGGTAGGAAGTTTTTTTGTGCTGGGGGTGGTTTCGGGGGTGATGGGACTTATATGTGTGGCGCGGCTAACTTGGCATTCCAAGTTTTATCCAGGGGTAACGGTAGCAGGGGTAGAGATTGCAGGCATGAATAGAGAACAGGCCAAACTTAAGTTGACAGAAATAACACAAAATTATCAAACGAAGTTAACGTTTAATGGGAGTAGTTGGGAAACACCAAAAGAAGCCGTGAAATTCGAGATTGAAGCCAGTTTGAATGAGGCTTATCGTTATGGGAGAAGATTCCAAATCGGGGATTATTTGTTACTTTTGATTAACAAGAAAACAAATTTCCCGCTGGTTATGGCCGAGGGAAAGACAGAGAGTAGGGAAAAATATGTTTTTCAGATAGCGGAAGCGATCGAAATTCCCCCGATTGAACCAACAATTGAAATGGTGGAGAATAAGATCAGAGTAATTAATGGAAGTGACGGAATAGTCTTGGATGAAGTCGAGTTGGAGAGAAGAATTCGAGAAAGATATTCCCAATTAGGGACGGAGGTAATAGGGATACCGACTAAAATAGCCGAAAGACAACTTTCAACGGAAAAATTGGATCAATTGAAAGCACGAGCTGAGATATTGGTAAAGAAGAAATTACAGTTAACCTTGGATGATGAAAGAATTCAACTAGAGGGGGCGGAGTTGATCCATTTTTTGGCCACTACTGGAAGCGGCGAGGAGATCGACCGAAAGGTCATTGGGGAGTATGTCTTGGGATTGGGAGATAGTTTGAATCGAGTCCCACAAGACGCCAAGTTTGAGTTTGTGGAAGGAAAAGTAAAGGAGTTTGCACCAGGAAAGGAGGGGGTGGAGGTTAAAACCCAAGAGACGAGCACAAGCGTCACAATAGCTGTCAAAAAATTGTTACTAGAGGAAAGTAAAGAAGAGATCGTTGAAATTGCAGTAGTTAGGACACCACCAAAAATAACAACTGATAAGGTAAATGAACTGGGGATCCGCGAACGAATCGGTCGTGGAGAAAGCTATTACGCTCACTCGATTGCTAACCGGATTTATAACGTGGGTTTGGCGAGCTCGCGGGCTAATTCGACGTTAATCCCTCCAGGTGAGGAGTTTAGTTTTAACCGAGCAGTCGGCGAAATCACGGGAGCGAGTGGGTATCGACAGGCATACGTAATTTCGGGAGGACGGACGGTACTGGACGATGGGGGGGGAGTGTGCCAAGTATCGACGACCATATTTAGAGCGGCTTTAAATTCGGGTTTGCCGATTATTGAACGGTGGGCACACGCATATCGAGTGGGGTATTATGAACAAAATAGTAAGCCGGGAATTGACGCGACAGTGTACTCGCCATCCAAAGATTTGCGCTTCCGCAATGATACCCCTGGACATATCCTGGTACAGCTAACCAATGATCCCAAGAAATTACACTTGGTGGTAGAAATATACGGAACGAGTGACGGAAGAGTTGCCACAATGACGGAACCGAAAGTGTGGGGAGTGTCCCCTCCCCCACCAGATGTTATCCAAGATGATCCAACTCTACCGGCCGGGACAATGCAACAGGTGGATTGGGCGGCCTGGGGAGCGAAAACCAGTTTTGAGTATAAGGTTATGCGGAATGGAGAACTATTGTATGAAAAAACATTTAACTCGAACTTTAAACCTTGGGCGAATGTATACCTAAAGGGGACGATGGGACAATAGGTCTGGTAGAATACGGTACATATGGCCATGGAGTCTAAATTTGAACACAATAAAGTAGAAGCCAAGATTTATTCAGAGTGGGAAAAGAGCGGGGCATTTGAACCCCGAGGAGAAAATCCCTATACGATTTTGATGCCGCCACCGAACGCAAACGCGAGTTTACATGCAGGACATGGAATGTACACCATTGACGATATTCTGGCGCGCTTTAGGCGGATGCAAGGATATGCGGTCAGATGGATCCCCGGACGTGATCACGCGGGATTTGAGACCCAGTTTGTCTACGAAAAAAATTTGGCCAAAGAAGGGAAATCACGCTTGGAATATGATCGGCAAACACTCTACCAGAATATCGCAAAGTTTGTGGAAGATAACTCGGGGTTGATATTTGAACAGTTCCGCCGTTTGGGCTTTTCGGCAGACTGGGAGAGAGCGGTGTTTACCTTGGATCCACAAGTAGTAGATATGGTGTATCAGACTTTTCGGCGAATGGTAAATGAGGAGTTGGTATACCGAAGTGATTATTTGGTTAATTACTGTCCACATTGCGGGACCAGTTTGGCTGAGCTGGAGATTAACCACGTTGAGCGAACTGACAAGTTGTATTACATCAAGTATGGACCTCTAACGGTAGCGACCGTACGGCCGGAGACAATGTTTGGTGACAGTGCTCTTTCGGTACACCCCAAGGACAAAAGATATACAAGTTACGTGGGAAGCGAAGTTTTACTCCCCTTAACTACGCGGAAAATTCCAGTGATTGCAGACTCGATGGTAGACATGAAGTTTGGGACCGGAGTAGTCAAGATTACGCCGGCGCATGATCCGAATGATTTTGAGGCGGGGAAACGGCACAAACTCCCCACGATCCGGGTGATTGACCAATTGGGAAGAATGACTTTGCCAAAGGATGTAATGATAAGTGAAATTAACGGAATGAAAGTAAAAGCGGCCAGAGAAAAAACAGTGGAAGAACTACAGAAAATTGGAGCAATCGAGAAAATTGATGAGCATTATCTCCATGCGGTCACCGTTTGTTACAAATGCGGCCGAGATATGGAGCCCATGACGGTACCGAACTGGTATATCAGGGTGGAAGGGTTGAAATCACCGGTCGTAACTGCCATTAAAAAGAAGAAAACTCGGTTTTACCCCCAGAAATTTGAGAAGCAGATACTTGAGTGGATGAAGATAATGCATGACTGGCCGATCAGCCGACAAGTAGTATGGGGAATTAGAATCCCAGCCTGGTATTCAACCACGGAAAATCTGGATTTGGGGGTGACGTTCCTAAACAAAGAAGGAAAGCCAGTGAGCGGGAAAATTGGGGAGTTGCTGAAAACATCTACTTTGACGGAAATAGAAGCGGGGTTACAGACCCTGTCGGCCCCCACCACGGCCAAATATGTAGTTTCTGAATCGAAGCCGGCGGGAGATTATTTACAAGAAACAGACACCTTTGATACTTGGTTTTCCTCTGGTCAGTGGCCACTAGTGACTTTGAAGGAAGACGAATATGCCACGCGTTACCCGACGGATGTGATGGCGACGATGGCAGACATCTTGCGGATGTGGGTCTCCCGAATGATGATGTTCGGACTATACGTCCGGGGAGAAGTGCCGTTTAAAAATGTATATTTGTGGAGCACGGTCACTGATGCCAAGGGACAAAAAATGAGTAAAAGTAAGGGAAACGTGATCAATCCGATTGATTTGGTCGATAAGTATGGGGCGGATGCCTTCCGAATGGCCCTACTGTTTGGGAATGGAGAAGGAGGGAAGGTCCCACTGGTCGAGGATAAGGTGAGAGCAATGAGGAACTTTGCGAATAAAATCTGGAATATGGCACGCTTTTATCTCTTGATGCAGGAAGGAATAAAAAGAGAGAAACAAGGGGTCAGTGAAAATCTTGAAGATAAAAAGATCCTGAAAGAGTTGGGTGAAGTTGAAAAGAAGATGACGTCACTCTTAGAGAAATACCGGTTTGCCGAAGCGGCGGATACGATTTACCATTTCTTGTGGCATACGGTGGCGGACGAATATATTGAGCAAGTGAAAAAGCGAGAAGATAAGGGGGTGGCGCTCAATGGACTACGCCAGGTACTAATCGATAGTCTTAAACTGCTACATCCCTTTATGCCGTTTGTGACCGAGGCAATTTGGCAAGAGATTAATCCTGGTGAGGGGATGCTGATAGTAGCGAAGTGGCCGGAGGTTAAGTAGGTTATACTCAAGAAATGAAAGAGAAAATAGGGTTTTGGCGGAGTTTGGAAAAATACGGGGGGAGGGTAGCGGGGAAAAATCCCCTACCCTGGCCATATTTAGGATTGGGCTTGGTTGCCCTGGTTTTGGTTTTGTCGAGAGTTGGCGGGAAAGACAGTACGGCAGGGGCAAAAAACAACTGGGAAATAATTGAGAAAGCGGCAAATGTGGGAGATTATCAAACAGCACAAGCGCTATTTGAGAAATATCAGATTTTCGAGGAAAAATCTCAGGTTCTGGGAGCGGAGACGGAGCTAGAAGCGCGGGTTTATCCCGAGAGACAAGTGGAAAAAAGAATTCAGGAACTAAAGGAAAAACTGCAAGATTACCCAGAATATCCAGATATATTGCTGGAAATAGCTAGGTTGTATCGGGCAATTGGCAACGAGGAGGCGGCGCAAGAATACTGGGAGCAGGCAAGAATACTAGACCCCAATAACCTTATTTTTCAGCCTTAGGTTCTTCTTTTTTATCTTCTGGCTTGGCGGCTTCACCTTCTGCGGATTTGGTTCCCTCACCTTCGGCGGGAGCAGCTTCACCTTCGGCGGGAGCTTCTTCGGCGACTACCGCGGGTTCTGGTTCTTTGGCGGGTTCTTGAATGACAACGATTTGTTCCTCATCCTCAAGGTCTAATTTAACTTTGGTTCGATCAAATTTGAGATCTTTGGCTAGGATGTGGGCACCGACCTCGGCTAGAGAGGTAACGTCCACTTCAATGACATCGGGGAGATCGGCCGGGAGTGCTTCGACTTCAACCTCATTTTTGAGCATAACCAGAATGTTGCCAGCGGCGATGGCGGGAGCTTCACCGATGGCCTTAAGGGGAACCATGGCGGTAGTCTTGACAGTCAAGTCAACTTCGTGGAAATCCACGTGTAAAAGCGCGTTGGTCACGGGATTTTGAGAGTAGCCAGAAATAAGCACGGGGTGAGCGGCTTTGTCGCCTTCGACGGTAAGATTGATTAGTGCGGTTTCACCGGCTTTTTTGAGAGTTTCAACTAGGGGTTTGGCGGCGACTTGAATGCTCTGAGAGGTGATTTTCTTGCCGAAAATATTGGCGGGAATAATCCCATCACGGCGAAGGGCTTTGACTTTGCGACCAGTGGCAGTACGTTTTTGAGCGGTAAGAGCGTAGTTGGACATAAATCTCCCTAAGTAACTATATGACTATAACGAGTGAATTATAACAGATCTGGTTAAAATTTGATGCTGAGCCGATGATCGGAGTCGTTGAAAAGATTAAATTGAAGTTGTTGGGCCTCGTTACTGGCGGGAGCGGGAGAGAGAGTGGTTGGCTTGAGATAGAGAGGATAGTTGAGGGTAACAGCAAGGGGTTCGGTAACGGGAGTACCCGCCTGCTTTTGCCAGTACCAGGTATAAAGAGAGTTTGACTCGGGGTGGCCGGGAGTAGTATAGGTAGCAGTGAAGGTGAGACTAGAATTAACGGGAATTGCGGCCAAAAGACCCAGGACGAGCTTGCCGTGTTCTTGGGTAACAGTATAATCTTTGCTGGTGTAGGTTTTGTCACCCAGGGTGACAGTATAAATCTGGGCACCTTTCGGCAAATAGAGCCGAAGATAGTTTTTGTAGATGCCGGCCGGCCAGGCAGTTGAAGTGGCGGTGTTTTGGTAGACGGCACGGAAAGTGTGGTTGATTGTTTGGTCCTTGGTAATTTCGATATCGAGGAAGAGCTGCCGAGAGAGGTAATAATTGCTTTTGTTGACTCCAAAGTTACTATCTACCAAAAAAGCGTAATCACTGACACAGGAAACATCTGATGGGCAGGAAGCAGGTTGGATAGCGCCATTCCAATTGAGAGTTTGCCAGACTCGGTCGAGCTCGGGCAAAGAGAGGGAAAGCTGAAGATTTTTGGATTCGAGGAGGATAGAGAGAGTACTTAGAAGTTGCAGAGAGTTAACACGAGCGGGTTCACGAAGAGCGGTAAAAATGGCATCCCCGACACTGCTTAAAAATTCTTTTTTGGCGGTGCTACCTGGGAAAAAATTGACTTCGGCGTGGTATTGGGCGCGTTCATAGACATTCCCCTCCCCGATTGTTTCTTGATAATCAGCAAGTTTGAGTGGCCCGGTTAATTGAAGGAGAGAGCGCATGGCATCAAGAGTTAAGCCAATAGTCCCGGCAACTTCTTGGTTGAGGGTTTTATTCAAAAACCACTCAGCACGCCGAGCACTAGTTGGGAAGTCGGGATCAAAGTTGCTGTCACGTAAATACCAGTTGGCTTCGCCGAGAATATTTTTGATGGGAAGAGGGGGTTCAACGTGACCCTTAAGTTGACCATCGGCCTGGTAAACATCGTAGATGGGAAAATCGTAGAGGCGTCCGTTTTCGAAAGAGAGGATGGCAAAACTGCCGATGAAACCACCGGTCGCACGAAGTTCCATGTTGTTTTGGAATAAAACCAGGTACTTGGCGCGTTTGCCGAGGGCAATCAGTTCGGGGAGGGAGGCTAGAGCTGCCTTGGTAGTTAGCAGGGCTTTTTTGGCCGTAAAAAGGCCGGATTTGAGAGATTGGTAGGACTCTTGACGAGAAGTTAGGAGGGGGGGTGGATCTGGAGGCAACATTCCATCAAGAAGAGCGAGTTGTTGATAGAGGGTTTCGGACTGGAGACGAGTGGAACTAATAAGAGCAGCTGGATCACCATTATCTGAACCTAAAATATAATTGGCGAGAGAGGTGGCGGAGTCGGTTAGAGTTGAGGCAGATTTGAGAACCGTTAAGGAGTGGGTGTAGGCAGAAGTTAGGATAAGGAGATCTTGGTAGGAGGAGATCTGGCTAAAAGGAGGCAAAAGGCCGAGGGTTACTAAGTTGGCTTCGAGATAAGTCGCAGAAGCAGAAACCAGGGGGGAAACAGTCAAGGAAGGCAAAGTACCGGAAGCAAAAGACGAGGAGATGGTGCGGAGATGAAGGCCTACCATAGTCAGGGTAAAAGCAAACGTACCAAGATATAGAGCCAAAGCGATAATAATGCCGCGGAGAATAATTTTGCGATGAGAAGGGAGGGAAAGGCGGCGGGCGCGAGGAATCAGAGAAGCGGCAACTGGAACAAATTCCAGATTGGAGAGAGTGGGACGAGGGGTTATTGGTTTGGGGAGAACCGGCGAAGGGGGGAGCGAGGCGGATGGTTGAGGGGGAATGGGGGGAGAGGAAGCGGGTTTAGCGTGAGTAAATTGTTTGACGTAAGAGGATAGAGCAGAAGAAATATCTGGCTCCAGAGCTAAGTTTAAAGTGGAATAGGTTTTGATAAGGCTAGGATAATCATGGGTCGGAAGAGAGAGATTTTTTTCGGCAAAAATTATCTTGGCGGGACGAGGGAGAAGAGGTAAGAGTGATTGGGCAAGTGAGAGAAGAGAGGTGGGAGAAGGGTTGGTCAAGATTAATTCGGAGGAGGGAAAGCGAGGAGCGAGCAAAGATTGACAAATAGCTTGGGCGAGTGAGGTTATCGTCAACAAACCATAATCAAGCAGTCCTCCTTCGGGAAGGGTAATACTCCCCTGCTCAAGTGCTTCTTGAAGAAAATCATCGAGGGTTGGGCAATTACCAGGTGAGAGATATTCACCTAAGACTAATTGACGGGGAGCTGAGGAAACAGCGTGATTTAGCGAAAGTGTTGTATAACTCCCCTCCCCTGGTAGCTGGGCAAAGAAGGAGGCAGAAGGAGGGGAAAAAATTAACAAATAATCTAAATCGTAAGTGGAAAGATAGGTTTTGAGTTCGGCAGAATTATGACCAGGATGGGGGGAGATAACTAGAGGAGAAAGAGAGTGCTGGGCGAGAATTTTGGCCACGGCGTCAACGAGGGGGGAAGGATGGGCAACCAGCAGACAACCAGAGGAACGAGTTTCGACAGAGTAAACAGGATTGGGCATACGGTAATTGTACATGGTACGAAGAGCACGGTACACCCACTGACTTTTCTATCCTATACTAAACCAGTGAGAATAATAGTTTGCGTATTTACTCTTTTTTAGTCGCTTTTGTTCTTGGGTTTTGGTGGTTAATTCTCCCCTATTTTATGTGTATACGTTTTTTCCACGTTTTTTGGTTCTGGCACTATCAATTTTACGCATCATCAATATCAAGAATATTTTGGACCTATAACTTTGAAGGAAAATGGTTACGACTGAGAATCGAGCACGGTGTTAAGCAGAGAATCGGCGAGGGCATTTTGGCTACGAGGGATGTGGTGAATAGACCAAGAGGATAATTGGCTAAGAAGTCCCCTCGCCTCTTGATATTTGGGGATAAGATCGGGATGTTTGACTTTGAAAAGGCCCTTAAGTTGGTTAACAATCAAAAGAGAATCCATTTGGATGGTGAGAGCGGAGGTGGGATAATGGGTGAGCACCCAGTGGAGACCAGCGAGCAGGCCAGCATATTCAGCCTGGTTGTTAGTTGCTAACCCAAGATAATTACCGCATTTTTCCAGAAGATTCCCCGCAGAGTCTTTGGCGACAAAACCATAGGCGGCGGGCCCGGGATTGCCACGGGAACCACCATCCGTCTGGAGAAGTAGTTGAGTCATCGAGAGAAGTATAACAGAGACAAGAGAATAAATAACTCAGTGAGGCCGGTAATTATGGCGGCGGCCAAAGGGCCAAAGAGGGGAATAAAGATAAGATTTAGAAAACCATTGAGAATGGCAGCGGCAAGGTAGATTTGGAGGACCTGTTTGTCGCGACGAAGAGCGATGAGCCCCCACATCAAGGGAGCAGTCACATAGAAAAGTGGGAGAGAAAGGGATAAGAGACGTAAAACGTGAGGGGCAAGAATAAGCCCAGGCTTTAGATAGCCGACAAAGGGGGCGGCAAGATAGAGAAAAATAGCAGCGCCGACACCCAGAACAACCATGCTTTTGGTAGTTTGGCTAATCAAAGCCGAGGATGATCCCTTGGTTTTGGCTTTGACTAAGAAAGGATAGACAGCATTCATTACGAAGACGGGAAGGACCAGGAAAACATCAAAGATTCGATAAGACAACCCGTATTCGCCGACCTCATAGGAAGAGCGAAAAACTCCGAGGATAATTGTGTCAATTTTGCTGGCGAGGACACTGGCAATTAGAATCAAGCCGAGAGTGAGAGAGCGATGGAGGAAAGGAAATATAGAAGTTAGACGCCAGCCTTTAGATGTTAGTGAGGGGAGAAGGAGAATAGAACAGATTGCCATGACAAGATAGCCAAAAGTATTGGCGAGAACCAAATGAGAGAGAGTGGGAGAGTATTTTAAGTAATAAAAGGTGAGAAGGGCACCAAAAAGAGAGCCCACAATCACCGAGAGAGCCGAGCGCCAGAGCAAAAGCCTGGCTTGAAAATAGGCATTGCCGGAGGTATAGACGCCTTGAAAAATAATGGCAAGTGAACCAAGCCAAAAAACCGATTTTACGGCCGGAGAGTAACCGCCGGGGAGAAAAGCAATAACGAGATTGAGAGAAATAATTGCCAAGAAAGAAAGAAAAAGGCGGGAAAGAAAGACGGTCTGGAGATGAGAGAGAAGTTCGGTTGGGGTCAAAGAGGAGCGAACGGCTTCGGCGTTGAGGCCAAAATCGATAATGGTAAAACCAACGGCAACGAGAACGAGAATTTTGGTGAGGTCGCCGTAGAGTTCGAGCCCGGCTAGGCGAATCGTAAAATAGGTGGTGAGCAGGGTGAGACCGGCACCAAAAAATTTGGTGAGAAGTTGGGCAGTAGTATTACTGGCGATGGTTCTGAACATAGAAGTAGTGTAGCGCAAGATAGAATAAAAGAATAAAGAGGCCCTGGGGAGAAGTAAGAAGATAGTGGTCAAGAAGAAGAAGAGGTAAAATAGGAAATAGATGATAGATGTTAGACGTTAGAAACGATAAAAGAGAAAAAACACCAACTACGCCGAACCAACTCAGGAAGAGAGTAAAGCTGTTGTGGTCGGGCTGAAGAAGACGAAGGGAGGGAGAGACAACGGGGTAAGTCGAGATACTAGCCTGGGCGCCAGTTCCAAAGAGAGGCCACCGCGTGAAAATCGTGAGGGAATTGGTTTGTAAAATGAGGCGTTCCGTGACGGAGAGGTCGAGGGGGCGAGTAAGAATAGGAGAGGTTAGAAGATAGACGAGAGACGAAAGGAGAACAATAAAATAGAAAACGCGGGAGCGAAGAGAACGAAGAAAATAAAAAGGGATGATGATGCCAAAGAGGGCGAGAGCGGAAGAGCGACTTTGGGTTAAGAACACCCCCAAAATTGTGAGGGAGCCGGAGATAACGAGGACAAAACGACGGGGGTTTAACCGGCGAAAAATCAGTAAAGAGATGACGAGCCAACCAGCGAAGATATTCGGGTGAGAAAAGGTGCCGTAGGCGCGAAGGACGACACGATCCATAAACACGGCTTGAGCGATGTTAGGAGAACCTACAGAGACCATTCGTTCGCCAAGGTAGTACAGCAGTCCTTGGAGCGAGTGACCGAGGGCGACTTGGATGAGCGCGAGAGCCAGTTGGGTAATGAGAGAGAGAAGAAGAATAGGGGCGAGACGGCGAATCAGGGGGAGGGAGAGCGAAAAGAGAAAAAGAAAATAGAGGGAAAAGTGGAGAGACCAGGAGAGGGTGGAAAGAGGATTGGTGGAAAAAAGCAGATTGACGAGAAGGAAGGGGAGGAGAGACTTTAGATACCAACCACTAGATTTGAGAGGGAGATGAGAAATTTTTTGAACTAACAGATAAAAAACAATGAGGAGGTCGAGGAAGTAGAGGGTGGGGGAGAGATAATCAACACGGATGCCATAGATCAAGGCTGAGTCCGGCCAAAAATGCAAACCCAGCTGGGTGGGAGCAAAGAAAAAAATCAGGTAGAGAAGCCAACGACTAAGACTTGGGAGCCAAGATGAGGCGGCGAGATTGACCTTCTCCTTCTGAGTATGTGGTGAGCGTGGCATGATCTTGATAAAGCAAGTGGATGGCGCGACGATCAGAGGCGGAGAGGGGAGGGAAGGCGCGGGGAGAAGTGCTCGCGGTAACTTCGGCTTCGATACGGGAAGCCATATCTTGAAGAACGGCAAGTCTTTCCTGACGATAACCGCCGACATCGACGGTCACGTTAAGATGGGTCGGTTGATCGTGATTAATCATCAGGGAAATTAGAAGTTGGAGAGAGTCGAGGGTGGTGGCAAAGCGGCCAATATAGCGACCGGTCTCGGTTTGGTCGACCAGAAGAGTGATGGTCAGAGAGTCGGACTCCGCGTCGATCTGAATTTGATCGGAAGTGAGGCCAAAATAGCTAAAAAATTGCTGAATAAGATCTTGATGGCTGTCCATGAGAGTCCTTATTTATTAATTAATTTACGAATCTTTTTAAGATAGACGAGTAAGCCACCAGGCCCGGAGACAATGAGTTGTTGGGTGAGTGAAAAAGCGGTAGTGATAACCCAATAAAGAGCCAATCCGGAGGGGAATTGAAGGGAGAAGATGACGGTCATGATGGGCATCATAAAAACCATTTGTTGTTGCATGGAGGTTGCCATCTCGGCAACATCTTGTTTCTGTTCTTTGGTACCGGGCCTTTTTTCGGGTTGGTTTTCAATGGCGGGAAGGAGGGCCATGGAAGTAACCAACTGGAGGAGGCCGGCCAAAACCGGAAGAATGTAGGTTGTGTCTTTGTTTTTGAGATCCCAAAGGAGGAAGGTAGAGTTGATATCTCCCATCCCGTTCCCGCCCAGGGTATGCATGAAAACTTGATAAAGAGCAATCAAAACCACAAATTGAGCAATAAAAGGGAGACAGCCGGCGGCGGGGTTGACGCCATGAGCTTTATAAAATTCGAGTTGTTTTTGTTGAAAAAGCTTGGGATTTGATCCATGTTTTTTCTTAAGGGCGTCAAGTTCGGGTTTTAAAGAAGCCATTTTTTTGGCGGATTTGAGCTGGGGGAGAGTAAAGGGGATAAGTACGCCGCGGACTAAAAGGGTCAACAAAATGATGGCAATCCCCAGGTTGTGACCGGTCACTTGGTAGAACCACAAGAGGGTTTGGAGAATGGGTTGGTAGATAAATTGTTGATACATACAAATATAATAACCAATAATCAATAAACAATAATCAATTTATTGTAGTGGGTCGTAACCACCCTGGCTCCATGGGTGACATTTTAGCAGTCTTTTCCCAGATAACCAAGCTCCCTTGAGTAAACCGTAACGACTTAGGGCTTCGCGAGCGTAGCGAGAACAAGTGGGGGTGTAGCGACAGCGGCCAGCGGAAAGCCCCAAATTAAGAGCGATCATTTTAGAGATTGCTAATAGCTTGGGTGAGTTCATTGATTAATTCCTTTTGCGTGGCGGGAGTTTTTGACAGCGGCAGGGGTTTATAGACAATGACACAGTCAAAATTTTTATCTTGGATCAGGGGCCAGAGAGTGTCATAGGTCAAGCGCTTGAGCCAGTTACGAGTTACCGCCTTGGGACTAAGTTTTTTGGGGACAACCACGCTCAAGCGCGTGGAGATCCCAGATTTTAGATAATAGACGATGGTGTGGGGAGTGAGAATTTTCTTGGCAACTGTACGAAAACGAACAAAGTCGGTGCGGAGGGGGAATTTAGAGAATTGAGGAATCATTTAGACGGTAAGTTTGGCGCGGCCACTTTCGCGGCGGCGTTTGAGAACGAGGCGCCCCTTGTGGGTGCTCATCCGTGAGCGGAAACCATGAACGCGGACGCGTTTTTTCTTTTTGGGTTGATAGGTGCGCTTCATAGAAGGAGATTTTAGCACGAGGAGAGGGGATTTGTCACGGTGGGAGATAGAAACGATATATTGTTGAATGTGGATAAAATGGGGATAATCGTATTAGATATGGAAATAAACACGATTTGGAAAGCAGTCTTGGCCGAGCTACAGCTGTCGGTATCGGGAACGTATTTTTCAACATTAATCAAGCCGTTGATTTTATTATCAATCGAGAAAACTGGGGAGAATAAACAGCGGGCAAGTATCCTTTGTCCCTCGACATACCATGAGCAGATGATGGTCCAGCGTTACGGAGGAATGATTGGTAGAGCGATAAAGAGGGTAACCGGGGGAGAAACGGAGTTGGCCTATGTGATTGGGAAAGATGCTAAAGCTGAGCCGGAGCAAGTTCTCCCGTTATTTAGGATAGAAAGAGAAATGCCAAAGGGGAGCGGAAAACATAATTTAAACCCTAGATTAACCTTCGAGACTTATGTGGTTGGGACGTCGAATAATTTTGCATATGCGGCGGCCCAAGGAGCAGCAAAATCGCCAGGGCTACGGTATAACCCACTGTTTATCTACGGAGGGGTAGGGCTGGGGAAAACTCATTTGATGCACGCGGTTGGGCATGCAATCTATTTAGACCACCCCGATTGGGACATTATGTATCTCTCGGCAGAAACGTTTGGGAGCGATTTGATTGCCAGTTTGCAAAACAAAAAGACGGCCCAGTTTAAGAAAAAATACCGAGCTCCAAACGTGCTTTTGGTAGATGATATTCAGTTTATTGCGGGGAAGGAATATATTCAGGAAGAGTTTTTCCATACCTTTAACGAACTATATATGTCTCAACGACAAGTTATTTTGACGTCTGACCGGCCTCCTCAGGAAATTGCCAAATTGGAAGAGCGGTTATCATCACGCTTTATGGGAGGATTAATGGTCGACGTACAGGCGCCGGATTTTGAAACGAGAGTGGCAATTTTGACAAAAAAGTGTGAGTTATTGGGGATCAGCGTGCCGCCGGAAACAATTGCCTTGATGGCAGAGAAGGCGGCCAGTAACATCCGAGAGCTGGAGGGGGCATTACAGGGGATTTTGGCAAGGGCGAGCCAACAGGGAGAGGAGATTTCGGGGGATTTGGTAAGAGAGTTTTTCGGGGCGGAGAATGAGCGACGAAACCAACGGATTAAGCCCAACGGGGTTATTGCCAAGACAGCCCAGTACTTTGATTTTAGGGTGGGAGAGCTAACGGGGGAGAGTAGAAAAGCCCCCCTGGCAGCCGCCAGACATGCGGCGATGTATCTACTATACGTGGATTTGGGAGTCCCATATGAGCAGGTGGGGAGATTATTTGGGGGGAGAGATCACACAACGGTGATGCACGCGGTAGAAAAAATCGCCAATCAATTAAAAACTGACCCCGCGATGGCTAAGACGATCGCGGATATTAAACACATCCTTTAGTTATCCACGAGAAAAGTGGAAAACTCAGGGGAAAAGGGAGGGAAAAAAGCGAAGAGATAGGGGGAAAAGTGGAGAAAAAGAAGTTATCCACCGAAAACAAAAGTTTTCCCCAGGGTTATACACAAAGTTATCAACGGGGGTAACCAGAGAGTTTTCCAGAAATCCACCGCCCCTACTAATAACACTACTTATATTTATTAAGTGTTAGCGATAGTACATAATAGAAAGTAAAGAAGAAAGGGAAATTATGAAGCTCGAGATTTTGCAAGAAGAGTTATTGGGAGGATTGACGACGGTTCTTAGGGCGGTTTCGGCGAGAGTCCAGTTGCCGGTATTGTCATATATCTTGATGGAAGCCGATAAGGGCGGGATTGGTTTGTCGGGGACAGATTTGGAGATTGGGATTAGGGTAAAAGTAATGGGGAAGGTAGAAGAGGGGTTTACCACAGCGGTGCCAGGAAAGATGCTGGCGGAGTTTTTGGGAACGCTACCCCCTGGCAAAGTAACGGTTGAGCTAAAAGAAAAAAGTTTAATAATTACGGCCGGTGGGTATGAAGCAAGCTTCCAGACTATGGATCCAACCGAGTTTCCTAAACTCCCAGAATTTGGGGGAAGGAAGGGAAAAATTAACAATCAAGCAATAGAAGAGGCGATTAATGGGGTGGTATTTGCGAGCGCCAAGGATTCACTCAGGCCGGTTTTGACGGGAGTACTAATGGAACTGGGAAAGAAACTTAAGTTAGTCGCAACAGACGGATTCCGTTTGGCAGTGGAGAACATAGAGATGGGGGAAGGAGGAGAGAGCGAAATCGCACTAGTTCCTTCAAGAGTTCTGGCGGAGTTGCCCCGAATGATGAAGGAGGAAGAAATCGAGATTGGGCTACTACCCGAAACTCACCAAATAATGTTTCGAGGGGGGAGCACTTTGTTAATCTCACAATTACTGGAAGGGAATTTCCCGGATTACCAAAAGATTTTGCCCAAGGAGTTTACAACCGAAGTCAAAGTAGGGAAAGAAGAATTGTTATCAGCGGTACGGATGACTCATATTTTTGCCAGAGAGAATTCCAACATGATGCGTTGGGAAGTGGGGGCGGCAAAAATTGTGATAACTTCGAGTTCACCGGAGAAGGGGGAGTGCCGAGTAGAGGTCCCAGCCAAAATTGAAGGAGGGGAAGTGGGAGTAGTGTTTAATGCCAAGTACGTGATGGATTACCTGGCAGGAATAGCGGGAGAGAATATCTGGATTGGATTGGGAGACAAACTCTCCCCAGGAATGTTTCGGGAAGAGGGGGACAAAAACGGATTGTATGTGGTGATGCCAATCAATGTTTAACAGGGGGCGGGGGAGTTGCCACCTGAACTTTGGTTAGTTCTTGGGGGTCGGTGGTAATCAACTGGTGTTCCTCGGGAGAGGCAACAACGCGCATAGCCACGTGGTTTTGACCGGCAAAAAAGAGGGCTTCCCCAATTTCGGCGGTTAAGAGAAAATGGCGCTCTCCTTGAGAAAGGAAAAAGACTTGGGCCAGTTTGTCGATAGCGCTGGTACTTTGTTTCATTAAAACCTGGAGACTAGCATTGTTGACAATAGCTTTGCCGTGATCGCTCCCCAGGAAATCTTCAACATCCTGAGTAATAGTGGTTAACCCTAAGAAATATTTACGGGCGCGTTTGGCAATTCCATAAAGGAAGGTGGCGGAGTCTTCGGACTTCATAAGGTACCAGGCTTCGTCTACTACCAAGAGACGCTTTTTGAGATCGCGCTTAATTTTGGTCCAGATGTAATCAAGAATGATAAAAATGGCGGTGGGGCGCATCTCGTCTTGGAGATTTTTGATCCCAAAAACGGTTAGTTGGCTACCAAGGTTGACGTTACTTTTTTGAGAGAAGATACCCTGGAAACTTCCTTTAACATATTTTTCGAGGCGATCGGCCAGGCCACGAGCCACGGCTTCTTCCATCCCAATCAGGGCTTTATAGAGATCTTCCATGAGGGGGGGTTCCTGGCTGTGGGTGGCGGGATCGCGGGTGATTCCTTTCATCTGGTAAGTCATAACAAGAGCGCGGTCAAGAAGAGCTTCTTCACTGGCGCTGACATCTCCCAACATAATTTTGAAAAGGGAGTGGAGAGAAATAATTTTCATGGCGAGCTCGTTTTCGTCGGGTTCTTTGGTCTGGGGAAGATCAAAGGGATTAAGGCGGGCTGGAGAGTTGAAACTAAAGTCGATGTAGGTGCCCTCAAGAGCGGTGGTAAGTTTCCGGTATTCGTCTTCGGGGTCGATGACAATCACTTCGGTTTCGAAAAGAAGTGAGCGAAGGATCTCGAGCTTGACAATGTAACTTTTGCCGGAGCCGGATTTGGCAAAGACAACCATGTTGGCGTTTTCGAGGGAGAAGCGATCGAAGACAACGAGACTATCATTGTGTTCGTTGATCCCATACATCAAACCTTCGTTGGCGGTTAATTCGGAGGAAGTGAAGGGGAAGGTGGTAGCTAAGCTGGTGGTATCCATGTTCCGGTTAATTTTGAGTTTGTCGAGACCTGTCGGGAGAGTAGTTTTGAAACCATCTTCGATTTGGAGGGTGGCAGTTTTGGCGACAATTAAGAGGGCCCCTAAAGTTGATTTAACATGATTGGTGACTTGATCAAGTACCTCTTTTTTATCGTCGCGAATGGTAATATACAGACCAAATTGGAAAAAACGTTCGGCCCCTTTGGCGAGCTGTTCCTGGAGACTGCGGGCGTCTTCTAATTTGACTTGAGTATCGATATTGACGATGCGACCGCGCTGGATATCGCCTTGGAGCTCGGCTTCCATTTCAGCGATTTTGCGACGGAGGTCTTCGATCACACCTTTGCCATCGACGGGATAAATGAACATGGAAACGGTCAAGCTGTGATTAAAATTGATAAGGGGGGAGAGCCAGTTGGCATTGACAAAGCGAGGATAACCAGCGACAAAGAGGGTGCGGTAGTAGGTATCGTTAATTTTGATATCGCTCCAGTCCACTTCAATGGCTTCGGGGGCAATAATGTCTTTGACATGGCTAGTAGCCTGGGAGAGGATGCGGACAGGAGCAGAGACGGGAGAGCTGGTCCCGGTAGGGTCGGCGTCCTTGGCACTGCTGTGTTTTTTGCCAACAAAAGGGAAGGGCAAGTTCATATGGGGTTAGTATAGCGTATTATTTGGCGATGTTGGGAGCGACAACCGGGGTTTCGTAGTCGGGGGTGGTGGTAAACTTTTGACCTTTGATAGTGGAGTTGTAAAAACTATGGAAAAGCTTCATAAGACTTTGGGAGTTGAGTTGGTGAGCGGTCAAACCAATACGAGAAAGTTGTTTGATAATGTGGTCCCGTTTGGGTTCGAGATCAATTTTGGCTTTTTGGAGAAGCTCTTCAGTGATTTCAACCTTACCAGATAAAGTCACTAATTGGTAACTGACAACTAAATAGAATTTTTTGTCGAGGACGTTTTGTTCGGTGATCGTGGTTTCGATAAATTCACGGTATTGTTGCATGCGAGTTTTGAGGAGTTCGGTTTTGAGCTGCTTTTCTTGGGCGGACAAAAGTTCGAGATAGCCGGAAATATCCTTTTTCTCGGATTTAATGACAATTTGAATGGGGAAACTAAGGGAGTTAAGAAGGCCAGCATAGGCGTAAATAATAGCGTCTTGTTCTTCTTCGGAGAGGAGGCCAAAGTTGATGGCGGAGGTTTCGATGAGCATGCTGCAAATACCTGTTTTGAGGATGACAAGATCATTTTGGATGGTCTCGATGTCAAGGTGATCTTGGGTAGTGGCGACAATGACAGAATCGGACATAGTTAGTTGTTAGTATAACGCATTAAGCCGTGGCACGAAGTTCGAAGGGTGGAATAATTTGGTCAGAAATAACAAGTTGTTGGGGGGAGAAAGTATGACTACCAGAATCGACTTCGACGGTATAGGTGCCGGGAGAAAGGGGGGTGGCGGTGGCAAATTGGCCGAGGGCGTTGGTTTTCATGGCACGCGCAGGGAGGCCGGTAGCATCAACAATCTGAACAATAGCTCCTTCGACGAGTTTGCCGGCTGGATCGGTAGTAACGCCAACAACGAGATTGGGCCTCTGGGGGCTTAAAGGAAGAGAGATGGGTTTGGGAGGAGTAGTGACCAGGTTGGCGGCGGGAGCGGGAGTGGGGCGGGCAAAGATGGGGGTTGGAGGAGGGGTAACGACGGGGGAAGGAGTGATAATGGGGGGAGACACAATGGGGGCAACGACGGGGACGGGCGAGGTCACATCTACGCCAGTGGCTACGGCGGGCGAGGGGAGAGTGAGTTTGCGGACAGTAACGGAAGGTTTTTCAAAGATGGGGGTGGTATGAGATGTGGGAGCCGGGGCGGGGAGCGCGGAAAAGAGCGAGTTAAGAGTGGTGAGGTGGGAAGTTTCTAGATCGGAGAGATCAGAAGCGGGAGCAACCGGAAGAGCAATAGGAGGAGCTTTGATAGTTTTGACGGCGGTGACGGTATTGGTAAGCGGGTGGGGAGAAAAAAGGAAAAGGGAAGGAATTCTCTCGGTTTTCTTCCAGATGAAACGAGTGGGAGCATAAATACTTTTAACAAAATTGATGAACCAAACGTCAAGGGGTCGATCTTCGATGGGGAAGAAGGCGAGAGCAATCCCCAAAAAGAGACCAAGCAGGGCGAGGGGGAGCTTGAAAACGATAAAAAGATTGCTAGCGTAGATAAGATATGCCAGAAGCATCCCACCCGCAAGTTCAAGAAACTGTTTGAGAGTCATGTCACCAACGAGGCGGAATTGGTATTGGGTGACATTTTGGGGGACGGGGTGTTGCTGCATGACTAGTGATCAGTAATAGATATTAATACTAAGTATAGCGCATGAGGAAAAACTACTCGACGATGTATTGATGAGTGGTGGGGTTAATACCTCGAGCTTTAACCCAGTCTTGAACTTGATTGGTGGCGGAATCTGGAGTGAGGGCAGATGACTTGAGGGTAATTTTGAGAGTAAGCGGAGCACTATAGACAACGCGGAATTGGGGGGTTTCATAAGGAGTTTTAGCAGCTAGCGGATAATCGCGATCAAGCTCGGAATTGAGACGGTCAAGAAGAGCTTGATCGGTTTGAGTAGACTGAGTAGTAAAACTGAATTGGTACGGGGATGAGTCAAGAATTGAGACAGAGAAAACATAAGTGGTTGTGGGAGTTAGCGGGGAAGTGGGGACAAAAGTGATAGTAGTAGGGGAGGTTAAAGTAGAACGGAGATCAATGAAGGGGGCGACGGAAAGGGTGATATCTGAGAGGGTAATATCACGATCAAAGTGAAGTTCGATGGTGGGAAGAAGCGGAACATCAACTGCTTTGTCGAGAGGCTTGGTTTTAGTGATGATGGGAGAGGGAGGAGTTAATTGAGAGAAAAATATAAGGAGAAGAGCAAATAAGCCTCCCAAAATCAGGAGGAGGACTTTTTGTCGGGGAGAGAATTGTTTTAACATAGATTCATTTTAGTTGGGTGTAAGACAACCCGCAACTTCTCCGGCAGGGATTCTAGTTTCGGCACTAACACAGCCGGCACAAACCTTATTAGCATCGATAGCACAAATGAGAGCTCCACAATCTTCTTGGCCAACTACAAAAATGTGGCCAGGAGCTCCATCACTACAAGTACCACTACTGGAGATAATACAAAGATTCCCAGATTTTGCCCCGGAGGTACCTTTGACATAGGTCCAACCAGAGGGGGCATTATTGATGTATCCGCAAGCATTGTTCCCGGCTAACGAACCACCGCCACAGGCGACGGAAGCTTGGGCAAAACCAACACATTGAAGATAGGTATATTTGGTAGCTGACTGTTCAATGATGGAAACAACATCGGGAGCAATACTTTTGGCGATGAGACAACCAATGCCAGTGGTAGCAAAATCGGAATCAGTGACTTCTTGACTATAACAATCTGTAAGGTACTCTACAAGACAAGAAGCACAATTGGCTATGGGGGAAGAACCAGACTGCCCACCTTGATCACACACGAGAGAAGAAAAGATTTGAGCAGCTTTGGAATCCAAATCGGGGATAGTTTTGATCGAGATTTGGTAGAGGAGGGCAGTGCCAGCCAGGAGTCCGCCGGCAAGGGCAAGAGCCAGGATAAAAAGGGGGGCGAGGGAAGTAAAAAGAGCGGCGAGGGCAGCTAAAGCTCCGCTTAAGAAGGCGGCGACTCCACCCAAAACGACGGCGGGGAGGGCGATTAGCCAAGAAGCGGCGGCACCAACGGCGATAGGCAGCCAGTTGAGAACCTTGTCGCGTAAGCCACCGGCATTGGTTATAAAATCGCGAAGTTTGTGGAAGAGGAATTTGCCCGCTTCCCAGAGAATTTGGGCACCAACGAGAATGAGACCAACCCCAGTTGCCGAAAGAC
>Ga0172379_10002612_pt1 | contig 31265 bp, 36 predicted proteins | sample GrowelOW334metaG_FD_119756 | JGI IMG/M metagenome (GOLD analysis project Ga0172379, IMG submission 119756) | Groundwater microbial communities from an aquifer near a municipal landfill in Southern Ontario, Canada - Groundwater well OW334 metaG | ecosystem: Environmental > Aquatic > Deep...
ATCAAGTACGTTCAAACTCTTTACGCGAAGAACAGGTCGATTCTGAGTAATGCCTAGGAGCTTCGCGTCATCCCCTTGGGGAAGTACAGCAGTGACTAAACTTTCAGTACGACGAAGCTTTCCACAGCTTGCTGACAACAAATCATGTAAAGAACCGTCTTGGTAATAATTGAGCAATTCACTGTATGGATTTACTGGAAAGAAATGAGAGATCACACAGAATGGGATGCCATCAGCAAGGCGCAATGTCTCAATCCAAAGCACGTGATCATCAGGAGCAAGCGATAAGTTGCGAGCAACACCCGCAGAAGCAGGTGCGACCATTTTCCGCACAACTTTGGTATCAGTAGAAATACCTATATCTGTCAGGGTTTGAGTGAAGCGAGTGTTTGTACCAACACGGTAATCAAGCAACTGGTCTGTAATGAAGATGCCAACACCATGCTGGCGCTCAAGCAGGCCGGCCGCAATTAGCTCTTCAACCGCTCTACGCAATGTATGGCGATTTACTCCGAAGCGAGCCGCCAACTCTCCTTCGGATGGCAACTTATCTCCAGCAGATCCCTGACGTACATAATCGCGCTCCAATACTTCAGCGATTTGTGCATACAGGGAGATACCGGTGTCGCGATCTATTGCGTAGAGACTCATGAGTACAGTTGTCTAGATATGTAATGACACGCACTATGAACACCTACTATTTCAACCAAGTGAATTGTTTGTTACAAATTAGTGAATTATTTATGTGAGCCCCTTCGTTGAAATCCTCTCCCCCCTATTTGTCTTCGTCGGCTAGGGATTAAAAAACTCCTCGGTATTCGGCTGAAGGTGAGACAGGTAGGTTCCCGCACAACTATGCAGATGCGGACAATCTTGAATGTAAGGAATCCGACTCTTCCCAGACTAATGCTTGCATCCGCCATTTCGGCAGTGCTCAATCTTCTCAAGGAGAGTCACAATGAAATTCAATCAAATCGCAAAAACTCTGCTTTCTTCTGGCGCATTAGCTGCCGTCATGAGCGGTGCCGCAATGGCAGCTCCTTGTGGTGCAGCTAATCCCTGTGCGGCACGATCCAAGATGTCGGCCTCTGCCAATCCCTGCGCTGGCAAGAATCCATGTGCAGGCAAGCATCCGTGTAAAGCTAAGCACAAACAACACAAGGCGAATCCGTGCGCAGCGAAGAACCCCTGTGCTGCTAAAAACCCATGTGCAGGCAAGAACCCATGCGCCGCCAAGACTCACTAAGCGAATCACCTGCAATGCCAACCATCCTCCCAACTACGGGGCGGGTGGTTGAGCCCGATCTTTCTGCTTTGCCGCTGTCACAGTTGCTGGTCATGCAGCAAGCGGGGCTGGAGATCCTCGATTGTTATCGCGTGCTCAAGAAAGCCGGGATGAATATCGTGGGTGAAGTTTTGCGCGACACATTGAGTCGCGGCGAGACGTTCTATGAATTCAATCACTACCCCGATGACGATGTGTATGACCGCGAAAGTCATGCGCAGTATTATTACCACGCGCATCGAGGCGAGATCGGCGAGCATGGGCACTTCCATTGCTTTCTGCGTCCAAAAGGAATGCCGCAAGAGGTGAAGCCGATTGAATATCCCGCCACCGACCCGTGGCCGCAAGGTGATGAAGCACTGTCGCACCTAATCGCCATCGCCATGGATGGCAATGGCTTCCCGACCGGTTTGTTCACCACCAATCGATGGGTGACCGCCGAGGCTTGGTATCCGGCGGAGCAAGTCATGCAGATGCTAGATCGCTTCATCATCGACCATGCGTTCCCATCGTGGCCAGTGAACCGTTGGATAACTGCGATGTTCGTACTGTTCCGCCCACACATCGAGATGCTGCTCAAACAGCGTGATGAAAGCGTGTGGCAATGGGCTGCCAATCATCCTGGCGAGGATGTGTTCGAAGACCGCAAACTAGATATCACCAGTCAGATGGCTGTTTCGGTGGAAGATACGCTTTGGCTGCTGAAGCTAGCGATTGCCCAGCGGCAAAGCTGAGCGTGACGGCTTGTCGGCCTTATGTGGAGCGATACATAAGGCCGATTATGTAGACCAGTTGATTATGTGGACTTGAAGCTCCGCCCCTGCCATAAGCCCTTGGCTGGTGCGGTGGATGTTAATGCAACGGTCTACATAATCCACAATCCACCAAGGTTAGGGAGTTGTAGTCGAGGTGTCACTCAGATGGTCGTCATCGCGGCACTGCCAGTCCCTGTGCGGTCTCACATTAAATCAACGACCGATTTTGCTTTGACAGGCAGTTGCCTAGCTCCAGAAATTATGTTGACTTCGAACAATCAATTTCTTCGGAGAAGTCGCTTGGTGCTTGGCTTCCGCGAAAATTCACTTTTGCCATACTCCATAATCAAGCAGTCTGCATAATCGGCCTGAAGAGACATTGGTGATTTTCTGAAAAGGTTGTCTGCCTCGGTTGGAGGAGTGTCCGCTTTCAGCACTGAAGCTGTCACTTCTAGGAAGTGTATAGAGGGCACCAGATCGTCGCTTGCGGCAGTCAAATACAATTGAAAATTCGATGCCCAAAATGGGATAGGCTAACCAGCTATAGCCTTACATTCCTTATAGCAAATTTCACATGATTCCTTGCAAGCCTTGCATTCCGGATGTTTCTCTGTCTTCTTGCATTCTTCTTCGCAGACTTTACACACATCCATACAAACTTTGGCGAGTTGCGGTAGATACTTGGATTCGGCAGCTGCCATTTGCTCCAAAGCAGTACACATCGCGATGACTTGGCTAGATGACTTGGCACAAGCCGCCATCGTCTTATCACCCTCACCCAACAATGTGATGCAGTGCTGTATGCAGATATTAGCTTTGAGCACGCAATCAGCCGCAGCAGCAATCAATTTCTCATTTCGGGTAGATGCATGATGTTCGTGTGCCATAGCGGCATGGTCGTGTTGATGTTCCGCGGCGAAAGCTTTGCTACTCACTGCAGTCGCTGCCATTGCGGCAGCCCCGATCAAAAGTTCTCTGCGATTCACGGTCGTCTCCTTTGTGTGGAATGTTATTAGTAGAGCACGTCAAGTTTACTGCGCCCTTACGCATAAGTCATGCAAAGAAAACGGAGCTTGGTCTCCCAAGCCCCGTTTGATGTAATACCTTACTGAACTACTTTGTTGGTACAGGCACTGGTGCGGCAGGTGCGCTCGTGCTGGTCTTAGCCTTGTGGCTCTTACTGCCTTCGCAGGCGAGAACGCTACCGGATACAGAAACACCGAACACCAACAACATTGCGATGACGACAGATCTCATATGAACCCTCCTTTGCTAGCCTAGCGAACAAAGCTGGAAAATCACCCAGCCATCCTGAATCCTTGTTTGAATCGTGCGCCTATTTGCCCGTAATCGTCAAGAAGGAAAGTTTGCTCACGCCGGATTTTTGAGCGATGGCCATCACCTGCGCCACACGACCGTAATTCACCGCTTCATCCGCTTGGATTTGCAGTTGGAAGTTGGGGTCACTGGCGCGCACCTTCAGCATCTCTGCCAAGCCTTCATCACTCAAATGGGCGGATTCATAAGCCACCTCCCCCTTGGCATCGATGGCCAAGCTGACTTTCTGCAACTTGTCATCCTTCGCCACCGATTCCGTCTTGGGCAGATTGATCTTGAGCGACTGTGGTGCCAGTAAAGGTGCGGTGATGATGAACACCACCAGCAATACCAACATCACATCCACCAAGGGCGTGACGTTGATCTCACTCATCATGCTGCCATTTTCTTGTGATGAATTTCCGAATGCCATAATTACCTCACAACTTGTAATCGTGCTTCTGAGCCAGACGCATGAAGTCGTGCGCAAAATTCTCCAAGTCGGTCACATGTACCTTTAGGCGACGCAGGAAGAAGTTATAGGCCAACACGGCTGGTAACGCGACGGCGATACCTATAGCAGTGGCGATCAAGGCTTCACCAATCGGGCCTGCCACCACATCCAAAGATGCCGAGCCGCTCTTTCCGATGTCTTGCAAAGCATGCATGATGCCCCACACCGTGCCGAACAGACCTACGAAGGGCGAGGTAGAGCCAATGGTCGCCAATTCAGCTTGGCCGCGCTCGTGACGACGCTGGATGTTCTGTAACTGTTGAATCAACTGGCGCTCAAGCACATCGTGCGGCTTACCCATGTGTTTCAAGTCATGCTGCACTTCACCCAATGCCTTGATCTCTGCAAAACCTGCTTGAACCAAACGGGCGAAGTCACCCTGCCCCTCTTGCGCTACCCTCTGCGCTTCAGTCCACTCACGTGCTGCCCAGAATCGTTCGATGAATTCCTTATCCTGCTTTTTAGCTTGGTACTGTTTCCATGTTTTGAATAAAGCGATAGACCAAGTCACGATGGAAAGAATGATCAACAAGATCAGCGTCACAAATACAACAACTGAATTAATGGCAAAGAAATTACTCATGCGTCGTTATCCTCTAATGAAAACTTGATTGGTACCAAGAACCACTGCGTGACAGGCTGCCCAAAACGTTTAGGAGGTGAGAACTTCCAAGTCTTCACCGTTTGCAATGCGGACTTATCTAATATCTCGTAGCCGCTGCTCTGATGCAGCAACACCTGCCCAGCCTTGCCTTCTGCCAACACTTCTACATTCAGTATCACTTTGCCGTTGTAACCCATACGCCTTGCAACCATTGGATAGGGCGGGCGTGGATTGTTCAAATAATCTGCGCGATAGTCTGGCTGAGCATCAAGTTGAACAGGCGAAGGGGGGGATGTGTTCTGAGGCTCAGGAGGCGCAACCTCTTTGATGGCAGGCTCATCCGCAGGCACGGGCTCAGGCTCGATCTCTTTAGGTTTTGGCTTGGGCTGCGGAACGATGTCAGCCTGCTGCATCTGTACATTCGAGAATGAGATGGACATCTCATTGACCATGACGGCAGGCATCTCTGGCTGTAGCAAGTAGCCCGCAAACACCGAAAGATGCAGTAATACCACTAACCCCACCACTGAAAAACGCTCACTCAGCGGAGACTTCTCTGGCTCATTCGAGAATTGCGAATACATCTGCATCGATCCAAACATGTTCAAGACGGCTGACATCCTACCAGCGCCCTTCAACAGTCGCCATGACAGAACGGTATCCCTTGTTCACACTGTGCAACTGCCATGTGTTTCCTGCTGAAGTAAAAGTCATATCTTTCACAGTGTCCGACGCAAACAAGTTTTGACCCATCAAACGAAATTTGTACATTGGGTTGATCTGATACAGCCAGAACGCATCCACTGTGGTACGAGCTTGAGTTGAGCCCACTTGCTCACCAGGTATATTGGTTTCGCTGCGCCCAGATATTTGCAGCGAAACACCGTAGCTGGAATTCAAGCTGGGTAAGCCTTCGTCCAATCCAGCCGACAAAATGTACTTCGGTGTTTCACGCGCCATGCGTGTGATACCAAGGCGATCATCCTTCACTCGCGCGTTAGGAAGAGTCAGGTGCGACTTAATCGTTGCCCCTTTCCAACCAAAATTATCCATGCGCACTTTCCCATCAACTTCCACCCCCCAGAGTGTTGCACGACCTTCGTTTTGCGGCCTATCAACCCAGCGTGCTCCTTCCTGCTGCACACGTCGTTCAGTGAAGTCTTGTGTGGATCGCATATATAGATTCGCACCAAACACGCCCATCTCTTTATCCAAATAACGCTCCATCACCGCTTCGTAATTCCAACTACGCTCTGGTAGTAAGTTGGGATTTCCTCGCTTGTCCGCTTCAACTGGCGTATTGGTAGAAAGACTTATCGTGGCCGCATCGCTAATCTCATCCAGCTTGGGCATTTTCAAACCAGAACCCAAAGATGAACGTACGATCCATTTATCCGCCGGTTCCCATTTCACAGCCAGTGATGGCATCACCTGTCCACGCTGTTGTGTAATGCCATTCGAATTCAATGCTACCGACTCACCTCGTAAGCCATAGGTGAAGGTTACTTTAGGTAGCGCCATCCAATCGTCCTGCACCCACACGATAGATTGTCGCTCTTGTGCTTGATACACATTCGCTACACCAGACAGCGCTTGGTCGTCGGTGCGACGTAGATTGATGTGCTCCACCCCCACCGCCACCAGATTGGCTTCACCTAGTGGCTTGTCTAAACGCAACGCCATATTGAATTCATTCTCAATTTTTTTGGTGTTATCTACGGCTGTTGATAAAACATTAAGTGCGTCATGTGATGTGCGCGTGGTATCTCCCGTCTTCTTACCACTGTTAATAGATGAACGCCCCGTAAATTTGAAATCATCAACATGCTTTTCACCCTCCACACGCAAACGATACATTTGTGTATAGCCGTTGAACTGAGATGCACGATCACCGTTAAACGCAAGACCAGAACCCGATGCAGGCGCCGTATATTTGGTCATAACGTTATCGCTTTTTGTATCTACTGGCCCCCAAAAATACATTGGAGATACTGTGAAACTATCACTTCCCCATTTCCAACCAAAACGCGGTGAGATAGCGTGATGACCTAGTTTAGTTCGACCACTCGCTTCCTCTTGTTGCCATAAGGTACGAGTTGTCCCTGCTAAATCTTGGCGGTCAAGTTGGCTCCCCAATTGGGTTGCGCTCCAGAGTAAATTAATAGGGAACGACCAAGAGAAATTGCCGTCACCTCCACTTGGCGAATACGAAAGCTGGGTATTCACTTGATTACCACGCACCCCAACGCCGACACGCGTTTCTGTTGCGCTCTTCGATACCGCTTTGCGCATGATGAGATTAACAGTGACTGATGCAGCACCTCCGAACTCGGCAGAAGCACCACGCAATATCTCGACCCTCTCCAATTCACCCGAAGGCAAGCGTCCAATGACACCAATAAACGTGCCACCCCCCGCAGAACGCTCACCATCGACTAACACTTGTACAGAATCGCGAGTCATACCACGTGTTTGCTGCCCCATGCCATTGCTGTTCAACTCCACACCAGGCAACTTCCCCAACACTTCACTCACGGTCATCGCACTCATCTTTTCGATCTCTTTACGATCAATCACGACTTTTTGAGTATTGGAATCTCGACGTTCGGCAATATCTACGCCAGTTGCTGTGACAGTGACTTCTTTCAACGTTTGCTGCTCCTCAGCCCATGAGTGAGTAGGCATCGAGATTACGATAAGACAAGCCACACTCCACCTCCAATCCAGCTTGGCGGTATTGTGGTTTGAACTGCTTGATGAAACTGAGACGAATTTCATTACATTCCTATCCTGAATTATGGATTCACATCACGAGTCTTATTAAAAACGATTTCTTCACGTTTGCGTTGCCCGATGACGGGGGATGCCTGTGCATCTTTAGAATCTCTCGCTTTTGCTTTCTTCAGGTAAATCAAGAAACCCGTCACGCAAATGATCGTAATGACGATACCGCTTAGCAGAATGATAATTTGCCCGATGATGCCGAACACGCGCCCACTATGCAGTGGCAACTGCCAAGCATTGAAGGTGTCGCCTGCAGTCTCCGCACTGCGATCATGTACGTGCATCAACTCACCCGTGATGGCATTCACATACACTTTCGTCATGCCCACTTCGGCAGTTAGATCTTCCGAGCTCTTCATCGACACAATAAACTTGCGCGTATCAGGCAAGAAGGTCATGCCGCCCACCACCATGTCCGGCTTGGTTTGTTGTGCCAATTTAATTGCACCGTCCCATGAGGCGGTATCGGCTAGCCACTTCGCATTGGGGTCAACATGGCAAGAACACTCTACGGTTGTCAAAGGTGAGAACTTATTCACCACCCATTTGAATTGTTCGTTCAGATTCAAATACACACTCGACAAGGCCAAGGCGATCAGTACCGGCAAAATCCACATACTGCCAGATCGGTGCATATCGAAATTCAATTTATGCCCTCCCGCATTCCAACGAAACGCGAAAGACTTTTTCCAACTCTTCAGATTGGGGAAGGACAAATACACCGCGCCGAAATGATCCAACAGCCACAATAAAGCGGCGATACCAATCAGCCATTTTCCAAAATCGCCCAGATACCAGGTGTAATGCAACTTCACCAGCATCGGAATAAGGTGGCGTGCATCCACCCCAAACTCACCATTCACACGTGCCCCGAGTACGATCCCGTTATAGGGATTGATATAGACGGTGTGATACTTGTTATTAGCCTTGAAGAAATTCGCGCCTTCGTCGCCCTTTGCATTTGGGGTACGTAAATAAAATTCATAAGCGCGACCTGCCTCATCAGGTGTACGCACAAAAGTCACACGTTTACCCTCATACACCGATTCCGCACGCTTAACTAAATCATCCATCTCCATATGCTGGCCTGAAGGTTCGACGTAGAACAAATCTTTGTTCAAGGTGTGATCCAACTCTTTGTCGAAAGCAAGGATGACCCCTGTGATCGCTGCGACTGCAATGAACAGCAACACTGCTAATCCCACCCAGCGATGCAACCAAACGATAGCTTTACGCATAGCAACCTCCTAAAAATATGATTCTCGAATTATTACAAACAAGACCAAGACGTCCCTGCGTCATATCGTCGCACCCACTACCACCTTGCCAGACTGCCAACCCCTGTCAAAACCAGTAACCAAGCGCTCAATCTTTCAATGCGTGGGAGCCAATCTTTCAACTGTTCGCGCAAACTCGCACCGACGTAAGCCATACCGACACCAAATACAACAGAAGGAACGACTATCGCACCAAGCCCGAAACAAAGCCCAAGCAACATTCCACTCATCGTGCCTCCACTCATGGCTGCCGAGAACAGAACTAGGCCCAGCGGCGCACACGGACTCAACGTCATTGCAACCCCCATCAGGAATAATCCGCCCGGCATTGCAGTTCGGTGAACTGGAAGAGCCATGCGCCGCAATGTGTGCTGCTCACCCGTCGTTCCAATCTTGCATGCCATCCCCGCTTTTCGCAGTAGTAAAGCGCCCCCCATCAACAGCACCGCGCTACCCAGCAACAGATGCAACGCCGAGCCAGTCGCTATCCCCTTGATGTGATAACCAACCGCACCTGCCACTCCGCCTAAGCTGGAATAGGCAACCAACCGACCAAGTGAGAGTGGTAACAAGATGCGCCACGATTGCTTCATGCCGCCCTCACTGGCTAGGAACACTGGGGCAAGAAAGGGGGCACAACTGATAAGACATGGCCCCATGCCGTAGGCGAATCCCAAAGTCGCCGCCATCGGCACGCTCACCACCATGTTGATATCAATCACACTTTTTCCGAACTTTGCTCTGCCACAAATTCATTACGCGCCAAGACGGCCGCACCAAAGGCAGTGGTGGTTTGTGGATGTTCCGGGATGACCAGCTCGCGCCCCAATTCATCTTGCAAAGCCGCCACCAAACCTTTGTTGAGTGCGGGTCCACCATCGAAATACACACGATCTTCAATACCAACACGTTTGGCCAAACGCACCGTGCGCGAAGCGATGGAATAATGTATGCCCGCGATAATTTCCGCCTTACCGTGACCATTTGCCAGTAAGCCGATAATTTCAGATTCCGCGAACACGGTGCAGGTGCTGTTGATGTTGAGCGGTGCGACTTCGGACTTGAAGTGGTACTCACCCAACTCTTCCAAATCCAAATCCAGATTGCGCGCCGCCACATCTAGGAAGCGCCCCGTGCCTGCCGCACATTTATCGTTCATGGCAAAGTTGACGACGTTTCCTGTGTCGTCAATCTGAATGGCTTTGGAATCTTGTCCACCAATGTTGATGATGGTGCGCACTCCGCCAAATGCCTTGCCCGCTTCGAAAGCGCCGATGGCATTGGCCGTGATCTCACTGATGGAATCGTCCGCCTCTTTGAACAACTTGCGACCGTAACCGGTGGCAATGAGGTAGCGAACATCTTCTCGCTTGAGTCCCAGCTTATCGAGCAGCGTGTTGAGCGCCTCTAATGAGTTCTTATGGAACAAGCTGCCTGATGCGGTGACATGCACGCCTGCAATATCCCCAGCTTCATTCACCACTGCCACTTTGATCGCGGTCGAACCCACATCGATGCCAGCAAAATAATTCATTTAATTTCCCTTGCGCCGGTATAACGGCCTGTTTAGTTTTTTTGGATTAGCCCGCCGCGCGCTGTTTTTGTTTTTTGCGGTTCTTCATTGACTCCAAAAAGGCTTCGATACGAGTGGATAACTGCCCTTTGTCGTCCGGGCTGTAATCCGTTTCAACATACAACATCGGGATACCTGCTTGGTTGAATGCCTCCGCCACACTTCGGTATTCCATCTCGTAAACCTGACATCCCGAAAAGGCTTGATACACCACACCGTCAGCATTGAATGATTTCACCAGGTCGAGCAGACGGCGTTTGCGGTCTTCGTTCTTGGTGAAGATGGGGCAGGTACAAGGCTTCAGGTATTTATCGGCAAGGCTATCCACCATGTCGTTCACCATCCACTCGTCCACCGCCGTCATGTCGTACAACATGCGGTTGGCGGAACAGGATTCATCCGCCACCACCACCCCGCCCGCTTCTTCAATCAGCAGCGGTAATTTGAGATTGGGGAATATCGGCGGCGAACCAGTGAACAACACGCGCGGCGCTTTGCTTTGCACCGCTTTGAAGCCCGCTTGTTTGCGCGCCTCCAACTCCACATTCAATGCTTCAACTTTTTCCGTCCAACGCGTGATGTCGTCAAAGAAATAAGCGTTGGTCACCAGAAAAATATCTTTGCCTAAAATGATTGAAGGCGACAGCAAGCGATAACTGTGCAATTTGCGGAATGCAGCCTGTGCCCTACCAGTCTTGTTGAAAGCGGCCTGCAAACCCTTCTTGGTCAACTTGCGCCCAGTCAATTGACGCAGTTCAGTTGCAAACTGACGCACCGAGCGCTGCCAATATTGACGCGAAGCTTCGCTCTCTTTGACATTGGGAAACTCCAAGTCGTACACTTTGTAACCCATGTCGCCCATCATCGAGCTGGACTTCTTCTTCTGGTCACAGGTCGTCGGATTGACGATCATGTCCGGCTTGCCGATCTTGGGGATAACGTTGTCCGAATTGAGCATGCCCAATGTCGCCTTCACCAGCGAACAGGATTTGGATGGCATGAACTCCGCCCCCTTCTGGTCATAGTGATAAGAGCCATTGCACAAGCGCATCGGAGTCGCCCCAAAAGCATAGATCAATTCTTCGGGCGCTTGAATGCAAGTAGTGCCAACCAGCATCCCCTCATGTTTCACTTCTTCGCCATGACAATAGACGCTACGAAAAAGGTCGTAGAAGTACTGCATCGATTCCGGGTTGTCATGGAAGTCGTCGATGATGTGGTCCAGTACATCCTGCGATTCCCCAGCTTGCCTTGAACGGCTGTAGGGGATGGATTGGATGGGAATCACCTTGGAAGTTTCATTTGTCATCCGTACGTCCCTTGTTCATGCGTGTGATAAATCCCGCTTCCGTCGCCTCAAAAATCGGAATCCCTGCAAATGTCGCCTTTAATGCACCGGGTTCAGGGCACGCTGCCACACATTTCAGACACATGATGCAATCGTCTGTCATGATGTTCTTGTTCTGTATGTCGTCTGCAATCTCCTTGATCTGCAAATCGCACACGCGGTAGCAATCGCCGCAACGGGTGCATTTCGCTCCCTCTTTGTTCAGCCTCAACAGCGCGGCTTTGGAGAACAGGTAATGCAACGCCCCCATCGGGCAGTAGAAACAGAAGAAACGCTTTTTCACAAAAGCCCCGATGAAAAACAGCCCCGTCACCAGCAGGCCAAGGCTGGTCATGATCATGTTGGTGCGACTGGAGAAGTCGATGCTCCACTGTGATACATCCAACCCGAACAGAGGAACGACAGTGCGTCCTGGACAGATCATGCAGAAGGGTGACTTGAGGTCATGAGTGAACCAGCCGCCTCCGATACCCAGCGGGATCAGAAACATTAATGCCAGCAACACCCATTTAATGATGCCCAGGCCCTTGTATTGTCCTTCCGAGTATCGCGAATAGCGTATGCCAGTCCAACGCCGCAAAGAAGTGATCCAGTCCTGAATCGTCCCTACTGGACAGGCGAAACCGCACCAACCACGGTTGAGCGCGATGAACCAAAGAAAAAAGATGGTAAAACCGTACAGAATGGTCAGCGCCGCCGCACTGAACAGTTTTTCCCACGGCCATTCCATCCAGTGCTGCAAAGGCATGAGGAAGCACATCCCACCGCGCAATTCCTTGTTGTACCCGCAGGCGAAAGTAGGCAGATGCTTGCCCAATTCGATTCCTAGATAGCCGCCATACACCAGCAACGCAAAGAAGAATATCTGCAACCAGAAACGAAAGCGGTTGAACTGGACGTTATTGACCGCAGTGCGGATGTCCTCAAGATTTGTCATCGACGCGCTCCTCTTTGTACGGCTTCAGGCGGCGTCGGCGATACAGATACACGGCAAGCCCACCGAATACGATGACAAAAAAGCTTATGCCGAGGCCCCACGCATAGGAGCGATAATCATGGGGCGATGGGCGGTATTTACCCGGCAATGTTGCTTCATAACGAACAGAGATATAAGGCTGACCATTGAGCGCCCCTGCTTCTTGTTTATCCATTACTGCGCTTACAAGGAATACATCCGTGTGGTATTTCTTGAACTCCAGCCAGTTTGGAAAATACTCGCGGATCATGGTGAAGGCTACAGTGCCGCTCGCATCACTCGGCTGTGTGTTGCGCCAGCCTTCCTGAGTCACCATTGACACAGGGAAGCCCGCAATCGGTTTGCCGTAACTCAGCACTTGAAAATTCACCACATCACCAGAAACGAGCCGGTTCATGCAACCTTCATCTTCTTTGTGAATACGCACCAGTTCCAAAGCCAATGCATCGTTGATGATCGGCTTTGCCACAGCCTCTTCATCAATCTCTTTGGGTTGGCAGGATGCCCATAGCAATTCGATCTTAGGCAGTTCCACAAGCAATCGCCCTTCTTTCACCGAGCGCTGCTCCAAATAAGTTTCATAAAATCCGACTTCCGGCATTTCCGCCTTAAGGGTGAACAGACCATTCTCTTGACCGGCTTCCACAACAGATTTTTTTCCTGCTTGGTCTATCAAAGTGAGATAGGCAACGCCTCCATCCAAAGCGGCAAAGGGGGATTTCTTGATGTCATCCCCGCGACGCAACCACACCTGCTTGCTGGGCCTGTGATCCTTGCCCGGCGTTTCATCCAACACAATCATGCCGGTATGGTCATGCTTGCCGGAGTCGGTCACAACCGTACTAGAAACCGCTGCAGTTGGCGTATGCATAGCATGATGATGCGCGGCATGATCTGCTACTTGAGTCGCACTAGATTTCGGTGGCGCTGTCTCGGTTAGCCACAACAACTCCGCATATGCGGCATTCGTGGATGCAAGTGCCAGCAAAGACATGCCCATAACAGTATTCAAAATTTTGCTACTCATACGCCCTCCTAGCACTTCGAATAAAACAAAGTCGAATCATTGATTCGACTTTGTTTGAATGGTCTCAACAGTTAGAAACTGCCGGCCAATTCCAAGGTCGTGCCACGTCCGGGCATGCGGTAGTACTCGTAGTACTCACGATTGAACACGTTATCCACCATCAGATTAACCTTCCAATCGTGCGTGATTCGATACCCCAATTTCAGATCAGAGACGGCGTACTTGCTGTAGCCTGTCCATACACCTTTGACGATATCGGAATTGTTGTTGTTGCTGAATTGCTCACCTACATATCGAGTCGAAAACACACCACTCAACTTACCCCACTCCCCCTCTAGGGCGAGTGTGGCCATATCCTTTGGCACGTTGGTCACGCGCTTACCAGCCAGTCCTGTATTGGTGAGGTCGCTGGTGATTTTGGAATCTGTATAGGCATAACTCGCGCTGACAGACAGCCAAGAAACCAGCGGATAGGCACCAGACAATTCAATGCCTCGCGCCAGTGCTTCACCTGTATTTTCCTGCTTGGTGTGGTAGTCAATCACCTTGTTGATGACCGGATCGGTGTACTGTGCAACCTTGGTTGTACGCTGATAGATCAAGTTCTTTGTTTTGGTAATGTAGTAACTCGCCTTTGCGTTGCCCCCTGCGCTCGTTTGCCACTCCACCCCCAGATCGAATGCCTGATTGGATTCCGGCTTCAAGTCCGGATTGGAGTAGATCATTTTGCCGTTAGGCGCAGCAGCACCCGAAAACGTTGGATTGGCAAACAGATAGTAATTTGTCGGAGCACGGAAACCGGTTCCAACAGAACTCTTCACCGACAATCGTTCGTTGACTTGATAGACCCCTGCCACCTTCGGACTGAATGCGGAATCGTGACGATCCGCATAATAAAAAGTACCCGGAACAGAACCTGTGATGACTTTGCCTGTACCACCTGCTTTCCAAGTGTCATATCGCCCCCCCACATAAAGCGTCAACGCATCAGTCGCCGCTATCTGGTCTTGCACGAACAATGAATTTGTAACGCTACGTGCGTCAATCTGATCCAGAACGGCTGTTTTGGAGTTCACATCTTTCCAGTTGATAAGCTTGTATTTCTTTTGATTAAGGGTTCCGACCTCGTTGCCCACCCCAGCAATCAATAGATGTGATTCCGATAAAGGCATTGTGTATTGAGCAGACAGATTGGCAGTGCTGTTAGGTGAGGAACTCATCGTACCCGCACCTGCAGTGTAGGTCGCTGTTGCACCTGCACTTACGCTCCAACTATCACGGATAATCTGTCCCGCCTTCACACTCAATTTCCCGCTACCGATTTCACCGTCATAACCCGCAAAATATCTACCCGTGGTATTGCCCATCGGAACAGAACCAAAAAAGTCAGACTCTTTGAAGGATGTCTTCAAGCCATTCAGAGTCAAATTGGTAGCTGCATTGTTCACAGGCACAGCCACGCCCGTTGCCGCATTGGTTAAATAACTATGATAGGGCGCATCCAAACTCTTGTTGTCGTTATAAGCAAACCCTGCATGGATTTTGGAATTGGGGGTCAAGTCATAATAAAGTTTGGCATTGACCTGTTTGGCTGTGGACGCATTCTTGCCTTTATCTCCGATTATGTAAGTCGGGACGCCTGCAATCGTAGTAGTTGGTCGCGCGCCATTCACTGCCACCTCGCCCCCGACAGGCGCACCCGCAGGTGTCTTGGTGACGTATTCAGCAATGTAGCCATCGCGATCATTTTGTGAAACACCGAATACAACCCCCAGTCCGCTTTCAAATCTATTTTGGTAGGATGCACTTGCGTATTTGCCGGCGGCATCACCAAATCCCAGCCCTGCTTTTACCTTGATTTCTTTTTTGGTAGGTGCTTTGGTTGTTACTGTGATTACACCACCCATCGCATTCCCCCCATATAGAGACGAACCAGCTCCAGGTACAACTTCGATTCGGTCAACACTATCCATATACACCATAGCCCAGTTCACTTGGCCAGAATAGGCATCAATCATACTCATGCCGTCCACCAGCACGGCAATCTTTGTTAGCGTACCGCCCTGACCGCGCATAGAACTTAGCATTGTCACGCCGGGTCGAGCATTCCCTAGTGCGCCCCCACGCAAATACAGCCCGGGAACCTTGGCAACCATCACATCACCTAGTCGTTGATTGTTCGACTTTTCAATTTTATTTGCGGTAAAAACTGAAACGTTAGCTGGTGCTTCCAATGATGATTGTGCGATCTTTGACGCACTCACCACCACATCTCCCAATGTTTGGTGTGCGTTAGATTTTTCAGTAGCCGTCTCTTTCACAGCTTCTTTATTCTCAATCGGATTTCCTGCTTCAGAGGTTGTAGCTGGGGCTACAACTTGCGTCTCTTCTGCATAGGAAGAACCTGCGATAGGCATAGACAGCACAAGCGACATCGCGCTCATGGAAATGAGTTTCTTGTTCATAACACTCCCCTGATGATTGATTGATTGATTCTAAAAATCGGGGCGCATTTTAATACCGCAAAGAATTTCCGAGAATGCGACATGATGTCGCATGTGACAATTTGTCGCAGCCTATCTCTCAGCAGATAGGCTGCCGTCGAATATCACTCGGTTTTTCTTTTTACAAAGTCATCATGGCAAGTCTTACAAGCTTTTTGCACTTTGCCAAACTGCTCCTTCATAAGATTGAAGTCGCTGCCTTTCGCTAATTCGGCGAGTTTGGCAGCTTCACTTTCAAGTCGATCATTATCTTCTTTGAAGAGTTCTGTCTTTGTCCAAATCTCTGGCTTTGCTTTGGTATCACCTGTTTCTGTTCCTGCAATGAATCCATCTTTGGGCAATTGACTTAAGAATGCGACACGCTCTGCATCACGTAAGAACGTCTCTTGATCATATGGATTGATTCCCTTGATGACCCGATGCATTGAACCGTAGTACCACCCCAACACGCTGTAACTGCTTTTGCGAAACTTGATGGCATATTCCTCGCGCGTCATTTCGGCTTGTGCAACACCCACGAAACCAAGCAGCAATACAAATACACATGCGAATCGCCAAAATTGACTAACCATATATTTCTCCTGTGTAAATGATGACTACAACTAATGCGACCGCTTACCTTGCTGAGCAAAATCTTTCAGTATCTCAATCATCGCCGCTTTGATCTGCGCTTGATATTCATGCGGCAATACCGCGATGCGTTCGATGCGCCCATCTGGCATGACGCGTGCGCACCCGATAGCTTGGCCTTTTGTATTTATGGCAATCGCATGACGTGCCGATTCATCTTGCTCGTCCGCTAGCGCTTCCAAATGACTGATGGCTCGCATCTGGCTTGCCGCCACACGCACTTCGTTCAATATCGGTGCACATGCTTCCCATGGGACACAATGAACTGTGAATGTGTTTTGCATGTTGCCCTCCAGATTGTAGGTGACGCTTCGTGTCGGGTAAGTTTGCATAGGTAGGTCGCCAAGCCAGCGTTTGTACAAAGCAGCATTTCTGGGAGGAGACGTACTGGCTTGCTGACTTGGCAATGCACAATGTAATTCTGTTTTTGAAAGAATGGAATGCGACATGATGTCGCACGCGGCAATTTGTCGCAGCCAATAATGAACGTAGATTTTTCCCAACTGATGGTGAACTGCATGTTGAAAATGACAACTCAATGGTGGATTTGTTGTGACCTATTACCCTGCTGCAATTGACTTCAAACTTCCATTTCTGGAAGTGAAGCGGACATAGCAACTCACCAAATTTTCCGGCGTATCAGGAAATTTCCAACGAGTGTTCAGGCTAAATGACTGTTTGTCTCATCATCGGCCAAGGGGCGGACGAGCATCATCGAACTCTTAGTTTTGAACGGCCGCTGTTGACAGTGAAGCGGACTTCCCTTCACATCAATTAATCAGCTATCTCAGGATTTTGTCAGCGTCTCTTGTGGCCGAATTACAGCCGCCCCATCAGAATCCCTAGATCCAATAATTCCCCTGCCACACCCCTCGCACGAAATCGAGCTTGACCCGCTTGGGCGCGATCTTGCGCACGTTGGCTGTGTCAATCTCGATTTCGGGTTGTCTTCCCAAACGGTCTGCCACTTCAAATGAGCAGGCGGTGGAGGTGACGGGACGGAAGAAGACGGCGAGTTTGTCGCTGACCGCGATGGTGTCACGTTGCGGTGGCGTTTCGTGGAAGTGGACGAACTTCTTCACCAAGCAGGAGAAATACAGTTCCAGTTCGACCACGAGCGGTTGCGTGCGCAGCGTCAATTCGCGTGCGGCGGCTTTCGTCCATTCCACAGACACCGACCTGCCGTTGATTTCGATGGTGTTATTCAATGGTGCATTCATGGTGTCACCTCACAGTACGTGTGGTGCGATGTCCGCGACCATCGCCCCAATCAGATCGGGATCGCTGTCCGGCGCTAGCACTGCTGCATCTCCCATCTGTCCAGTCATGTCTAATTTAAGGCTGGCGCCGACTTTGTTCAGGCGTGACTCCCCGCCGCAGGCACGACAATAGATGTGCGAGCCAACATGCTGTGAACGCTTGATCACCACGGGGGCTGCGCAGGAAGGGCAAGGAAGCAGAGGCATGCCTGGCTCACTGTGTCCGACGATGTGCGCGATGTCGTTTGTACGATCCAATGCTAGGAAATGATGGCCCAGTCGCGCATCGAATTGAGAACCCAATTCTTCTCCGATGATGCTCAACGCTCTCTCCATTGGCATACCCTTGCGATAAGCACGTGTGCTGGTCATGGCATCAAAGGCATCGGCGATGCTGACGATGCGCGCCACCTCTGGGATCACTTCTCCAACGATGCCATGCGGATAACCTTTGCCGTCTGCACGCTCATGGTGACCAACCACGGCATCCAACGCCAAATTGGCGAGAGGATGGTTCGCCAATAGCCTGCCACCCACCGCAGGATGTGTCTTGATGATTTCGTATTCGCCGTCGGTTAGTCGATCGGGTTTATTGAGAATGGCATCGGGCACGCCGACCTTGCCGAGATCATGCAAGAACCCGCCGATCTCGCTCAACGCTACATCGCGTTGAGAAAGCCCCGCTTGCTGGGCTAGCAATTTGGAGAACTGCGACACGCGCCACAGGTGACCGCCGGTGTAGGGGTCGCGCGCCTCGACGATCATCGACAAGCCGAGCAACGTATTCAACAACGATTCTTTTTCAGCCATCACAAACTCCGTCAATAGCGACTGGTCAAGGTCACCAACCAGTCGGGCATCACGTTCACCGCCCATTTTTCAAATGACTTGTCTGCACCAGACAGCACCAGTATGCCGATCAGCAATAGCGCCGCGCCAAATACCTTCTTCGCCTTTTGTCCTGCTTCCATCATACGCCCGCGCCATTTACCCAGCGCCTGACGCGACAACATGCCAATGGCTATTAGCGGCAAGCCTGCACCGAAGCTGAACATCAACATCACGCTGGTGACCTCAAGCAGCGCCTGTCCTTGGCTTGCGAGTGTGATCGCCACGCCGAGCGTGGGGCCTACACACGGACTCCATACGATGCCAAGTAATAACCCCAACAAGAATTGACCATGCAGCCCGTTCAGATTGAAGCGCGAGAGTAATCCTTGCCCCACGCCCAATCGACTGATCGCACCGCTCACAGCTTCTTGTAGCGTACTCGACATCAATACCGAACCGAAGACGAGTAACAGCCCACCACCCACTACGCGCAAGGTATCTTGTTCCAGCCCGATCGAACCTCCCAACGAACCCAGTCCCACACCGATCAGGGTGAACGAGAGCATCAGACCGATCACCAATGCCAAAGAACCGAAGCGATGTGTGCTTGCTGCCGATCCCATCAAGATAGGTACCAGCGGCAACACGCAGGGGGAGAGAGTGGAAAGCACGCCTGCCAAAAATGACAGGCCATAGCTACTCAAGCTGAGTTCCATGTGATCCGCCTACAAGGCTTGACGCAGCCACTCGGCGATACGCTCACGATCAGTCTCAGCGGTCACGCGAACAACTTCTTTTCCGCCTTTGAAGAGGATGAAGGTGCTCTGATATTTGACGCCGAATGCGCGCAACACAGTCTTCTGCTCATCGAAGTTCACCTTCAGCGTGGTCAACCCCTTGAACTCAGCCGTTGGCAACAACTCGTTCAGTATCTTTTCCTGTGCCTTGCAGGTAGGGCACCAATCGGCATAGACGAACACCAGCGTGGGTTTGCCAGCCTTGCTTAACGCATCCATCTTTTCTTGCGTATAGGTTTCGCCGACAGCATGGGCGAACAACGGAAACGACATAGCCAATACAGCCAACAGTTTTTTAAGTGCATTCATAGCGCGCTCCTTTTTTGAGGTCATCGAACATCTCGATGTGCATTGGTCGGACAAAACGACGTTTCCTTACATCGAAATATATTTTTGTAAGGTTTCTTCATCCCCTACGACCAATGCACGTCACAGTCAGATTCGTGACTTATCCAATTCTTGATAGGAGGCTGAAATGTCCATGATGTGCAAAATGAATAGCAGTTGTGAAACGACGCACGGTATGTGCATCCACGAAAAGATGATGCTGGCGATGGTCGTATTGATCGCTTTGGGCGTTACTGCCTACCTGTTCTTAGCCTAAGCACAGGAGCAAACATGACTCCCTCAAACCTGACCAAGATATTGATCTCATCTGGCGTGCTGACTTTGTCGATGGGGAGCTTGGCTATCGCTTCCCCCTGCCGCGCCAATCCATGCGCTCCGCGTAGCTCACGTATGAACCCATGCGCCGCCAAGAACCCGTGTGCTGCCGCCAACCCATGCGCGGCAGCGATGGTCAGCATGGATGTGAAAGCCGTGATGCGCCCAGCTAACTATCGCCCGTATCAAAGCAAACAGAAGGCACTTATCAAAGAGGGAAAAGCCTTGTTCAGTGACACTCGTTTGAGTAGCAACGGCATGTCCTGCAACACGTGTCACGATGACAACGGTGCATTCCAAGCGACGTTCTCGCAGCCCTATCCGCATTATGTGCAAATGAGCGATGAGCGCGCAGGAGTCAAAGCGGTACACCTAGATGAGATGGTGCAGTTCTGCATGGTGGTACCGATGGCGGCCAAACCACTGGCTTGGAATGGCAAGAAGTTGGCGGCACTGACTGCCTACACCGCCTCTGTGCAAAAAGGGTTTATGCGGAATACCAATTCACGTGCCGCAAAGAATCCCTGTGCCGCTCGCAACCCATGCGCGGCCAAGAATCCGTGTGCGGCACAGAAGCACTAGTCTCGATCATGATCGCCAATGCAACCTACCTGCCGCAGCTTGGCAGGTAGGTTGCATTGGGCTATAGAGCAGATGCCTGCCAGTGCTACTATCCTTCGCCATATAACGACACCCAAATGGGAAATGCATGAGTGCCGCAATCAATCTTGATGTCCTCAATGAACATCGCAGTTATCTGGTGCGCTACGCCATCCTGCAACTGCGCGACCCCCATCTGGCCGAGGATGCTGTGCAGGAGACCTTGGTGGCCGCCATCGAGAGTAAAAGCAAATTCTCAGCCCAGTCATCCCTGCGCACTTGGCTGGTCGGCATCCTTAAACACAAGATACTCGACGTACTGCGCAAGCGATCCCGCGAGCCACAGTTGAACGTTCCTGACGGCGAAGATGAAAGCGAACTGGTCGATGCTTTGTTCAAGGAGAACGGGCACTGGGCCGATCCGCCGCAGACCTGGGCTGATCCAGAGCAGTCCATGGAGAACACACACTTCTGGGAGATCTTCGAGCAATGCAACCAACATATGCCGATCAATACGGCTCGTGTTTTTATGATGCGTGAGTTCATGGATATGACGACAGAAGAGATCTGTCAGGAACTGGCCATCAGCACGACTAACTGCTGGGTGCTGTTGCACCGTGCGCGACTCTCATTGCGCGAATGTCTCGATCTAAAATGGTTTGGAAATGCGAGGTGATCATGCTCGACTGTAAACAAAATACCGAACTGCTGTCTCAATCGCTTGAGCGGCCGATAACACTGCGCGAAAGAATGGCGATGCGTATGCACTTGATGATGTGTCGCGGTTGTCGCAACTTCGAGAAACAACTCGCCTTCATCCACAAGGCCGCACGCGAACTGCCGCGCAAACTTTAATCATCCCGATGTCACTGCCGACACAACACATCAACGATTTTCTGCGCCACCTGCATCTTGGCTCGGAGGTTTATTACGTTGGCCAGTTGTGCGATGCGTGGCATATGTCCACGCCGGGGGGAAGTGATGCCACGACCTTCCATCTACTTTGTCATGGCGAGGCATGGATACATATGCCGAACCAATCCAAGCCGACGCAGATGCGGGCGGGCGATATCGCATTATTCCCCCACGATGCAGCACACACTTTCAGCGCATTCCCTAGCGTCCCGGATCACCCCTTCGATTACAGCAGCCCCAGTCCACTGGACAAAGATGCTCCGGGATCGGGGCTCCTATGTGGACATTTGAGACTGCCCACCCATATCCGCCGTCTCCTGCTCGCCTCGTTCCCTGACTTCATGTTGATTCGACCAGATGTGAGTCCAGTAGGGCGACAGATGCAAGACTTGATCGAGATGATGACCGACGAGGCGATCCGCAACGATCTGGGTGTCACGGCGATCCTGGATCGCTTGTCTGATGCTTTGTTCCTGTACGCCATTCGACACGTGCTTCACATCGAACCAAGACTTTCGCCGTTACTCGCCGCTTTGTCGGACGAGAATCTACGCCTTCCCATCTCAGCTTTCATCGATAGACCCGAGGAAATTTGGACGGTTGAACGCATGGCTTCTATCGCTTGCCAATCACGTTCTACCTTCTCGGCGCGTTTCACCCAACTCGTCAAGATGTCCCCCATGGAGTTCGCTGCGACATGGCGTATGCAACTGGCAACCTCCCTGCTCGCCGATGGTCGCGCCAACATGCTGGATGTCGCTATGAAGTGCGGCTACGAATCAGAATCAGCGTTCCGCAAGGCGTTCAAGCGAGTTATCGGTGTGCCGCCGGGAAAAGTACGCGGCTGAATTAGAAGGCGCTCTAATTAGTTAGGACTTAGGGGAACGTAGTACGGAATTGACTTCATACACCCCAGTTTGGCAAGGCTGGAATTGCATCGGCCAAGGAGCCGAAAACTTGCACAAGACACGATATTGAACCGGGGCATCAGCATTGATCTTCTCAACTGTCACCTTGGCTGCATCTGCCCCAACCAACTTGACCAAGCTGGAAAACTCCGCAGAATAGTAGCGGGGAACATAGCCCACTGCGGTTACCGGATCATCGGTGCGCAAGAGCAGCGCCATGCCATCGCTGCTATTCTGAAGGTCTTGCATAAGATAAAGCCTGTCCCCCTTTTCCAGCGCCAGCGATCTCGCTTGGCTATCGGCGGGAAAGTGCCTGAGGCCGCGACAGAAAAAATACACCTCGTATTGGTTGGAACTGGTCGGCTCAGGGCACGGAATCAGCTCTAGCGAATCTGTCGCGCGTAGACCACCGGTACGCGCCAGCTCATCCAAGGCATCGTGGCCCACGCCAGACAGCCCGAGCCAGTTCAAATAATCTTTGTACTCAGGGCGCGATTTAGGCAGCAAGCGATTCGCGAACAGCGGAAAAATCTGCTCTGAAACATATTCCGCATCCAGTTCGGTCATGCGCCCGAAAGGAACAAAATCAGGTAGGTTCTTTGCGCCACGGGTATACGCAAAATGATAATACTTACCGTCGTGGGTCAGCCGTGCGACAGGAGTCCACGTTCTTGAAACCGTATCTTGATATGCTACAAAGAGAGCCTTCATGTTTGCCACGTGCCGTTTAATGATAAAAGGCGATTTCTGTTAATGCACAACATTGCGTTGGAAAAGTCCCTTGCCTCTGATGAAATAAAATCGTCTGGGATTTGCGCGAGTATAGCCGAAAAATCAGCCTCATTTATTGCATCCAAACGATCCAGCCAATATTGAGCCGCACCAGCATTGGCTTTCGCACACTCGCGGAAGGCATCCATAGTGCTCATAGCTTTTGTGCTGGACCTATTCTCAAAGAATCCGGAACGGGCTTTTTCCACATAGCTTTCTACCGAATACCCCTTGTCCTTTGTGTTTAAACGGTTTTTTCGGGTCTCGTCCGTTTCGTTCCGCCCCAAACTTGACGCATGATCGAAAGTCGGCGAAAGCGCTAGCCCGTGTTCAGGCGTGCCGATTAATCCCCAGTTTTCATGGTGCCGATCTTGATTACATACCAAAGCATCCAGCAAAAGATACCCGGCGAAGACACCAACAGCATCCGAAACTTGAGGCGGGCAAACCCAACCAGTCGGCGTACCGATAGAGGGTTGCTGTAATACTGCAATTACCCTGCGCAAAATATGTTGGGTGGTCTTGTATCGCGCAGCGGTCTCATAGGATTTGTCCACCCAGGCCAACAATTCATTGCCGAGAATCAGCCGCCCATTTTCAGGAACCAGTGACGGGGAAATTACGCCTTGCTTGTCACCCCAAAGCGCCAAATCGTATTCCGCGTGAGGCAATCCCAGTAAACGCGCTATTTCGCAACAAACTTTTTCAGCCCAGTTCTCGCCTGTATTGGGTCGCCCGACCTTAAACAAGAACTTCATGTTTTCACCTTGCTGAAACCAGCATTTTTCTTTTGTTCCCAACTGCTCAAGTTGGGTAGAAGAATCTGGCGAAACAGTGGTGATGGGGTAGGTCATATTCTAAATATCAAGCTTTGGTAGACCATTTACTATGTAGTAGTCGTAGGCTTCCAGCAGAAAACCGGTCAGGGTGATTTTGGGCAGCGAGGTGCGATCTAGCAAAGTAAGAATCCTAAATATTAGTTGCCTTTTCAATTCCTACCTCTACCTTAGTTGCCGTCTTCTCAAGTAAGTTATCAGCCTTCTTGTTTAGTACCTCGACTAGTTTACTCATTCCAGGAACCTTCGATAAGTAATCAATTGAATTGTGCAATTTAACACTCTTGTCGAGTGCATCCATAAGTGGATGATCGGACTTGTCATAATTGGAAATCAGTTTGCCAGGATTTTCCGAGCTAACCTCAAGAATGTTGTACAGCAATCTGGCCTTGAGATCAGCCGACACATCGGAGTCTTTGATATTCTGAATCTGGGTGGAAAGTCCCTCGAATGTTTTGCTTAGAACCTCTTTGTGTGTGTACTCTTCAATCAATCTCTTGGACAGGTTCATTTTTCGGTTGAAGGAATAAGCTAACCAAAGAACCGGTATGTACAACGGCATGATGGAAAGCACCAACCTAGGCATGCCATAGATCGTTTCCGCAAGCGATTTGCCATCGTAAATAAAATATATGCTGACAATAAATGGAATCAGAGAAACAGCAATCAATCCGATAATGGCACTTCTGAATTGGCCTTCTAGCCGTTTGTAATCAATAAGCTCATCTTTCTTCTTGTCTGAATATGCCGCACTCAATCCGGCAGTAAGCGCATTCGGAAGCAGCGATTCGATCTTTTCGTGAATTGCTAAAAATTGTGAACTCCACCCTTCGACGGCTTCATTGAATTCGTCAGTTTTATCCTGTGAAAACTTTTCAAAGCCATTCTTCAATTCGATAAATGAATTATCGAGCTCTTCTTTCTTGCCCGTTATTATCGTTATGGCACCGGTCTTCTCATCAGTGGTTGAATATCCAAAGATTTCAAAGTAGGTTTTGTCTATTTCATTTTTTCTTGCCGCCAGTTGTTTAATGGTCGTTTCAATCTTATTGCTTGCCTCATCAGCAGACTCGCTCAACTCATCTAGCTTTTTTAATTTATCTGCATAGGTGGCATAGGATGCAAATAACGCCTCAAGCTCCTGAAGTTTTTGCGTTAGGGCTTGTGTTTTAGGTATGAAATTTTCATGGACATTCTTAATGTCAGCTATTAGGCCGCTAACATTGGCTTGTGCCATTTCATTTGAAATTTTCTGTATTTCTTCAACAAACGCCTTGGCTTCATCCTTGGCGGCCTCACACTTATTTCTGTACTCCGAACTTTTCTTTGAAGACTGCTTTGCTTCTTGCTCGTAGTCGGGTGTCCTCTTCTCAATCAGATCGCGCAAATCCAGTAGGTTCGCCCATATTTTCTTTCTTTCGCTTTCCAAATATTCGATCTGATCCATAAAGCATTTCTCCCTCATAGGTACTACGAATCAATCAGCTTGCCGCAATGTCCAGCTTTGGCAGACTATTCACAATCTTCATCGTCTCTAAACTCACCATCACTACGCGCATGAACAGCTCCAGCTGGTAGCGCGGGTTGCCCATTGTTTCCACTGCCCAGTCGTTTGCGTCGTTGACGATGCTGCTATCCTTGTTGGTCTTCACGCATTGGCGTTCCACCACCCAATCCAGCGCGGGCTTGCCGTTCACGATGTGGTCGTAGGCTGCTAGCGGGATGCCGGTCAGGGTGATCTTGTCGTTGTAGTGCAGCGTGGTCGGGTCTTATAGCCTAATAGCTATAAAAGCGTAATCTTGAGCGAGAAGGTAACACAGCACGACATGGGTTTAAATAGGCCGAATGGCCTGTCTCAAGTTAAACAACGGAAATTTGTCCTGTAGAGGATGCAAATATAAGGGCTCGCATCTGAATGGTGCACATTCGTGAATCAAGATCGCAATTTCAAGTTGATGTTCAAGATCTTCCGAAACAATCTTGGCAGAAGCTGGACGTTCGGACATAAATCACCGCCTTGCAGTCATGGAGAGCAACTCTCCGATTCCTGACAATGAGTCCCAGCAACAATCAAGTTGCCCAACCATTTCAGGAGATCGTCATGAGCACATTCAAACTGCATACCCTAGCCACCGCCCCCATCGGGGCGCTGCCCATCCTCGAAGCTGCAAACAAAGGTCTGGGCTTCATTCCCAATCTGTACGCCCACCTAGCCGAAGCGCCTGTCGCGCTGGAAGCCTATAAACAACTCGGTGCATTGCTGGAAAAGAGCTCGCTCACACCGGAAGAGCAACAGGTCGTGTTGATCACCGTCAGCACCGAGAATCGTTGCGAATACTGCGTCGCTGCGCATTCCTTCATCGCACGCAACATGGTGAAAGTGGATGGTGCACGCGTCGATGCCCTGCGTGGCCAAAGTTGCCTGCAAGATGCAAAGCTAAATGCGCTAGTCGCTTTCACTCGTGCTGTGGTGCGTGAACGCGGCCAGGTGATCGGTAGTCAAGAACTGATCGACTTCTTTGCGGCGGGTTACACCCAACAGAACGCGCTTGAGGTGTTGCTCGGTGTCGCCATGAAGACCTTGAGCAACTACGCCAACCACCTGACCGACACGCCACTTGATGCCGCATTCGCGGGAGAAGTCTGGCAAACCTCGGACGAACACGCTTCCTGCAAGAAGGCTGCTTAGCTCCCCCATCCCGCCGCGCTTTGAATCTATTCGAAGCGCGGCATGGCATAAATTCAAACAGGAGATCTACTGTGAATCTACTCAAATCGATTTTCATCAGCAGCTACATGATGGCCATCATGGCCATTGCAGGATACGCGGGCTGGATGCTCTACCAAGGCGAGAATACGATGGCATGGAGCGGTGTGTTGTTGACCACAGCGCCGATCCTGATGGTCATGATGCGCGCCATGATGTTGAAGAACTTGGCACGCACTAGCGCACATTTCCCCATGATCAATCTACTCGGCGCAGCAGGTGCGGCATTGACTACTTATGTCTGGTTCAGCATCGGCACTGAAGGCTTGGCCGCACTACTCGCTGTGATCGGCTGGACGACTTTCCTGTTGTACTCCTACTGGTTCTCTACTTATGGAGACCGTCAGCCCAGTATGAAACTGATCGTCGGCACCAAGCTACCGCACTTCACCGTGCGCGACGTGAACGACAAGCTGATCAGCTCGGCACAATTGACCGACAAACCAGCGATCCTGATCTTCTATCGCGGCAACTGGTGTCCCTTCTGCACCGCGCAGATCAAAGAGTTGATGGGACGCTATAAAGAGATAGATTCATTCGGCGTGCGCGTCGCTCTGATCGCCCCACAACCGCATGAGAATACGGTGGGTGTCTCAAAGGTCTATGGCGCGAAATTCGGCTTCCTGACTGACGAAGGCAACGCAGCGGCGCACGCACTCGGTATCGAACATAAGAACGGACTGCCCATGGGCATGCAGATGATGGGATACGACAGCGACACGGTGATGCCGACGGTGATCATCACCGGCAAAGACGGCAAGATCGTATGGACGCACGAGACGGACAACTATCGCGTGCGCCCAGAGCCAGATACCTATTTAGCGATATTGCGAAAGCATGGGATAACCTCAGCCTGAACTTTGACTATCTTTTGGTTGCTCGCCATGACGCCCCACCTTTAATGTGGAGAGTTAATTTGAATTATTAGAAAGTAAAATGAAAAAGTGAGAGGTGATCTGAATGTTTCTTCATTCAGACCACCGTCACCCCGGGTCTGCTCTGCTACAGCCCTACTTTGTGCGTAGCTGTTATACACACAAAGATCCTTGCTACCGATTTTGGGATGATATTGAGATTTCGAGAAAAACATAATTGGGGCATCCCCTACATTATTGCGCAGTGGCTTCAAATCAATAACTAGCTGAAGAAATTTAGGAATTTCGTTTGAAACAATTGAAGCTAATGGATTCCCTTAAGCGTCGAGAATGATGGAGGGACTGAGCGGGGAGATATTCGCTTCACACAGGCGGGTGTAAATATTCATCTACTGGCGCGGGTTGAATACTACTGAGCGGCGATAGTTTCTTGTCGAGGACTTTGCCATAAAAGCGCTGAATCGTAGGCGACTGAAAGGACATCACAAGCATGACTTACGAAACTATTCGGCACCTCCTCCAGTTAGAAATAGTTCTGGATCCACCATGTTCCCATTAAGCACAACACTCCAATGCAGATGAGGGCCGGTAGCACGTCCAGTCTGCCCTGAAGTGCCAATATCCTGGCCTTTAGCCACCTCATCGCCCACCTTTGCACCAATCTGGTCAAGGTGACAATACATGGTGATCAAGCCGTTCCCATGGTCTATGAATATCGTCTTGCCGTTGAAGAAATAGTCATCTGTTGCCAGCACAATACCGCGTGCGACCGCCTTGATCGGAGTCCCCACAGGAAGTGCCACATCAAGGCCTGCGTGAGGCGAACGTGGTGCGCCGTTGAAGAAGCGGCGCAATCCAAAAGGACTGGACATCCTGCCTTCCGCAGGCAGAGTGAATACGGCATCCGTATCGTTTGTCTTGCGCCAGTGGCGCTTAAGCTTCTGGATCCTGGCGATCTCGCGCTTGGCGCGCGCCTCGTTTTTAGGCGACAGATTCACCTTGCCCTTGTCTTTGAGTACGAGGTGTTGCTCAGGATATTGTTTGGGATGGACCTCAAATATTTGAGTGTTAGATACGTTGCCCCTATCGATTCGAAGCGAATGTATTCCCGGCTTCATATTAAGCGCCAGCCCGATCACAGCGACCCACTGGTTCTCATTAGCCGCAACATAAACGGGTCGATCATCTATCCACACTTGAGGGGATGTGTCACTTGCCGCTATAGCGCCCAGAGAGACAATGGCGACCCCGCCCGGCACATTGGAAGATTGCGGAAGCGCCGCATATCCAAGTGAGGGCAGTAGAAGAAAGAAAAAACAAGTTCGAAAAAGAATAATCATCTTTGCATCAAAATTTTTCGCCATCGCAAATTCGATGCGGCGTACAAAAAATCATTTCTCGGTATCGGTATAGGCTGCAACTTTCAAAGTATCCCCGGGTGGCTTGCCTAATGCGAACGAATAGAAACGACGTACTTGTGGGACGGGGTAAAGCATCACCAGCACCGCAGTCAAAGTGATGCTGACCAGCACTACCATGTAAGTCGTATCGCGGATCAGCTCACCACCCACCACTCCGTATTGCAAAGGCAATGCAGCCAGCACCGCCGCCGCTAGCCCCTTGGGTGCGAGCATGGAGGTGATTGCCGCATCGCGCAAACCGTAACTCTCATTACGAAACACTAGACGCGTCAATCCCAGACGCATCACATACACCACCAGCACCATGGCTATGGCAATCAATGCCAATTCGGCCGCACCAAAATGGATCGATATTCCGAGATAAACAAAGAAGTAGGTCTTCAGCAGAAACACCGCTTCGCGATAAAACCCCAAGTCCATCTCGTTCAGGGGCACGATCTTGCGATCGATATTAGGAATACGATTTAAGCCGAATTTTTCAAAATTGGTCAGCGTGATACCGAGTGCGAGTGCAGCGATCGCACCGGAAAAACCGAGGAACTCAGTCGCTCCGTATACGATGAAAACATAGGCTAGGGTAGACGAGATGGTGTTGGGGAAATCGCGCACCTTGCCCAATACCAGCAACCAGCCAATACCACCCACCACGCCGATCACAGCAGCAAAGATCAATGCAGACATTACGCCACCGATCAATCGCCCCGGCTCGACCCCACCTTGCATATAGATTTGCAACAAGGCAAACACGCCGACGATGCACAACACATCGGTCAAGGCAGACTCCAGCACCAGCACTGTGGCCGGCTTTTCTGATAATTGCAGCGCGCTGACCATAGGGATCACCACCGCAGAAGATGTTCCGCCTAGGGTCACCCCCAACATAGCAGCAGGGAGTAATTCCAGTTCAAGCAAATAGAAGCCAAGCGTCGTCACGATGAGCGCGGTCAACACGAAACACCACATCGTAAGCACCCCAGTCGTTCCGATTGATCGTCCAAGTACGTTCAGATCTAGCGAAGTGCCACTCTCGAACAGGATCACTACCAGCGCGATAGTGGCGATGAGTGAACCGATCTTGCCGAAATCGTCCGGCGTGACGATACCTAGCACAGGGCCGATTAAGATACCGACCAGCATCAGCACCAGCACATCAGGAATATTGGTCTTGCGAAATTGCAACGACAAGAAGTGTGCGAAGAACACCATCAAGCCGATGACGAGAATTGTTGTGGACATTGCGGTTCCTCTCTTACATCAGGCGGCGGATTATACATGCCGTGTTTTTCTAAAATCCCGCTGCACAGCACGCGAATTTTCAGGTGTTACAATCGATCACTCCCGAGTGGCGTTCACGCGTCAACAATAAGAAATATGACACCAGGAGGAACATCATGATCCCAAAGCTACGCGTCGGCTTGATCGGCTACGGTAAAGCAGGCAGTGCAGTCGCCAATGTATTGAGTGCCGATCCGCGTTTCGAACTGCGTTGGATCGCACGGCGGAGCGCCTCTGAATCACAATTCCATCCTGCAACGAACATCCCAATCATCGGTATCGAGCAACACCCGTTCGCCCAGATACTTGAGCAATATCCAGTCGATGCGTTGGTAGATTTCTCAACCCCTGACAGCCTCCGCGCCTACGGTAGCGAAGTCAGCCGTCGCGGCATCATGCTGGTCAGTGCAATCTCTGCATATACGGATGACGACCTTGCCTACGCCCGTTCACTAGGTGAGCACACCCGTGTGCTGTGTTCACCCAATATCACGCTGGGCATCAACTTTCTGATCGTCGCTGCCAAACTGTTGCGCAAGATCGCACCGTTCGCGGATGTGGAGATCGTCGAACAGCACTTCAAGGAAAAACCCGAGGTGTCAGGCACCGCACGCAAGATCGCCGAGACGCTGGAAATTGGTGGTGAGAACATCACCTCGTTACGACTGGGCGGCATCGTCGGCCACCATGAAGTGATCTTCGGCTTCCCTCATCAGACCGTACGCCTCACACACGAATCAATACGGCGCGAAG
>Ga0172379_10002613_pt1 | contig 31264 bp, 22 predicted proteins | sample GrowelOW334metaG_FD_119756 | JGI IMG/M metagenome (GOLD analysis project Ga0172379, IMG submission 119756) | Groundwater microbial communities from an aquifer near a municipal landfill in Southern Ontario, Canada - Groundwater well OW334 metaG | ecosystem: Environmental > Aquatic > Deep...
TCATATCAACCATCGCGGTCGGCACGTCTCCTCTTGCAGTGACTTCAACTACAGTTGTCGCTAACTTGAATTCCGACCAATTGGACGGCTACCACGCCTCATCATTTATTTTAGACGGCTGCACGGACTGTCTAAACGCCACCGAAATAGAGGACATCTATGTGCTTAACACCAGCGACACAATGAGCGGTTCTCTTAGTGTTGGAACCACGCTGGGGGTTACCGGGGCGGCTACGCTGTCAAGCACGCTCGGAGTAACCGGAGCGATCACCGGATCGAGCACCGTTCAGGGTACGCAACTCATATCAACTGTAGGTGTAGGAACTGCCCCTCTGACGGTGACTTCCACAACCGCCGTCACTAACTTGAACGCTGATATGCTGGACGGATACCACGCCTCATCATTTATTTTAGACGGCTGCACGGACTGCCTCAACGCCACCGAAATTGAGGACATCTACGTGCTGAACACCAGCGACACGATGAGCGGGTCTCTTAGTGTTGGAACCACGCTGGGGGTTACCGGAGCGATCACCGGAGCGAGCACAGTGCAGGGCACACGGCTCATATCAACCATCGCGGTTGGCACGTCTCCTCTTGCAGTGACTTCAACTACAGTTGTCGCTAACTTGAATTCCGACCAATTGGACGGCTACCACGCCTCATCATTTATTTTAGACGGATGCACGGACTGCCTCAACGCCACCGAAATAGAGGACATCTACGTGCTTAACACCAGCGACACAATGAGCGGGTCTCTTAGTGTTGGAACCACGTTGGGGGTTACCGGGGCGGCTACGCTGTCAAGTACGCTCGGAGTCACCGGAGCGATCACCGGAGCGAGTACAGTTCAGGGCACACGGCTCATATCAACCATCGCGGTCGGCACGTCTCCTCTTGCAGTGACTTCAACTACAGTTGTCGCTAACTTGAATTCCGACCAATTGGACGGATACCACTCCACATCATTTATTTTAGACGGCTGTACGGACTGCCTCAACGCCACCGAAATTGCGGACATCTACGTGCTGAATACCAGCGACACAATGAGCGGGTCTCTTAGTGTTGGAACCACGCTGGGGGTTACCGGGGCGGCTACGCTGTCAAGCACGCTCGGAGTAACCGGGGCGATCACCGGTTCGAGCACCGTGCAGGGCACGCGGCTCATATCAACCGTAGCTGTAGGAACTGCCCCTCTGACGGTGACTTCCACAACCGCCGTCACTAACCTGAACGCTGATATGCTGGACGGATACCACTCCACATCATTTATTTTAGACGGATGCACGGACTGCCTCAACGCCACCGAAATAGAGGACATCTACGTGCTTAACTCCGGCGACACAATGACCGGCGCGCTAACAATGGGCGGAAATCGAATCTGGGGACAGAACGGAGTAAGCATTGACATGGGCGTGGCAACCGCCGAAGGCTTTAGAATACTCGACGATGCCGGCTCATATCCGGATATTTATTGTAACGGCAGCGGATCTGACAACCTTTGCGAATTCAAGACGGGAATTTATAACAACGGCAACACGTTTTATAATCAGAACGTATTGATGCAAAGAGAATACATTCAAAATGACGGAGCCGGTTACAGCGGCAGGGTATACATAAGCGATTCGGATGGACTTGAACTAACCGGTCCGTTAGTCATGGGCGGCAACACGGCCATAGACGCCGGCGCGGGATGGCATCGCTCCTACGGAGCCACCGGCTGGTACAACGGCACATACGCCGGCGGCTGGTACATGACGGATACAACTTACGTAAGGTCATATAATGCAAAACCAGTATTGGCTCCTTCTTATGTGGATTCAGATAACGCCAACCGTTACGTGGACCCGAGCGGCAACTCATATTTAAACCGGATCGTGAGCGTTGATGACACCACTGTGGTCACCAACCTCAACGCTGACTTGATTGACGGACGCCATTTTACAAACATGTCGTGTGAGCGCATATATTTCGACGCCGGAGGCGGAACGGTCTATTGTTCTGAAGGGAAAATGGCGATTGGAACAGAGGATGCGAACCACTATCTCAGGAACCCGGACGTTTTTCTCGGCGCGGTAGTCGGATACATGATCTGTTGCCCGGCGGTGACGCCGTTCCCATGATTTTACCGCTCAATATGCCGCCATTTTTTGAAGAAGCGTGAAAAAATGAAAAACTTTGCCGAAAAATACGACTGGACTCTTTCCCTCCATTCGGATATCTACCCGCTTGAAAGCATTCAACTCGCGACATGCGGATTTCTGGACGACGCTTTTTTCTACTTGTATCAGCCTGAAAACGGCGACACCGGAAAAATAAGCGTCGCCGTAAAAATCAGAGATCCGAAAAAAACCGACTCCGATGTTCTGTCTGGAAAGTTCGCGAACGAGCTGAATCGGCAAAGCCTCAGACTCGCGCTCTCTAAGATGAACAGAAAGGTCAGGGCTCAGATCGTAGGCCGCGCGTTAACCTCGGCTGTTCCAGCGCCGGAAGAACAACCGGCCGAAAAAGCGAGCCCGGCCATAGCTTCTGAGGAGGAAATAAAGAATTGAAAGAAAGAACGCTGACTCTGGACGACAGACTCTATGGAACGGTCGCCGTGAAAGCGGCCATTAAGGATTACTTGCGCGTCGCGGATCTGACGATGGAGAAAAAGGACCACGCCATCACCGTGACTTTCGGCAGTTGGCCGAAGGAATACGAAAATACAATAGAATTTGAATTCTGCAATTATGTACTGTGGAAAATGAGGAACTGAGATGTATACGGAAGTAATCGACAATGCGCCGCGGTTCAGCAAAGAACTCGGGTTTTTCCGGTTCAGGCGCTACAGCGACAATGAATATGTGATAACAAACGATCTCGGCGATTATCTTATTATGCCAAAAGAAGAATTTTGGAGCATGGCGCAGGGCGAGAAATTGTCGGACGGAATGATAACCGAAAAGCTCAACATTATGGGCGTATTAGGTGGAGAAGACTTCGTCAGGCCGGAAAACATACAAAGATTCAGGAACAAGAATAGCTTCCTTTTCCATGGGCCATTGCTTCACATAGTTGTAGTCACGCTCCGCTGCAACCTGTCCTGCGCGTACTGTCAGGCAAACCCGAAGAAGGGGCCGGAAAAAGATTACGACATGTCGACGGAAACCGCTAAAAAAGTGGTGGACGCTATCTTTAGGAGTCCCGGACCGAGAGTTGATATAGAGTTCCAAGGCGGGGAACCTCTCGCCAACTGGCCGATCGTTGAGTACATTATCAATTACTCCAATAGAAAAGCGCTGGCCGAGAACAAGGACGTTTATTATTCTGTCGTCACTAATCTTGTATCAATTACCGACGAGCAGCTTCAATTCTTGATGGACAACGAAGTTGGGATATCCACTTCGGTGGACGGGCCCGAGCGGCTGCACGATCTGCACAGGGGAAGCGGCAGCCACAAAAAGACTATAGCAAATCTCAAAAAATGCATTGCAGCGTATAAGGAAAAATATGTGCTCAGACTTCCCGGCGCGCTTATGACCATGACCCGGGATTCTCTCGGAAGCCCTGTCGAAATTGTGGACGAATATGCGGCCCTCGGCCAGGAATCCCTGCATTTTCGAAAAGTCGCTCCCTTCGGTATGGCTTCAGATCAAATGGACAAATTTGGCTTTTCAGACATCGAGTATCTGAATTTCTATGAAAAAGCGTTTGACCGGATAATTGAAATAAACAAGGAAGGCAAGCGATTCACCGAAAGGTCGGCATACCTGTTTCTTGTAAAAATGCTAACGGACTTCCCTGTGAATTACATGGACTGCCGAAATCCCTGCGGAGCCGGAATCGGACAGATAGCATACAACTTTAACGGTGATGTTTTCACCTGCGACGAAGGCCGCATGATGAGCATGATGGGCCGGGACGACTTCAAGCTGGGAAACGTCATGGAAAACACGCTTGAGGAAATCATAGACAACGATACCGTTAAGGCGATGTGCGCCGCCTCGTGCCTTGAGAGCCTGCCGAATTGCAATCTTTGCGCCTACAAGCCATTCTGCGGAGTATGCCCGCTTTTCAATTACGCCGTGGAAGGTTCTCTTTTCGGAATTGAATATTACAACGAAAGATGCAGGATAAATAAAGGCATCATAGACATCATTCTTAGGAAAGCCAAAGACCCTGAAATTATGAACATTTACAGAAGCTGGATCAACAACATCCTAATTATGTAAAGGTTGATAAATAATGAAAAATGTTTTAATAATAATAGGAAGAATCGCTATAAGTGGCGAAAGGAGCCGGTTATGAGTAACAAAGAAGAAAAGAAAAAGCTCCCAAGGCCGGATAAAAGCCTCAAAACATTCCTTTCCTCAGAAGATGGAAAGGTAACGAAGAAGGGGCTTGTAACCGGAGCGATCGTGATGGCCGTTTTAGGGATGGCCGCGGAAGCTTACGGCCACGTGAGCCACAACAACAACCTGATTGATAATCCTTCGGGCTGGACCTATGGCCGACATATTTCGCATAGTTCGCACGGCTCACACGGCTCGCATGGCTCACACGGCTCACACGGTTCTCATGGCTCTCACGGCTCTCACGGCTCTTGGTAAGAGCGTTGGATCTCGAAAAGGCTGTACGCACTCTCTAAAAAACAGGGAATGGCGCCTGACCTGGAACCGCTGAATGAAACCCAGTTTCCCGGACAGCCGCCGTTTTTTTTTACAGTTAATTGCGCCGCCCTTCCGGCAGAGGCGTTTAAGACAAAAGACGGAATCTTAACTTTATACCGGCATTAATCCTCCCCTTCCTGGCGGGGGATATGTGCCCCTAAGGTGTTTCTCTTGGATCGAATAGACATAAAGACAGGTTTCGCCTGTAACAATTCGTGCAGGTTCTGCGTTCAAGCCCACAACAAAGGCGCAGGCAAAGATAAATCAAAAGAGCAGATTATTGAAATTCTTTGCGAATCCGCAAAACGCTTCGAATCTGTCGTGTTCACCGGCGGAGAGGTGTCGATAAGAGACGATATATTCGACATAGTTAGAGCAGCGCGCGAACTGGGCTACAAGAGAATCCATATTCAATCGAACGGGCAAAGATTCTATTACAAGGATTTCTGCCGTAAAATGATTGAATCCGGCGCAAATGAGTTCGGCTTAGCGCTTCACGGCAATATCCCCGAGTTGCACGACTATCTTACCTGCTCGCCCGGAAGCTTTCGAGCCACTCTTCTCGGCATTCGGAACCTCGCCGAACTCGGGCAGGCGGTAATGACCAACACAGTCATTACCAAATCCAACTACCGCCATCTTCCGGAGATTGCCCAATTGCTTGTGAGCGTCGGCGTTTTTCAGTATCAGTTCGCTTTCGTTCACGTAGCGGGCAATGCGAAGACTTACGCTCTGTCGGTCGTGCCTAGAAAAACCCTCGTCGCTCCATACGCCCAAAGAGGACTTGAAGTAGGCATCGCTAAGGGCGTGAATGTGATGACGGAGGCGATTCCATACTGTTTCATGCGCGGTTACGAACAGTATATCGCAGAGAAAATAATACCGGAAACAAAGATATACGACGCCGACATAGTCATAGAAAGCTTCACTGAAATACGCAGGAACGAAGGAAAAATCAAGGGCCCGCCATGCCGGGATTGCGGCATGAGCGGCGAATGCGAAGGCCCATGGCGGGAATATCCTGAAATGTTCGGTTGGGATGAATTCAAACCGGTTAAGTGGCGCCCTGCTGATGAGAAAACCATTATATCGTTCTCTGAAACAAGAAACGCGGTATTGCCCGCAAAAAGATAGAAAAGCGCATGGCTGAACAAGGATACATCCAACTCACCCGGGAATGCAACCAGAACTGTAGGTTCTGTTCGAATCCCGCAAATGAAAACCGGCTCGACATGAAGCTTGCCATCGAGTTGATAGATGAGTTTATGGCAAACGGCTACACCGGCATTATCTTCACCGGCGGAGAGCCAACGCTATGTACGTTTCTCCCGGATCTCATTTCCTACGTCTCGCGAAAAGGCTTCCCGAGCCGCATTATCACCAACGGTCAGAAAATATGCGACCAAAAATATTTTGCAGAGCTTTATGACGCGGGCTTGCGAAACGTGAATATTTCCTTGTATTCCGTCAGGGATGATGTGCAGGCGTTTCTTTCAGACAATCCGGACTCGCTGAAAAACATTATCAAGGCCCTGAAAACAATGGGCAAATTCAAAAATATGCAGATTGTCGTCAACACGGTGATCAACAAATACAATAGCGACCATCTTTCAGAGAACGTGCGGTGGGTGGTGAATAACGCTCCGTTCGTATCGCATTTTGTCTGGAACAACATGGACCCAAGAAACAGCAAATGCGAAAAGTTTTCGGACACGATTCCAAGATTGAACGATTTCCAACTCGAACTGTGCCGCGCCGTGAAATACCTTCAGAAGACGGGGCGCACATGCCGGGTCGAAAGGGTTCCTCTCTGTTACATGCCGGAATTTGAGAGCCTTTCCACTGAAACCAGGAAAATTGTGAAGAAGGAAAAGACAGCGACCTATTTTCTCGACGAGAAAGAGCTGTTTTCGCAGAATGTCTATCAGTATGGCAAGGCGGATTGCTGCCGCGTCTGCTTCTTTGACGGCATATGCGCCGGACTGTTTGAAATGGATGTGTTCTATTCATCGGAAGAACTGTATGCCTGTTTTGGCGACAGCGAAAAGATAATCGCTAAAATCCTTGGCGACGCCGGCCGGCCGGAAACGCTTTCGGGATAAAAACGAAAAACTGCTCGGGAGAAACGGCGCGCATGAAAAACGACGATGAATACCAAATAGTTCCCCCGTTCGCGCAGGACTCAGGCAAGAAGCACATAGAGATCAGTCTTGGCATGGCCTGCAATAACAATTGCCTGTTCTGCCTGAACATCGGTCCGCGCAAATTCGTGCCATTTGAGCAGATCGTGAAAGAAGCCGGTGAATGCGCCGCGGCGGGATACAATTCAATCGGCCTCATCGGCGGCGACCCGACAATATATCCGAACATTCAGAAACTCGGCCGGGAACTCTCCGAAACGGGATACAAGCACATTCATGCGATCAGCAATGGGCGGCGTTTCGGCGAAATGGAATTTCTCGACTCGATGATAGAGGCGGGGTTCAATAGATTTTCCGTGTCAATCCACAGCCATCTGCCGGAAGTCGAGGACCGACTGACTCAAAGGCCGGGAGGACACGAACAGAAGATACAGGGCCTCAGGAACCTCGTGAGACGATTCAGCGAAGGCGCCTTCCGCGACCGCATCGCGATCAATATAGTTATGAACAAGCTCAATATCGATAACATTGACGCGACAATCCGGTTTTTTTCCGAAATCGGCGTCACCGATATGCGGCTTCTTATCATTAGGCCTGAAGGGTATGCTCTTGAGAATTTCGATCTCCTCGTGCCGCGGCTGGCGGCCATCCGCGACAGGCTTCCCGCCGTGATACGCGTTGCGCATACGCGAAAACTGAAGGTCATGATGGACCCGCCGCCGTTCTGTTTGTTTTACGACATACCGGGCTTCAGCCGCCTTCTCGCCAGGGATTACATAGACCAGGTGATCTCCGACGCGCATAAGCAGCAAAGAGAGACTTTCTCCTGGAACGAATACCGGCTGCGGACTAAATTGAAAAAACCGGAATGCGAGACTTGCTGCTTCAACAGAAAGTGCGAAGGCGTGTGGGCTGGTTACGCGAACGTCTTCGGATTCGATGAGTTCCTTCCGGTATCGAGAGAAACGCTTTCGGTTATATCGGGGCCGGACTGCGCCGGATGATCGGAGACTTGGATGGACATTGATTTCAACAACAACGCGATCAGACTTTTTTCCGGCGTTTCGATGGCCGCTTTTCTTATTTTGAGCTACCGCGTCATTCGGGAAGACACAGCTTCCCAGAAAATCCCCAATTCCCTGATTCTCAAATTTCTGAAACTCGACGCGGTTATGTTTGCGGCGCTTCTCGCCTACGGGCTGCTAAATGGCAATATCTTCGCCGTAAATTATATCAAGATTGCTTTCCTTAACGCCGCCGCGGCCATCGTTTTCGGATACGCCTTCTGGTATTTCGACATCTGCAGCCCTGGCGACGCTAAATATCTTGCGATAACGGCTCTTTTTGTTCCTCTCGGAACCTACACGGATCAATTCGTGCCCTTTTTTCCGGCTGTAATCATTCTGATTAACGCATATATCATCGCCTTCCTCGCAATGTTCGTTTACACTGTTTATCTCATGGCGAGAAAAGCGGCGGCCGCTATATCGAAAGGCGCTCTGTCTCCGGATCACACGCGGGATTTTGCCAAACGGACGCTCCGGAAAGCGGCCGACCTGAAGTTTTGGGCCGGCCTTGTCGGAATGATTCTTTACATGGCAACCATGCTTCTGGCTCTGCGAACCGCAAGCGACTATATTCAAAAAGCCTTCTCTTTTTTACAGGGTCATTTTGCGATAATCATTGTTTTGATTCTGTATTACGCAGGAAGGCGGTTGCAAGACCTGATGCGTTCGAACAAAGTCGTTTCATGGGGGGCTTATATACTTTTCGGCGGCATGATTTCTTTTCAGTATTTTATCCTGCGCCAGGATGTTTTCAAGACTCTCTCAGAGACCATCGCCGCGTCTTTTTTCATGATCGTTTTCATTCCTATAGCGAAAAAAACAATTGAAACATATCACGAAATCATACAATATGACTTGGTGGAGAACGTGAAAATGGGAGTTGTTCTGACAAAAGAGACGGTTGAGAAATTCAGGGCGGGCTGGGGAATTGAGGTTCCGGCCTGCGTTGCGCTCACCGACAATCAATCGCAGTTGATCAAGGATAATATCCCCAACATGGAGAGCGTGGAAACTGTAACCCACATAACTTTCGGCCCTTTCATATTCGTCGGCGCTTTATTCGTGATTCTGTTCCGGCACACGATAATTCACTATTTTTAGAAGCAAAAAGGAATAGATTGCTCCGGCTTAGACCAGGTCCTGAAATTCCAGCTTATGATTAGGCTGCTCAGGATCCAATTAATTCAGGAAAAAGGGACGCCGGCAAAAATGCAAACCGACTCAAGTCCCGCAGAATCGACGAATGGAATTGTCGCTAGCGCCGGATTGTTTCGACGGCTTAAGTCAACTTGCGGGGAGCGCCGCTTTGATTGAACGATTTATGATCTGCCCTTATGATATCTACGATGGGCATTTTTGAGGATTCTACAAAAGTGGATAAATGCATGCCGGCGGAAGGACCGATAGCCTTGATCAGGCTCGGTTATGCCTGCAACAACAACTGTGTTTTCTGCCACAGCAGCGAAAGGCGCGGCTCCGGACTCGAACTGGACACAGACCGGGTCAGGGAAAAGATTAAGAAGGCCGCTGGCCGCGGTGCCGGCTCTGTTGTTTTTTCCGGCGGCGAGCCGACCATAAGAAAAGATATACTCGAGTTAATGAGATATGCCCGGAGTCAACGCTTAGGTAGGGGTCTCATAACCAACGGACGTATGTTCTGTTACAGCGCTTTTGCCGAACAGGTTGAAGAAATCGGTCTTGATTATGCGTTAGTCTCGATTCATGGGCCGGATGGGCAAATGCACGATGCGCTCGCCGGCAGCGCCTCTTTCGAACAGTCGATAGCCGGTCTTGCCGCTGTTTCAAAATTGGCGTCACGCGTGGTTGTCAACACTGTTCTGACGCGCCAAAACGCCTCCGGCTTAGCGAAGACGGCGCGTCTTCTGGAAAGATTCGCTCCTCTCCACTACAAAGTTTCGCTCCCCGAGCCGAAAGGCGCGATTCTGGAGCAATTTGATGTCGTCCTGCCTCCTCACGACGCCGCGAGGGCTGTCGAAAACTTCCTTGCGGAATACAAGCCCGGAAGGGGCGTGACTGTGGGCATAGACGGACTGCCCCCTTGCCTCCTTCATGAATATTATTCACTAAATGACGACTTTTTTACGCACGGGTTCTATCTTGTGAGCGAACCCGGAGAGGATGATTTTTATCCGGCGACGCGCGGAGAAAGGGTTTTTTCCCGCAACTGCATATTCTGCTCAATGTATCACCTTTGCCCCGGCATATATGTGAAATATTTTGAGAAATTTCACGGCGACTGCCTGAAGCCGCTAAAACGGGAGGTTTCTAACACCGTCCGATTCGACTTTGAAAAAGAAGAGCCTGCTGATAAATCCGGCAGGAGCGAGTGCGAAATTATTAAATATTCCGACCCGGCGCGCAGACTCGCTGTCAGGAAGGGAAACCGGCTTGAATTATATCTTACGAAGGAGATACAGACAGACGTTCCGGAGTTGATGAGGCTGAAGCTCGATATCGAGCAGGTTTATGTAACCAAAAGCGAAATCGAGAAGCATGGAAGACGTCCCGGCCATCTGATGAAATTGCAACTGGCGGAAAAATGCAGGAATTGCCTGAAGCTGCGGCTTTGCCCTGGCGTGTACATAAAGCCGCCGAAGCAGCCTTTCTCGTTGTTGGAGAAACGTTATGATGATCTGCTCGGAATGCTCAAAGGAAGAGTTTTCGAAATCGGATGCGGCTCCGAACCGTATGCGAGGACTATAAAAAGAATGATACGCGCGGGAAGTATTTCCTCATATCTGGGGATGGACCCGGGACTTGCGCAGAAAACCAAAACCGGCATGGAAGGCAGTTACATTCTGATGAAAGGGCTGTTTGAGGAGTTGAAATGGACCGGTCCGAAGTTCGATTTCGTGGTAATGTTCCGCTCATACAATCATCTCGCTGATCTCAGGCGGGCCGGCTCTGTATTGTCTGCGATAACGGCTAAGGGATCAAAATTAATTATAACGGAAGATCACAGGCTGATCGAACTAAAAAAGAGCGTATTGGAAACCGGCGGGAAGCCGGGCCGCGGATTCGACCATATTAGAAATCACACGGCGCGTGGCGCCGCGGATGTTCTTAAGGGATTCGGGTTTGAGCCTGAGATTCTCTGGGAACCGGACCGTTTCAGCGCGGGATGCTGGGCAATCTCCGCCGAGAGAAAAGAATAGGGGTTCCCGGAAAACCGAATTAAATGATTCCGGCGGTTGCGCAGGAGCAATTTGAGCGGCTAAAGGGCGAAACAATGAAAAAAAACGCAATTTTCAAGGCAATACTATTATTTTTCTGGATCTGCGCTGCGCTTGCGGCCGCCGAATTAATCGCGCGCGTTATCATGCCCATGCCGCTCTATTTCCCGAGAGTCAATCACAAAGAGGCGAAATGGAAGGAATATCGGGGCGTTGTCATTTGGGACCTCAAGCATGTGGGCCACGAGGACTTGGATAAAAAAGCGATTGAAGCCGCGAAGCGAACGGACGCTTTTAAAATCGTCGGCTTAGGCGATTCCATTATGTTCGGTTCGGGCATCGATGCGAAAGACACGTATATGAGCAGGCTGGGAAGCGAACTTGAGAAGAGTATCGGCAGAAAAGTTGAAGTCGCGGATCTTTCCCAGCCGGGATACAACATCAGACAGGAGTCCGCTCTTTTTGAACTTCTGGGCGTTCGTATAAAGCCGGATCTTATCATCGTCCATGCTTGGGAGGACGACCTCGCCAATTACGTAGTGGTGGGAGGAGTTATATACGGCGCAAATGTTTATACGAAAACGGGAGTAGTAAGGACGATACCGCTTCCCCCGGCGATCAATGAATATCTGATTCTGCGCTCCCGGTTTTATCAGAGCATAAGCCTTCTTGCTGTGGCAAAAAGGGAAAGGCGCGGCGATGAAATCAGGAGGGGCGGCGCAATCTGCAGGCAGGCGCTGGAATCTATTTATAAGAACGCGCAAAAGTCGAGAGCCGAGATATTGATTTTGCTTTCTCCCAACCTGGCAAAAGGGAAAATACAGCCTTTCAGCAGAACTCCTGACAAACATGCGCTTTATTACATGATAACCGACTGGGCGAAGAGCCGTAATGTTAAAGTGATCGACCTTTCCTCCGTGATGGCTGGAGTAGAAAGCGAAACAGTAAGGGTGGACGATGTTCATTTTAATAAAAAGGGACACGACATTATATTGAAAATACTCACCGGTTCAATCCCGGCCATGTATAAAAAACATGACCCGGCTGCTCCATCGCGCGGGCAATAGAACAAAGGCGTCATTTATTGCCGTCCGCTGGAATACGGCTGATTATGGCGGCGTAATAATCGAATATTTTTTTGGAGTATAAAACCCTGGGATTGAACTTTTTGTAAACCTCGCCGCATTTTTCCTTCATATCGCTGACACATGCCATCTCAAAAAGGACGACTTTGCATTCTTTGTGTTTTCGCAGGAAAGCGTCATCGAGCAGTTTTTCTATTTCATAGGAGGGATTTTTTGTGTACGTCATGCCGATTGAAGAATTCGGAGAGAAAACCGAACATTCGCCGGCAGCTTTTTGAAGAGTTGCGGAAATAAAATCGTCCTGCTCCTCCATGAAATCCCTCAGGGTCACAAGGCTCACATTGAAGGATGAAATGACAAGAACCATCAGGCATATAGCGACTGCGCCGTTTCTTAAGGGGGCGTTTTTTTTCAAGCCCAGAACCCAGTCGGCCGCAACGCCGAAAAAGATGGCCAGCGGAACTGTCGCCGGGAGTATGTGTCTGGGGAAGTCACCCTGAGGAAGCGAAATGTGAAAAAGGCTTAATACGATGATGAGTACAAAAGGGAAAAAGAAAAGCGGGCGTGAGAAGCCACAGAGACGGCCAAGAAAAATCGGCGCCAAAAAGAGAGGCGCCAGTATGAGCGACGGCAAAAAGATATCAGACATTAAAAATAATATGTTTGTTTTCAGGACATTAAAAAAATCATTCGGCGGAGAAACAAAGACGCTCCTATACACAGGCGGAAGAAGCATTAGCAGCCCGGCAAGCAACGCCGCCCCGCCCAGCGCTGCGGCGATCCCCTTTTTTCCGCCGGGTCTGTAAGCGAGAAGAATAATCAGAATGAAAGCAGCCGTGTAAACATTCCTGGGTTCGATAAGAATTGAGAAAACCATAGCTGCAAAGAGGCCGAGCGCGGAAAGAATATTCTTGTTTCGTAGGAGAAGGAACAGAAAAGTTAAAGCCACGCAAAGAAACAGCAAATCAATATTTTCAGTCGTGGCGTTTCCTGAAAGGATCACATTGAGAGGCAAGATTGAAGCTGCGAACGAGGCAAACAGAGCGGCGCGCGCGTTTCCAGTTGCGGCCATGGCCATGAGGAATACCGCCAGAATACAAATGACGCCCAAAACCGCGTTCAGGGTAAACAGCGTGTGTGGAGAATCGCTGCCTGTCATTTTCATAGCAGCAGCGCCCAAAAATGGGAAGCCTGTGGCAAAAACGGGAGGTTGTTTATCCTCACATTTTTCCAACGTTCCGCCGGCGCAGATTGAAAAGTCGTTGTCGCCCGCGATCATCCTCGATAAGTTGTATATTTCATATTCCACATAATATACTTTGAATCTTTGAGGGGCGTGGTCAAATCGCAACCACATCCCGTATGCCGTTATAGCGGCCAGAAGAAAAACCAAAATCAGCTTCGGCCTGTTCCCCGCGCGCAAAACAGCCGGTATCATGAATATGAAAAGCGCTGCCGCCGCCAGAAAAGACGCCGCGTGTATGATCAACAGGAATAAGTTGTTTGCAGCCATTGTGTGTAAAAAGCCCTCCATATTTCGGGGGAAAATTGTTTTGATAACCCTTAAATATTTTATCCGGAAGATCGAATAAAATCAACAAAACGACTCTCGGCGTTTGCGCGGGGCAGAGGCTTCTGAGCTCGGGAGTCCGGGGAACAAAAAATTAACAAGCCTCAGAAAAACCGCTTACTATTCCCATATATTTCCAGCCGCCCATTTCCTTGACACGCCGAATAGGTAAAGTGATAATTTATTCAAACTTTATATGATGGACGGTTTCAAATACAAAATATTATTATGGAGAAGAACCTCTTCAGCGGGCTTATTAAAAGAAACGTTTAACGTCTGAAATGAACCGTTGGATATCTTCGATATTATGGCCAGTGTTCGGGAGAAAAGAACATCTACGCGAACGTTATTCGCCGTCCTGCTGTTTCTTGCCGTGATGAGCGCCGCCTTTCCGTGTCTTGGAAATCCCAGCATTGGTCCTGGAATGACGCGAAACATTACAAGGTTGATTCACGCAAACAGCGCGTCCTATCCGCTTCCGCCGGGCTGGGAAGCTCATGACTTCACATTCACCGATCTGACGATAACGGTGAAACTGTCAAACGGGAAGGGTGAAGAGGCGGTTGTTCGCATGGCGTATGCGTGGTCACCGGTCAACGGCAAAGTTTTTGGCAAAACGATGAGCTTCAGACTTGAAATTTTGAAAGCCAGCGGCGCCGGCGCGAAAAAAGCAGCTCAGGCTTTTTTCGCGAGGATCAAAAGAAACGACAGAGTGTATTTTTATAATTCGGCCGAAATGCTCAGGCGGGAATCTTTGGCGCAGCATCTGTTCCAGAAATACATCTTTTCGCCTCTGCTGGACCACAAACTGATATTTGCCATAGGAGCGGCGCTGGCTTTTCTTGTTCTGGTTCTTAATTTCAGGGAAATCAGAGATTATTTAATGCCAGGAAAGGTATCAACCCTTGTTGCTCTGATGCTAATCGTTGTCCTCGGAATGGCCTTAAGACTGTATGTTTCGCCTTCCACGCCGATACATTGCAACACCCACGGAATCAGGGAAGCAAGGATGTTTCTTTCGCTGAGAAACGACTTGAAAGCCGAAGCCGACTACGGAAGAGTGTATCCTTTAACAATAAGATGGATTCTGGGTTTTATCGGCCCGGAAGAAAAGAATTTGTTTCTATTGAACCAGATATTGGGGACGCTGTCAATTCTGGCGATATTCATGTTTGCGAAAGGCCTGTTAGGGTCTGACGCGGCTGGTGTGTTTTCAGCGCTTTTCTTCAGCCTGTCTCCGGCGCAGGTGTGGATGGCGGGCACGGAGTCGCAAATTCCTATGTATCAATTCATAAGTCTTGCGGGCCTTGCATTTCTCTGCGTGTCTATGCGGTCGAAAAGCGCGCGCGTTCTCTGGCTCGCAACAATCATGATATCTTTCGCCTCATCTTTGAGGATTCTTACGCCGCTTGTTGTCCCGGTCGCCGCCGCAACCGGGATATATCTGGGGATTCGCATAAAAAAGGGCGAGCGCGACATATTCTCGAAACATCTCGCCGTCTGTCTCGTATTCGCCGCTTCATGGGCGGCGTTTCATTATTTATCCATTCCGAACATGACCGGCAAGGGGTGGTCGGAAACAAGCCCCTTAATAACAGTCAGGGACTTTTTTTTCAACCGCAGGACAATAGCCGGCAATACGATACTCGACCCCACGCTTACGCCTTTCATCGTGCCGCTCACGGCCGCTGCCGCCTTTTATTATTCCTGGAAAAAGGACAGGCGTTTTGCAATATTCATAACCGCTGTTTTCTTGATAGCAGTCCCGATAACGTTTTCAGTGCTTGACTGCAGGACTACCGCAGTCAGGTATCAGACTCAGGGCCACTGGGTTTATTACATACTCGCATCCGCACTTTTTTCCCGGATAGGACCGGAAATCTTTCGCAAGAGGCGCGTTGAGGCTGCTGCGGCCGTCGCGATACTTGCATTCGTCGGAGCTGTTCCGGGTCTGGCGATGTTGCTCAAAGGCGATGAGGAGATAAACGAGTATCGCTTCATCCGCGAAACCGCGTTAAAAATTCCTCAAAAAACCGTGATCCGGCTGCCCGTTGACTATGCCGCCGGGGGCAGGTTGATAACCGATTACCCGGATTACATTAACAACCACATTGTCGTCAAAGGAAATGCGCCGGCGCTGAAGGGATCTCGTGAACTAATTTACGTCGGTTTAGACTGTTACAGGTACGGTTCAATAAAGGAAAAGAAAGAAGATATTTTTCCCGATGGAAAGAGAAAACAGTGTGTCAATATATGCTCCACGCGGCTCGCGCCGCTTTATGAGAAAAAACTCGACGCCAGCCGACCTACGATAGGATACCAAGACCGGTTCTATGAGTTGGGCTCAAGCAATCCAGTCGTCGGTTTCTATGAGTGCATCCCTGATGAAAAGTAACGCCACAGCAACGCGGCGCGGGCCGGCGCCCGGCGATGAAAAATGCGGCCGGCTCTCAAAATGCCGCCCAAGCGCCAAAAGGCCCGCGGCCACGGCGCTTTTCTCTTTGTGTTTACTATTGTGCTTTCAGGCTCGCGCTTTTTCATTTCCCATGATGGGGTCGAAGACCGAGCCCCGGATAGCCCGCATCATCAACAGCGATTCGGACCGTTTCCCGCTCCCGGGCGCGTGGAAGATATCCGGATGGCATTACACGGATCTGGACATCTTCGTTTATCTTGAAAAAGCGCGAGGGAAAACAGCTCTTGTGCGACTCGCCAACTCTTCGCTTAAGTCGAACGGTTTGCTCATTGGCGAATCCCGTAACTTTCGGGTTGAGATAGTCTCCTTTTCCGGAGTGGATATTAAGGAAGCTGAAAGAGCCGGCCGCGCGTTGTTAGAAAGAATAAAGCAAAACGAACCCGCTATGTTTTTTGATTATCCGGACATGAAGAACCGCGAGACTATGTCCGAATATATATTCAGGAAATATTTTTTTCAGTTCCTTCTGATATCAGGCCTTGCGAGCTCCGTCGCGCTTTTCATACTGAGCTTTCCGGTTATACGAAAACAACTGTTGCCTTCCGGCCCTGCGGCAGCCGCGCTTCTTTTGTGCATGATTGCTGGAGGAGCATTGATAAGATTTACAGCAGGCCCGCAGGCGCCGATACATAACAACGGCCATGGCGTGAGGCAGTTGAGGGCGCTTCTCTACATGGAATCACCGGAACAGAAAGAGATTAAATACGGCAGGACCTACATTGCCATTATGGGGCCTCTTGCGGCCGCAGCCGGAGGAACTGACAAATCTGTTTTTCTTCTCAATGAAATTTTCGGGGCGCTTGCCATTCTCTGCATGTATATGATGGCGCGGGCGTTGCTTAAGTCCGAAGCCGCCGCCCTTACTGCCGCGGCTGCATTCTGTTTCAGTCCGGCGCTCGTTTGGCTCTCCGGTTCGGAATCCCCGGTCTCCATGCATATTTTCTTTGCGCTCGCAGGTTTCGCCTTCGCCGCCGTTTCCGCCCGGTCGCGCAGCGTTTCGATCTTGTGGTTATCTTGCATTTTCATCTGCATAGCCGCTTCCATGCGAATGCTTACAATTCTTGTCGCCCCGGCCGCCGGGCTGATTTTCCTATGCTCTTATTATTCTTCCTCCAGCTCCTCTCCGACTGAGCGCCCTGCGCGGAAAATAACAGATAACTATTTTTCAAACACTTTCCACAAACACGCGCTTTTTTGCCTTGGCGTGATAGCCCTGTGGGTGTCTTTCCACTGGCTTTCGGTCGACCCCGAAAATGCCGGAAAAGGATTCGCCCGGTTTTCTCCAACCGTATTCATTAACACCATGCGGCATTACAACATACTGTTTGATCCTACTCTGACTTCTGCCTGCCTTCCGGTTTTCGCAGCAGCCGGTTTTTTAATAACTGCTTGGAAACGGCCGCTGCTGGCCGCCACAACAGCAGCCATTTTTGTCCTGTTGGTTCCAATTAGTTTCACAACCATGGCCGACCGCACAGACTTGGTTCGCTATCAGCCGCAGGCTCATTGGCTGTATTTTCTTTTCGCCGGGGCGCTCGCCGATTTTTTCGCAACAATCCGTCTGCATAGAGCGCTTGCGCTCGCCGCGGCAATTTCCATTCCGGTCGCCATCGCATCTTTTTCTATGAACGGACTTGAATTTCTTGCATCAGGAAACGAAGAAACAGCGGAGTACCATTTCATTAAAAAGGCGGCTTCCGAAATGAGGCCGGGCAGCCGGATTGTTCTGCCTGAGAGCGGCGCGGCCGGTCGGGGCCGACTGAGCGCAGAGTTTCCCGATTATTTTGGAAAATTCCTGCTGGAAAGAGGGAGACCGGGCGGCACCGACAGAGAATCGATTATTTACCGCGGACTTGATTGCTATCGGTACGGAGATGTTGAGGAAATACAGCAGAAATCGGCGCGCGGCGGCATGACGCAGGAATGCGCTTCGGTATGCGGCGGCCGGACTGCGCCGATCATGGAAAAAACGCTTGAAGCAAAGATTCCCGCCGGCAACTTCCACAGCCGATATTTCCTGCTTGGAGCGAACAGGCCGGTGATCGGCTTTTACAAATGCCCGGGGAGCGGGCGGCAAAGAAATTAATATAGCGGCTAAGCCGTATGGCCGCTGTTCTGGAGATGACGGAAATCAAAAAAGCCCTGACATATTTAATATTGGCGATAACGCTTGCCACCGGATGCATAACGATCTTTTACCATCTTGAAAGGCCGTTTGAAAGTGACAGGCCGGCCGCCCGCGTTGTTTTTTCCTCTCAGAATGTTATGTCGCTGATAAAGGACCCGCCGGACTTCAGGCATCCTTCTCTGTATTACATCGCTCTGCATTATTCCCTGAAAATGTTTGGAGGAAGCGGGTTTTCGGCATACCTGCCTGGAGCGATATTCGGGCTAGCATGCATTGCGGCATTATTCTTTTTTCTGGAAAGGCGCGTCGGTTTGCTCGCCGCCGCGGGCGGGTCATTGCTCCTTTCGGTGACGCCGGAATTCATTGGGCAGTCCCGCGAAGTCGCAAATTTCTCCCTTTTTTCCTTGCTAAGCCTTCTTTCGAGTTATTATTTTCTGAAATGCGCCTTTAATCGAGACGCGGCGAGCCCTCGAAAAACGGATTTTCTTTTCTACATTATCTCAACTGTTCTTTGCTTCTATTGCAATTTCTTCGCATTCTTCATTGCGGCGGCCCAATTCCTGTTTCTCAGCTATATTCGCTTTTCAACAAAACGGCTCGATAAGAACATCGTGTACGCATATTTACTTTGCATTCTGTTGGGCGTCCCTTCACTTATTATGCTGGCAAAGGGTTTTTTCATGGACATCCCGGTCCGTGAAGCCGCTTCACAAGCGAGCCAGGAGGTTTATACCGGCGCTTGGGAATTCATGATGCGCACGGCGGCGGAATATTTTCCTTTCGACAGGGGATTCCTTCCCTTCGGGATGGGTTTCGCGTTACTTATGATCCTGTATGTCGCCTTCTATTATCTTTTCTCCGATTTCAGAATCAGGCAGTTTCCCGATCTCATATACATATTGATTGTAGTTCTCTTAACGGTGACAATCTCATTCGCCGCCACTGACACCGTCAGACTGAGACCTTATTACTTTGTTTTTCTTTGGCCGCTACTGACAGTCTTTTTTTTCGAGGCTATCGACCGTCTTTGCCGCGAAGAGATTAAAAATGCGGCGATAAGAAACGCCGTATATATATTGTTCATGGGAATAGTTGTTTTCGCTTACTCTTACATGCTGAACAACGCGCGGGACGATTTTTACGGGAATGTCAGCGACAGAAGCATAGCGCCCGCAGTGCGGACAATTGTCGAATCCAGGCACAAGAGCAGGCGTGTTGTGCTCGAATACATACCGGATGTCCATGCGCTGTATTATCACGCATTCGATTATCCATATCGCGATTATGATCGTTATCTGGAAATGGTCTCCGGCAGAGGGGGAGAAATGCGAGGCCGCAGGCTGAGTTTCAGCGTGATGGATTCCTCGTTGGCGGCGAATGTCGCCAAACCCGGCGATTTCGAAAACCCCGCCGCCAGCATGGCGAAACGCGAGAAATACTGGTTCATCTACAATAAGCGACATCAGAATCCGAATATTTTGAAACCGCTCGAATCCCGCTGTTCAAAGGAATATGTTTCAACGGTCTACATTCTTTTCTATTGCGATCCCGGCGGGCGCGGCTCAGGAACGGAGATGCAATGAAAGCCGCTTTGAAAAAATTTTCGGACTATGCGCCGGCTATACTGGCCGCGCTGTTTCTGGCGGTCCTGCTCGTTTCCGTCTGCATAGATATTTATAAGATCAAACACATGAATTATTCGCGCCTTTACACATCCTTAAAAACGCATCTGGACAAAAAACAGGGGTTTGTATTTCCGCCTACCGAAGGCGATAGGAATAAGGCGTCGCGAAAAAACATATATGTTTTCGGCGAGTCATCGCTTGTGATGTCGGACGGCAGTACGTTTCCCGATTACCTGAACGAGATGTTGAATAGTGGGAAACAGGGAACTCTCGTGACGAACTGGGGGATTCCTGGCATAGATTCCTTTTCGGTAAAAAGAAGGGCGTTTCAGGCGCTCAGGACGAAAGGAAGAAAACCGGACCTCATAGTCATTTATACCGGGCATAATGATTACAATAACATCTACCAGGGATATATGCCGCTTTATAAAGGACTTCCGGGAACAAGGTTGTTGCTCTACATCAACTATCATCTTCAGGGCGCGAAATACAAGGACAAGTATTGTCCCGGCGACAAAAAATGCAATTATACGAATTACTCAAGGGCTGTGAGCCCGATAGTCATCAACGCTCTTCAAGCGTCCCGGTTGACGACGCTGAACGGATCGGAATACACAAGGTTCAACGATCTGATGCTGGAGCATTTCATGAAAAACATCCGCGGCATTATCGCCGAAGCCGGGAATCTCGGCATTCCGGTCGTGATCTGCACTGTAATAGGAAACCTTCACGCGGAGCCTTTCGGAGATTACCGGACAGTGTCGAAAGACTACAGGCTCGGCATAGCGGCCCGTAAATACGAAGACCGCATCAGGCTTCTTCGACAGGCCAGAGACGGCGAAGTGTTTTCATTCGATGTGCGCGCAAAATCAGAATTGAATGCCGGCATCAGGTCTCTTTGCGGAGATGGCGTGTTTGTTTTGGATATTGAAAATCTTCTTATTAAAAAACGAAGTGAGTTCGGTTACGATGTGTTCATAGACTATTTTCACATGAAGACAGGAACGCATAAAACAATCGCTTCCATGCTGGCGGATTTCATCGAACAAAATAACCTTCTTCAAAAATATTCCGGAAAGCGCGCGGCGCGAAGCAGCGATAAAAAATTTGCCGCGCCTGAAAATAGATATAATATCAATCCCGCCGCCGACAGCCTGCCAGCGGCGGGAGAGTGAAAGCGGCGAGGCTCCGGGCTTTATGGGTTTAAAAAGACTCGTTGTGGATGTCCAGGGAATAATAAATGGCGAATAAAAGAAGCTTGCTGAAAAGAATGGTTGACGACTACCAGCTCTGGTTGGAAAACAACGGAGTGATTCGGGAAGTCATCAAGCTTCAGGGCGAAGGACGTTTCAGCCCCACACGCGTCGAGATCGGCCACTATCTATGGTTTGCGGAACTGGCGACGAAGCCGTCGGTTTTGGAAACGTTGCCGGATGTGGTCAGGGTTCTGGATGTGGGGGCCTATCTGAACCTGTTTGCGAATTTTCTCAACAATATTGAAGTAGTAGAGGGCAGGCGCTTCGATTGCGCCGGAATAGAGATAAGGCCGGAGCACTGCGAGTTGTCCAACCGGATTTTTCGCGAGAACCGGCTGGTGTGCGGGGATGCGGCTGAGATGGACCGCCTGTTCGATGTAAAGTTCGACATTATTATCTTCTGTGGTTATTTTCACCGGGAAGATCCTAAACCGGAAGAGACTATCCTGCAAACATTGCGCGCTGCTGACAAAATACTTAACTCGGGAGGGATTCTTGCGATCATGTCGCCGGATGAAAGAAAGATCCACAGCCGCAACTTCTTTCTGCCCTCCGCAGACGCCGGTCCGTTTCCCCCCGGCAGATTTATGCCGGATGGGTATTCCTACTCGGATAAATCCAACGCTGAATGCTGGTTCATCGCAAGAAAGAACAGAGCAGGGTGATGCGCATTTGACTCCTAATATATTTGATTCACTAAGCAGAGAAAGTCCGGGCAGCGCGAATCCGGCTTATTGCGAGACCGAGCGATTAAGCGCGGCTCCATGAGAATAATCCGGGGGCGAAGGCGCTGCTCCCGGCAGACGCAATGCCTGATGTCTCCAACCGCCCGCCGCGAGAATTAAAAAACTCAACTGTCCCGTTTTTTATGATGAAAGCATTTGATTTTTTTGCAATATCGGCGACTCGCTTCATTTCTAAAAAAGATTTTTTCGCGGGACCTTCGAAAATGAAAAACGAATCGTACTCAACAACATCTTCTTTCTTGCGGGGATTAACAAAAGCTATGAATTTCCAAACGCTCCAAGACATACACAATAAATCATCAATCTCTCTGAAAAAATCAACAAAAGGCCCGAAAGAACGTTTTTCATTTTCGACAAGCGATAATGTTTGGCGCGCAATGCTTATTGATTTTTCGCATGAGTAACTGCAAGGAATGTGTTCGGTAAGTCTGAACGGGCTTGCGAGAAAGAGATTGCATACCCCTTTGGTATTATTATAAATATGATGAAAAGCCTGCGTGTTTCCCTCAAAATCAGCGGCCATTGTTAAAAAACTGTTTATGCAGCAATCCGGATAGCCCAAAAACGACCCTGCCTCTCTGCAGCGCTCTTTCCGAATCGCTTCAGGCACGTCTTCTGCCATAACTTGTTCGAAAACGAAATTTGCGCGTTTTGACGTCTCACTGTCCTTTGAGATCACAATGGAAGTGAATGATTCTTCCGAGCGAGAAGCGGGAAGGAATTTTTCTTCTGTATCGTTGAGCTTAAAATTAAAAGGCAGCGCTTTAGCGTAGAGATTCAAGCTCTCCGCATGTAAAATGATATTATTAACTCTTGAGGCCGGAACGTCATCGAGAAAAACAACTTCTCGAAGTCCCGCGAAAAGCTGAAAATATGAGCCGGCGGGAATTTGCAGAGATGTTTTAATCTTTCTATCCGCTCCTCCTTTATACAAATGAATGTTGGACAGTGAGATCATCGGGAGCCTTTGCGAATAATTGGAATAAATATTTCCGATCATTTTTCGGCCATGCGCGCTTATTCATGAGCGGCGTTATTCTTTTGCCTTAAGCGTGTATCCGTCATGCCGATTCTGTTTGTTAAGGAATTATTAGATTTTCAAGTCTCGAAAATCAATAAGCAGCCTAACATTATGTCAAAATGCAGGGCTTGCGCGCATTTTGCCTGATATGCTTGAAAAAGTGTTTGATACAGATTGTAAACGCTTGCCCGGGATATAGCGGCCAGCCAGCGCGCGAAGCTGGTTCTCCCGCTTTCGCAGCTTCGGATTGTCAATATTTTGATGCCCGCTCATTGCGTGTTTCCGGTTTTGATCCGGTCTTCTGTCATAGGAAACAATCGAGTCGGCATGGCGCTGTTTCGATTGACATGGAATTCACGGCATTATATAATAAATTTAACAATGTTATTATACACAGTTAGGAGGTCAGATAGGCTGACTAAAAGCTCGAATAGAATCTAAGTAGAGGCGAAATCGCGCCGTTTCAAGTTTGTTTCGGAGCGCGGCAAATCAATCTATTTTTCACATCGGGCTTAAGCATATAAGACAGCTCCGCATCGAAAGAGCCATAATGAAATCACAAATATTAATATCCATTTTGAAGTCGAAGTTCCATAAAGAAGCTGTGCTTGCGGCATGTTGCGAACTTTCTACAAACGGAAGTTTCTTTCTTTTGCAAAAATCCGATGACGGGAAGTTTTACGAAGCGCTCGTATCCTTAACTCCTGCATCCTCCGGCCCGGATTATGATGAGCAAAAGCTGAAATCCGCAGTCCGGGAATTCAAAGACATTCTATTCGAAAAGCAATTGCAGATAATGCTGCTGAAAAATAACATGAAGGCGTGCGAGGAACTCGCATACAACGCGCTATCGAACCCAATAGTCTTTAAGGAAAATGAAGGAAACGAACCTTTGCCGGAATCCATCGCCAAGATATTGGAGGAGAATTCCGGACAAGGGGAAGAGTCCTACTTGGACGATGTCCTGAAAATAGCAGTTCCATGGGAAGAGAGAAACAAATAATCTCTCCCTTCACCGACAAATATTCGCATTCAGCGAGGTGGGCCTTATGAAGAATTGGAGAGCAGCCTCTTTATTGATCGCATTGGCGTTTCTGGCGATATGCGGGACGACTGCTTTTTCGAAACCGGCGTCCAACTCAAAGCCGGTTATGCCCGCGCTCGACAAACCGTTGGTTTTCGACGCTCCGGTGGAATCCGCAACGGCGCCTCTTACCTCGTCAGGCGCGCCCGAATCGGGGACCCCTACGGTCGCCCAAAGCACCGATACTTATGTGCTCTGGCAAGAATCCGTGCAGTCTTGCGTCGACAAAGGCGGCCCGATCGACATTGAGAGTTTTTTTATCGCCGTGAGCGATATCTTTAAAGCAGACATCGCCGGCGACAAAAAGATTGTGCGTTCTCTGAGAGATTTTATGACGTGCAGGCAGCTTGCCGACAAAAGCCAAAACTGGTGCAGTGCTGAAAAAGTAATGGCTGAACCGTATTTCGCTGAGCTGAGCGTGGAGGATCAAGGAAGATTTCTTACGAAAAAAGAGGGTCTTAAGGTTGAAGAATTGATCGGCAAGGCGGAAAAGGAGTGCGTATTTGAAAACAGCATCGCTGCGCTCTTTAAGGGAGAAACCACTTATCAGGGGAAATCATTGGCTTCCAGCATTTGTTCTTCGGCGACGGAATTGCCTGAAATGAAGAAAAACACCGACTGCGAGGACAGCATAGGCGTTTTTATTGTTGCGCTTGAAAAAGGAGACTCTGCAAAATGCGAAGATATAAGCGTCGCGCCCTTCAAGGACAGTTGCAAGTTGTTCACGACAAAAGATGTAAAAGCGTGCAATAGCGCATCCTTCAAATCAATGCCGGTCGAACAATGCCGGGATTTAATCGCCACATTCAAAATAATCAGAAATATTGATCTGAAAAAAGACGAAAAACCGAACATCCCGGATGAAACATTCATGGCGGTCTCTGCGAAATACGAGGAAAATAAAAATTACTGCGATTCGATATACAGGGAAAAAGTTCTGCCGGAATTCTGCCGGGCGAAAAACCTGAAATCTCTGCGGGATCTGATTGAACAGCAAAACAAAAACGAATTGATGCAGAAAAGAATTGAAGAAGAACTTGAAAGGCTGCGGAAGGAGAAAAAAGAGGCAGAGGAGGAGGCCAAGAAACAGGGCGAAAATTCCGCGGAGCAAGCGGGCGCGGGGAAAGATAAAAATAATTCCGGGAAATGATACCGGCGCAAGCGGAGCTTAAATAAGCGCGGGAACGGACACGGTGGCCAAAAGAGCGCTTGTAACGGCTCTGATAATAGGTAGTTGGCCCGGCCCGGGATTCGGCCGGCAAAAAAACCGAAACGTTCAGCCGCCTGTCGCGCAAAAGCCCCACCCGGAGAAATTGGGCAAACCGAGAAAAACCGCATTATCCAACCCAACAGCCAATTGAAAACAGAAGTCAATTTTCGCAGTCGAGGCTTCGATTCATATCCGAAAATCAACTAAAAAAAGAGGCTTGAATCGCGATGATCAGCTCAAAACAAAATACGGCAGATTTTAGAATCCGATGCCCTAAAACGCCTCTTTTGAGGATTGAATAAATCATATTTGATTATTTGAGACGGCGCCATGTTCATAAGCTATAAGTCTGTGAGTATCGGCTCAGGCTGTAATTTTAATTGTCTGTTCTGCGGTTGTGAAAAAAAGGACTCCGAGAAGTTCACAACCGAAGAGTTGAAGGCGCGCCTGCTCGCAATGCCGGAATCCGAAAACATTGAGTTTACCGGCGGAGAGCTGTTTATAAGACGAGACGCGGCGGCGATAATCAAGATCGCAGCGCAACGGTTCTGCAGCGTTAAATGCAATACAAACGGCGTTGTATTCGCATACAAAAAAGCGCTTGACGCATTATGCGTGTGCGGTTTGAACAATATCTACGTGAAGTTTTTTTCCACTGATCCGAAAATACATGCCGCAATCACGCGAACCGACACGCTCAAATATGTTGTCGAGGGTTTTGAAAATCTTGTTAGCCGCCACAAGCAGGCGAGCGATCCTTTCATAGACAAGTGGGAGTGCGGTTTTTTTTTAGCGACGGAGATATTCATTCATTCTATGACATTGCCGACTCTTGAAGAGACCGCAAAGTATATCTCCGGGAAACAAATTCCAAGGCTTATCTTCGACTTCAACCATTCCGATTGCGCTTCGGACGAAGCCATATTAACAGCGCGCAGATGCATTGACGAGTCTGTCGGCAATGGAACGTGGGCGGTCATCAAGGGGCTCCCCGCCTGCGCGATGAGAGGATTCGAAGAACATTGCGGCGACGCTTTCAGGCTCGACAGATTCATTCCAGGCAATGTGTTCATCCTCGGCGTATGCGAAAAATGCGTCCTCTTTTCGACATGCGGCGGAGTGCCGGCGTCACTGGAGGATAAGCGAAAATGGACGCCGATAACGATAGAAAGCGGAATGAAAAATCTCGACGACATAATTCACTTTCACTCACATATCCCGGCCAAACTTCCATCAATCCAATCAGGGGCTCGGCAATGAGAGAAAAAAAAGCGGTGATTTTGGTGAATATCGTCAGAAAGACGGACGATCGCGGAAACTACCCCCCGCTTTCAACAGCTTTCCTCAAAGCCTATGCCGATAAACATGAAAACATAAGGGAACATTACGACATTTCTCTTTTCACGGCGTCCTTTGAAGGATTCAAACCCGATGAACTTCTTAAAGAAGTGCGAGACAAAATGCCTTCCGTCATAGGCCTTTCCTGTTACATGTGGAATCTGAAACAATATATGGACGTCCTGCCGGAGATAAAGAAAATCGCCCGCGACGCCATTGTGATAACAGGCGGCCCTGAAGCGCATCCGGCGCTGCTCGATACTTCGCCTGAGATGGATGCCATAGCTGTCGGAGAAGGCGAAGCGCTGTTCAAAGAGCTTCTCGCCCGGCTGCTGAATGGCGAGCCATGGCAGCATACGCTGGGAATAGCGTTTCGACGCGGAGACGGAATACACATTAATCCCCCGCAGAAACTCCTCGAAAGCCTCGACGAGATTCCATCCCCCTATAAAACGGGCATTCTTTCGCCGACTCCTATCATGCATTTCGAATACAGCAGAGGATGCACAAATAATTGCAGCTACTGCGTCGACGCTAAAGACCCTTACCGACACATGTCTATCGGGAGAATTGAAGAAGAGATCTTGTTCTGCATTGAAAACAAAGCGCATCTCGGGCTATCCGCCGGCTCCTATCTTAATTTCAAGGACTTCGGCGCCCAGACGCTTCGATTGTTAAAGAAATACCGTGACATGGGGCACGACATTTCAATATCGGACACTCTTTGCATTGACGCAAACAATGACGACGAGGAATTCTTCAACCTGTTGGACGATATTGTGCCAGACAAATCAAAACTCGCTCTCACAGTCGGCATTCAATGCACGCACCCGGAAACGCTTAAAATCAACCGCCGCATCACAAAAATGGAAAACATTTCGAATGTTTTTACTAAATGGAATTTCTGCAACATGACTCAGTTAATAATCGGGCTGCCCGGCGACAATATCTTTAGAGTCGCCCATACATTGGCAGAATCTGCAAAGCTCTCTCCCCAACTCGTCCAGACGTTCAATTTGTCAGTAATCCCTAACACTTATCTATTTGAAAACAAAGAAAAATTCGATATAAAAGCTAACCTCATGCCTCCTCACGAGCTATACAGCATGAACGGACAAGACGAGAAAGATATAAAAAAAACGCAGATGATGGCGCACTCATTCTCGATGGAATACAACTGCAGCAGACACTTGAAATAGCATTCACGCGGGGGTTTTGCGTCAAATCCAATAACGCCGTCTTGCGGCGATTGAGGAACAGTTTACGCGCAAATAAGAATCCCGAAGCCCCGCTTGGCGCGCAATAGAAACGCTTATAATATCAGAATGCCGCGGCCGCGCCGCAAATGTATTGTCCTGATAGGGAAGGGCGGTCGCCGTAAACTTTTCGAGTAGAATCTCATTGCGAATTAACAGATTGATACGCCGCGAAAAATGAATGCTGCGGACTTGACGGGTTCCTTGGATATACGCGCCATTTATATTAATCTTGTTAAGGTTGTTTGCTTTCGCAGAATTTTCAGATAAAATAGGCGCAGATACACAAGATTAAGATGATCGGTCGAAGTTGCATTTTTGACTTTCGCAAAACGATAGGTTCGTAACGCTGAACTCAAGTCGGGTTTTTACAAATAGTTTGAGCCTAAAGGTTTTCTGAAATGTCAAGGACAGGAAAACAGTCATTGTCATGATATTGTACATTCATCCTCATGGGCATCTTCTGTCGGACAATATCATACCCCATGGCGCTATTTATACAATTAACACCATACCATATAAAAAATTAGGCATCTATTCGTCCGAGATAAGTGATGAGTTGCTCAAAAAGGCGAAAGCCGTGCTGATTGATATTCACTGGCCGTTTGCCATTGAAACAGCAAAGAAAATTTCGATGCGCATAAAAAATGTAGCGCCGTCCACGCCCATAATTATCGGTGGTTTTATAGTGGACAACTATCCGGAGTTGTCGCTTGAGGTGGTGCCTGCGGATTACGCGGTGTTTAACAACGCCGAGATCGGCTTGAAACCGCTTATCGATTGCATTATGGAAGGGAAAAGCGCGCCGGACATGCCGAACGTCCTGAGACGTGGTTTTCCTATGGGGCCGAGAGTGTATAGCGACCAGGAAGAGTTCAACAAGTTGAATTTTATTGATCGCTCCTGGTTCCCTAATTATTTCAGAGGCATTTCAAGAACCCAAGACGGCAAACCCGAATTCCACATGATATTGACCAGAGGATGTTGCAGCAACGCCAGAATATCCGACTCCGTCAACCGTTGCAGCATCAACCGCTCCAAACAGTCGCGCAATTGCATATACCGGACGCCGGAGCAGTTGGAAAGAGATCTGGATGAGTTGGAAACGCTGTTTCCCGACCATGAGAAATATCATGTCTATCTTTATGCAGGCGTGATAGAGAAGTGGCTCATGGACGAATATCTCCGCGTAATTGAAAAACCGAGAAAAATTAGCATCTGGATGATTTTTTGCCAAACCATATCCGATAAATTGCTCTCGTTCCTTGAATGGAAAGAACATAATGTCGGGATCGCAATAATGCTGACGTGCTATAGTTGGAGGAAATACGGTCAAATGATAGCGTTAACGAACGAAGAGCGGTCGCTTTTGAACAGGATGCTTGAGCAGAACGGCTTAACAGTCGATGAACTCGAAAAAAGCATTTTATCGAATGAACATAGCTTCCCCTTTGTTTTGACATTGGAACTCATACCGGATGAGGATAACAAAAGAATAGAAATCAAATGCAGCAAACCGATCAACTGGAAAACGCCGCCTGATGGACAGACTTTCAATTCAGACAAGGAAGTGTTTTCCTATATGTGCGAGCTTGGACGGGTTGTAAATCGAACTCTGCCTCTGCGTCTATTGGCGCCCGGCATTTTTCAGCGCTATGGATTTTCAACCGACCCGCAGTTCTGCATGCCCCCTTCTTTCCAGTTGAACGACGGAAGTTTTCATCAGTCCGTTGAGAACGGTATGAAAAAATGGGGTTTGCTTGTTCCGGATGCCATTGATTACAGGGCGATATTTGTGCGTTGCGAAAAAGACAATCCTCGGGATAAAGGATATTTCTATGCTCGGACTTCCGATCTCAGAATCGCTGAAGAGTTCCCGGCAGTTGATTCGGAGGTCGAAGTCGATGAGAGCGGATGGCAGATCAGCTTTCAGCCGAAGATTGGCGGACTTCATTCATTTGAGAATGTTTGCGCGGTGATATTGCCTGTCGGCCTGGAGTCGGCAATTGAAAAACAGACGGAAACGGAACTTCTTGCGTTTGATCTTTCAGGAATCAGCTTTGAAGAGAGCGGCGGCAGATTCCGGTTCAGGATAATAAATGACAATATAATCGAAATGAACAGCAGGCAGCCTTGTCAATAATCTTCACTTTGCGCTTATTTTTCTCATTACGTAGTATCTAAGAATCCACTTTCCTTCTTCTCTGAGTTCAGTGTGAATCATCTGGAAATCAGGGGAAGCGAGGTTTTTATATTCAGCCTCTGGACATGCCCACTCCGGCAGGTTTCCGCATACGTACTCGATCGGGACCGCTGATTTTGGCCCGTCCCAGGCGGCGGCGATCAGATGTCCGCCCGGCTTCACTATGCTATTCATCAATTCAAAATATCTATTTCTTTTCCAAGGCGGAAGCGTGTGAAAACAGCCATAGTCTATCGCGATGTCGAACAAGCTTCCCGCCCAGTCATGATTAAGCGCATCTCCAAGGATAAAATTGACGCCTGGCAATTTCCGGCGCGCCAGTTCTATCGCCTCGGCCGCGATGTCGATCCCGGTATAGCGCAATCCGCTCTTTATCATAACCGGCGCGTTTCTTCCGGCTCCGCATCCGACATCGAGAACCCTCGATCCTTCAGATGCAGAGATAGACAGCACAAGCTTTTCCACAGTTTTGTCCGGCAGCGTTCCCCAACTCTTGCCATACGCTCCGGTTTTATAGGGAAAAGACCAGTCGAGAGTTTCGATATCGCTATCTTCAGAATTTCTATATGGCAATACCGGCATGTAGACCATTCGGTCGATTCCCAAGGCTTCTAGATTCCCGGGAGGAACGTCGTTGAAATAAAAACTTGCGTTTCCTATTATTGAGACGGCGACTCCGTTCTTATAGGCTTTTAAAATCCGCTTGCCGCATTTTTTGTCGCATTTGCACAAAAAAACGATTCCTCCGCCGCTGTCGGAAGATTCGGCGGCTGCGCCTCCAAACGCGCATTTCCCGGGAGCTTCGCGGCAGACAAACGGGTAGTATATCGACACCGGGATGCCTGCGACAGGCTTCAAATCGCAGACTTGCGCGGCATTGTCTATCTCCACCCTTGCGACTCCGAGCTCTTTCAGCTTGTCCGCATATCGCGCCTGAAGAATTCGCGGTCCGCAGAGATCCTGAAAAGGCGGCCGTCCATCTGCCGCCATGACCAGCATCCGCCCGAGAATAGGAACGAGTCCGAGGGATTTTATATGCTCGAGCAATCCAAAATCATTGAAAACAACTTCGGAGCCGCGCGGAAGCGTCTCAAGCAGTTTCTCTGCCTTTTTCGCGCTTGCCTCGCCCGCTATAGGAGTGACAAGCGTCATAGGAACGTTTTTCGCCTTCGCGAATCCGAGAACCGCTTCCACCTGCCGCGCCTCAGGCAA
>Ga0172379_10002614_pt1 | contig 31249 bp, 25 predicted proteins | sample GrowelOW334metaG_FD_119756 | JGI IMG/M metagenome (GOLD analysis project Ga0172379, IMG submission 119756) | Groundwater microbial communities from an aquifer near a municipal landfill in Southern Ontario, Canada - Groundwater well OW334 metaG | ecosystem: Environmental > Aquatic > Deep...
AGCTTAGCAAAGGAAAAGTTTGGGTGGGCGCCGCGCGTCGCTCTCGGGGACGGACTTAAGGAAACCGTCGCCTATTTCCGGAAACTGCTTGCCAGCCAGTAGCCCCGTTGTTTGCGCTGCGGCGCGTCATGCCGAGTCAGTCGCCGGTCATCGCGCGGAAAAGGTCCTGGTAACCCATGGCCTTGGTCTTGCGGAGAAACTCGTCCATCACCTCTCCCGGCTTGATCTTTCGCCGCAAGGCAGGCGCGTGCCCGACGAGCTTGTGCTCGGAAACGAAGACCGGCATGTTGGCCGGCCCGTGAAAGCCGAAAGGTAGTTGCCGGATGCTGCCGCTCTCGTACGAGAACTGCTCGGCCAGTTCTCGCGGGGCAAAGCGGATGCCCTTTCCCACAAAATAGTCGTGGTAAAGCCGGCAGATCACGATGTCTTCTATCCCGCCAAAGAGTATCTCCGGGTGGCGTCTGACGCTGACATCCTTGCATTCCTGGACCAGCCGGTTGCTGCGCAGGCAGAAGCCGCCATTGCCGACACTCATGTGGTCGTCGGCCCAGCCCCAGGGAGCGCCGATATAGTCGTAAGAGAGGAACTCGTCCTTCCACAGTGCCGGATTTGCCACAAAGCCATCCCAATGCACGATCAACATGAACTCGGTCTTGATGAAGGGCCACAAGCACTTGAGTACGAATTCGCTGTAGGTCGCAATCGAGTCGAATCGCTGGATTTCAACGAAGCGCTCGCCAAGACCAAGAGGTGTTCCGCCAAAAAACAGCACCTCTTCCACATCCAGGCCGAGCAGGGTTTGCTCGACCGCGAACCGGGTCAGATCCAACGAGTTGGGATCGGTATCGATTGCGACTATGGTGATCGGAAGAGGCATGGCACGAGCGGGGGATGAATGTGAAAGGAGATCAGTGAGTGGCCATCGCGACGACGGTTGCGGTCAGTGCCAATCGCCCGTCGCGCCCATGGTGCGGGCGATCCCCGCCTCCAATGGCGTTCTCGGTGCCCACCCGGGAGGTGGTGTGGACTTGGTCCAGGGAATCATGACTTCACGGTCGCGATATGGACGCCCTCCCCATTTGGCAGGAAGGGTAATTCCCAAGTTTGATTCGATCACTGCGACAAGTTCTCGCAGAGTCCGAGGCTGGCCCGAGGAAATGCCGTAACGGGCATGCCAGTTTTCCTGCTTCGGCAGCAGGTCGGCGCAGTGGACGTAGGCGTCGACGACATCGTCGATATATACCAGATCGATGAGTTGCCGACCTGGAGACAGCGACAGTGGTTCGCCGCTCTTGATTGCCTGGCCGAGAATCGAAAGCAGCTTCCGGCGAGGGTCAGCGGGGCCATAGGTATCGAACAAGGCGAGGGTGATTACCCGCAACCCATGGGCGCTTCCGTAGTAGGCCAGGATGTCCTCGAACGCCTGTTTCGTGGCCGCATACAGATTGACCGGTGCGTATCCGGTGTCGTCGTGCTGCCACGAGCTCCCCGTATTGATCAGATAGATATTGCGATTGGCCGCCATGGCCTCCACCAGTTGGGTAGCGAACAGGATGTTGCTGCAGATCAACGTTTCGACATCTGCGTGCGTATGTTCGGCGACGAACTGTGATGCAAGGTGAAATATCACGTCGGCCTTGGCTTGCCGCACCAGGTCGATCATTCCTGCCGTAGTACCGTCATGACGGAGTAGCGCCGCCGATGGTAGGGTGTTCTGCAATGAAGTCAGTGACGACTCGGGACGAACCACCACGCTCACCCGCCAGCCATCGCGTGCCAATCGCGCCGCGAGGTGGGAGCCGACAAATCCGGTGGCGCCCGTGAGCAGCGCGCCACGGGGAATTCGCCGATTATCCATAGAGGAATGGGCTGTCGAAATCGACGAGACGGGGCAGGCTGCAATCACGGTCGGATATCGAAGGTCGTTCTGTCGGCCAGGGAATGTCGATGGAGTTCCACAGTATCCCTTGATCGTGGTCTGGGGAATGTACCGTCGAGACCTTATATACCAAGGTGGCGCTGGCGCTGGTCACGAAGAATCCATGCGCAAAACCTTTGGGGATATAGATTGCGTTCCCCTTTTCCCTGCTGAGTTCAATGCTGATGAAACGCCCGAAGTGCGGCGAATTCTTGCGTATATCCACCGCGACATCGAATACGCTGCCCTCGGGGCAATAGACCAGTTTGACGTGGTCGAAAGGCGGTACCTGGAAGTGCATCCCGCGGATAACGTTCTGTCGGGAGGTGGTGTAGTACTCTTCGCGAAATTCGGTTTCCAGGCCAAGCTTCTGGAATTCCGGTCCGTGGAATATTTTGACAAACCTGCCACGCGGATCCTCGCGCACCATGGGCTGGATTTCCAGGCAGCCCGGGATGCCGGTTTCACGAATGTCGAACATCAGAAGCCGATGCCGAAAAGATTTTCGATCTTTTCGGCGACAAAATTCAACATATCCTGCGTGAGCCCCGGGAAGATGCCTACCCAGAAGGTGCGGTGCATGGCGACGTCGGAATTCGTCAGTTCGCCGTGGATCCGGAATGGGCGTCCGGCCAGGTAGGGCTGCCGCACCAGATTGCCGGCAAACAGCAAACGCGTGCCAATCTTGTGTTGATCGAGATATTCCAGAAGGTCGCGACGATCGACGGGCGTATCTTCTCGAAGCGTCAGCGGAAAACCGAACCACGATGGGTCGGCGCCCGCCGTCGCTTCCGGGAGTATCAGAAATTCCTCGCAGGAGGCCAGCCGGCTTTTCAGAAATGCGAAGTTGTTCCTGCGGGCCTGGATGAATCCATCGAGTCGATCCATCTGGGCAAGGCCACAGGCGGCCTGCATGTCGCTGATCTTGAGGTTGTAGCCAGCGTGGGAGTAGGTGTATTTGTGATCGTAGCCCAGCGGAAGGTCGCCAAATTTCTGGCAGAAGCGCTTGCCGCAGGTATTCTCCTTGCCGGGCGGGCAGTAACAGTCTCGCCCCCAGTCGCGAAAGGATTCAAGCAACTGCCGCAGCTTGCGATCATTGGTAAACACCGCGCCGCCTTCGCCCATGGTGATGTGATGGGCTGGATAGAAGCTGAGCGTGCCAATGTCCCCAAAGCTTCCGACCAGCTTCCCGTCATAGGTTGATCCCAGGGCATCGCAGCAATCCTCGATCAGCCATAAGCCATGTTTTCTGGCGATGCGGGTGATTTCGCCGAGGTTGAATGGATTGCCGAGGGTGTGGGCCAACATGATCGCCTTGGTTCTGGACGACACGGCAGATTCGACCAGGGAGGCATCGACGTTGTAGGTCGGGATATCGATGTCGATGAAGACCGGAACGGCGCCCGCCTGAATGATCGGGTTGACGGTGGTCGGAAAGGCCGCGGCGACGCAGATGACTTCATCCCCGGGGTGGATGGCGCGGTCTCCCAGCGCCGGCGATGTCAAGGCGGAAAAGGCCAGTAGATTGGCGGACGATCCAGAGTTGGTGGTCAACACATGGCGCGCGCCAAGGTATTTGCCGAGGCGAGCTTCGAAGTCGTCGTTGAATCTGCCGCTGGTGAGCCAGCCGTCCAGGGCCGCCGCCACCATGTTGTTGAGTTCCGGCGCCCCGATGACCTTGCCCGCTGGTGGAATCGTCGAGGCGTCGGGCGCGAAGGGCCGCGGGGCGAACGTCACCGCGGCATATTCGTCGACCAGCGCGGCGATTTGACGACGCAGCGATTCTTTGATCATGTCGGGTGATGGTTCAGTCATGTCGGGCAAATGCTTCGATCTGGCCGAGGGTGACGGCGCCCATGTCGGCACTGTCCATATAGGCACGTTGCCACTCGACGATACGGGCGAGCGCCGTATCGAGGTTCCAGCGTGGCCTCCATCCGAGGCGCAGGCGCGCCTTGGCGCAATCAAGCCTGAGTTGGTGCGCCTCGTGAACGCCCGGATTCTCCCTGGAGATCCAGGTGGCGCCTTCTCCCCACTGTGCCGTCAAGCTGTCGGCAATCGAGGAGACCGGTTGCGCATCGCTGTCAGCCGGTCCGAAATTCCACGCTTCGGCAAATTTGATACCGTCCTCAACAAGCCTCTGTGCGAGCAGAAGATAGCCACCGAGCGGTTCGAGTACGTGCTGCCAAGGACGGATAGCGTGCGGGCTACGGATAATTGCCGGATCTCCGGCCGAAATGGCGCGCAAGATATCCGGTATCAGCCGGTCCGCGGCCCAGTCGCCACCGCCAATGACGTTGCCTGCACGCGCCGACGCAATGGCCACGCGGTGATCGCCGTAACGGTCGACCGGAAAGAACGAACTGCGATAAGCTGCCGTGACGAGCTCGGCACAGCCTTTGCTGCTGCTGTAGGGATCGAAACCGCCCATCGGTTCATCTTCGCGGTATCCCCAAATCCATTCCCGGTTTTCGTAGCACTTGTCGCTGGTGATGTTGAGTACCGCCCTCACCGTACCGGCATGTCGCACGGCATCAAGCAGATGTGCGGTACCCAGGACGTTGGTCGCATATGTGCCGATGGGGTCTGCATAGGACTGGCGCACCAGGGCTTGGGCCGCCATATGGATGACGATTTCCGGCCTCGCCGTTCGCATTGATTCAGCCAGCACCTGGGCATCACGTATGTCCGCAATGATCGAGCGCATGCCGTCACCGACGCGCCCGACCTCGAACAGGCTGGGGTTGGTCGGCGGGGCCAGCGCATAGCCGGTGACCTCGGCACCCAGGCTCTGGAGCCACAACGACAGCCAGCTCCCCTTGAAGCCGGTGTGTCCGGTCAGGAAGACACGCTTGCCACTCCAGAATTGGCGCTTTATGACCACAGCTTCCACGGCGCCCTGTCCGCCTTCCAGAGTTCCTCCAGCAGCAGTTTGTCGCGCAGGGTATCCATTGGCTGCCAGAAACCGTCGTGCTCATAGGCGGCCAATTGGCCGGCCTTGGTGAGTTTTTCGAGTGGCTCGCGTTCCCAGAATGTCTGGTCACCATCGATCAGATCGATGACGCTCGGGGAGAGGACGAAGAATCCGCCGTTTATCCTGCCTCCGTCCCCTTTGGGTTTTTCCCGGAAGGAGGTTATGCGACCGCCCTTGGCGATGTTGAGTGAACCGAAACGCGCCGGGGCGTAGGTGGCGGTCAGCGTTGCCGGTAAGCCGTGCGACTGGTGAAAAGCAAGGAGTTTGGCTATGTCGATATCGCCGACGCCATCACCGTAGGTGAAGCAAAACGCGGGTTCCTCCTTGACGTAGGGCAGAACTCGCTTCAGGCGGCCGCCCGTCTGCGTATTGTCGCCGGTATCAACCAAGGTGATTCGCCAGGGCTCAGCGTGGCGCTCGTGTACTTCCATGGTGTTTTGCACCATGTCCAGGGTGATGTCCGACATGTGCAGGAAGTAGTTGGCAAAGTACTCCTTGATGACATAACCCTTGTAGCCGCAACAGATCACGAATTCGTGAATTCCGAAATGCGAGTATCCCTTCATGATATGCCAGAGTATTGGCTTGCCGCCAATCTCAATCATCGGTTTGGGACGGGAAACGGTTTCCTCGCTGATGCGCGTGCCGAGCCCACCGGCAAGAATTACGGCCTTCATATCTGCTGCCCTTGTCTATACTTAACAGAATGGAAAGTTTCCGGGCAGGAATATACCAGTTGCCGACATCTTTTGGAGAGGGATCACTAGACCCCAGGACAGGACTTTTTCCTGGTTAGAATTGAAACCATCGCCGGTTACAAGGTTCGCACGGGTCGTGCAGGGAGGGACCGGTCGGCAATCGAAAATGGCCGCTACGAACCTCGACAAAGACAGGAATCCCGCTGAATACCACGCGGAAAATGCAACACGTTGAATTCACTTAATAATATCAGATTGTGCGGTGGCTTTGAAGTCTTACACCGCGGGCATCAACTCACCTATAATCTTATCGATAATGAGTGAGTTTGTTCAATGGATTGGAGATAGCCATGGCTGACGATTTTGCTGCATCTGTTTCGACGACCGGTAGCGTTGCGGTGCGTGGTTCCACCTCTGGCCAACTGGAAACTGTCGGAGATCGCGATTGGTTCGCGATCACACTTTCGGCCGGCAACCAGTACTCCTTCAAGCTCGATCCGGGAACCACAAATGGCCTGCAAGATCCATATCTCAGGTTATTCAGTACCGGCGGTACTACCAAGCTGGCAGAGAATGATGATGCCAACGGCCTGGGGTCTCAGATCGATTTCAATATCACCGCGACCGGCACCTATTACCTGGAGGCGGGCAGCGGCACTAATCCTGATGAGCAAGTGGTGGGCAGTGGCATGGGAAGCTACATCCTGTCGGCTACGACCACCGGGGACGACTACTCGGCTGTAGTCGGGACGACAGGGCGTATCACCGTTGGCAACGAGTCGGTCGGCGAACTCGAAATTGCCGGAGACAGCGATTGGTTCGCCGTCACTCTGACGGCCGGCAAAGAATATCTCTTCACGCTTAATTCGGGCGCCACCGATGGACTGACGGACCCTCTGCTCAGTCTGTATAGGAGCGACAGTTCATTGGTAACGTCCAACGATGATTCCGACGGCCTGAATTCTCAGATCACCCATACGGCGGCAACGACAGGTACCTACTACCTGGGGGCAAGCAGCGGTATGAACGGCAACGGCACCGGTTCCTATGCCCTAAATGCATCATTGGTGCCCCCGGATACGACCTCTGCGACGGACGACTACTCCGCCGCAAGCTCCACGACAGGGCGTGTTGTTGTCGGCGGCGCGTCCACCGGTCAACTCGAAGTCGCTGGAGATAGCGACTGGTTTGCCATAAGCCTGACCGCCGGCAAGCAGTATGTCTTTACGCTCAACTCGGGTGCCACAGATGGGCTGGCGGACCCGTTGCTCAGTCTTTATCGGACTGATGGCTCGTTGGTTACCTCAAACGATGACGACGCTGCCGACGGATTGGATTCAACGATTGCGTTTGCCGCGACGGCGACGGGGACCTACTATCTGGGGGCAAGCAGCGGTACCAACGGTAGTGGCACCGGTTCCTATGCCCTCAACGCATCCGAAGCAATCACAGATGATTATCTTGCGACCACCAATACCTCCGGGCGCGTCGCGCCGGGTAGTTCGACGTCGGGACAGCTGGAGACGACCGGAGACAGCGATTGGTTTGCCGTCAACCTGACTGCGGGCCAGTTGTACGCGTTTGCCCTTGACTCCGGCACTACAAACGGACTCGCCGATCCGTTTCTCGGCCTTTATAACAGCAGCGGCACCTTGATTACTTCCGACGACGACGGCAATGGGTCGAACGCCGCTCTGAGCTACACGGCTACCGCGACAGGCACGTATTATCTGGGTGCGAGCAGCAGTCCCCGTAGCACCGGAGCGGGGACGGGCAGTTACACGGTTTCCACGTCCCTTCCCAGCGTCGACGGCGTCGTTATTGTGGGTGGAACGACGAGTGCCGACACCATTTCTTCCGGCGCAAGCGACGAGTCTATTGACGGCGGACTGGGGCTCGATTCCGTCGTCTTTGGCGGCAGTGCCGGCGATTACGCGGTGACGCCTTCTGGATCCGGGTTTGCCGTTGCCCGCACCACGGGGGGCAACGACACGCACGCGCTGACAAACGTCGAACGTCTGCAATTCTCCGACGGTAAGATCGCGCTCGATATGGCTGTCACGCAGTCAGGGGGCGAAGTGGCGTTGCTGATCGGCGCGGTTTTGGGCAAAGCGTCGCTGACGGATGCAACTTTGGTCGGTCAGTTGCTGCCGTTCTTCGATGCTGGAAACACCATGAAGAACGCCGCCGATGCCTTGGTCAACTCAGGCATCATGGACCAGCTCGCCGGCGGTTCGAGTACCAATGCGTATGTGAATATGCTTTTCCTGGCAATAGTCGGTGAAGCAGCAACACCGGACACCACCGCAGCACTGGCATCCTTGATCGACAGCGGTGCGTATTCGAAAGCGGATTTCCTGGCGACCGTAGCCGAACTTTCGCTGAACCAGGACAATGTCGGGTTGGTCGGCTTACAGCAGACCGGCATAGCCTATTTGTAGAAGGCTTGAGTATACTGTTGGTGAAGATCGCCGAAGCTGAGGCGATCGGGGTTCCTTCTACAAATTTCAACCGTGGGCAATGCCAGATAAATTTCCCCATACCGTCATCCAGTGTCTTACCGCAATCGCCCAGCATCATGGCTTGCAAGTCAATCCTGAAAGACTGATCGACGACTACGCGCTTGCGTCCGAGGAGCCGACATCAGCACTCTTGTTGCGGATTGCGACCGAAATCGGCCTGAAAGCCAGGGTCGATAAGCTATCCTGGGAAGCGCTGCTGGTCCAGACCGGCGTGTACCCGCTAATGGCCCGGTTGAAGAATGGCAACGGCGTAATTATCGTCGGGGCCAGGGCGGAAGGCGATGGCAGGATCGCAGTGCTTGATCCGCTGGCAGACAAGGCCACCGTCGTGCTGCTTGAGCGTGGCCAGTTCTCCAATCGCTGGGACGGCGACGTGGTGTTCCTGAAAAGACACCATGCGCTATCCGATCCCAATCAGCCCTTTGGTCTGCGCTGGTTCATCCCGGAGATCCTGAAACAGAAAATCGCCTTCCGGGATATCGCCATAACCGCCGTGGCGATGCATTTTTTGGCCCTCGCTTCGCCGGTGTTCTTTCAACTGGTCATCGACAAAGTCCTGGTCCATCAGAGTTCTTCGACGCTCTGGGTGCTGGCTGTCGGTATAGTGATTGCGACAGTATTCGATTCGGTATTCGGCTATCTCCGCCAGCTCCTGACGCTGGCGGCGACCAACAAGATCGATATGCGTCTTACGCGGCGCACCTTTGGGCATCTGCTTTCATTGCCGATCGACTATTTCGAGACGACGACAGCGGGGATCGTCGTCCAACATATGCACCAGGTGGAGGGTATTCGCAACTTTCTGACCGGGCGCCTGTTCTTCAGCATATTGGATATCGGCGCGTTGCTGATTTTCCTGCCCATCCTGTTTACCTACTCGGTCAAGCTGGCGATGATCGTGCTCGCCTTCACCCTGATGATCGCCGTGGTACTCGTTGCAATGCTGCCCACATACAGACGCCGTCTCGATGCTCTGTATAACGCTGCCGGGAAGCGGCAGTCGATTCTGGTGGAAACGATCTACGGGATGCGCACGGTAAAAGCCCTGGCGATCGAGCCAACGCAGCGGCGAAATTGGGATCAAATCTCGGCGGAGACGATTGCGATGCAGTTTCGCCTCGGCAAGTTTTCCCTGGCGGGGAATTCGATCACCGATCTGCTGGGTAAACTCCTGCCCATCACCATTATCGTGATCGGTGCTCAAGATGTATTTGATCAATCCCTGACCGTCGGTGCGTTGATCGCCTTTCAAATGATATCTGGGCGAGTTTCCGGCCCCTTGATCGCGATTGTCGGCTTGGTCAATGAGTATCAGCAAACCGCGTTGTCCGTGCGCATGGTCAGCAAGATCATGAATCATCCCCCGGAGGGTCGTGTCGGGGCCGGTGGTTTGAGACCGCAACTGGCCGGCGAGATTACCTTCGAGGACGTGACTTTCCGTTATCCAGGCGCAAGCGTGGCAGCGCTCGACCGGGCAAGCTTCACTATTCCGGCGGGGGCTGTGGTGGGCATAGTCGGGCGCAGCGGCTCGGGCAAGACCACCCTGACTAGGCTGATCCAAGGACTGTACAGCGTACAGGAAGGGATAGTGCGGTTCGACGGGATTGACGCCAGAGAACTTGAGCTTCCGCATTTGCGTCGCCAGACCGGCGTTGTCCTTCAGGAGAACTTCCTGTTCCGCGGAACCGTACGCGAGAACATCGCGATGGCCAAGACAGACGCCTCGTTCGAGGAGATCGTTGCGGCAGCTCAATCCTCCGGCGCAGATGAGTTCATCGAGCGTCTGCCACAGGGATACGACACCCTGTTGGAGGAGAATGCGGCGAACTTGAGCGGAGGCCAAAAACAACGGCTATCAATTGCGCGAGCGCTGCTGACGAAACCCAACATCCTGATTCTCGATGAGGCGGCCAGCGCGCTGGATCCGGAGAGTGAGTCGATCTTTATTCGCAACCTCTCGCGCATTGCGGTCGGTCGCACCGTAGTGATGATTTCGCACCGGTTATCCACCCTCGTCAACGCACATTCCATATTGGTTATGCAACAAGGGCGCCTGGTCGACAGCGGCCGCCACGAAGAGTTGCTTGCCCGTTGTGCAACCTACCAAGATCTATGGAACCAGCAAACAAGCCATCTCTAGGCATGACCAGGAATCGAAAGCAGGCGAAAGATGCCACCGTCGTCGAGTTCCTGCCTGACGCCGACGAGATCGAGCGGAGCCCCCTGCCACGCCTGGCACGGATCACGCTGCATGTGTTGCTGGCGACCTTCGTTACGTTGCTTCTCTGGGCGACATTTTCCGAAGTGGACCAGGTAATCGTTGGCCGTGGACGTCTGGTCACACCCTTGCCGAATATCATCGTCCAGCCCCTGGAAACCGCCATCATCCTGAGCCTGGATGTGCGCGTCGGTCAGGTCGTCAAGAAAGGTGAGCGTCTGGCGACCCTGGATCCGACGTTTACGGAAGCCGACCAGTCGCAACTCCGCACGCGGCTGAGCAGCCTGGATACACAATCGAAGCGCCTGGAGTCGGAACTCACCGGCAAGACAGCGCCAGACAAGGCCAAAGGCGACCCGGACAGCAAGCTCCAGGCGCAACTGTCGGCAGAGCGGCAGGCCAACTACAAGGCCCAACTGACCAGGCTGGAGGAAACCATTGCCCGATTGCGCGCGACCATCGAGGCCAATCTCCGGGATCAACAGGTGCTGGCCGCGCGCGTCAAGTCGCTCCGGGAAATCGAAGCCATGCAGGAAAAGCTCGTCGCCATGCAGTTTGGCGCGCGGGCCAGATTGTTGGAGGCGCAGGACAAACGCCTGGAAGTCGAACGCGACATGCTCCTGACTCAAAGCCGCGAGCAGGAACTCAGCCGCGACCTGGCGGCATCGCAAGCCGAGAAGGCAGCTTTCGCAAAAGGGTGGCGCCAGAAAACCATGGAAGACATGCTGGCCACGTCGCGTGACAGGGACGACGTAAAGGAGCAACTACAGAAGGCTGATAAGCGCCAGAAATTGGTAACCCTTGTTTCACCCGTCGATGCCGTCGTGCTGGATATGGCAAAACTTTCGCAAGGCTCGGTGGCCAAGGGAGGCGATCCGATGTTCACCTTGGTTCCGCTCGCAGCCGAACTCGAGGCGGAAGTACAAATCGATTCCATTGACGTTGGATACGTCAAGCTCGGGGACGTCGCGCACGTGAAACTGGATGCCTTTCCCTTCCAGCGCCATGGCGACATCACGGCCAAGGTACGCACCATCAGCGAGGATGCTTTTCGACGTGATGCGGCGCAGGGGCAGGGGCTGGATGCGTACTACCTGAGCCGGATCGAACTGGGCCAAACCCAGTTGAAGAAGATGCCGGGGAAGTCCAGATTGCTGCCGGGCATGACCTTGTCGGCGGAAATCGTGGTGGGCAAGCGTTCGGTGATCTCGTATCTGCTGTGGCCGCTGACCAAGGCTCTGGATGAGTCCATCCGGGAGCCGTAGCGAGTTATTGTTTCTTTGCGGCGGGGCTCTTCGCCGGCTTGCGGGCCCCTGACTTAGCCGGCTTCTTGGCTTTCACGCTCTTGGCGGCGGGCTTCTTTGCTGTTCCGCCCTTGACCGCGGCTTTCTTGACGCTTTTCTTGCCGCCTTTCTTGGCCTTGACTTTGGGCAGATCGGGCTGGGTCAGCGGCAGGTTGACTAGTCGCATGTCGGCATTTATCTGGCCGGGTTTGCGCGGCACCAGCAAGGTGGTGCCGGTGGCGACGCGGGTGCGGCGGGTGATGCCGTTGATCTGCTTGAGGTAGGCGGTGCTGATCTTGAAGCGCGCGGCGACCTTGTCGAGTTTCTCGCCTTTTTTCAATTTGTGGGTGTGCCAGTTCGTCAGAGGTTTTTCCTGGTTCTCATGGTGTTGCAGGTTGACCAGGAAGGTTTGTACCTTGCCGGCGGGCAATACCAGCGGGCTGCCCTTGCTACCCGGCATCACCGGCCGGTTGTAGGAGGGGTTGAGCGCCATGAACTCATCCAGCGGGGTTTCGGCCAACTTTGCGGCAAGCGACATGTCCATGTCGGCGGGTTTGCCGACGACGTCGAAATAGGGCTGATTGGGAATGGCATTGAGCTTGATGCCGAACAATTCCGGCTGGGCGATGATGTTCTTCAACGCCTGCAATTTCGGTACGTAATAGCGCGTTTCGCCGGGCATGGTGAGATTTGCGTAATCCGTCGGCAATTGCCTGGCCTGGTTCTTGGCGACGGCCCTGGCGACCGCGTTCTCGCCCCAGTTGTAGGATGCCAATGCCAGATGCCAGTCGCCATGCATCTCGTAAATCGCCTGAAGGTAATCCAGGGCGGCGCCGGTCGAGGCGATGATGTCGCGACGTTGGTCCAGCCACCAGTTCTGCTCGAGACGGTAGCTCTTCCCGGTGGATGGGATGAACTGCCAGATGCCGGAAGCGCGGGCGCGCGAGTAGGCCATCGGGTTGTAGGAGCTTTCCACCACCGGCAGCAACGCCAGTTCGGTGGGCATGCCGCGTTTTCCCAGTTCCTCGACGATGTAATATAGGTAGCGCCGGCTGCGGTCGAGCACGTGCTTCAGCATTTCCGGGCGATTCAGATACCAGGCCTGGCGATCGGCGACCAACGGGCTGTCGAGGTTGGGCATCGAGAAACCGTTGCGCACCCGCTGCCACAAGTCGTCCGGCGAGGCGGTCAGGACGATGGTCGGCAGCGGCGGGAAATCGTCCTGGATTTCCAGTGGCAGGTCGCGCGCCAACGCCAGATCTGGCGGAATCAGCGACGAGGCGGGGTAGGGCGCCGGGGAGGCGATTAGAGCGGCCGGAGAATCCATCGCAACTTCGGCGAATGCGTTGAGCGACATGCAGGCACAAGCGCAGAAAACCAGGCTACGGAGCATCAATCGCATGTAAATCCAAAGCAGTCCTTGGGATGCGGGATTTTAACAACAAATCCATTGCCCTTCAGAAACGATTCTTCCATTCGCGAATGGCCGTGAAAACTTCATCCGGCTGCGTCAACGGCTTGCCGCTGACGCGCTGGGCCGCGGCGATGACCGCGGGTGCCTGCCAGCGCAGAAAGGGATTGACGTCGCGTTCGAGGGCGATGGTGGATGGCACGGTCGGCTGATTGGCATTTCTCAGACGTTCCACCTCTGCGGCGCGCTTCAGCAGGGCGGCATTTTCCGGCTCGACGGCAAGCGCAAAGCGGATATTCGCCTGGGTGTATTCGTGAGCACAGTAGATTTGCGTCCCGCCGGGAAGCGCGGCGAGCCGCGCCAGCGATTGGCGCATCTGCACCGGTGTGCCCTCGAAGATCCGCCCGCAGCCACAGGCAAACAAGGTGTCGCCACAGAACAGGGCGCCACAGGAGGCATGCTTTCGATCATAATACGCGATGTGGGCGCGAGTGTGACCCGGCACCGCGAGAACGTCGAAATTCGCGCCGAATTGAGCGAGTTCGACCTTATCGCCGCCTGTCAGCGATCGTGTCAGGTGGTCGATGGGTTCATCCGCCGGCCCGAAAACCGGAACCTCGAATCGTTCGATGAGTTCGGGGATTCCGCCGATATGGTCGCCGTGGTGGTGGGTGGCGAGGATGGCGCAAAGATTCAGATGGTTGCGTTCGAGGTATGCCAGAACCGGCGCCGCATCGCCGGGATCGACGACTGCCGTCTGGTCGCCGCGGCGGATTAGCCAGATGTAATTGTCGTTGAAGGCGGGAAGCGGGACAATTGCGTAATCGGTATTCATTGCGGCCTATTTTCACCTACCTGCACATAATGTCAATTCAAGGTTTCGATGACTGGCTCGACACTCCCCAGGGGCAGTATGTCCTGCAATGGGAACAAGCGCAGCACGACCTCCTGGTGGCCGATATCTTCGGCTTTAATGCGGTCCAACTGGGCTTGCCGCAGCATGATTTCCTGCGCGCCAACCGCATGCCGTTTCGTTTCAGTTGCGACGACAAATTTCCGCCACGCGCTAGCCTGCGGGCCACGCCGCATTTCCTGCCGTTCGCCAGTGCCAGCATCGACCTGGTCGTGCTGCCGCATGTGTTGGAATTCGATGACGCTCCCCACCAGATCTTGCGTGAAGTCGAGCGGGTACTGATGCCGGAGGGGCACGTAGTGGTCACCGGCTTCAACCCCTTCAGTCTGTGGGGAGCGCGACGCAAGTTTTCCCGCGCGGATTCGCCGCCACCGTGGCGCGGCCAGTATCTGAGCGTGCTGCGGCTGAAGGACTGGTTCGCGCTATTGGGTTTCGAGACACATGCCGGTAACTTCGGCTGCTACACGCCGCCGGTCACCCGGGAAAAATGGCCGCAAAGCTGGCGCTTCATGGAACTGGCGGGCAACCGCTGGTGGCCATTTGCCGGAGCCACTTACATCATCCAGGCGGTCAAACGCGTGCCTGGAATGCGACTGATCACGCCGGCGCGCCGTGATTTGCTGGCGCGCGCCAAATCGCTGGCCACCGTCGCCCAGCATACGCAGCCGCAGCATACCCAACGCGAGGAGCAATGAGCGACAACCCTGAAGAAGTCGTCGATATCTTTACCGACGGTGCGTGCAGCGGCAATCCGGGTCCCGGCGGCTGGGGCGCGATACTGCGCAGCCATGGCCGCGAAAAGGAGCTCTGCGGAGGAGAGCCGGATACCACCAACAACCGCATGGAATTGACCGCCGTGATCGAGGCGCTGAAGGCGCTCAAGCGCCCCGTAAAGGCACGCGTGCATACCGATTCGCAATATGTTCAAAAAGGCATCAGCGAGTGGATCCATGCCTGGAAGCGGCGCGGCTGGCGCACCGCCGGCAAGCAGGCGGTAAAGAATGCCGATCTATGGCGCGCCCTCGACGAACAGGCTGCGCAACATCGCGTGGAGTGGCTGTGGGTGCGTGGCCATGCCGGCCATGCGGAGAACGAGCGCGCCGACGCCTTGGCGCGGCGCGGTATCGAAACTTTGAATAGAAACTAGGAAGACATGCGACAAGTAGTCCTCGATACTGAAACCACCGGTCTGGAACATCGCCATGGCCACCGCGTCATCGAAATCGGTTGTGTCGAACTGGTCGGCCGCAAGTTGACCAACCGCCGCTTTCATCAGTACCTCAACCCCGATCGCCAGATTGAAGCTGGCGCCCAGGCGGTTCATGGATTGACCAATGAATTCCTTCAGGACAAGCCCAAGTTCGCGGAGATCGTCGCTGAATTCCTGGACTTCGTTCGCGGCGCCGAGCTGGTGATCCACAACGCCGCGTTCGATCTGGGTTTCCTCAACAGCGAACTCGCATTGCTGGAGCAGGAACCACTGGGCACGGTCTGTGGCGACGTCATCGATACCTTGCGACTGGCGCGGGAGTTGAGACCGGGCCGCAAGAATTCGCTCGACGCCTTGTGTTCGGAGTATGCCATCGACAATTCCGGACGGCAGTTGCATGGCGCCCTGCTGGATGCCGAGTTGCTGGCCGAAGTGTATCTAGCGATGACCCGCGGCCAGGAAAACCTGATCATGGATCTCGACATGACGCCGCGGCATGAAGCCGTGACGATGCCCGCCGGAAATCGATCGCCGCTGACTGTCTTACGCGCAACTGCCGAGGAACTGGCCGCAAACGAGCGCGTGCTGGCCGAGATCGCCAAGGAGAGCAAGGGCAACTGTGTCTGGATGAAGCCGGGAATGGAAACTGGTGGGCGATAGTGGGTTCGAACCACTGACTTCCACCGTGTGAAGGTGGCACTCTACCGCTGAGTTAATCGCCCAAAAACAGCGCACGGATTATACCGTGACCGTTCCGGCCGACACAATAGCAATCGCCTTTCTGCTAGAATGCGCGGCTCACCCGGAGAGGTGGATGAGTGGTTTAAGTCGCACGCCTGGAAAGCGTGTTTAGATGTAAGTCTAACGCGGGTTCGAATCCCGCCCTCTCCGCCATAACATAGCGAATGCGCGCTCGGCGGAGAAAGACCAGCTCATGCACACAGATGCCTTTCTCGGATTGAAATCTGTCCTTCTGGCAGCCGCTCTGGTGTTCCTTGGGGCATGCGGTGGCGGGTCGGGAGGCGATGTTTCCGTGGCAGCGTCGACCAGCAGCTCCACGGCAGCTTCTACATCAACGACCACCGCTACCACCACTACGACCACTCTGTCGCCGACCGGCTCGATCAATCCGAGCTTGGCTGGCGTGGCCGCCACCGGCGCGCCCCTGCTTGGCGCGACCGTCAAGGTGGTTGACGCCACCGGAACTGCTGTCGGCAGCGGCACCACCAGCACGACAGACGGTGCCTACCGACTTGTTCTTGACACGCCAGCGGCGAAGACACCGTTGTTGATTCAAGCCGTCGGCGTCGATGCCGGCGGAAATCCTGCGATCCTCCATTCCTTGGTGCGGACCAGTGCCGTTCCACTGGTCGCCAATATCACTCCTGCGTCGAATGCCGTGGTTGCGCAAGTGCTGGGTGCCGATCCCAAGACGGTCTTCCTGAAAGCCGACAGCAATCTTGACTCGATTGCCCGGCTTGGTGATACCGCCATCGTGACCAATGCGTCGGATCTGGTCAAGAGCATCGTCAAGACAAATTTGACCGACGCCAAGATCATCGACACCAAGACTCTCGATTTCTTCCAGGACGCCAAATTTGCCGCCAACAAGACTGGCCTCGATGCCGTGCTGGAGGGCCTGAGAATCCAGGTTATCAAGGACGGGAGCGGCAAGGACGTGCTGCAGTTCAGCAACAAGTTCAATCTGCTCGGGGCCACGGAAGTAAGCGTCGATCTTGCTTCGGCAAAGGCGGAGCTGACCAAGACAAGCGGTGGCAGTGTGGCAAAGGCGATTACCTCGACGATCAAGGCAACCACCAGCCTGAGCGCCGTTCTGACCAATCTCGGGGTACTCGACGACCTCAGCATCGCCTTGAACAAACTCATCGCCCAGGGATCGCACGCAGCGGATTTCCTTAGCGCCCCAGCCCTCTCCAGTGCTTATGTGTCCTACAACGGACGTACCCGCGGGGACGTCGCCGACAAGCTGGCTGAATACGCCGCGAACAACTACCAATTGAGCAGGATGCAGGTGACGGGATGCGCCGACAACCCACTGGTCGCGAAGGCCTGCACCAAGGTAATGGTCTCGGCCCTGGTCACGAATGCTGCCGGACAGAAAGTCGAAGTTTTCAGCGACGCCGTCACCTACAGTAAGACCACCACGCCTAACTGGGTGCTGGTCGGTAACGGCTACAGTTCGGATTTTGCGGTGTACCCGGTCGCCGTCGCCACATTCGCTCTGGACGGTACCATGGCGACGACTATCGCGGCTATGCCCAGTTCAGGCGTACAGCTTGTCGTTTCGTTGGCTGCTGGAGACACGGCGAACAGAACGATCCAGATCCCGAGCGGCTACAGCATACCGATGGCCTACTGCAACTTGAGCTACCTGTGCGTAAAGAGCAGTCCAACTGCTAACCCGGTGGCCACGGGCGAACTGCAAGACACCTTGCCGATAAAGTTATCCCTGGGGACGATAGGGAACCTGGATTCAGTCACCGGTGCCAAGTATCTTGCCTCGTTGGCTGGTTCGACGGTACTGATCCCGGCCTACCTCTCCGCCAATGTTCCGGCGGACTTGATCAACGCGCCGTTCCCGATGCTGGATGGGATCAAGACCACTCCGCTGACGACGGCCGATATCAGTTCCAGCAAGGGCTTGAACTTGTCGTGGGCCGAATGGGCGGCGGCAAATCCGGACCTCAAGGTGTTCATGGTGCGCGCGTTGATTCCTGGCTCGGTGTCGGCTCTCTATTCGGACGCCGCGTTGCCGCCGGCACCGGTAACCGAAATCAAGGTGCCTGGCATGTCGGTGCCGGCGAAATTTACGGCGCACAGCTACCAGGTGTGGCTTGGCGCTCAGGACAGTCTTGGCAGGCGTTACTACAGCAAGTTCACCAGCACGCCGTAAGAGCATCCCCTAACTCGGTCCGCGCTAGCCGGGAGTTGCTCTATTGCGCACCGCAATGACCTCGGCGATCATGGCCAAGGCGATTTCCGGGGGCGTATGGCTGCCGATCGATAATCCCGCAGGTGCGTGTAGACGGTCGATTTGTTGTGCCGTCAGGTCGAACAGAGCCAGGCGGATGCGGCGCGAAGCGCTGGTCCGGCTCGAACCGAGCGCGCCGACATAGAACGCGTCGGATTTCAGCGCTTCGAGCAACGCCATGTCATCGACCTTCGGGTCGTGGGCGGTGGTGATGATGGCGGTGAAGGCATCGACCCCTAGCTCGTTGATCGCGTCATCGGGCATGCCATCGAGGAGTTGCGTGCCGGCCACATCCCATTGCGTGCGGTATTCCGGTCGCGGGTCGCTGACGAATACGCTGAAGTCGAGCATCTGCGCAAACTGCGCCAGGTAGCGGGCCAGATGTCCGGCGCCGACCAGGATCAAACGCCAGCGCGGCCCATGAATATTCACCAGCCTCTCGCCGTCGAAGCAGAATGCCCGCTCGCCGACAACCGGTGCGACTGACGCTATTCCGCTGTTCATGTCCAGAGTGCGACAAACGCGGCGGCGTTGGCGGATTTCGGTAACCACCTTGGCAATGCCTTCGGCGTCCCGAATTGGCTCGACCACCAGGCGCAGATTGCCTCCGCAAGGCAACCCGAAGCGCCGCGCTTCATCAGCGGTAACGCCATAGCCCGTCAGGTAGGGGAGGGCCGGAAAATCCTGGTCGATGCGCGCCACCAGATGTTCTTCGATGCACCCGCCCGAGACCGAGCCGAAGAAACGTCCGTCCTCGCGCACGGCGAGCAGCGAGCCGACCGGGCGCGGCGCCGAGCCCCAGGTCTCGACGACGGTGACCAGGGCCACGCGCTGGCCTTGTTCCAGCCATTCCAGCGCCGTGCCCAGCACTTCAGTGTCGGTTGCGTTCATCGATTCTATGGATAGGAAGTGCGATGCCGCATCCTACCGCGTTGCCGGACAATTCTACAACCCGCCAACTTACATCCCAGCGGCGACGTGTGCCGGCTTGGAAGATCGCCCGGCGGTCAGATTGGTGATGAAGGCGACATTGCGGTCCAGCGAGGCTTCGATATGCGCGACCTGCTCGACCGAGAGGTGGCGATACTTGCCCAGCACCTGGAGATATTCCGCGATTGGCAACGCTTCGTCGAGGGAGCGGGACAATTGCAGGCCGGTGTCAGGCGTGAATTCCCACAGCATGACGAAATTGGTTTCCACGGCCTTGCGCGCCACCTCGATGTTCTCCTGCGAAGGGAAGCGCCAGCCGGTGGTGCAGGGTGAATAGATATGCAGATAGGCGAAACCGTGCTTGGACGCGGCTATCGCCTTGTCGAGTTTGGCGTAGAGGTCTTCCATGAAGCCGGTGGACGCGGTCGCCACGTAGGCGCAGTTGTGCATCATCATCAGCACCGGCATGTTCTTGGCGTCCTGTGACTTGCCCTGGCCGCGCTCGCCCACCGGCGTGGTGGACGTCCAGGCGCCGTAAGGCGTGCAACTGGAACGCTGCATGCCGGTGTTCATGTAGCCTTCGTTGTCGACCACGATGAAGAGGATTTCCTCGCCGCGCTCCGCAGCGCCGGACAGCGACTGGAAGCCGACATCGGAGGCGCCGCCATCGCCGGCCAGCGCCATCGCCGTCATCTCGCGGCCCTGGCGTTTGTAGTGGCGCTTGATGCCGGAGAGCATCGACGCCGTATTGGTGAGCAGCGGATGGAACACCGGCACCTTGGTGCCGGTCAAGCCGTTGTAGCCGACCGCGCCCATGCCGGGGATGCAGCCGGGCGGCGCCGCCAGCACGGTCTCCGGGCCGACGCGGCGCAGCGTATGGCGCATGATGAGTTCGGTGTTGCAGCCCTGGCAGCCGGAGAGTCCCGGCACGAAGAGATCTTCCAGATCACCGACCTCGCGGTAGATGCGCGAGGTGGTGATGAACTTGAGGGCGGTCTTGCCCGCAGCCGCGCAGGCCTTGGCGCAAGCTGGGTCGCCGCCGCACATGTCGCATTTGATGACATGGCCGGCGGATGCATTGTAAGTAATGCCGCCGAAGGCGCAGCCGACGGTGCATAGCAGGCAGTTCACGCATTTCGACCCGTCCCACTCGATCACGCCGCCTTCCGCGTCCTTGCCCAGCGCGCCGGCCGGACAATTGGCGACGCATTTCGGGTCGCCGCACTGGCGGCACATGGCCAGCTCGAAACCGCCGCCAGCGTTGTCTTGGTCGGCGACGATCTGGATGCGCGAATTCAACAGGTCCGAGCCGACGTTGTTGACTTCGACACAGGCGGTCATGCAGGCATTGCAGCCGTCGCAATGTTCGGGCTTGAAGGCGAGAGTATTGTAGGCGGTGGCCATGGCTTATCTCCAGGTCCGCGACATCAGCAGCCGCGCGCTGCGCTGAGGATCGGCGAGGAACTTTTCGCGCACCGGCGAAAGATCGATGCGGCGCAATATCAGTTCCCACATCACGCCGGGATCGAAGGCCACGTTGATGCCGAAAATGCCGGTGAGGCGATTGTCCTGCATGACGATCTTCAGGTAGCGACGCTGCTCCCGGTCGACTTCCAGCGCGACCACGTCACCCTGATTCTGGCTGCCGACGGATATGGCCTGCTGGCCGAAGAAGGTGTAGGTGTTCAGCGGCACGCCGCCGGGGTAGTTTTTCAACGCCGGATCTCCCGCCATCGCCATGCCGGCGATCTTGCCTTGCTCCACGGCGTCGGGAAGGATGCCGTTGATGATCTTTGCGCTATTCTCCCCGGCGCCGAAGAAGTCGCGCGCCTGCGCCACGTCGCCGGCGGCCCAGATGTTCTCGGCACTGGTATGCATGCGGTCATCCACCAGTATGCCTTTGTCGGTCTTGGCACCCGATCCGTTCAGGTAGTCGATCACCGGCGCCACGCCGGCGGATACCAGCAGCAGATCCGCTTCCAGTTGCTGGGCATCGGCCAGGCTGACGACCGCACCGGTCTTGTTGCGCGGCGAGAGTTTCACCACCTTGTTGTTCATCTTCAGGGTGACGCCCTTGGCGGCGAAGACATCCTCAATGATCGCGGCGGCATCGCGGTCGAAATAGCCGGCCAGCACCGTCGGCTGCATTTCCACCACGGTGACTTGTGCGCCGGCCTTGGAAAGATTTTCCGCGGCGTGCATGCCGACTAGCCCGGCGCCGAGGACCACTGCATGATGAGCCTCGCCGAGTGCCTGACGCAATTTCACGGCATCGCCGAGGCTGCGCAGCACATGGTAATCGACGGCATTCAAGCCGGGAATGGGCGGCAGCAAAGGCGCGGCGCCGGTCGCCAGCAGGAGTTTTTCGTAGGCGATTTCCACGCCTGACGACAGGCTGACACGCTTGCCTGCCGCGGCGATGCCGGTCACCGCCGCACCTTTCAGATAATTGACCTGATACTTTGAGAAATAGGCTGCATCGCGCAGAAACACGCCGGCGGGGTCGGAGCGGCCGGAGACGACATAGGGCAGCACGGTGGGCGAGTAGGGCAGGGCATCGTCCTTCGACACCACGGTGACGCTGCCGACCGGATCGTGCATGCGGATGGCCTGCACGGCAGCGAGCGCCGCATGGCTGGCGCCGACGATCAGATACTGGGTTTGCTGCATGACCGCTCTCCTAATCGTTTTCGTTGATCCACACGGTTCCACCCGGTGCGACACCCTTGACCATGGCGGCGGTGCGCTCGATCACCTGGCCGAAGTGGGCAGTGGTGATATCCGCGCCGGCCAGTCCGCCGATGAAACTCATGGCGGGCGGGCGCGGTGGAGCGAACTGGAGGGCGGCGATCACGTCCTGGAACAGCGGGCCGCAATTCCAGCCGAAGCTCACCGAGCGATCCACCACGCTGACCGCCTTGACGTTTGCCAGCGCCTGCGCCGTGGCGTGCACCGGGAAGGGCCGGAAGGTCTTGACCTTGACCAGGCCGACGCGCTCGCCACGGTCACGTGCCTCGTCCACCGCGTCCTTGGCGGCGCCGGTCATCGAGCCGATGGTGACAATGGCATACTCGGCATCGTCCATCCGGTAGGACTCGACCAGCGGCGCGTGATAGCGGCCGAAGCGCCGTCCCCATTCGGCATGGACATCCTCGATGACCTTCAGCGAGTTCTGCATGCCGGCGCATTGTCCCTTGCGGTAGCGCACGAAAAGCGCGGGGCCGGGTCCGCCGGAGCCGCCGGTGAGCGGATCGATGGCCATCGGCCTGTCTGGGTCGAGCGCCGCATGCCAGTTGACGTCGCGCTTGCCGAGGAAGGCAGCGACCTCGGCCTGGTCCGGCAACTCCACCCGGGTCGCGCCGAAGGACAGATAGTTGCCGTCGTGGCAGACATTCACCGGCAGCATGACGTCGTGATGTTCGGCGATCTTGTAGGCCATGATGGTGGTGTCCAGCACTTCCTGCACCGTTTCGCAATGGATCTGTAGCCAGCCGACCTCGCGCACCGACATGGCATCCTGCTGGCCGCCCCAGACGCTTTGCGGCGTCAGGGTGTCGCGCGTGACGATGGTCATGGCCAGCGGCATGCGCATGCCGGGCGTGCGCAGATAGGGCTCGAACATGAAGGCCAGGCCCGGACCGCAGGTGGCCGTGTAGGTGCGCGCCCCCGCCAGGCAGGCGCCATGCAGCACCGACAACACCGAGTGCTCGCCCTCGACATCGACGATCTCGGCATCGAGTTTGCCCTCGGCGACGAATTTCGCCAGGTATTCGACCAGCGAGGACTGCGGCGTGATCGGATACACCGCCACCATGTCCACCTGGGCCAACGTCACCGCCCGCGCCGCGGCTTCATTGCCGTCGCAGACGATGAATTGTTGTTTGGGCTTGAGAACGGCGCTCATGCAGCCTCCTCGATCATCTGAATTGCCCGGTGCGGGCATTCGTTGGCGCAGATGCCGCAGCCCTTGCAGGTGGCGAGGTTGAAATCGAACCAGGCGGCTTTTTCCACCACGCACTGGACTGGGCAATACAGCCAGCACACGGCGCATTTGACGCACTTGGCTCTATCCACCACCGGCCGCATGCTGCGCCAGTCGCCGGGCAGCATGGGGTTTTCGCGGGTGGCGATGGGGCACAGGTCGTTGGGGATGGTCTTGGCGTCGAAGAGGGGCTTGGATTGCTTGATCATGCCGCCGCCCTCCTTTCGATATGATGCACCGTAGTTTCGTTATAACCGCGTTCCAGCGCCCGCAGGTTCTGCTGCAACCCGGCATCGCGGAAATCGGAATGATGGACCGCCGCTTTCAAGGCTTCCAGCGAGACGAAGCCGGTGGTCCGGGCGAAAGCGCCGAGCATGATGGTGTTGGTGATGGAGCGGCGGAAGATGTCGAGTGCGATCGACACCGCGTCGCACAATCCCACCGTGGCGACCTCGGCGGGGAATTGCAATTCTCCCAGCGGCCTGGACGAAGTCTGGACCCACACCGCTGCATCCTGGATGCCGTCGAAGATGTTGGTGGCGCGGCCCACGGTCGGGTCGATGCAAAGGATGCAGTTCGGATGGTAGATGTTGGTCATCTGGCGGATTTCCTTGTCATCGAAGCGCAGATAACTGGTGACCGGGGCGCCGCGGCGTTCGAATCCGAACGAAGGAATGGCGATCACGTGCTTGCCTTCCTCGACCAGCGCGGTGGCGAGGATGCCGCCCGCCAGCACCGCGCCCTGGCCTCCCCGTCCGTGTATGCGGATCTCGTACATGTCCATCCTCCTCCGAGGTGTGTTGCTACTTGCTCCAGCCCGGCTTGACTCCCGGCATTTCCTTGCCTTGTCCGCGTATCGGCAACACCGGCAGGGCAAAGCCCTGATTGAAGGCGGCGCGCGCGACGATGGTGAATTTGAGCGACCAGCCCGCGCCAAATGCCACCAGTCCGGCCAAAGCTAGCAAAGCGCCTGTTCCATCGCCGAACAGCAAAGTGCCCAGGACCAGTACGCCCGGTAATATTTGGCCGAACTTGTCGAAGCCTACTCCAAACCCCAGCAAAGTATCCAGCGCCTTCCTGGGTGCGCCTTTCTGGGTTAGGGAGTTCTTATATCTCGTCCAGGCCAGACGCCTCAAGATCAAGGCGCCCAGCAGCAGGCTCGCCAGCCAACGTGGTGTGTTGCCCGGCAGCACGGTGAAAATCAGCGCCGCCAGGCCGGCGCCCTCGACAAGGCTGGTGCTGATGATGAGGGCGATGATTTTCGGTTCGCGCCACGCCGGTATGCCCTTGGAGGCGGTCAGGATGCGCCCCTGGCAGTAGAGAAACAGCAGGCCCAGGGCTGCGGCCAGGATAGGGAATAATCCCTCCTCGCCGCCTTGCCAGACGGCGATCGCGCCGCAGGCGAAATACAGCGGCGCGACCATGCCTTCGCGCGTCATCCACGAGGTTTGCGGATGCAGGAACACGTTCAGGGCGCGCCAGGGACGGCCGATTTCCAGCCAGACGCAACTCAGTCCGGCGGCCACCAGCAGCATTGCCAAACATGCCATGACCCGATAGGTGGCGGGGGTGTCGGCGGCGAACAGGGCGAATAACATCAGGCCGGTGCCGGAGCCGCCGCACATGAAGTTGGCGGCGGCGCGCCAGTCCCAGTTGGTTTGGTGCCAGGGCGCGACTCTCATTTAGGGCCTCTCATTTCTTGTCCCAGATGTAGTAGAAACCCGGGTCGGTGCCGAGTTCTTCGTGCATGCGGAAGTGCTCGGTCTCCTTGAGCAGCTTCGAGACGTTGCTGTCGGGGTCTTGCTTGTCGCCGAAAGCCAGCACGCCGGCAATGCAGGAGTTGACACAGGCCGGCGTTACTTCGGGATCGACACCCGGCGTTAGCCCATTGATCTTGGCCGCATCGACACGATCCATGCAGAAGGTGCATTTGGTCGCCACCGACATACGGCGTGCGTCGAAGCGCGCCTCCTCGTGGGCCATCGGCGTTTCACCGTAGGCGAACTCGACGCGGTGGCTGATGTGGCGCGCCTGATAGGGACAGGCCACGGCGCAGTAGCCGCAACCGATGCACTTCTCGTAATCGATCTCGACCAGGCCGTCGTCGCGCTGATAGGTCGCGGTGGTCGGGCAGACGTGCATGCAGGGCGGATCGCCGCAATGCTGGCAGCCGACCGGGATGAAACTGCGGCGGACATCCGGGTATTCGCCGCTCTCGACGTCGATGACCGATCGCCATTGCACGCCGGGCGGCGTGGCGTTGGTCTGGCGGCAGGACGCGGTGCAGGTCTGGCAGCCGATGCAGCGGCGCAGATCGGCGGTCATGATATAGCGCGTCATTGCGGCGACTCCAGACGCCTCACGCCGACCCGCACCAGGTCTGCCCCTGAGCCGGTGGAGTCGGTCAGCGCCATCGACATGGCGATCAGGCTGTTCATGCTCGGCGCCTTCAAGTCCTTGGCATAGGGTGTGGCCCAGTGATCGAACTGCCCCATCATCAGCAGGGTGTCGGGACGGATGCCCTGGGACAGCATCGCCGGTCCCTGGGTCTTGCCGGTGTAGGAGTGCACCTCGACCAGGTCGCCGTCGGCGATTCCCAATTCCTCTGCCTTGGCGCGGTTGATGACCACGCCCTTGTGACCGCGCAGGTTGCCGGCGACCTCGTCCATCAACTGGATCCCGACATTGCTGCCCCAGGCATATTGCATGCTGCGCGAGGTGATCAACCAGAACGGAAATTCCTTGAGCGGCCCGCCCTGCTTGATTGTCTCCTGCTCCCAGATGCCCGGAAAATCGTGCACTGTCGGCAATCCGCCGTATTCGCAGAGCTGGGTGTCCCACCATTTGATGCCACGCTCATGGAGCCGGTTGCCGAGTTCCAGGCCGACGCGATAGAGGCGTTCCTGGAAGGGCATCTCGAAGCGTATGCCCTGCTTCTTGAGCTCGGGAAACAGATACCAGGCGAGGCGCGAGATCGGCCGGGTGCGCAGGCCGTGCTGCTTGTACCAGTCCAGGCCGTCGCTGTCCGTGCCGTTGGTCAGCTCCGCACTGGCAGCGCGGCAGGTATGGTTCCAGATGGTGTCGACGGAGTGCCGTTGCGTAGGGTCGAGACTGAAATCATAGTGATCGGTGCGCAGGCTGACGCAAGCCGAGCCGCGATTGATGGCCTTGTTGTAGTCCTCCAGCAGGCCGGCGCGCACCGCCAGTTCGGTGGCGATCTCGGTGAAGTCGCGGGTGTCGCCGTGCGGCTTGACCGCCGGCTGGCGCAGCGCGAAGCCTTCGTGGTCCCAGAACTGCTCGATGAACTTGCTGCCGCCGACGCGGATCAACTGGGTGCTTTCGAAGTCGGTGCATTCCGGCAGCAGCACGTCCGCCATGTGGTTGGTTTCATCGTAGCTGTAGGCGAACGCCACGATGAAGGGGAACTCGGCGATACGCTTGACGACTTCCTTGGTGTCCCAGAAGGAAATCGAGGGGTTGGTGCGATAGCAGAACCAGATGTCGGGGGCGGTGACCTTGGGCCAGTTCTCCGGCGACTCCTTCTGGAACATCCAGGAGAAGTGGGTGGGGCCGAGCGCGGTGCTCCAGGGCGAGTTGGCCGACAGCGGCACCATGGTGCCGTGGGCGTTGCGCACCGCCGGGTTGGGTGCCCAATGTTCCTTGCTGGTCGGGTTCATCGGGTAATACATGAAGCCGTCTTCATTGATCTTGACGCTCGCCTGGCGGGTGGTGGCCGGGCGGTTCAGGCGCACCGTGGTGCCCAGTGTGCCGCCGGGAACTTCCAGTCCGCCGACCAGGCAAGCCAGCAGGGTGCGGGCCCAGACCGCCTCGTAGGCGCCCCAGCCGTTGTTGACGGTCCGGCCGAACTGGATCGACACCGGGCGGTAGGGCAGTACCTGGCCTTCGATCTCCACGGTGGCGCCGACCTGGGCTTGTTCCACCCACTCGGCGGCGATGCGCCGCACTGTTCCGCTCTTGATGTCGCAAGCCTTCTCAGCCCACTCCGGCGTATAGGGTTTCATCTGGGTGATCAACTTGCTGAACGTGGTTTCGCCCGCATAGCTGCGGTGCTGCCACTCCTGGCCATCGGCGCCGACTTCCAGGGCGTCGACGGTGAAGCTGCCTTCCAGCGCCGGGTCGGTATCCGGCGTGTCGAACGGCACTGCGGCGTTGCGTTTGAGATCCCACAGCAGCGGCTTCTTCGTTACGAGGTCGCGCAGATAGAAGCCGTTCGGGCCGACCAGATAGGGCGAGCCGGTGTGCTGCTTGAGGAAAAACACGTCCAGCGATTCACGCGGCAATTCGCGGACCAGCACATGGATCATGCTGAACAGGAAGGCGGCATCGGTCTTGACCTTGATGGGAATCCATTCGGCCGAAGCGGCCGCGGTGACCGACAGATGCGGCTCGAAATCGATGCGCTTCAGGCCGCGGGCGCGCGCCTCGCCATGCCGCCAGCCGCCGACTACGCCACCTGAGGCCTCGACGTTGCCGCCGAAGGACAGCACGTAATTGCAACTGGGCGTGTCCGGGCAGACGGTGAAGGCGCGGTGCCACAGTTCGCCGTAGAGGTGTTCGGAGTGCGTGCAACTGACACCCTGCCCGCTGCCGAAGCTGAAATCCACCGGCCCCCAGGCCGCCAGGAAAGCCGGGAAGGTGCCCATGTAATAGGTCGGGATGCCGCCGCCGCCGAAGCTGGCCGCCGCGCGCGGATAACCTTCGGCGTTGCGCAGCCCCTTGGCACGGACTTCTTTCATTTTCGCGCCGATGATGTCGAAGGCTTCATCCCATGAAATCGGCACGAAGCCCGGATCCTGGTCGCGCCCCTTCTTCGGGTTGGTGCGCTTCATCGGCCCGCTCAGGCGATTCGGACTATAGGTCTTCTGGATCAGGCCATAGGCCTTGACGCAGCACTTGCCGGCGCCCGGATGTACCGTGGCGGCGTCGAAATTCGGCTCGATTTCGGTGGCGACGCCGTCCTCGACCTTGACGGTCAGCAAGTCGGGCCCAGCCACGCATTGGTAGCAGTACTGGGGAACCTTGCGCGTCTCGTGTGCCGCGTCGGCAGGTGCAACGTTCATCTTCTCCTCCAATCCGCCAATGACGTGCCAACCACATACGTGATACAGATTGCAAAATATCCTGTAGTAGTTTTGTATCACAATGATAAACCAGCATCTGGCACGGGGCAAGCCCGTAGCGAAAATCGAATTTGACCCAGGTCAAGAGAGCGAGACAAACTTCTCAACGGCTGTCGCTTGATTGTTCGGAGTGAAGCGGTATGGGTGTGAGGCAGACGATAGCCGTTTGTAAAGTGATACACTTCAGTGTGGTGATTGGTATAAAGCTGTATCTGTTTGTGCTTGATCGCCGGCGATGGCGAACCCAGTTCGAACCCATGATGCAAGGAGGTAGCCCAGTGCAACAGCCTTTGAATCCAAAATCAGCCGGCCCGGCCCAAAGTTCCGCCATCAGCGCCTTGTTCATGCAGGCAGCGGGCGCCGGGCGGAGCGCACTCGACGGCGCAGAGCTGCACAATCTGCTCGGCCATCTCGGCATCAAGCTGGATCAAGACAATTCCCCACCTGTGAGCGCCATTGACGTGCGCATCAGCCTGAACAACACCCGCGAGTTCGGCGTGGTGATCAGCGCCGGCCTGGGCGGCATCGATTCCGAGCTGGATGAAGACAATTTCAGGAAAGACCGTGCCGCCGTCTATGCCAGCGTCGAACTGACCGATGCCGAGGATTTTCTTGCGCTGTTCCAGCGCACCCTGGCTTATCAGAAACTCGCGAGCCTGGCGCAGCGCTACGGCCGGCCGCTGCCCGACGGTCAGCTCAAGGCTTGTTTCGACAATCTGGTGACGCTGGGGCGGTGCCTCTCGCCGACCAGTCCCGACGCGCCTTGCGTACTGCAAAGCCTCGAATTGAATCCCGTACATTGCAGCAATCAAATGGTAGTCACGGCGGCCCGCTGTGAGTTCCGCGCACGCACCGCCGGCAGGCTCAGCCGCCCCATCCACAAGATCGACAAGCTGCTGCACCCGGCTTCCATCGGCATCATCGGGGTCTCCGGCAGCGGCATGAATTTCGGCCGAATCATCCTGCGCAACCTGATCGGCAGCGGCTATCCCAAGGAGCGCCTGACCATCATCCGTCCCGGTGAGACCGAAATCGACGGCGTCAAGTGCGCCGAGAGCCTGAAGGCGCTGGACCACAAGCTCGACCTGCTGATCGTGGCGATCGCCGCCAGCGCGGTCTACGACCTCGTCGACGAAATCATCGCCACCGATTCCGTCGAGTCGGTGATGTTGATCCCCGGCAGTCTGGGCGAGACCCTGAAGAGCCGCGAACCGGCTGCCGCCCTGGCCGGTCGAATCAATGCCGCCCATGGCCAGCCCGGCGGCGGCCCGATCTTTCTCGGCGCCAACTGCCTGGGCGTGGTGTCGCATCCCGGCGCCTACGACTCCTGGTTCATTCCCCTGGAACGGCTGCCCAAGCCGCAGAAGAAACCCGAGAGAAATTCCGTCATGCTGAGCCAGAGCGGCGCCTTCATGATCACCCGCCTGAGTCAGAATCCCTGGCTCGATCCGCGCTACATGCTGGCGATCGGCAACCAGACCGATCTTACCCACGGCGACATGCTGAGCTTTTTCGCCGAACGCCCGGACATCGAGACCATCGGCGTCTACGTCGAAGGTTTCAAGGATCTCGATGGTCTAGCCTTCGCCCAGGCGGTGCGCCAGGCGGTGCTCAAGGGCAAGCAGGTGGTGGTGTATAAGTCCGGCCGCACCGCGCCCGGTGCCGGCGGCGTCATGGGCCACACCGCATCCATCGCCGGCGGCCTGACGCTGTTCGAATCGCTGGTGCGGCACGCCGGTGCCATCGTCGCCGAGGATTTCAATACTTTCGACGATCTCTTCTACATGGCCGGCGCCCTGCACCACAAGACGGTACGCGGCAACCGCCTGGGCGCCATCAGCGGCGCGGGTTTCGAGGCGGTCGGCATGGCCGACTGCATCAAGTCGGATACCTTTTCGATGCAGATGGGGACTCTGGAAGCGGATACCATCAAGCATGTCGAGGAAATCCTGGTGGCCAAGAAACTGGACGCGCTGGTGGAAGTCAGGAATCCGATCGACATCAATCCGGGCGCCGACGACGAGGCTCACCTACAGATCACCGAAGCCTTCATCCGGGATCCGAATATCGACGCCGTCGTGGTCGGCCTCGACCCGACCGCGCCGTCCGTCAGAGCCCTGGAGCAGAGCAAGCTGCGGCCCGGTTTCGACCTCAGCGACCCGAAGAGCACCGTGCATCTGATGCCACCGATCGTCGACGGCAGCGACAAACCCATCGTCGGCATCGTCGATGGCGGCATGTTGTACGACACCATGGCGGCGAAGCTGATGGACCAAGGCGTCTGCGTATTCCGCAACTGCGCGCGCGGCACCAAGGCGCTGGTGCGCTACTTCGAAGCCAGGCTGAATGCCGAGAGCCTCATCCAACGAAATCGCTGAACCCATCATTCGTCACGTATCCACACACAGAGGACCCACCATGAGCGCAACACTGATCCACGACATCTTCCGGGCCGCGCACAGCGAGGGGCGGTCCGCGCTGTTCGAGCATGAGGTCTACCGGCTGCTCGCCGCGGCCGGCGTTGCTTCGACGCCACGAAACGCGGTGCTCGCCGGCGGGGCCGAGCCGTCGGACGAAGTCCTGGCGTCGTTCACCGGCAGCCGGGTGGTGGTGAAGATCGTCTCCGGCAGCATTGCCCACAAGTCGGACGTGGGCGGGGTCGTCGTCGTGCCCAACCAGCCGACGGCAGTGCGAACCGCCTGCCAACGCATGCTCGCGGAGCTGTCGGCACAGGACATTGCGGGGCTGATGCTGACGGAATTCATCGAAGCCGACGCGCCGGGTTCCGGCAGCGAACTCCTGGTCGGCCTCCGCAACACGCGCGAATTCGGCATGATACTCAGCGCGGGGATAGGCGGCGTCGACACCGAACTCTTTGCCGGAGGCTCGCGCCGGGGGCAGGCGGTGGTGTCAGCTTCGACCGCGCTGACCACTGCTGAGGAATTCCTCGAAATTTTCAAACCGACCATTGCCTACCGGAAGGTCGCCGGACTGACGCGGGGTGGCCGCCGGCTGGTGTCCGACGCAACCCTCCTCCAGTGCTTCGGCGCCTTCATC
>Ga0172379_10002615_pt1 | contig 31236 bp, 25 predicted proteins | sample GrowelOW334metaG_FD_119756 | JGI IMG/M metagenome (GOLD analysis project Ga0172379, IMG submission 119756) | Groundwater microbial communities from an aquifer near a municipal landfill in Southern Ontario, Canada - Groundwater well OW334 metaG | ecosystem: Environmental > Aquatic > Deep...
AAATGGAATTTTATTCTCGCGAGCGTATTTAATGGCTTTAATAATACCCTCCACTCCGCGCGCACCAAAACCGCCCGGCACCACAATACCATCAAGTTTTGACAACTCTTTTAATTTTCTAGGGTCTTTCTCGTAGACTTCTGAATCCAGCCAAACAATTTTTGGTTTACGGTTGTGAGCCCAAGAAGCGTGATTAATTGATTCAATGACGGAAATATAAGTGTCACGGCAAGATTTAAAATTAAAATATTTTCCCACAATGCCAATTGTCACCTCTTTTTTTATCCGGTAAATCTTATGGGAAAATTCAACCCAATCTTTCATGTTGGTCTTCCGAGGTTTTAAATTCATGGCTTCTAACAAAACCTTGCCCAGTTTTTCTTTTTCAAAATTCACTGGCACATCATAAACCGAATAAACATCTGGGGCGGAAATAATGCGTTCTTTAGGCAAACTACAAACAATACTAATGGTATTTTTGATATTATTGGCCACGGGACGATCGGCCCGGCATAAGATTAAATCTGGAGCGATGCCAGCGGAGTTTAAAGTACGAATAGCATATTGAGTTGGTTTAGATTTTTGTTCGCCTAAGAGGCTCGGGGTTGGCAAGTAACTCACCATTACAACAAAAACACCCTGAGGATCTTTAGCTTTCATCATGCGCGCCGCTTCTAAAAACAATAAAACTTGATACTCGCCGACCGTGCCACCAAATTCAATGATGGTCATTTCGGCGTTATTTCTCTTCTGACAAAGCTTGATTCGTCTGATAATCTCATTAGGGATATCCGGCACAACTTCTACATCTTCACCTTCGAACTCTAAATTTCTTTCGCGCCGAATAATTTCTTGATAAACCTGACCAGTGGTAATGTAATTATCTCTAATACAATCTTTGTTGGTAAAACGCTCATAATTACCCAGATCTTGATCGGCTTCCACGCCATCTTCACCGACAAACACCTCGCCGTGCTCAGCCGGCCGGATGGTCCCGGCATCAATATTAACATACATATCACACTTAACATTACAGACGCTGTAACCCTTAGATTGTAAAATTTTACCAATAGAAGCGGCCGCAATGCCCTTACCCACTGAAGACATCACCCCACCAACGACAAAAATGAATTTCTGCATACAAAGATTTTATTTTAAAAATTATTCCTTGTTAACAATCAATTTAAACTGACCACTGCTACCGTCAGCTAGTTTATAAGCTATTTTATGCTCACCTAGTTTCTTTATCGGCTCGCTATAAACCAGGTATTTCCCGTCCAATTCTACACCCTTTTGCCGGAGCGCGGCAACTATTTGGTCAAGAGCCACGGCGCCAAACAGCGTGCCGCTCTCGCTCGCTTTGGCGCTAACCGTCACTTTGACGCCGTTTAAAGCCTTGGCGATTTTCTTCGCTCGACCGAGCTCCCGTTCCTTGGCCCGTTCAGCGGCCGCCGCCCGCGCCTTAAAACCTTCAACTATCGCCGCCGTTGCCACCGTTGCCAACCCCCGCGGAAAAAGAAAATTACGGGCATAACCTTCATTCACCTCTTTCTGTTCGCCAACCCGCCCCAACTGATTGACGGTTTTAAGTAAAACTATTTTCATAATTACTTAGCGGTAAGCAAAAGGCTGACCGCTTTAGCTAACTGCGGATCGCGGTCATTATCATAATCTTCTTTAGTCCGCTCAACAATTATGTCTGGTGTGATGCCGGTTTCATTAATCTGCCGGCCCTGAGGTGTCAGCCAATAGGCAATCGTCAATTTAATGGCAGAATTATTGGATAACAGTCTAAGCTCCTGGACTGAGCCTTTGCCAAAAGTCTGTTCACCGACTACTGAGGCTTTTTTATAATCCTGGAGCGCCCCGGCAACGATCTCCGAGCTGGAAGCCGAACCGCCATTAACCAAAACTATAGTCTTATAATCTTTCAACCGCGCTTGGCCGTTCGTTAAATACGGTTCCTGACGGTCTTCATAGGCCTCCAGAACCACCGGGCCGGTCTCAATCCATTCCGAAGCCATGGCGACCGCTTCATCCAGATAACCACCCGGATTACCGCGCAAATCCAAGATTATGCCTCTCGGTTTTTTAGTTATAATCTCCGTTACCGCTTGATTAAATAACTTCAGCGTATCATCGCTAAAACTGACCACTTCTAAATAAACCAGCCCGTCAGGCCGAAACTGCCAACTGACACTGTCAAAATGAATCTCGTCGCGGACAATCTCAAATTCTTTTGGCTCGCTCCAACCGTCGCGGACAATCAATAATTTAACCTTAGTGCCCTTGGTTCCGCGGATTTTATCCACCGCTTGATATAGTGTCATAATCGCGGTTGGCTGGCTATCGATCGCCAAAATTTTGTCGCCCGCCCGCAAGCCGGCTTTCTCGGCCGGACTTTCCGGCAACGCCGCCACAATCAATAATTGGTCTTTTTTGATGCTGATCTCGGCGCCAATACCTTCAAAACTGCCGGACAGCTCTTGGGAAAACTCCGTCGTGGCGCGCGGATCAAAAAATGACGAATAAGGGTCGCCCAGAGAAGCGACTAAACCCTCGAGCGCGCCATAAAACATTTCACTATCCAAAGTCTTGCCCCGGCCAACATAATCTTGTTTGATAATCTGCCAGGTTTCCAAAAGCAAATTGAAATCCACATCTTTGCCTAGAAAAGCCGGCTTCGCGCCGACGGCCGGCAAATTAACCACTTGCCCGCGGCCGCTGCCAATAATCGTCCGTTGGCCAAACCACAGCCCGGCGGTAAAACTTAGAATTAACAAAACCGCCGCCAGATACAGGGCCAGATATTTTTGAAAAAAGTTTTTCATGTTAATTTTAATTAAGGCGCTTGATCGCCGCGCCCAAAGCCCGCAGTTTGCCTTCAAAATTTTCATAGCCGCGGTCGATATAATTGATGTTATCCACTTCCGTCCGGCCCTTAGCCGCGAGGCCGGCGAGCACCAGCGTGGCGCCGGCGCGCAAATCGCAACTGCTAACCGCTTTGCCCTTTAGCACAGTCGGGCCAACGACCAAAGCTTGGTGCTCATTATAAACTTCAGCCTTAGCGCCCATTTTTTCCAGTTCCAAGAGGTAGTCAAATCTGCCTTCGTAAAGCGTTTCGAAAATTCTGGTCACGCCTTGGCTTTGAGTTAAAATCAAAGCGAACGGCGCTTGCAAATCCGTGGGGAAGCCGGGATAAACCCGGGTTTCTAGTTTGGAAAAGGCCTTTAAACCTTTTCGATATTCAACCGTAACTTGATTTTTTTGCAAAGTGAACTTGCCGCCGGCTTCAGCGAGCTTGCTCCAAAAAGAATCCAACTGCTCGGGATTTAAGCCGGTAATAGTCACCTTACTTCCCGGCACAATCGCCGCCGCCACCGCCCAAGTGCCCATTTCAATATAATCGCCAATCACCTGGTGTTTAACTCCTTTCAAACTTTTTTTGCCTTGAACTTTCAGAATACTGCTGCCTAGGCCGTCAATTTTGGCGCCCATTTTCTTCAGCATTTCGCCGAGCGCCTGAACATGCGGCTCGCCAGCCGCCAAATGAATCTCTGACTTGCCCGGTATTAACGCCGCCGCCATTAAAGCGTTCTCAGTCGCAGTAACAGAAGTCTCCCACATTAAAAACTTGCTGGGTTTTAATTTTTTGGCGCGGAGATACAGCCAATCCTTGGTTTCGATTAACTCGGCGCCGAGATCGCGAAGAGCGTTAAGGTGCGCGCGGACCGACCGTTTGCCAATAACACAGCCGCCAGGAAAAGCCATCTTGACCGAACCGAAACGCGCGAGGAGCGGACCGAGCAGTAAAATCGAAGACCGCATCTTACTTACCCGCTCATGCGGCAAAGGATGGTTTTTTAAATTGCGATTATTAATTAAAAGGCGATTATTCTTAAAAACCACGCGGCTGCCCAGAAATTCCAAAAGGCCAATCATTGTCCGGACATCAGCGATATCCGGCACATTGGTCAAAAGGCAGTCATTTTTAGTTAAAATCGTCGCCGCCAGCATCGGCAAGACGGCGTTTTTGGAACCGGAGACTTTAACTGTTCCTCGTAGCGGCCGGCCCCCATTGATAATAAATTTAGGCATAAAAAAATCGGCTTAATTTTTATAATTATAGATCATTTGGCGCCGCCCGACAAGTTTTACAAAATCAACTTTTAGGTTATAATGGACTGGCTGTAAAACCAACCTAATCTATGCTTTCCCAAAACTGGCGCCGCGTAATTTTCCTGATTTTTTTGGTCCTATTTTTAGTTACCGCTCCGGCCTTGGTTTTGTACACCGCTGGCTACCGTTATAATTTCAAAAAAAATTCCATGGAAAGAGTCGGCGCGATTTCCGTCCAGGCTCGGCCCGCAAGCGCGGAAATTTATCTGGACGGCCAACTGCAAACCGGCTCGCGGCAAAATAATACTTTGCGGATCAACAATCTTCTGCCCGGACGATACCAACTGGCGATCAAGGAAGCCGGCTATCACCCTTGGCAAAAGAATTTGGAAGTTTCTTCCAGCGCCAACACTTTTGTCAACCAAGCGGTTTTATTTTTGGAATCAGCGCCCGTGAACCTCTCGGCGGCGCCAATCAGCCAAATCTTAAAGTCCCCTGACGGTAAAAATATCGCCGCCCTAACTAACAACCAATTAGAAATTTTCAACTTGACTAATGAACAATCTGCCAAATTGGCTCCGGCTGGCAACAATTGGCAATTAGTTTCTTGGTCGCCCGAGAGCAACTATTTGCTAGTCAAAAATACCGCCGGGCAATTTGTCCTTTATCAGCCGGCCACGCCGGCTTGGCAATTACCCCTCAAAAGCATTTTGCCGCTTAACTGGGACCGAGTGGCTTGGGCGGAAACTAACGATTATCTGCTTTATGCTAAAGCCGGTGACGGTTTTTATCAATTAAACTTATTAACCAAAGAATCGCAATTGCTTTATCGCCTGCCTGCGCAGGCAGGCCTGCCGGCGACGGCCGGTAAACTCGGCCCAGACTTTTTTTATCGGCAAAAGCAACTTTATTATACAGAGCTCGCCGCGGATGGCTGGTGGCTGAAAAAAATCAACCTCAACGCCGAACAAACCACGCCCGAACAAATTTTGAAGTTAGGCAGCAATAGTTCGTTATTTTTTTATCCTCACCCGGAAAACAACACAATTGTCCTTTTGGACCAAAACCGAAACCAGCTTTACTTGGTGGACCAAAGTTTCAGCCAAAATCTGCTGACCGCCAATGCTAAACAGTTTAGCTGGTCGGCTGACGGCCAAAAATTACTTTATTATAACGACTGGGAGGTCGGACAGTATAATCTGGCAACCAAAAATAACGAACTGATTACCCGTTATGGCCAAGTTATCGCCGCGGCCGAATTCCTGCCTAATTTAGATTATCTCTGCCTCTTGATTGATAATTCTCTAAAAATTATTGAGCTCGACAACCGCGGTGAGAGAAATGTTATTGAACTAATTAATGCCGATAAAATAAGTAACTTAGTGATCGAGCCAAAGGGGCAGAATATCTTTTTCACCGGCCAGCTGGGCGAAAAGACGGGGTTGTTTAAGGTTAATATCCAAAAGTAAGTATTCAGGGGTCAGTATTCAGCCTGCCTGCGCAGGTAGGTATTCGGGGAATTATATCCCCGAACGCTAAATATGAACCCCTCCCTGATCCCTGAATACTGTTCCCTGAATACTTAAAAAGGACGGCCGTGAAGCCGCTCCTTTTTATTTTTTTTAATTTTATTACAACTACTTCGCCACCTTCACCTTATTTGCCATAAAGTTACCCGCCTCGAGGAGCGAATCAATCGTGCCAGCGTCAAACCACTCGCCTTTAATAAATTTAACATCCAGCTCACCGAGCGCCATGTAAGCCTTGTGGAGATCAACGATTTCCAGTTCGTTGCGGTTTGACGGCTTTAATTGCTTAGCAATCTCAACCACTCGGCGGTCATAAATATAAGCGCCAACAATGGCGTAGTCAGAAATCCAGTCTTTTGGCTTCTCCACAATCTGGGTCACTTTGCCGGCCTCGTCAAACACCGCCACACCTGACCGCTCGGGATCCGGCACTTTTTTGCAGAAAATCCGACCACCCTTCTGAAAATCAGCGATGTCTTTCGCTAAATCATCTTCAAAAATGTTGTCGCCAAGTATCAAAGCCACATCGTCGTCGCCAATAAAATTTTCGCCAATAATAAACGCCTCGGGCAAACCGTTCGGGTGTTCCTGAATTTCATAAGAAAACTTGGCGCCAAACTCGCGGCCACTGCCGAGGAGATGCAAAAACTGCCCGGCGTTGTCCGGCGCGATAATAATCAAAACTTCTTTAATACCGGCGCGGAGCATGGTTTCCAGCGGATAAAAAATCATCGGCTTGTTATAAACCGGCAAAAGCTGTTTGGAAGTGACTTTGGTTAACGGGCTCAGGCGGGTGCCCTTGCCGCCAGCTAAGATGATTCCCTTCATAAGAATTTATTTTTATATAGTAAATATTTATAAACTGTTGCAATCGAAATTCCGCAAGTTATCTTGTTATTTCTTATCATCTCAATTATTTTATCAAGATTTTCTTTTCTGATAGAAATGTCTTCCGTATCTTCATGTTGAGCCTGAGTTATTGTGAGTTTTTGGGCCAAAAAACAGCTGCATCTTTCGGAGGCATAACCATTAATCGGATAAACATAACCTAAATCTGTCCATTTTCCAGCAACTACTCCGGCTTCCTCTTCTAATTCTTGCTTAGCTATTACTAAGGGGTCCAAACCTTGTTTTACTCCACCGGTAATTATTTCCCAGGAGTATAAATTGCCAATCGGGTAACGGCTCTGCCCTACTAAGTACAATCTCTCGTCGCTATCTTCGGCAATAACCGCCACACTGTTTATGCCGTCAACTAAAAAATATTTTCCTTCCGTGCCATTTGGCCGTATAACATCATCCTCGCGCAAACGATACCACGGATTTTGATGAATTATTTTGCTACTAATTTTTTGCCAACCTTTAGCCATAAATTAATTAGCGAGATATTCTTTTAAAGACTCTTGCCAACTTCTGATTGGAATAAATTTAGTGTTAAGTAAAACTGAGTATCGCGGTCGACGCGCTAACCGCTGAAATTTGTCAGCCGAAACCGGAATCAGTTTTTTCTTAAGGCCTTTGATTTTAAATATTTCCTCGGCCAGGCCGTACCAAGTGCAGGCGCCGCTATTACTGCCATGATAAATGCCGAACGGTTGGCCGTCGTCTAAGAGCGCTTTGGTAAACTCCGCCAAATCCGCGCCGTAAGCCGAACTGGAGATTTCCTCATCCACCACTTCCAGTTCTTCTTTAGTTTCCGCCAATTCCAATATTTTGTCAACGAAACTTTTTTTCACCCCGACGCCAGTGCCCGTGTCGCCAAACAGCCGCGACAAACGGATCAGATAATACCGCTCGCAATTCTCTTGCAATTCCTGCTCGCCCAAAAATTTAGACTGGCCATATTTGGAAATCGGATTGGGCTGATCGCCTTCTGTGTAACCTTCAACTTTCTCGCCGTCAAAAACATAGCCGGTGCTATAGTGGACCATGATCGCGCCCGCGGCTTTGGCGGCTTTGGCGAGATACCCGACAGCATAACCGTTAACCAGATTAGCCGTCTCGCTGTCCGTTTCCGCCCGGTCAACATCATTATAAGCCGCGGCATTAATAATAATTTCCGGCTTTAACTCTTCAATTTTCTTTTCTACTTCCGCCTGGTTGGTAATATCCAATTCCGCCCGGTCCCAAAGATATAAATCTTCGCCTCTAAAAACTTTGGCCAGGTATTGCCCTAGCATGCCTTTGGCGCCGACAATAAGTATTTTTTTCATAAAATTTAAAAAATCACATAACACATAACATGGAACAAGGGTGGATAGAAGCTTCTTGTTATGTGTTCCATGTTATGTGATTTTAAACTTTCAACTTTTAACTACCTTCAGCTTCTTCTCTACCACCTCAATCTCCGCCGGACTGCCCAAATCAACCGTCTCCCCGTCCACCTGCGCCAGCACTTTCCGGTCATAATTAATCTGCAGTCGTTTGAATTTATAATACTCCAGCCGTTTTTGCCAATAAAACTTCTTACCCACCAGCCGGCCAAACATCTGGAAATAATCGCCGAAGTGAACCGGCCGCACCACGGCTAAACTTAAATATCCGTCATCATAAGAGATATCCGGCCCAAAGTCAAAACCGAGAAACCGGCCAAAATTCATGATAAAAATTGTTTTGGCGTGAGCCTGATGGCGCACACCGTCAATCGTCAGAGAAAAATTATTCTCCCGCAAACTAAGCAGCCCCTGCAGCATGGCAATGGTGTAAGCCCAAAAGCCAAACAACCGCTTCCAAGCGCGCTCGGTATTTTTAATCACCCAGGCATCGTAACCCAGGCCGGCGGCAATCAAGAAATAAGTTTTTTTATTTATCAGTCCGACATCGATTGTTTGTGGCTGACCGCTTAAAGCTAAACTGATCGCCGTCCCTAGATTGCCCGGAATTTTAAAACAATTGGCGAGTAAGTTGGCGCTCCCCCGTGGCACAATACCCAAAATCAAATTATAATTATTTTTGAGTATCCAATTGGCCACTTGATAAACCGTGCCGTCCCCGCCGACCGCTATCACCCGCTCATACTGCCCACCGTCAACCCCGTCCAGATAATCTCCGGCTTTATTTGTCTCCAGCCAATTATAATCAACATCGGCCAAAATTTGCTTGACCGACTTCTCTATCTCTTTCTTTTTTCCGGCGACGGGATTGTAGATGACGAGAACTTTCATAAAACACAGATACTCACAGATTAACACAGATACTCACAGATCTGTGCTGATCTGTGTTAATCTATGCCCATCTGTGCCGTTAGTAGATTTCCTTACGGTAACACTCTTCGCAATAAACCTTTTCCGGCCGATCCGGCGCGTAGGTGGTTTTAAACTCTATAGAGCAACCGCCATTGTGACCGTGCGATGAATTAATGCACTGACATTTACGGCTATACAGTTTCATCGGATTTCTCTGCCGCATCCGCCGCAGATGACGGCAATCGGGACACTCTCGCGGCACCGTTATTTTCATTTGCCGGTAAAATTTTAATTCCTGCGGAATAACTTTATAATTTTTACCGCACTTCTGGCAAGCCAAAACTGCCTTTAAAATATCGTCCCTGACTTTTTCGATATTAGCGTTCACTTCATAAGTTTGCTCTTGATAAACTGCGCTGGAATTATCGCGCCAAGAGTAGCCCTTAGCTAACGCTTCCTCCCGACTGATGGGGAAAAATTCCTGGGATAATGTATCATTATAAGGAAAGGGCGATTGTTTGACTGGAAAATTTTCTCCCCACTCCCCGGTATTTTTTAAATGTTCAATTACTCGGGGGAGTAACTTTTTATATTCCTCTTCCTCGTATTGTTTATTCAAAAGACAAAACTTCTTATGATTTAATCCGACGCAGCCGAAACAATCATCGCAATAGCCGATCGAATCGCAATAATAAACATTATTGGAAAAACGGCAAAAATTGGTAAAGGCTGAATGGTACGCCCCCAAAATGGCCTGCATTTCATAAATTAATTGAGAGTTTTGGCCTGCCATACAACAATCAATCATATCCTTGCCGCCCGCCCCAACCATTTGGCAGTGCCAGCAATCTTCCGTCCCGCCATACGAAATGCCAAAACAATCATGGCAATTTTTGCCGTGATCCAGATAATCGCCGTCGCAGTTTTCTGAAGCGACAACATGAGCGTAGCGAACGGGAAATTTTAATTTAAGCTGATTAAATTTATTCCTCGTCTCTTCGATTTGGCCGGATTCCAGTTTTTGTTTCAACACCGCAAATTTTTCTGGCGTTACCAGTTGATTATAAATATAGTATTGTTTATTCTGTAAATTCTTACAGGCAATACAATTCTGGCAGTTGAAACAGTTATCCAAAAAATAACTATCCAGGCAATTAACCGAGTCCTGGCAATAAAAGCAATGATAGCATTTGGTGCAATCAACGCACTGATAAACCAGCTCACAGCTAATAGTCATAAAACAATCCAAGGAATCCTTGGTCATACCGGCCCAGGCGGAATAATAGACCTCTTCGCAATAAAAACAGGCAAAAGCCAAATAACAATTTTTGTTACTCATGCCAAAGGTGGTAAAATCGCAATTGGTGTTAGTGCCATCCTGCTGCATCCCCCGTCGCGGCACCGCTAGGCGCAACTCTTGAAACTGGTCAAAAAACGGCCGAGAGAAATCAAAATCACGGCCATAACTCATCGGATCCCATTTATCGCTCCACCAAACATCTTCCCGATATACTTTAAACGGCGAATCAGCGGCATAAAGCGAAATCATTTCTTCGCCGGTAAAATCGCATTTTCTTTTGTAAAGCTGACTTTGATTGCGAAAGGACCACCGGCGCTGCGCTCGGCAGGTCGGGCAAAGTTTTGGCAGAGGCAAATCCATTTTTTCAAAAAAAGGCAGCTCGGCCGGGAAAACAATAAACTCTTTTTGGCAGTTTTTACATTGCATAAACACAGATACTCACAGATTTACATAGATACTCACAGATCTGTGCTAATCTGTGTTGATCTGTGTAAATCTGTGCCTTAATATATTTCTTTCCGATAACACTCTTCGCAATAAATTTTTTCCGGCCGTTCCGGCGGATAAGTGGTTTTGATTTCGGCGCCGCATTTGTCACACTTGCGGTCATACAAACGCCGCGGGTTGCGCTTTTGCATCCGTTCCGCTTGGCGGCAATAAAAACATTTGTCCGACACGGGCATTGCCAGCTGGCGCAAGCGGACTAATTCTTGCTTAATTATTTTGTAATTGCGGCCGCACTCGGCGCAGGCAAAAACTTCTTTGGTAATATCATCAGGCACTTCACTAATTTTGTCCGGTAGAACGGCGGTAGGCGGCAATTTTTCTTTGGGGCTAACTTCCAACCAAGCGCCGCCAAATTTCGTTGCTTCTTCTTTAGTTAAGGGCAAATAATCATGGGCGACGGTATTATTATAAGGAAATGGCGAATATTCAGCCGGGAAATAATTGCCCCACTCGCCGGTCTTTTGCATGTGCAAAATTATTTTTGGCACCAGCCGGTTATATTCTTCTTCGGTGTATTGTTTATTAAAAATGCAATATTCTTTATTGCGCAGGCCAGAGCAGCCGAATAAATTTTTGCAGCTCCAAACGCTCTCGGAATAAATAATCTGCTGGCTGTAAAAAACATACAGCGAGAAAATCACATTATAAATATCAATAGTGCCCAGAACCTGATAGCCTAATTCCTGCTTTAAATACATGTTGGAGCAGTCCAGCAGATCTTTGACATTAACGCCGACCACTACATGCTGGCAATCTTCGCTGTCGTTGCAATCATAGCAACCAGCGCAGTTTTTACAGTTAGTCAAAAAGTCGCCGGTGGAATTTTGGCATTTGACCACGGCGGCGTATTTATGGATCCGCGCTCGCCGCCACTCATCAAGGATTTTTACCGCCGCCGCGACCTTGGACCGCGAACCCAAAACTTCCTCTTTGGCTTTAGCAAACTCTTCCGGCGTCACCTTTTTATTCCGCACACAACATTCTTGGTTAACCAGATTGGTGCAAAAAAGGCAATCACTGCAACCATGCAGATTCTCGGAAAAATAACAATCATGGCAATGCAGGCCGTAGGAAAGATATAGGCAATGGTAACATTCGGTGATATTAAAACAGCCGTAACAAAGCTCGGATTTGTAAACAAAATCTGAATCCATAATATCGCGGCTGCTTTGGATCAGCTTGCCGTAATAGCAGTCTTCGTCATTCTCCGAATAATTTATCAGGTAACAATTTTTGCAATAACCAGTGTCGGTGGTGTAGTCAGAGTTTTGACAGTTGCTAATCATCAACGCGAGCCGCGGCACTGATCGAGCTAATTCATTGAACTGCGAGAAAAACGGCCGGTTAAAATCAAAATCGCGGCCATAACTCAAGCCATCCCAATCATCCTGCCACCATTCTTCCGGGCTATATAAACTTAAACCCTGGGAACAAACGGCTTCCGGCGAATAAAGCGAGATAATATTTTTGCCGCTTTTAGCCGAAACATTTTGATAAAGATATTGCTCGTTGCGGTGAATCGTCCGCCAACGGAGCCGACACTCCGGGCAAAAAACTGGCGCCGGGATCTGATATTTCTGCTCGCCAAAAACCGGACTGATCCGGTCGAGAAACTTGGTCTCAAAATCAGAAACAATAAATTCTTTTTGGCAATTTTTACAAACAGGCATAGGAATAAATTAAAATTTAAAAATCAAAATGAAAAATGACAGTGTAAAATGTAAAATTGCCAACTTCTCGGCGGCTTAATGAACCAACTATTTTACCAGACATTTTTAATTTTAAATTGTCATTTTTCATTTTGATTTTTAAATTTTACATTATTTTTTACTTCCCATACTGCTTTTTATAATACTTCTGATATTCCCCGCTTTTCACCCTCTGCCACCAAGCCTGATTTTTAACATACCAGTCAACGGTTTTTTTGAGATAAACATCAAAATCATATTGCGGTTTATAACCCAGCTCCCTTTTGGCCTTGGACCAGTCAATGGCATAGCGCCGGTCGTGGCCGGGCCGGTCTTTAACATATTCAATACTACTCTCGTCTTTTCCTAAAAGCTTCAAAAGTTTTTTGATCAGCGCCAGATTATTGACATCCTTGGTCATGCCACCGAGGCAATAAGTCTGCCCGATTTTGCCTTTCTTCAAAATCAAATCAATCCCCCGGCAATGGTCGTCAACGAAAAGCCAATCGCGGACATAGAGACCATCGCCGTAAACCGGCACTTTTTTACCTTCCAGTAGATTGGTAATGGCGAGTGGCAAAAGTTTTTCCGGAAATTGGTACGGACCGAAATTATTGGAACAATTACTGATCGTGAACGGCAAGCCAAAAGTGTGCTGGTAAGCGCGAACCAAATGGTCAGACGCGGCCTTGGAAGCCGAATACGGGCTCCGCGGATCGTACAAAGTTTTTTCGTTGAACTTGTCTTTGGTACCGAGCGGCAGAGCGCCAAAAACTTCGTCGGTGGAAACATGGTGAAATCTTTTGACTTGGTTTTTCAGGGCGGCATCCAACAGCACTTGCGTGCCGACCACATTAGTGGTAACAAAAACCGCTGGTCCGAGAATTGACCGGTCAACATGCGACTCGGCGGCGAAATGAACGACTGTGTCCACACCTTTCATGGCCTGGCTAACCGCCACTGAATCCAAAATATCGCCTTTAATAAAGCGATAATTCTTATTTTTTTCCACCGCTTTAAGATTTTCCAAATTGCCGGCGTAAGTCAGTTTGTCAAAATTAACCATTTTGTCGCGGGGATACTTCTTCAACCAGTAAAGAATAAAGTTAGAACCAATAAAGCCCGCGCCGCCAGTGACTAATAACTTCATAAATAGAATTTAGGAGTTAGAATATAGAATTTAGGAATTACTCGCCCTAAATTCTAAATTCTATATTCTAAATTCTATTTAAATCGTTCTTTCGGCTGCGAACAAACTTAGTCCCGCAAAAATAATGGCAAAAAACAGCGTGCCTTCGGAGTAACGGAACATTAATGGCTTATTGATAGTTAAACCGAGCAGCAAAATCGCCACGCCAATCACCTGCAAATCCATTTTAAGTTTGCCCCAAACATTCACCCGCACTTCCCGCCCTTTTCTTTTATTTATGTACCAACCGAGGAGAAACGCCGCTTCCATGGCGATAATCGCGAGAGAAATAAAAACATTGATGTGTTTGAGCATCAAAACAAAAACCGTGGAAGCGATCAGAAACTTGTCGGCGACCGGATCCAGGATTTTACCGAGCTCCGTGATCTGGTTGCGCGTGCGCGCGAGTGACCCGTCAATCGCGTCGGTCAAGGCCACCAAAACAAAAGCAATCAGCGCCCAATAATAATTACTGATCGTCACTAAATAAAGCACCAACGGGGTTAAAGCTAGGCGCAAATAAGTAAAGTGATTCGGCTTAATCGCATAAGGAATTAATAACAAAATTGTGTACTTCAATAACCAATCGTGCGGATGAAGTTTAATTTTAGTTTCTGCCTCGGTCATAAGTTAAATTTTAAATGGCGAATCGGCCATGCCCTCCCAACGAATCTCATCAACTTCTGCTTTTTTATTTTCACCTTTGTAAAGCTGATCCGCTAAATTAATCACCTGGCCCGGAACCGCGGAAATGCATTTATAGCCGTGGACCACGCCCGGCGGAATAATCACCGCCGCTTTATTATTCTCCCCCATTTCGGCTTCATAATATTCGCCAAAAGTCGGACTGCCTTTTCGGTTATCCCATAAATATAAGCGAAAACTGCCCGGCCCGACAAAAACAAAACAATCAGTTTGTTTAACATGCTCATGCGGTCCGCGCGCCACGCCTGGCTCAGTGACGGAAATATAACCCATCGCCGGCCGATAAGCATCACCATCGCTCCGCCAAAATTCGGCGAGCCAGCCTCGACTGTCATCGTATTGTTGTAGCTGCTTAACTATTACACCGGCTATCATAATTAGAAAGTTAGATAGTTAGAAAGCCAGAAAGCTAGAAAATCTTCTAACTGTCTGGCTCTCTGGCTGTCTAGTTGTCTATTAACTGAATAATACCAACAAAAATACACCAAAGCAAGAACCAATTCAAGTTTAGATAATTAGTGACCAAGCCGGTCTTATATAATTCCGCCAAACAGAAAACCAACCAAGACACGGCCGAGACGGTAAAAACATCTTTAATAATGTTCTTGATTAAAATAGACAAAGCCATAATAGTTATAAAGTTGAAAGTTATAAAGTTTAAAAATCACATAACACATAACATGGAACATGGAACAAAATACCGGTCTAGTACCTTGTTATGTGTTCCATGTTATGTGATTCTTTTAGAACTTTCGACTATTTCAACCTTTGCCAAATCCTTTGCCAAGTCAGCGGCTCGCGCGTGGCTAAAATTTTGATTTCCGAAATATCCACCTCCCGCCCGCTCCCCCGAATTTCCGGCAAAGAAATCATCAGCTGATATTTTTGGTAGGCAAATCTTTTATCCGCTAAATCAAACGAAGCTTCGCCGACTTTCCAGCCGTTGCCTAAATCCTGGATCAAACCGAAGTCTTTAGTTTCAAACCGCCAATCGTCCTTATTGTAAAATACCGCTAGTTGGACTTTCTCTTCCGCCGTCGCGCGGTATTTGATCGAGACTTGAATAGTTTTAAACTGGCGTGGTAGTCGAACATCAAAATAAACCGGGCTGTCAGTTAAACCTTGATAGCAATCTCCGGCCGTTTTTTTTATCTCGCTGATGCGCGCCTTGGGCGCTAAAGTCAAAACCAACGGCGACGGAGCGCAAAAATCATAACTCGCCGCGAGCCGCCCGCCGACTACCAAATCTTGCGCCATTAACCAGCCAAGGAATACTATCGGCAAAATGATCAAGAATAAACGGGTAGCTTTGTATAAATTAGAATAATTCATAAAAATAGTATTCAGGGAACAGTATTCAGTATTCAGGGGCTATATCCACGGACGGCTGATATGAACCCCTGAATACTGCATACTGTTCCCTGATCCCTTAGTAGATTTCTTTCCGATAACACTCCTCGCAATAAATCCGTTTTTTCGTCTCGACGGGAAAAGCCGTGTCCATCTCGCCACCGCATTTAGCGCAAACAGCGCGGCGCAGGCGAAAGGGATTGCGCAGTTTTAGCCGCTCGCCGTGCCGGCAATAAAAACAGCGGTCCGGCGCCGGTAAAAACATTCGGCGGTAAAATGCCAGTTCTTCTTTAATAATTTTATAGTTCCGGCCGCACTCAACGCAAGTGATAATTTTTTTAGTGACTTCATCTGTCGTCTCTCGAATATCATTGGGTAAAATAAAATCCGACGGCTGAAATTCTTTTTTATCAACCTCGCGCCATTGCCAACCGCGCGCCAAAACCTCTTCCTTAGTCATTGGGTGATAAAACGCCGCCGGCGATTCATTATAGCCAAACAAACTATATTCCGGCGGCGGAAAAACGCCATAAATTCCTTCGACTTTCATTTTAGCCACGATTTTATTTTTAATTCTAAAATACTCTTCTTCGCTATATTGTTTATTAAAAATGCAAAAAGCGTGGTGTCGCAGATTAACACAACCAAAAATATCATGGCTGGCATAACAATGCTGGCAATACTCGGCGTCGGAGACCCCCTCTTGCAAATCATAGGAGGCAACGATATTGGCGGCGCCGTTGCTGATGCCCCAAGAATTATAGACATTGGTAATTTCGGTTTTCAGTCCGGCGCTATAGACATCGACCGAATCTTTAACGCTCAGCGCGTCCAAAACAAAAAAGCTGCTTTCCGAACCAATCACCTCAAAACTGCCATAACAATCCTTGCAGTTCAAGAGATTGTCGCCAACGCAACCCGGAGAATTAATTTTATTGGTCGCCGCGTAAAACGCGCCATCAATCACCGCTTGATACTTTTGCTGAAAACTTTTCTCGGCTTCCCGCGTATAAAACGGCTGGACTAATTTTTCATATTCCGCCTGATTCAGTTGCTGATTTTGGTAAACATATTTTTGGTTACGAAGATTGGATGACAAATAGCACGACTGGCAATTGCGGCAATCCACACAGCCCATACAGTCCAAACAATTTTGGCAATTCAAACAATATTGGCAATGATAGCTCTGATGGCAATCAACGCACTGATATAATAATTCGCTTTTGGTGATTTTAAAACAATCAACCGAATCGCGGTTTTCTATCGCCCAATAAGAATAAAACACGCCTTCAGAATAATGCGTCCGAAAACTCAAATAACAATCTTTATCATGGCTCGCTGAATTGTTGTAGTCGGAGTTTTGCGACTGAATCACGCGGCTCGCCAGATGCGGCGTCACGGCGTGCAATTGCTTTAAATGCTCAAAAACTGATTTGGCCGGATCATAATCAATACCATAATCCAGCCTGTCCCAATTGTCTCCCCAGTAACAATCAGAACAATAAGCTAAATACGGCTTATCCGCTGAATACATGGCAATAATGTCTTTGTGACAAGCCGAACACTGCCGCGGATAAAGATTAATCTCATTCCGCGAGGCGTAACGGTAAAGCTGGCGGCAAACGGGACAAATTTGCGGCAAACTTAAATCATGTTGGCGGTAGAAGGCCAGTTCTTTGTCTAAGAAATTAAACTCGGTTTGGCAGTTTTTACATTGCATAAACACAGATCTTCACAGATTAACACAGATACTCACAGATCCGTGCTAATCTGTGCTTATCTGTGTAAATCTGTGCCTTTAATAGATTTCCTTTCGGTAGCACTCTTCGCAATAAACCTTCTCCGGCCGATCTGGTGCATAACTCGTTTCAAACTCATTCGAGCACCGGTTTTGATGGTTATGTTCCGCGTTCTCACACATGCATTGCCGGCGCCATAACCGGTGCGGATTGCGCTGTTTCAGCCGGCCGAGATAACGGCAGTCAAAACATTGCCGTGGCAGGGGCAAACTTTGCTTTTGATAAAACTTTAACTCCGCCTTAACGATTTTATAATTGCGGCCGCAGTCCACGCAAGCGAGCACCTCTTCCAAAATTTTATCATCAACTTCACTGATTTTATCCGGCAAGTCTTTGGGGGTTAGAGTTTCTTTGCCAAAAACTCCGGGCAAATCGTCTTTCCAGCGCCAACCCTTCTGTAAAACTTCCTCTTTAGTCAAAGGAAATTCGTCAATGGCCGAAGTTTCATTGTAAGCAAACGGCGACAATTCTACCGGAAAAAACTCGCCCCACTCCCCGGTTTTTTTCATGTGTTCAATAATTTTCCCTGATAATTTCCGGTACTCGCTTTCGGTATATTGCTTATTAAAAATCGCGTACTTGCCTTTTTTTAGCCCCACACAGCCAAAACAATAACTGCCCCCGCCGAGCATCTGGTCGCAGTAATGAAGAAAATTGGCGCTCCAGCAATAAGTGCCAAATAGAATTTGATAACCGGTAATGGTGCTTAAATTTTCATAAATCAATTCATTATCAATGGAACCGACAATACTATCCATGCAATCAGAAGTATGAAGTGATGAATCAGAAAAATAGCGGTCGCCATTGCCGCCGCCCAGGTCAAAACAATGAAAACAATTTTTGGAATTATGAATATTATCACCCGAACAATTGGTCGAGCCCTGAATCTCGGCATAGCGATGAAAGGTATTTGATTTTAACTTAGCAAACTCTGCCAAATATTTCTGCGTCGCCAAATAACTGCCTGACCGCCAGTCGGCAATTTTCTTTTCGTATTCCGCCGGCGACAATCGTTGGTTGAGAAAACAGTATTCTTGATTTTTCAGGTTAGCCGAAAGAAAACAATCATGGCAATTGGAACAATTGTAAAGAAACGCCGAGTCGCGGCTGTCATAAGTGTAGCGGGAAAACGCTACATTAAAACAGCGGATGCAATCAACAGACTGATAGCACAGCTCGCAGTTATTAATGCCGAGGTTATCGACACAGTCGCGGCTGTCAATCACTTTATAGCCATAATAACAATCCTCGGCGCGGCAAGAAAATAATAAATAGCAATTTTTTGACTCCACCGCGGCGTTGCAATAATCGCAGTTAACCGAATTGCGGTTATAATTACTCATGCGCGGCACGGCTTTTTGCAATTCGGCAAATTGTGAAAAAAACGGCTGGTTAAAATCAAAATCCCTGCCAAAAGCGCGGTCATCCCATTTATCCGAATACCAACAGTCTGGACAATAAACCGTGTAGCTACTGCCGGCCGGATAAACTGAAATAATGTCTTTCTGGCACAAATCGCACTTTCGCGGATAAAGCGTTTTGGTATTGCGGTAAGCCCAACGGCGCATTTCCCGGCACGGCGGGCACCAGGTTGGCTCCGGTACGCCAATCCGGCCGTAGAACGCGCGGTCCTCGGGGTAGATGGTGAAGGTGGATTGGCAGTTTTTACAAGCAGGCATAAGTAATAAATGTCCAATGACCAAATCCCAATGGTCGATTTTAGTTATTGGTCATTGGGGCTTGGATATTGGTCATTTTTAATTGATAAATCCCGTCCTCCCCGATCAAACTCTCCCCCATGTTCAACTCCAATCCCAGCGGCTTTAGGTGGTCATTCAAGTATTGCCAATTTGCCGGCGTCAGTTGGTTGTGGGAATAATAATAAACCGGGATCCAACGGAGCGTCTTGCCTAGTTTTTCAAAAGTTGAAAAGTCGCCCAAAAATGTCGCCACCCGAAACTCCGGATAAAAAACCTTGTCACTCCGGTCGGAAATAATCACGGCGTTTAATTCCAGCCGGTCGCGCGCCGCCTGATTAATTCTTTCATATTTAACCAGATTGTCGCGGACCGAGAATAAACCTTCTTCCGAAGTCAGAACCAACCTCGCTGACAAACCGGCCATTAAACTTAAAATAATCACGCCAACAACAATTCTTTCTTTCTTCTCCGACCATTGGTCCAGGGCTTTGCTTATTAGCCAAGCGATCAGCGGTAAATCTAAAACTATCGCTGGCAACCAATAACGCAAATAAGAAACGCCAATCGTGTAATGGCCAGAGATATTGTCTTTGACTAGCCAACTGCCATAATAAATCTTTAGCCAAACGCCAACGAAAACAAAAATAAAAAAATAAACCCATTGGTTAAACTGCTGAACCGTTAAGCCCTTGAACCGTTGAGTGACCAATGATCTGACGGCTGCTATAAAAAACCAAATTAATCCCGCTGTCACCGGAATTAAATACCACCACATCATGACAATATAATAATGCCAAAAGTTAATAGAGACCGCGCGCGGATGAAAGCCAAAAGGCAAAATCAAACTGCTTATTTCCTGCCAACGGCTAACTGCGACGATTGAAGCAACGCCACCGCCCAATTGCGAATAGCCAAAACTAAAGTAACTGCCATATAAACTTTGGTTTAAAAATAGCACTGGGATAAATACCGCGGCGCCGGCCAAAACAAACCAAACCAAACCGAACCAATTAACTTTCCGCCAATACGCAATAATTAAAATCACCGCCACTCCACTCACCCAGATTATTTCCGAAGTCCGAACCATTAACGCTAACCCAACAAATAATCCCCCAATGAGGTATTTTACGGTTTTTAATTCGTAATTCGTAATTCGTAATTCGTAATTTCCTAATGTCGTCCACGCTCCGATCAACAACAAACTGACAAACAACACATTTGGCAACAGTCCCCGGCTGGCGTAATACCACCAAGCCGGATTAACGAAAAGTAAAATCAAAGAAATTAAAGCAGTCCGTCGGTCAAAAACTTTTTTAACTAAACCGTAAAAGCACCAACCGCCAAGGACCGCAAAAAACGGCGTTAAAAATTTAAAGAGCCACAAACCAAAAATTTTGGCGATATAGCCGTAAAGCAAAATTAAACCTAAGAATCCGCCCGGCACAATATTGCCAGCGGCGTTGATGTTATCACTCCGCAAGTGGATCGCGCTACCGGCAGCGGCGCTAAACAGCTCCTTAACTTGTAACTCCTGCCCGATCGCGACGCGCGAGAGCCAAAAATAATTAGCCGTCTCATCCGGCGAATTAAAACGGGGCGGCGTAGCTAGCGCCAGCCAACTGTAAACCAATAAAAAAAATGCCCCTAAAATTAGCAAAAATATGGTTTCTCGGCTGATTTTTTTCATGGCTTAATTATAGCAAAATTAAACAAAAAAGCTATTTCTATGATAAAATAAAGAGTACTACTAATAAAGGGTCGCGCTCTAATACGATTAAATCACATAACATGGAACACATAACAATAAACTTATAACCACCCTTGTTCCATGTTATGTGTTATGTGATTTAGCTGTGTGTTATGTGATTTATTATGTCCCGCTATTTCTCCCTAATTATTACCGCTTTGGTTGTCGCCAACCTCGCCGTCTGGCATTCCCCGTTCTGGGGCCTGATTTTTGGCATCAGCTACTTGCTCTGGCACGGCTATCTGACTGGCAAATTTTTCCTCCCAGGCGAAAAAAGGGGCGAACAAACCTGGTTCGGCTTATTTTTTCTTTTAATCTTTTTCAGCGCCAGCGGGGCGATTATTTATTATCTTTATAAATTAACGCTCGCGATAATAATTGGCCTTATCGCCGTGGCGCCGATTGTCCTTTATTATTTAAACCGGCTAAATAAAAAAAATAACAGCCAACCGGCTTACTTGAAATTTATCAACCAACTCGGCAATTGGCTAAACGCTTATCAATGGTTGCAAAATAAAATCTGGCAACTGAAATATGGCAAGAAACTTTTCCTCGCTAATTTATTTAAAACCAGCGGCCTAACCGCCGCCTTCCTGCTTTTAACTATTATTAATTGGTTCTTGGTTTTACAAAGCGCCACAACCGAGTCAATTAACTCTATCTGGCAAGTCTTAACGCCAAATTTTCTTCTGACTTATTTTTTGGCAACTTTAGTTTTGCTCCTGCTGGTTACCGGCCGAGAGCAAAAAAAGTTTTATCTATATTTGGTGATTGGTCAAATTTTTTTGACACTCTCGGTGGCAACGGTTGTTTATCAAGTCGGCTACGGCTTTGACCCGTTTATCCACCGCGCCGCGGAAAGACTAATCGCCGCCGTTGGTGTCGTCACGCCCAAAACGCCTTATTACATCGGCCAGTATTCTTTGGTGGCGATTTTAACTAGCCTCTTGCAATTGCCTTTAGTTTTGATCGACAAATGGCTCCTACCGATTTTATTTTCAGTTTTTATCCCGGCCGGTCTTTATTTCATTTATCGCCGATTGCGACCATCGTCTTTAATAATTTTAAATTCTCGGAGCGACGCGACTGAACATTTTTATTATCTTTGGCCGCTGATAATCCTAATCCTGCCGTTTAATGACTTTATTGCCACCACGCCGCAAGGGCTCGCTAATTTTTTAGCTTTAATTGTCGTCTTTGGCAGTCTTTTACTTTCGGGAAAAAAAATAAAATTCGGCGGTGGGTTACTGATTTTTCTTGGCGCGGCGACAATTCTCGTCCACCCCCTCACCGGCATTCCGGTTTTTCTTTTTAGCCTGGCCGCTTGGCTTTTGCACCAACCAACAGAAAAACCACGACGACAGAAAATTATTTTAACCGGATTAATAATTTTAACTTTAATCTCTTTGCCGCTTGTCTTCTGGGGACAAGGTAAGCTTGGCAATGCTGGCAATCAAGTAACTCTAGCTAATTTCAATTGGGATAATCTAACGGCGACGCTCCTGCCGGTCCTTCCGGCCGCTGGTTCGCAATTTACACTTTTAACCGATTATTGGCATCTTTTGGGCGACAACAGCCGTTGGCTAATTCTACTTTTGGCTGCCGTCGGGCTATATTTAACCGTCCGCCGCCAGGACAAAAAATATTGGCTTTATCCAATATTCTTCTTGATTTTACTGGGAAATTATTTTTTCTTAAAAATCTTTATTGCATGGACAACATTGATTAACTACGAACAAGGCGACTATCCGGCGCGGATTTTAAACCTAAGTTTTTATTTCCTCTTGCCGCTAGTTATCGTGGCGCTAGCAGAATTCGGTTCGTGGCTAAAAAATCAGCCGACAACCGTTAAAAGTTTTTGGCTGATTCTTTTATCGCTGATTCTGACCGCCTCGCTTTATATTTCTTATCCTTATAGCGACAGTTATTATCTCAGCCACTATTATTCGGTTTCGGCGGCTGACCTGGCAACCGTTAATTATATTGATCGGGAAACCACTGGCGACTACGCTGTTCTCGCCAACCAATCAGTCTCGGCGGCGGCGATTGACCGCTTGGGTTTTAAAAAATATTTTACCACTGCGACCGGCAACCTATTTTATTATCCCCTGCCAACCGCTAGCCCGCTTTACCAATCTTACCTGCAAATGGTTTATACCGGGCCGACTAAAGCCGCAGCGGCGACTACTATGAAACTGATGAGTGTTAATCAAATTTATTTGGTAATTAATGACTATTGGACCGACGCGGACAAAATCATCTCGGCCGCTAAGACCGAGGCGACCAGCTGGACCAGCGTAGATGGCGGCAAAAACTATGTCTTCTATTTTAAAAAGTAGATTTAAGATTTAAGATTTAAGATTTAAGAATGCCTTTAGATTAGCATCTTGCGGTATAACTTGGTTAAAATCATATAACACATAACATGGAACAAGGGTGGTTATAGGTCTCTTGTTATGTGTTCCATGTTATGTGATATCTTGGTTATTAGTCTTAACACCAATTACCACCATTCTTAAATCTTAAATCTTAAATCTTAAATCTCTTTATCCTTGCCAATTATCGCCTTTCAGCCTATAATACGGCCATGCCGCATCTCAAAATCGACTTCTCTAAAATTAAAGAAGAATTGGAAGCTGAAGACGCGCCCCTGCCGTCTCGGCCGATAATTCACCCTTCACCTTCCAATCGAACCGGCAGTAAAAAAATCAGAAACTGCTTGGTTATTTTTTTAATCGTCGTGGTTTTATTCTGGGGCAAAAGTTTGCTATCCAAGCCAGCCGCCGGCCAACCCGCCGGCTTCTGGACCCAGCTCGCCCACTTGGTAACTAGCGGTGACAAAACTCTGCGCGGCGAAAGCGACGACCGCATTAATATTCTCCTGCTCGGCATGGGCGGCGTCGGCCATGACGGGCCGTTTTTGACCGACACCATTATCTTGATGAGTTTTCAGCCCCAAGAAAAAAAGATTGCCCTCTTGTCTATCCCAAGAGATCTGGTCATGCCGATTCCCGGTTATGGCTGGCGTAAAGTCAATAACGCCAACTCTTACGGCGAAGTCGCCGAACCGGGCCAAGGATCCAAGTTGGCGGTGCAAACCATTTCCACGGTATTGGGCATACCAATTCATTATTACTTGCGCGCCGATTTTGCCGGTTTTAAAGAGTTTGTTGACCAGCTCGGCGGCCTGAAAATTTGCGTGGAAAAGAGTTTTTCCGATGATCAATATCCGACCGATGATTATAAAACCCAAACTATTACCTTTTCGACCGGCTGCCAAATTATGAACGGCGACGAAACCTTGAAGTTTGTCCGTTCGCGGCATGGCGACAATGGTGAAGGTTCGGACTATGCCCGCAGTCGCCGCCAACAACTGGTTCTGCTCGCCGCCAAAGAAAAACTCCTGTCTTTTTCCACCCTCGCCAACCCGATCGCGCTCAGCCGCCTCTACGGCCAATTCACCAATCATATCGCCACTGACATGGAAATTTGGGAAATGCTGCGCCTTTTCCAGCTAGGCAAAGGCATTAATCGGGATAAAATCGTCACCACCGGTTTGACCGAAGGCCCGGGCGGCCACCTGGAAACACTGATCGGCGAAGATGGCGCCTTCCTTTTACAGCCACCGGGTGGAGATTTTAGCGAAATTAGAAAATTAGTCGCCAATATCTTTTCTGAAATGACACCGGAGGAAATCGCGGCGCAGGAAAAGGCGGCTGATGCCGCTAAAGCCGCTTCTAAAGAAGTAAAAAAATCGGTCAAAGAAAACGCCACGATTGAAATCCGCAACGGCACTTTTTTTTCCGGCATCGCCGGCAACCTGCAAACTTATTTGCAGTCGCTCGGTTATAATGTCCCTGCCACCGGCAACACCCCTTTCCGCGACTATGAAAAAAATCTAATTTATGATTTGTCCGGCGGCAAATTCCCCCAAACTTTAAATTTCATCAAGGAAGAGACCGCCGCCGATGTTGACCAGACTATTCCCGGCTGGCTGAAAAACCTTTCTACCGCCGACCTGGTGGTTATTCTGGGCCAAGAAGCAGAAAAGATGACCTGGTAAAATATAAATAATTTTTAATTCTTAATTTAAAATTTTTAATGAATTTATAATTCTTAATTTTAAATTGCCGGTAATCAGAGTTGAGGCCTAAAATTAGAAATTAAATCTTAAAAATTGATTAAAAATTTTAAATTTTAAATTAAAAATTATTATTTATGCCTAAAACTTTCCCCGAAGTCGCCCTCATCGGCCGGACCAATGTTGGCAAATCAACCTTGTTTAACCGCCTGATCGGCCAACCGCAAGCCTTAGTCTCCAAACAATCCGGCACTACCCGCGACCGTAATTTTGGTATTGTGGAATGGCAAGGCAAGAAAATTACCCTGGTTGACACCGGCGGCCTAGACTTAGGCTATGTGCCTCACGGCCAACTGCCGCGGAAGATGAAGCTTAACCAAAAACTGAGAGGCGAAGATATAATCGCCAAACAAGTGGTCAAGCAAGCCGAAGTCGCCATTAAACAAGCCGATCTCTTAATTTTCGTGGTGGATAGCCAAGTCGGCCTCCAGCCGGAAGATAAAACCATTACTAACATCTTGCGCCGATCCGGCAAGCCCTATGTCTTGGTGGCGAACAAAGCTGATAAACTCTCGCAACGGTCTGAGATTTGGGAGTTTAATAAACTGGGGCTCTCTGACCCGATTCCGCTGTCTGCCGCCAATGGTTCCGGCACCGGCGACATGCTGGACGAGGTTTTTAAAAAATTAAAGTTTAAGCCCGGCCGCAAAGCGGCGGCAGTCGAATCCGAACCGATTAAAATCGCCATCATGGGCCGGCCCAATGTCGGTAAATCATCGCTTCTAAACTCATTTTTGGGCGAGGAACGGGCGATTGTCTCCCCTATCGCTCACACCACGCGGGAAGCCCAAGCCGGCAGTTTTAATTATCAAGGCCAAGATTTTGTCCTGGTGGACACCGCCGGCATCCGCCGCCACGCGCGGATTCAGCCCGGGTTGGAAAAAGCCGGCGTTAATGACTCGCTTTCAGCCTTGAAAGAAACCGACCTGGCCTTACTCCTCTGGGAAACGCCCGAACGGCTGACTGTCCAGGACGCCAAAATCGCCGAGAAAATCATCGCCGCCCGTTGCGGCTTGATTGTGGTTGCCAATAAATGGGACCTGATTGGCGACAAAGACACTAGTGTCACCCAAAAGTTTGCCAAATACTTTTATAACTTCTTCCCGGCCCTTGCCTGGGCGCCGATTATCTTTGTCTCCGCCAAAACCGGCCAACGGGTGCCAAAAATCTTGGAACTGGCGCTGGCAGTTAAAAAAGAACGGGAGAAAAAAATCAGTGAGCCGGACTTACAGCGCGTTCTGGAACACGCAATCAAAAAGCATCTGCCGGTTAAAGCGAGCGGCTTCCTCTACCCCCAAATTTATGCCCTCAAACAAATCGGCATCCGCCCGCCGCGCTTTGAATTATTAATCCACCCCAAAGCCGAAATCCACCCTTCATATCTCAAATACCTAGAAAAACAAATCCGCCTCCACTGGCAGTTTACCGGCACACCGATCATCCTCAATAGCCGGTTTAATAAGAAATAAAATGAGCTAGTTGTCAAACTGTTTTGAGGCGGAATTTAGGACTTTTCGTCTGAGACGAGGAAAGGGCGGCCAAATGATTGGCGGCGTAGCCGCGCTACGGTGACAATCATTTGGCCGCTACCTTGACGAAGTCTCGGGCGAAAAGGACAAATTACGACAAAAACAGTTTGTCAACTAGCTCAAGTTAAAAAGCTCCCTCGGGAGCTTTTTTGGTCTAAAAAAAAAGGACCCTAGTCCAGAGCCGAAGTTAATCGGTGTAGATAAGAGTCCAAGGGAAAAAGTGTCAAAGAGACCAAAGACCCAAGGGGTCTAAGGTTACGCCAGTTGCGGGACAACCAGGCGATGCCGGAACCCGGAAAACCAGACGACGCCGTTCTCGAAGTGGCCGACGCTGACCTTGAGCCAGCCGTCGTCGCCGAAGTTCAAGCGGGCCACGAAGAAATGATTATGCGACTTAAAAAGGAAGAAAGTCGCATAGCCGTCGGTCCGCAACCAATTGCGATGTGTCTTCACGAAGGCCTTGATCTGGGCCTGGGTGAAACAGAGTTTCGCCATGTCGGGCGAAAGAAAACCGAACATCTGCGCGAAGGTTGCGTCTTCCACTATTTCATACACCTGCGCAGACGCTTCTTTGGTGGCTGACCCCCGCTCATCGGCTTTCCAGCCGCGGAGATTCGGATCGACATAGCCGGTGAACACATCGGCCGCATCGGCCAGAACTTCCGAGCCGTCGACCGCGCCGATCATCAAGGGCTTAGTGGAAACGAGCCGAAGATAAGGCTTCGCGGTGCTAACCATTAGTTCGGCGATTTTCTCCAGCACCGCCGCGCCCTCCTCGCTCGCCAGCCGGCAAAAGACCTCGCCGACATCCGCGCCACGCTTTTTAATCGCAGCCACCAGCGCGATGATAATAGACAAGAGCTGCCCCATCGCCGTGACTACTGCCGCCACATTCTTCTTGTTGCCACTCATTTTTCGCATCCTCCAACTTTGGTTCGCCCCTCACCCTAATAGCGTAATTGCTTTCGGGCCCCAGGCTCACCGGTGTATTGCGGCTCCTTAGCCGCCGATTTAACTTACTACAAAACCCAAATTCTGTCAACCTTTTCTTCTATTTTATCCCTCTAAAATACTATATTTTAGCTTATTTATAACAAAATCACATAACATGGAACACATAACAAGAGACCTATAACCACCCTTGTTCCATGTTATGTGTTATGTGATTTAAAAAGAGCGGCCCTTGAAGACCGCCCTTATTATAACTATCCCAATTTACTTCAGTATCTTGCTAAGAAAACCCTCCCTCTCCGCCTTAGTCGCGCTCTTAATGTGCGTCCGGGCAACCGAACTTTTGACAAACTTCAGCCACGCCGGGTTCGGGCCTTTGCGATTTTTGTCGATCAGGACTTCGATAATGTCGCCGTTCTTTAGCGTATGATCAAGGTTGACAATAATATCATTAACATAGGCGCGACTGCATTTGTCGCCAATCTGAGTATGAATGGCGTAAGCGAAATCCACCGGCGTCGCCTCTTCCGGCAGGTCAATCACATCGCCTTTGGGCGTAAAGACAAAAATCCGGTTCTTTAGGACATCAACTTTCAGCCGCTCCAGGTTTTTGCGGTTGGCGTCTATTTCTTTTTTCCATTTGGAAAGCTCCTGCACCCAGCTCATTTCTTTGCTCGGCCGGTACGAGGCCTTGCCTTTCTCGTCATAATGCCAATGCGCCGCCACGCCGAACTCGGCCAGATCGTGCATCGCTTGCGTGCGGATCTGAAATTCCACCACTTTTTTTTCTTCAGTAAAAACCGTGGTGTGAAGCGACTGATAACCGTTGATTTTGGGTTGGGCGATATAATCTTTGATCCGGCCTTGGATCGGCGCCCAAAGCTGGTGGATTAATCCCAACACGCGGTAACAATCAGCCGTATCATTAACCACCACCCGCAGGGCCACCAGATCGTGAATCTTGGTCAGGTCCCGCTCATAACGCAGGAGTTTGAGGTAGAGGCTGTAGAAATGTTTGACCCGGCCTTCCACAAAAATATACTTAATGCCGTTTTTGGTTAATTCTTTTTCTAGCTGTTTTTTAAGTTTTTCCAAATACTGCGCGTGGGCGGCTTGTTTTTTGGCCGCTAGATTAACCACCCATTTATACTCCTCGGGCAAAGCGTATTTGAAAGCGGCGTCTTCAATCAAGCCTTTAATCTCGCCCATGCCTAGCCGGTTGGCAATCGGCGCGTAGATTTCCAAACTTTCCTGGGCAATGCGGACTTGTTTCTCGCGCGGATGGACGAAAAGCGTCCGCAGATTATCGAGCCGGTCGGCAAAGCGAATAATAATCACCCGCAAATCAACTGCCATGGCAATAAACATTTTACGAAGATTTTCCAAATACCGTTCCACTCCGCGATATTTTACTCGCCCCACCTTAGTCACACCTTCCACTAGAAAAGCGACATCGGCGCCAAAATCTTTTTCCAGATCTTTAACCGTAATCTCGGTCTCTTCGACCACATCGTGGAGGAGCGCCGCGACAATCATTTCCGGGCTCATTTTCATTTCGGCAAGGATCAAAGCGGCATTGTAGGGATGCGAAAAATAAGGCTCGCCGGAAAACCGTTTTTGCCCTTCGTGCGCTTTTTTGGCGAAATCATAGGCCAACTCCACCAACTCCAAATCGGCGCCCGGGCGCTGTTCTTTAATTTTGCTTAATAATTTTTTTAAATCATTATCCATAAAGATTATAAATCACGGTAGAATATTCTAATGCTATCTTTGGCTTTTTCCGTTTTGACTAGCTTTAAATACTTTTTTAAAGGCTGGCGTTTCTCGCCTTTGATAATCTCCACCACATCATTATTTTTTAAAGTTGTTTCTAAGGGCGCCACCAAATCATTAATTATCGCCCCGCGGCAATAATGGCCTAGTTCGCTATGCACGGCGTAGGCGAAGTCAATCGGCGTCGCCCCGCGCGGCAGTTCCACAATATCACCTTTGGGGGTGTAACAAAATATATCGTCAGTCAGAACATTCAGATTAATTTTTTCCGCCAGGCGATTGGAGCTTTCGTAAATTTTTCTCGCCGCCATCACATCTTTGATCCACTCGGGGATTTTCTTGCCGCCGAAAGACCGCTTATAATACCAATGCGCCGCCACGCCATACTGCGCCTCGTCGTGCATCTCCTCGGTGCGGATCTGAAATTCCATCGGATGGCCGTCACTGCTAAAGACCGTAGTATGAAGCGACTGGTAACTATTGGGTTTGGGCGCGGCGATATAATCTTTAACCCGCCGCGGCACCGGCCGCCAGAGGCCGTGAATCACCCCCAGAAGCAAATAACAATTTTCTATTTTATCAGTTACCACCCGCACCGCAAAAACATCATAAATTTCGTTGAATCGGACTTTCTTTTCTTCCATCTTGCGGCGAATACTGCTGATATGTTTAAACCGCGCGCTCAACTGACAATTAATGCCATAAGTTTTGGCCCGTTTTAAAATTTGCTTGCTCACCTGGCTGACAATTGCCTGACGGCGATGATGATAGCCTTTTTCAATTTTATGGTAAATTTTTTGGTAAAGCTCAGGCTCGCGAAATTTAAAACAAATGTCTTCCATTTGCCAACGGAGATGCCAAATGCCTAAAATGCCGGCAATCGGCACAAAAATTTTCTCGGTCGCTTCCACCAAGATTCTTTGCCGCGCCGGTGAAAAAGTTTCTAGATGCTGCAAGTTATTAAGCCGTTCGGCAAATTTTATCAAGAGCACGCGAAAATCTTTGGCCACCGCCATAAACATTTTTTTGGCGCTTTCCACATATTTGTCCGTGCCGCGATAGCGCCTTTCAATCCCACCCAAGTCTTCGAGCGATTTAATCGTCGCGCCAATCTCGCTGCCGAAATCCCGCCCAACATCAGCTAACGAATAACCGGCTCGCGCCGGCAAATCATGGAGCAAAGCCGCTATCACGGTTTCCGGGCCCAATTTCATTTGCGCCACAATCAAAGCGGTTTCCACTGGATGGTTAAAATAATCCATACTGCCGCGCTTCACTCCCGCCAGCCGTTCGGCGGCCAAGGCATAAGCCTTATCTACCGGCGCCAGATCGGCTTCGGGATAATTTTGCTTTAAAATTTGTTTGAGGGAATCTAGTGATATCATAACTACAAAGGTATAATAAAACGCCAAAAAAATCAACTCGGGGCTTGACAAAAAAATAAATAGTGCTAGAATAGAGGCAGTAATATAAGGGTCCTAATAGACTCTCAAACGCAGACAACTCCTTTGGTTTTTCCGAGGAGTTTTCTGTTTTAAATAGCTCATAGCCGATAGCGCATAGCTCATAGCAAATTTCCTAACAGCTATCGGCTATGAGCTATCGGCTATTCCAAAAAGCGGCCTCAAGCGATTTAAACCCCAAACTATTTAGTAATATAAGGGTATCGGCTTGAGGTCCGCAACTCCAGTATAACAAAATAACAAAAAACGAACTACTCTTATTATAGCCAATTTTTATTTAAGCACTCCTCTACTATTTAGTAGCTATAACTAATCCAGCAAGGGGTCCGGAGTGGCCGCCGCGGCGGACAGAACCTCTATGGCGTTGCTCTTACTATTTGAACTCAAGGTGTAACAATTTGACAGAAATAATTACTTATGATATAGTATTGTACATAAAAATACCTAGATTAAACCCTCAAGCGCAACACTTGGGCGGTTTTTTGTTTAAGTAACTTAAGATTAATAATATCAAAGTATCTAACAGTTTGTAACTGGTTGTTTTTCTTTAAAACCTCTAAG